>ENA-OQAB01001122-OQAB01001122.1-human-gut-metagenome-genome-assembly--contig:-NODE-1122-length-13154-cov-2.919859_pt1 | contig 13154 bp, 14 predicted proteins | sample MGYA00242490_ERZ504517 | MGnify/ENA primary metagenome ERZ504517 (study PRJEB26092, sample SAMD00036298) | human gut metagenome | host: Homo sapiens | study: EMG produced TPA metagenomics assembly of...
ATCATACTCTCAAGCTGACCTTTTCTTTTCCTGCTGTTCATAAGTATTCCCCTAAAATCTGAAATATAAAAATGGATTAAATGTATCTGTCACCAAAAATGCCACCGAAAGGAAGAAAATTCCAATATAGAGAACGGCTCCCACCGTCATTCTTACTGTTCGGTTGGCGGAAAAACGAACTGCGTTATTTAGCAGTTTTCTTCCGTAAGCTGTACTTCCCACCGCCGCAATGACAAACAAAAGCCAGTGAGTAAACAGAAGAAATGCGCCTTGCGCATCCGCTATTCCCGATCCTCCTCCGATCATCGCCCAAAGATACCGCAGAGCATACCCAAGACTCGGACTAAAGAAGAATACCCAGCCTACAAGGATGACTGCGCCTGCATAAATATGCTGGACCGGTTTCGGAAGCTGTTCGACGGAAGCACCCCACACATACTTTTCCATCACAAGGATCACGCCGTAATATACGCCCCATGCGACAAAGTTCCATGCCGCCCCGTGCCACATTCCGGTCAGTGTCCAGACAACCATCAGGTTAAATATATTTCTCGAAACCGAACATCGATTGCCGCCGAGAGGAATATATACATACTCTCTAAACCACGTTCCAAGAGAAATATGCCACCTTCTCCAAAATTCCGTTGCGCTTTTCGATACATACGGATGGTCAAAATTTTTCTTAAATTCAAATCCGAACATTTTTCCGAGGCCGATCGCCATATCCGAATATCCGCTGAAGTCAAAATATATCTGGAACGCATAAGAAAATACGCCGACCCATGCAGTTAAGACAGATAAACTTCCGGTTGACATCGCGGCGACTTCTTCAAACACCGCCCCCGTTGAATTTGCGATGATCACTTTTTTCGCCAGACCGATGATAAAATACATCGAACCTTGCCCCAGTTTACGAAGCGTGACTTTCCGCATTTTCAACTGTTCTTCAATATCCGCGTAACGGACGATCGGACCTGCGATCAACTGCGGGAACATACTGATATAAAGCGCAAAGTATAAAATATTCTTCTGCGGCTTCGCGTCTTTCCGATAGATATCGATCACATATGAGATCGCCTGAAACGTATAGAATGAGATTCCGATCGGCAGAGGGAGCACTCTGTAAGGAATGTCCGTCGTAAGAAAGGAATTAACTGTATCAAGCAAAAAGCCATAATATTTAAAAAATCCAAGTATGAGAATATTTGCCGTAAGAGCAAACACAAGACTTAGCTTTGCCTTTTTCGGATTGTCTGCATTTGCCTCGATATCCCGTCCGCAAAAATAGTTTAATACGATGGATAAGATCATGAGCACGACATAGACCGGCTCTCCCCATGCGTAAAAAAACAGACTCGCCAAAAGCAAGACGATATTTTTCGCCCCGTTCGGAACGAGATAATACACTGCCATTACGATTGGCAGAAACATAAACAAAAATGTGATACTGCTAAATAACATCCGCCTGTTCCCTCTCCCGATTTATAAACTGTTGTTAAATATTTCTAAATATTTTTCTGCTCCCGGCGCAGCGGCAAAAAATACATATTTACCGCGCACGCTTTTCTTTGCATCTTCCAATAACTGCACCGATTCCGGCGCATACCCCTCAAAATCATTCATCCTTGTTTTGATCCGTTCTTCGATCGCACTTGAAATTTCCGCGGTCTGCGTTTCACTTTTTGCTTTAATAAGAAGAACTTCTTCAGATGAAATACTAAATTCCGACGAATAATACATAACGCCGTCATAATCTGCCGCATTCAGTCCAAAGTTACGTTTTAATGCCGTCCCGTCCTGACGCTTCATATTTTCCTTATCAAGAGATGCTTCCACAGACTTCTCCACTTTCTCAAAAGGGCGATTGCTGCCGCTTGTATAGATCAAAAGAAGTGCAACGAATCCGACGATCAGAAGCAATGTCACATAGCGCATCACCCGGATAGTTATTTTCTTCCACTGACTCATAAGCCTGCCACCTCCGCCATTTTTTTCAGCCCAGACCGGATAGAAAGACGCCTTAAAATGTATGCCGTCCTGCTCATAATATTCGTCAGACATAAGATCCGAACTGTCGATAAACGCTATCCGCTTTTTATCACATAACTCTTTTAGTTTCTCGTTGAAATTTTCTATTTCTGCAAAAACAGGCTTTTCTTTCACTGCCTTTTCCTGCACCGGAAAAAATTGCGTTCACAAAAATATGCGCTCCCGGCACGCTCTTTTTCAGTTCATCCACAACTGCTCCGTATTGTTTGACAAACTCGTCCGCATCACCGTTTGTATGCTCGACATCATTCATTCCGAGAGACAAAAATATGATCCCGGGACTTAATTTTTTCACCTGTTTGATCTGCTCGTCCAACTCATCCAAATGTACTCCGATCTTTGCTACAACGCTGGATGTGTTCAAAATGTCATATTCTGTAAATCCTTCCGTAATAGAGTCTCCCACGATAACCGCGCCCGTAAACTTTTCTTTCAGACTCCGTTCCCCGGCGCCTTCTTCTCCGTCTTTTTTTTTCAAGCAGTTCGATTTTTTTCTCAATCGCCGCAATATCTCCTTTTTCTTCTCCGTGAATATATTCCAGTCCTGCCGATGTGTCCGCTTTCTTATAAAAAAAGTCCCCGCACGCCCTGCACGATCAGCACAATGACAAGCGCTGCCGCAAGAACACATACCGCAAGAACGATCTTCCTTTTTGTTTTCTGTTTTATTTTCTTCATTTATTATTCCTCGTTTAGGTGAAAGTATTAGTTTGATTATCTCTAATATCTTTAATTATTCTAATCGGTTGGTTACTTTAATCAATGATGCTTTGGCTCAGTTTCATGTTAATTATGCAATTAATTATGAATCTATTCAACAAGCATTATCTAGTTTAGATTTAAATAGCTTATTATCAAAGAGTGGTAATATTTTAGGAAATGCAGGTATTAACTTAATTTTTCAATCTATTGGTATTTTTGGTTTCTTTATTAATGCTGTGACTTCATTTATTATGTCACTTTATTTACTGGCTAATAAGGAAACTCATTTAAGACAATTAAAGAAAATTGTGACTTTCTTATTTGGTTATAAAGAGTCATTAGTAATTTTTGATATTGGTGCTGAAGCAAATCATTATTTTAATGGATTTGTTTCTGGACAATTATTAGAATGTTGTATTCTCATGTCATTAATGTATGTTGGTTTTAAATTAACTGGCTTACCATTTCCTGAATTGTTAGCTTTTATTATTGGTGTTTCTAGCTTAGTTCCAATGTTTGGTGGATATGTTGGTTTTGGAGTAAGCTTTATCTTAGTATTAGCTGTTGAATCAACACAAGCCATTATCTTTACTATTTGTTTTGTGATTATTCAACAATTTGAAGCTAACGTTATTTATCCAAGAGTTGTTGGTGGTGCCGTTGGTATTTCTGGTTTATATGTTTTATTATCATTAGTCTTATTTGGTAATATCTTTGGTTTCTTTGGCTTATTAATTGCTGTGCCAAGTATGGCATTAATATATGCTGTAGGAAGTCGTGTTATTAATATTTCACTTTATCGTAATCATATCGAAGTCACCGATAAATCAATTAAAAAAAGTTAAAGATCCAAAATAAAAACAGCATGCGCTGTTTTTTATTTTATCCAATGTTGAATAATAGCCCTAGATGAACGATTCATTTCTTCTCTAAATAAAGCATAGAACTTTCTTTTTTGCAAAAAGCTATGATATATTTTTCTAGATCTTCACCGCTTTTTCCAGTTTGTTTTTCAAACATTTGAATTGTTTCTTCAGTTGTTTTTTCACGATAATAATCAACACTCACCATATCTTCTAATGCAAAACGAGTTGGTTTCTTTCTATTGATTTGAGAAGGTGTTGGCTTTCCAAAAACAACCATACATAAAGGAATTGCATATTGAGGTAAATGAAGCAATTCTTGATTAGCTTCAAAGTTTTCTAAGATATCTCCAATATAACAACTTCCTATTCCTAACGACTGTGCCGCTACAACTGCATTTTGAGCCGCAATCATACAATCTTCACAAGCTAATAATAAATCTGATTCTTCAATTTTTACTTCATCACTTGTATAGTGTTGAAAAATGTCAAACCATTTTTGATAATCAGCTAAGAAAATCAACACTAATGGTGCTTTTGCAATAAATGGCTGATGGTCACATCGAATAGCTAATTCATCTTTTAACTTTTGATCTTGAATATCAATAATTGAATAAAGTGCCATATTCCCAGCAGTGGGTGCTTGTAATGCAGCTTGTAATATCATTTCTTTTTCTTCATTTGTTATTGGTTGATTTGTGTATTCTCTTACTGATTTACGCTCCCATAATTGTTTTATTGTCTCATTCATATTTATAACTCCTTTTTATTTCTTTATTATATCATTTTATCTCTTTTAAGCATAAGAATATCTTAATTTTTAAGTGATATGCATGGCATATATTGGATAATCCATGTATAATAGTGTGTAGACAAGAAAGTGAGGGATTTTATGACATACAAGAAAGATTTTTGAAATATGTGAGCTTTGATACACAATCTGATCCTAAATCTTCTTTGACACCTTCAACATTGAAGCAATTAGAACTTGCACGTTATTTAGTTGATGAAATGAAGGGTTTAGGAATTGATAATGCTCGTTTAGATGAATTTGGTATTGTTTATGGTACAATTCCATCTAATAATGATCATCAAGGCCCAGTCATTGGATTTATTGCGCATATGGATACATCTCCTGATGCTGCTGGAAATCAGATTCATACACAATTGATTCAAGATTATCATGGAGACACAATTGTTTTAAATCAAGAAAAAGGATTAGCTTTAGATCCTCATGAATTTCCTGATTTATTAAATGTTATTCATCATGATTTGATAACGACTGATGGAACAACACTTTTAGGAGCTGATGATAAAGCTGGTGTTGCAATTATTATGCAGATGGCTGAATATCTTTTAAGTCATCCAGAATTTAAGCATAATGATATTCAAATCGCTTTTACACCTGATGAGGAAGTTGGACGCGGAACAGAGAACTTTGCACTTGAACAATTCCCAGCTGAATATGCTTATACTATTGATGGTGGTAATATTGAAGAAATTGAATATGAAAACTTTAATGCGTTTAGTGCAGTTGTAGAAATCACTGGAAAAAGTATTCATCCTGGTTCTGCTAAAAATGCAATGATTAATTCTATTCATATAGCACAAGAGTTTGATGCTATGTTACTGGTACATGCTAGACCAGAAGCAACTGAAGGTTATGAAGGATTTAATCATTTACATGATATTCATGGAAGCTGTGAAAGAACTGTTATGGAATATATTATCCGTAATCATGATTTAGATTTAGCTAAAAAGCAATGTCAGGATTTCAAAAATATTGCGGATTTCTTAAATCAAAAATATGGTTATGCTATGGTTGAAGTCAAAATTGATCAAAGTTATTTAAATATGAAAGAACATATTTTAGAACATATGTATATTGTTGATAATGCTATTGCTGCGATGAAGGCATGTGGTGTTGATGCTGTGAGTGTTCCTATTCGTGGTGGAACTGATGGTGCTAATTTAACATATATGGGATTACCTTGTCCTAATTTAGGAACTGGTGGTTTTAATTTTCATGGTCCTTTTGAATATGTTTCATTAACAATGATGAATAAACAAGTTGAAGTCTTATTAAAAATTATCGAAATGAGTTTGGGGGAATAAAAATGTACGCAAAAAATACTTGGAGTAAATATCAAGATCAAGATTATAAAAATGTTATGGATTTTAATGAAGGATATAAAGCTTATATTTCTGAAGGTAAAACAGAAAGAGCTTGTGTGAAAGCTTCTATTCGTTTAGCTAAGGAATATGGTTTTAAAGATATTAATGAATTTGATTCTTTAAAAGCTGGTGATAAGGTTTATGTTGTTAATAAGAAAAAAAATATTGCTTTATTTGTAATGGGTGAAAAACCTTTAGTTGAAGGAATGAGAATTTTAGGTGCTCATATTGATTCACCACGTTTAGATTTAAAACAAAATCCTCTATATGAAAGTGATGGTTTTGCTTTATTAGATACTCACTACTATGGTGGCGTTAAAAAATATCAATGGGTAACTATTCCACTTTCTTTACATGGTGTTGTTGTTAAAAAAGATGGTAGTGTTATTGATGTTGTTATTGGGGAAGATGATAATGATCCTGTTGTTGGAATTACTGATTTATTAATCCATTTATCAGCAACTCAATTTACAAAAAACAGCTGATAAAGTTATTGAAGGAGAAAACTTAGACGTTAATGTTGGAAGTATTCCTTTAGATAGTGAAGAAAAAGATGCTGTAAAAGCTAATGTATTAAAATTATTAAAAGAAAAATATGATATTGAAGAAGAAGATTTCTTAAGTGCTGAAATTGAAGTTGTTCCTAGTGGAAAAGCAAGAGATTTTGGTTTAGATAGAAGTATGATATTAGGATATGGACATGATGATCGTGTTTGTGCTTATACATCATTAATGGCTATCTTAGAAACAAATAATCCTACTTATACTTCTTGTTGTATTTTAGTTGATAAAGAAGAAATTGGTAGTGTTGGAGCAACTGGTGCTCAATCTCTATTCTTTGAAAATACAATTGCTGAACTTTTACATTTATGTGGTGATGATTCTTATTTATCATTAAAACGTACAATGACAAATTCACAAATGTTATCAAGTGATGTAAGTGCTGGATTTGACCCTTTATATAAAGAAGTTAATGATGCTAAAAATGCTGCTTATTTAGGTAATGGTATTGTCTTTAATAAATATACTGGTGCTCGTGGAAAGAGTGGCAGCAACGATGCTAATCCTGAATATATGGCAAAATTAAGACAAATTATGGATGAAGCTAAGATTCATTTCCAAACAGCAGAACTTGGAAAAGTAGACCAAGGTGGTGGAGGTACTATCGCCTATATTCTTGGTAACTATAATATGGATGTTATTGATGCTGGAATTGCAGTATTAAATATGCATGCCCCATATGAAATTGTATCTAAAGTTGATGTTTATGAAGGATATCTTGCTTATAAAGTTTTCTTAGAAAATTAATCAAACACAAAAAAACTTGATTTAATCAAGGTTTTTTATTTATATAATAAGGTATTAATCTTTTTGAATTGGATAATGACATGCGACAAAATGTCCTGGTTTTACTTCTTTCAAAGCTGGTTTTTCTTCACGACATTTATCTGTAGCGTATCGACATCTACCTGCGAAAGGACATCCAGCAGGTAAATCAATTGGGCTTGGGACATCACCACTTAAAATAATACGCTTTTTCTCTTTTTCTAATTTTGGATCAGGAATAGGTACAGCAGATAACAATGCTTCAGAATATGGATGCATAGAATGTGAATAAATTTCATCACTTGTACCTAATTCAACTAAGTGACCTAAATACATAACGGCAATTCTATCAGAAATATAACGTACGATATCTAAGTCATGGGCAATGAACAAATAAGTTAACCCTAATTTCTTTTGTAAATCAATCAATAAGTTAATAACTTGTGATTGAATAGAAACGTCTAAGGCTGAAATTGGTTCATCACATACAAGGAATTCTGGCTCAATTGCCAAGGCTCTTGCAATACCAATACGTTGACGTTGACCACCTGAGAATTCATGTGGGAAACGGTTAGCATGTTCTTTATTTAAACCAACAAGTTCCAATAATTCATGAACTCTTTCTTTACGCTTTTCAGGAGTATATAATCCATGGATTTCCATTCCTTCAGCGATAATAGATTCAACTGTCATACGTGGATTTAAAGAAGCATAAGGATCTTGGAAAATCATTTGTGCATGTTTTGCATAAGCTAAACGATCTTTAGATTTCTTAATTTGAACTTCTTGACCATCATAAATAATATGACCTTCTGTAGGTTCATAAATTCCCATAACAACACGACCAAGAGTAGATTTACCACATCCTGATTCACCTACTAAACCAAGAGTTTCTCCTTCTTTAATTTCAAGACTGACACCATTTACGGCTTTTAAAATTCCACCACTGACTCTAAAGTGTTTTGAAAGGTTATCGATTTTAATAAAACTTTATCTTCAGCCATTAAGACTTACCTCCTTCTTTAGGACAATCTTTGTGTAATAGCCAACAAGCAGCTTCATGTCCATCATTCAATTTAAAGACTGGTGGTTGTTTATGACGACAAATTTTCATACATTTTTCACAACGTGAAGCAAATGCACATCCTTTAGGTGGATCTAATAAATCAGGTGGTGTACCTGGAATAGATTGTAATTTGTCAGATTTATTCGTATCGTGTTTTGGTAAACTGTTCAATAATGCGACTGTATATGGATGAGACGCATTATAGAAAATATCATCAGCTGATCCAGTTTCAACAACTTTACCAGCATACATAACAGCAATCTTATCAGCCAAAGAAGCAACAACTCCTAAGTCATGGGTAATCAATACAATTGCTGTATTTAATTCATCTCTAATATTTGCTAATAAATCAATAATTTGTGCTTGAATTGTAACATCAAGAGCTGTTGTTGGTTCATCAGCAATTAATAATTTTGGATTACATGAGAGTGCCATTGCAATCATAGCACGTTGTCTCATCCCACCTGAGAATTCATGTGGATATTGATTTGCACGTTCTTCAGCATTTGGTATTTGTACCTTTTCCAACATTTCAATAGCCTTAGCATGTGCTTCTTCTTTTGATAAACGTTGATGATGAACGATAGCTTCAACGATTTGTTTACCAACCTTCATAGTTGGATTCAAACAAGTCATTGGATCTTGGAAAATCATACTCACTTCTTTTCCACGAATTTTTTGCATATCATCCTCAGGAGTGTTAATAATATCAATATCTCCAAGAGTTAAACTTCCACTTTTAATACGTGCAGGTGGCATTGGATTTAATTTCATGATAGTTTGTGCAGTTACAGATTTTCCACATCCTGATTCACCTACGACTGCTAAAACTTCTCCTTCATCAACTGAATAAGAAACACCTCTAACAGCTTGGACTTCACCAGCATATGTATCGAACGACACATATAAATCTTTTATATCTAGAACTTTTGCCATTCTTTTTTACCTCCTTAACTTAGGATCAAAAGCATCTCTTAGCTTATCACCTAATAAGTTAAAACTCAACATTGTAATACTGATAAAGAACGCAGGAAGAATTAATTCCAAAGGATATTGAACAAAGAATTGAATTCCTTCATTAGCAAGTGTCCCCCAAGAAGCTTGTGGTACTTGTACCCCAAGACCAATGAATGACAAGAATGCTTCAGTAAAGATAGCATTTGGAATTGCCAATGTTAAGTTAACAATAACGATTGATAAAATATTTGGAATTAAATGCTTTCCAATAATACGTGTAGGAGAAGCTCCCATACTTTGTGCAGAAATAACAAATTCCTGTTCTTTTAATCGAATAACTTCACCACGCACAAGACGAGCTGTACCAACCCATCCAACCATTGCAAGGGCAATGATAATTGTACTTACTCCAGGCTTCATAACAATCATTAAGATAATAACGATTAATAAGTAAGGAATACCATTAACAATTTCAGCAATACGCATCATGATATTATCAATGAATCCACCAAAATATCCTGAGATACCACCATAGATAACACCAATAATAACATTGATAATAACTGCCATAAAGGCAATAAATAATGAAATACGAGCACCATCCCAAATTCTAACAAACATATCTCTACCTAAATAATCAGTACCAAAGATATAGAAATTAGAACCTGTGTTATAAAACATTCCAACATGTTTATGTGCTAAATCCATTTTATCAATTGTATGTGGTGAAATAATTGGCACAAGAATAGCCATCAAACACATAACTAATAAAATAATACTAAAAGTAATTGCAACCTTATCACGTTTAATACGTCCAAATGCATCCTTCCAGAAACTAATACTTGGTCTTGTAATAGATTGCATACGACTTGCATCTTGACCTACCCATTCAAATTCAGATGGATCAATATCACAATCAGGAGATAGAACTTCTTCTACAATAGGTTCTTGAACGTTTTATTTCTTTATTTTTCATCCTATTATCACTCCTTTCACTTGCTAATTTAATACGTGGGTCAATAATACCATACAAGATATCAACAACTAAGACAGCAAGAATTAAAAATGCTCCATAGAATAATGTTGTACCTGCAATCAACGTATAATCATTTCCTTAATAGCTAAAACGAAGAATTTTCCCATACCAGGAATACTAAATACATTTTCAACAACGAATCCACCAGTTAAACAGCAGCCGCAATTGGACCTAAAACTGTAACAACTGGCATAATAGCATTACGAATTGCATGTTTCCATAAAATTGCCTTTTCAGACAATCCCTTAGCTTTGGCTGATTTTGATATAATCAGAACTCAAAACATCAAGCATACTTGTACGCATTAAACGAGAAACAGTTGCTAGCGAACTAAAGCTTAGCGCTAAAGCAGGTAATATCATTTGATTAAAATTACCCCAACCTGTAACGGCAAAGATCTGCGTGCCGGTCAGCTGATTCAATTTCAATGCACAGAAGTATTGAAGTAATGCTGCAACAATGAAACTTGGAATAGAAACTCCAATAACAGATAGAGTCATAGCAACTGTATCAGCAGCTCTCCCTCTACGAATAGCAGCAACTGCTCCTAAAGCGACACCAGCGATAACTGCAAAGATTAATGAAAGCATCCCTAATTGGAAAGATACAGGGAATGATTCCATGATAATTTGCATAACAGGTCTACTATATTTAATAGATTGACCTAAATCACCTACCATAGCATTTCTTACATAAATAATGAATTGCTCTAATAAAGGTTTATCCAAACCATAATAAGCTCTTAAAGCTTGTTTTGTACCTTCATCCATTGCCTTACCTGTACTAAACGGATCTCCAGGCAACATATGCATCATTACAAATGTCAATGCTAGTAATACTAAAATAGTGAGGAAAGCATAAAAAAGTCTTTTAATAATATACTTTGCCATAATTTCACACCTTTCTTGACATTTTTCTTCACATTAAAAATAAGAAGGACTATATGTACTATATCATATAGCCCATTCTTTTTATTTAATTTTTGTAAATATTCAATTGTAATTATTCTTCGATATAAGCATAGTTGAAGTTCATATCTTGGAATGCTGTTCTAACAACACCTTTTAATTTATCAGTAGTGATAAAATCTTTTTGTCTGTCAAATACAACACCAATTGGACATTCATCAGCTAAAATTTGTTCAGCTTTTTTCAATGTAGCATAGTATTGATCTTTATCAGCTAATGAAGATGCTTTGTTAATTAATGCATCATATTCAGCGTTAGACCATTTACCATGGTTATTACCATTTCCAGTCATCCACATATCTAAGTAAGTCATTGGATCGTTGTAGTCTGCTGACCATCCAGCGAATACGATATCAAATTGACCTTTATCCATTAAGTCTAATCTGCTCTTATAAGTAACTTGTTTAACTTCAAGTTTAACACCTAAGTTATCTTTAAATTGAGCTTGTAAGAATTCTGCTTGTTTCTTAGCTGAGCTAGTGTCATCACAAAGTAATGTTGGAGTGAATTTAGCAAGAGTTAATCCTTCTTCTTTTAATCCTTCTTCTAACATTGCTTTTGCTTTAGCATAGTCACCATCACGAGTTAATAAATCACCAACAGTCTTTTTGAATTCACCATTAGCAACAGCTGCAGGTGTCATTGTTGTAGCAACTGGTGAAGCATTTTGTAAAATACTTTCAGCCATAGCTTTTGCATTGATAGCTAAAGTGATACCTTTACGAACTTTCGCATTGTTTAAACCTAAGTTTTTAGCTTGAGAGTTGAATTCTAAATACCAAACTCCACCATCATCAAATGCTTGTACGTTTTTACCGTCTTTTTTAAGTGTCTTAGCATTTTCACCATCTAAATCAATCATATCAATTGTACCATTGTTAAATTCATTAACAGCAGTAGTCATGTTACCAATCATTTTCATAGTGATCTTGTCTAATTTAATAGCATCTTTATTCCAATAATCTTGGTTCTTTTCTAATACTAAGCTATCTTCATGAGTCCATGAAGTAATTTTGTAAGGCCCATTATAAGCCATTGTTTTTTCAGAAGTACCATATTTCTTAATATCTTTTGCAGCTCCAGCATCATTGAATGCTTTTTCATTTACTGGGAAGAATGATGGGAATGCCATCAATACAACTGCATATTGGAAAGGTCCAGTGAATGTTACTTCAAAAGTATAATCATCTTTTGCTTTCCATCCTGCATTAGCTAATGCTTTTTTCAATGCAGCATCATCTTTTGCGTTAAATACATCTTCTGCTCCTGCAATTTTTGTCATCCAAGTTGATGCATAAGCAGCACCACTCTTTTTAGTGAAGTGTTTATTCCATGCAAAGACGAAATCTTTTGCTGTTACTTCTTCACCATTACTCCATTTTTGTCCTTTTCTTAAATGGAAAGTGTAAGTTTTTTTGTCTGGCGAAACATCCCAACTTTCAGCCATACCAGGTTGTGCTTCATCTTTTGCATCTAAAACAACTAACCCCTCAACACAGTGTCTCAATACGTTCATAGAACCAGATGAAGTTGTTAAAATAGAATTCATTTCAGGTGGTTCAGCTGTTAGGTTTACACTAATTTCTTTGCTGCCTGATGAACCGTTTGATCCACAACCAGTTACCATAGCAAGGCACATCATAGAAACTGCAACCTTTTTTACCCAATTTCCTTTCATACCAATTTTCTCCTCCTCATTAGATAAAACCATAGTTAACATTTGAGTCGTCGTTAACTTATGTGCATCTATCATATCACACTATTCAATACAATTCTAGAGTTTTTTTTAACATTTTTTATTTTTTTCAAACGATAAATTATGCTTTTTTTCGATTTTTCCCTAAAATTTCATTAACTTTAAATCGTAAACTTGTATACAAATATTCAGTCAAATTAGAAATTTCTTTTTGTTGTATATACATTAAAAATCTATTTCAATTTCTTTATTTTTTTCTATGAATTATTTTGGTGTGATGGAACATGAATATTCGAAACTGTTGTATATGGAATTT
>ENA-OQAB01001124-OQAB01001124.1-human-gut-metagenome-genome-assembly--contig:-NODE-1124-length-13134-cov-3.840778_pt1 | contig 13134 bp, 20 predicted proteins | sample MGYA00242490_ERZ504517 | MGnify/ENA primary metagenome ERZ504517 (study PRJEB26092, sample SAMD00036298) | human gut metagenome | host: Homo sapiens | study: EMG produced TPA metagenomics assembly of...
GGATGGCAAAGGGATATCATGCACAGGATATAGTGGACATTGTACTGGCATTATCTAATTTTTTCAGGATCAGTTTAAGCCAGGGAAAAGAGTTTATCAGTCAATGGAGCAGGAGATTGCCATGGTAAAAAGCTATCTGGATATTCAGAAATTCCGGTATGAGGAGCTTTTTGACTATGAGGTCTGGACAGATCCTGCAATTCTTAAGTGTCAGGTTCCGCGGCTTTCTCTCCAGCCGTTGATTGAGAACGCACTTTATCATGGGATCAAGGAATCCGAGAGAGAGCATGGAACCATTTGGATTCGGGTATATCCGGAAGGGGAGGATTCTGTTGTTCTGAAAGTGGAGGATAATGGCGCAGGAATGACAGAGGAGCGCTGTCGACAGCTGAATCAGTGGTTTGCTCAGAAAGAACGGATGACAGAGGTTGATGCATTTGGAAGTCTGAATGTAAACGACAGAGTGCGGATGTTCTATGGAGAGGAATATGGACTGCATTATTATCTGAGAGAGGGCGGCGGCGTAATTGCAGAATTAAGGATAAAAAGGAGCAAATAGGAGGACATATGTGGAACGTACTGATTGCAGATGATGAACCGAAGATTCGTCAGGGACTGAAAAATACACTGGAAACCTTTGACTTGCCCCTATGTGTGTGCGCAGAGGCAAAAAACGGATTGGAGGCGCTGGAAAAAGCAAAGGAATATGAGCCGGATATTCTTCTTGTAGATATTTGCATGCCAAAGCTCAGTGGGATTAAATTTCTGGAAGAGCTGAAAAAGCTTTCTATAGAATGTAAAGTAATTATTATTTCCGGTTTTAATGAGTTTGCGTATGCACAGCAGGCTATTACCCTGGGGGTGTCTCATTATCTTTTGAAACCAATTGCAGACAGTGAGCTGAAAGAAGCTCTGGAAAGTGTGAGCCGGCAACTGTGGCAGACCCGGAAATCCAGAAAATTTATGAATCTGATGCGGCAGCAGTTTGTACAGAATAAAAATACCATAAGAGACGTGTTTTTTAATGACTGGATCAATGGAAATTTATCCGGAAAAGAATGGCAGGAACAGAGAGAATTTCTGGAAATTGAACTTCCGGATACAGTGATGCTGATTCTTGTTTCTGTGCAGAGCGGATTTACTGAAAAAATTCCGGCGGGAGCTGTTCCTGAGGAGCTTTACAAAATGACTCTGGAAAAAATTATGAGGAATCTGATCGGCGAGTACAAGCCTGTATACGTGTTCATGAACCGGTATCAGGATGCTGTGGGAATGATCGGAGGTTATAAAGGTGAAACAGAGAACCTTCAGGAAATCATATCAGAAAAAATAAATAAGACAGTAGATGGAAAATGCTGTGTCCTGATACAGACCTGTAAAAGGGATGAGATTCCGGATGTTCATGAAAAGCTGCGAACCCGTGCCAGAAAGATTCTGGAGTGCAGGCCAATTGTAATGGAAGCCAGAAAATATATTTATGCTCATTATCAGCAGAGAGAACTGGATCTTACCCAGGTGGCAGACGCTATTGGCTGCAATCCCTCTTATCTCAGCCGGATCATGAAGCAGGAGCTGGGAATCTCATTTAAAGATTTTCTGACAATGCTCCGTATCAGCCAGGCAATTTCTCTGATGCGCAATGACCGTCTTTCTCTGAATCAGATTGCAGAACAGGTGGGATACAGCAATCAGCATTATTTTTCTGCAGCATTCAAAAACTGTCAGGGATTTTCTCCTTCAGAATTTCGGAGAACTCTGACCCGGGAGGAGTGAGGTTGTGAAAAAATGGATATTGGCGCTTCTTCTGTTTGTCTGTTTATGTACCGGGGGATGCGGAACAGAGAGCGTACGGACAGACGACTATGAATATCTGATAGGAGTAAGTCTTACCAATGTAATGGAACCCTGGCTGAACAACCTGGCTCAGGTGATCGGAAGCAGGGCAGAGACAGGAAAAAAATGTGAATCTGATTTTCAGGGATGCGGCAGGAAGTACGGAAAAGCAGATACAGGATATCGAATCTCTTATGAAATGCGGAATTGATCTTTTAATCGTTTCTCCGGACGGGAGCAATGCGCTGAACGGGATTATGGAGGAGGTTTTTGAGGAAATTCCTATTGTGGTTGTAGGAGTGGAGCCGCAGACAAAGGCTTATACAACGGTGATACAGGCAGATGATAACGGAATTGGCAAGATGGCGGGAGAATATATTCTGGAGAATTTTTATACAGAGGGTGATAAGATTATCGTGTTTCAGGGCGTGGAAGGCTCGCCTATATCAGAGGACAGACTTCGCGGTTTTACAGAAGCAGTGAAGAAAAAAGTCAAAGAAAAAGATATTGTGTATTATTATGGGGACTGGTTCCGGGATGTGGCAGAAGCCCGGATGAAGGATTACCTTGTTGTAAATGGCGCTCCTGATATTGTTTTCGCCTTTAATGATGAGATGGCGTATGGAGCGTATATTGCCGGAGAACAGCTTCGTATGGGAAATGGAACAAAGTTTGTGGGGGTAGACGGATTTGAGGGAGAAAGCGCCGGACTGAATCTGGTGGAAAAAGAAATTCTGGATGCAACTATCCAGAGCCCGGATTTTGGATCTCTTGCTTATGATACTGCCATGGATATTCTGGAAGAAAAAGAAGTACAGAGAGACATCACGGTGACTCCCAGAATGATTACAGGAGACAAAAAATAAAAGAGGAGGATAAAAATGGCAGAATTTTTAAAACAGGAACTGATATGGACAAGGAAACCTGAGAGGGTATTTATGGATGAAACAAAGGTGGAGATCATTACTGAGTGTAGCACAGACGGAGTGAATTGGAAATTACAGAATGTAAATGGGAAGCACATAAATAAAAAACGGATGCTGATTTGGAAGGAAAACTATCTGAGCCGCCTTTAAATGCTTGCCTTTTTATCAGGCAGAATGATATACTTATGACGTACAAAAGTTTCTGATAAAGAGCTGTAAAGGTGCATATTAAATGAAAAAGAATTAAGGAGAAGTATGTTTAGGAAAATTGGGGAAGAACGGGCGTTTGATGGAATATTGAAGCAGATTATTGACAATATCCAGACAGGGAAGCTGAAGGCTGGAGATGCTCTGCCGGCAGAGCGTACTATGGCGGAGACCATGGGGGTTTCAAGAGCTGCTGTAAGAGAGGTGTTAAGAGCACTGGAGCTTCTGGGAATTCTGAAGGCAGTGCCTGGAGGAGGCAATTATATAACAGAAGATCTTGATACCTGGCTGATCGGACCTCTGTCCATCCTTTTCCAGCTGAATAATGGTTATGTCCGCCAGAACCAGCAGCTTCGTGCAGCACTTGAAAGGGAAAATGCAATTCTTGCTGCAAAAAAGTGTACGCCTCTGGATGCGGCAGAGCTGTGGATGATCATTGCCAGGCTGGATGCTGCTGAAGATGAGAAGATGAGGGGTGAGCTTGATAAAGAACTTCATCAGAAGATTGCCAAAATTGCAGACAATCCCATGATCTACAGTGTTCTGGCTGCTGCGGACAAGCTGACAGAGAGTATCATTTCCGGAATCAGAGATTATATCATGCATAAAAAGTCAGTCTGCCGCTGTTGTGGATGAGCAGCATCACAGGCTGGTGGAAGCAATTATTAACGGAGATGTGGAAGCGGCAGAGAGGTGTATGTCGGAGCATATGGTCACTGTGGAGAAATTTATGTCGGAAATGCTTCGGGAAGAAGAATGACAACTGATATTTTGTCTATATGATACTATTTTACATAATGATCCCATTAAAATAATATGATTTTGCATAAAAATCAAAAGATTTTTCTTGTGCTCTGGTATGACCGATGCTATAATGAAACTACAAATTGGTATAACCAATAAAATGTTTGGCACTACCAGAAAACGGAGGGAACTATCATGGGATATGTAAAATGGTCATATGACACATTAAATCAGTTTTGTACCGATGTATTTAAGGCTTTTGGTTTTAATGATGAAGAGAGCGCAGAAATTAAGGATGTGCTTCTGACAGCAGATCTTTATGGTATTGAGAGCCATGGAATGCAGAGAATGGTTCGCTATCACAAGGGTATTGAAAAGGGAACGATCCATCCGGACGCCAAACCAGAGGTAGTATTTGAAACACCGATTTCTGCTGTTATTGACGGACATAACGGAATGGGACAGCTGATCAGTGTTTTTGCCATGAAAAAGGCAATTGAAAAGCGAAAAAACAGGTGTGGGCATTGTCAGTGTCCGTGAGTCCAATCATTTTGGCATTGCCGGATTTTATGCAAAAATGGCATGCGATCAGGGGCTGATCGGTATGGCATGCACCAACTCTGAGGCAATTATGGTTCCTACATTCGGCAAAAAGGCCATGCTGGGATCGAATCCTATTGCAGTGGCAATGCCGGCTGATCCCTATCCGTTTTTCTTTGATTGTTCAACTACAGTAGTTACCAGAGGAAAACTGGAGATGTACAATAAGATGGAAAAACCGCTGCCGGATGGCTGGGCTCTTGATAAGGACGGCCATGCAAGCACGGACGCTCCTGATGTACTTGCAAATATTGTGGCAAAAAAGGGTGGTGGAATAATGCCCCTTGGCGGAAGCGAAGAGGTGACAGGAAGTCATAAGGGATATGGCTACGGAATGCTCTGCGAGCTGTTCAGCTCCATTCTTTCCATGGGCGTGACTTCTGACAGCTGCTGTACTTTCCCGGACAAAACCGGAATCTGCCATGGCTTTATGGCTATTGATCCGGCAGCATTCGGTGATCCGGCAGCCATCAGAAAACATTTTTCCGATTATCTTGAGGCCCTGAGAGAAAGTCCCAGGGCTGAAGGCAAGGACCGCATCTATACCCATGGTGAAAAAGAAGTCTTTGCAGAAAAAGAAAGAAGAGAAAACGGTATTCCGGTCAATGACAACACTATGGTAGAGCTTGCAAACCTGTGTGGTTACTTAAAGCTTGATTTCGGCAAGTATTTTAAGGACTATGAGCTTCCAAAGGACAGCAGGTTTTTTACAGGAAACTATTAAAAGAATCCCTAAGGAGGATATAAAAATGGATTACGCAAAAGAATCACTGAGATTACACGGAGAATGGAAAGGCAAAATTGAGGTTGTGACAACTGTTCCGGTAGAGACAAAGGATGATCTTTCCCTGGCTTATACTCCGGGTGTAGCGCAGCCTTGTCTGGAGATCCAGAAGGATGTGGACAAATCATACGATCTTACAAGAAGATGGAACATGTGTCTTGTTGTTACCGATGGTTCCGCAGTTCTTGGCCTGGGTGATATAGGACCGGAGGCGGGAATGCCGGTTATGGAAGGAAAATGCGTTCTTTTTAAAGCGTTTGGCGATGTGGATGCGTTTCCTCTGTGTATTAAAAGCCATGATGTAGATGAGATCGTCAATACCATTTATCTCATCTCCGGTTCTTTCGGTGGTGTAAATCTGGAGGATATTTCCGCTCCAAGATGCTTTGAAATTGAGAAAAAGCTCAAAGAAAAATGTGATATTCCGATTTTCCATGATGACCAGCACGGAACTGCCATCATTACTCTGGCAGGCCTTACCAATGCCCTTAAGGTTGTGGGCAAGAAAAAAGAGGATGTTCGCATAGTCATGAACGGAGCAGGAGCAGCAGCCATTTCCATTGCAAGACTGCTTCTGAAGGCAGGATTTAAGAATATTACTCTCTGCGACAGAAAGGGTGCCATTTACGAAGGCCGTGCAGAGGGAATGAATGCGGTTAAGGAAGAAATGAGCAAGGTAACAAACCTGGATAAAAAATCAGGTTCTCTTGCTGATATGCTTGCAGGCGCAGATGTGTTTATCGGTGTTTCCGCGCCGGGCGCTGTGACAACAGAAATGGTAAAAACAATGGCAGAGGATGCGATTATTTTTGCCTGCGCCAACCCGACACCGGAGATCTTCCCGGATGAAGCAAAAGCAGGCGGTGCAAAGGTTGTTTCCACAGGAAGAAGTGACTTCCCTAACCAGATCAATAATGTTCTGGCGTTCCCGGGCGTATTCCGCGGCGCTTTTGACGTAAGAGCAAAAGATATCAATGATGAGATGAAGATTGCAGCTTCTGAGGCGCTGGCAGCGCTGATCTCCGATGAGGAGCTTTCACCGGATTATATTATCCCCAAGGCTTTTGATAAGAGAGTGGGACCTGCGGTTGCAAAGGCAGTTGCCGATGCTGCAAGAAAAACAGGCGTGGCAAGAATCTGATATATTGTACAGAAGCAGTGCCGCCTTCCATTTTGGGCTTACCGGAATGGAAGGCGGTTTTTTATATTTTTACAGCAGAGCTCCCCTCATGAAAGCTTTGACAAATGGGAAAAGAATCGGTACAATAGCAGATATGTAATGCGGAATAAAGAAAAGGAGTGGCGAAAAATATGCAGACCTGGGAAGCAAATGTCCGCAGGGTGGTTCCCTATACACCGGGAGAGCAGCCTGATCATCAGGACATGATTAAACTGAACACAAATGAAAATCCTTATCCGCCGGCGCCGGGAGTGTGCAAAGCTCTCAGTGGGATTGAACCGGAGTCATTAAGACTGTATCCGGATCCGGCAGCAGATAATCTGGTGAAAGCCATTGCAGAAGCCTGCGGAGTAAAAAAACAGCAGGTGTTTGTGGGAGTGGGTTCTGACGATGTGCTTGCTATGAGTTTTCTTACATTTTTTAACGGTAAAAAGCCGATTTTGTTTCCGGATATTACATATTCTTTTTATGATGTCTGGGCGGAGCTTTTTCGGATTCCTTATGAACGTCCGGTTCTGGATGAGCATTTCCATATCAAAAAAAGAAGATTATTTCAGAGAAAACGGAGGAATTATTTTTCCCAATCCCAATGCTCCTACAGGGGTAGCCCTGTCTCTTGCGGATGTGGAAGAGATTGTGGCGCATAACAGAGAGATCGTTGTGATCGTAGATGAGGCATATGTGGATTTTGGCGCACAGTCAGCCGTTTCTCTTGTGGATAAGTATGATAATCTCCTGGTTGTGCAGACTTTTTCAAAGTCAAGATCTATGGCAGGAATGCGGATCGGTTTTGCCATTGGCGATTCGAAGCTGATTTCTTACCTTAATGATGTAAAATATTCTTTTAATTCTTATACGATGGACAGAACAGCTCTGGCAGCAGGGGTGGCGGCAGTAAAAGACAGAGAATATTTTGACGGAACCTGCCGTAAAATTATTGAGACAAGAGAATGGACCAAAAAAGAACTGAAAAAGCTGGGATTTTCTTTTGAGGATTCCATGGCAAATTTTATTTTTGCTTCTCATGAGAGCTGTCCGGCGGAGAAATTATTCCAGGCGCTTCGAGAGCATCATATTTATGTCCGGTATTTTCCGGGAAAAAGAACAGGTAATCATCTGCGTATTACAATAGGAACGCAAAAGGAAATGGAAGTTCTTACAGAATTTCTCAGAAATTATCTGAATGAGCAAAAAATTTAATCAGCAGGAGGTAATATGGAAGTATTAGTACAGTGGTTTACAGATAATCTGTCCCAGTTTATTTCGGCAGAGATGGTTATTTTTATTATTTCAATGGTTCCGATTCTGGAACTGAGAGGCGGACTTCTGGCAGCTTCGCTTTTGAAGATTCCGGCAGCGACAGCCATTCCCATATGTATAATAGGAAATATTATACCGATTCCGTTTATTCTTCTGTTTATCAGACAGATTTTTAAACTTATGAAAAAAACAAAGATTTTTCATGGTCTGATTGAAAAGCTTGAAAACAGGGCTATGGGAAAAAGCGACCAGATCAAAAAGTATGAGTTCTGGGGGCTGATGCTGTTTGTGGGAAATTCCTCTTCCGGGAACAGGGGCATGGACAGGAGCGCTGATCGCTTCTCTTCTGGAAGTTGATATCAAAAAATCTTCTCTGGCTATTCTGGGAGGAATTATTATGGCAACTGTGATCATGTATGTTGTATCCTATGGACTTGTAGGAAATATCGTTCACTGATCTTTCACCAAAAAGTAAAATGAAAAATTTTATTTTTACAGATAATCGGAAATGAAGCTGTTCTGCTGCGGAAGATGGCGTATATGGGGCATTGTCCGCAGGCTGATGTTTTGCCGGGAACTCTGGCAGGCATTTTGACCGGGCTTTAGTGAACAGAATAAAGTAAGAGGTTTCATCCGGTAGACAGAAGAAATAAAATATGCTAGAATAAAATTTGAAAATCTACAGTATCAGGGACAGTGATCCCGGGAAAAAGACGGTTTATCCGGAAAACAGGACTATCTGTTTTCCGGAATTCTGATGTTCGTGTCGGTTCCGACAGAGTATCCCGTAAAATATTTATATCATAATATAGAGTTCCGGAATTAACCGGGTATTATTTTTAGAAAAGGCTGAGGGAATTTTTTATGAGAGAAAAATACGAATCCTTGTCACTTGCGACATTGAAGGAGCTGGCAAAGGCAAGAGGCCTGAAAGGAATTTCCACGTTAAGGAAGCCAGCACTGATTGAACGTATGCTTCAGGAGGATGAAAAGGAGCGGAAAGATACAGGAGCAATTTCGGAAACTGTACAGAAAGAAGAAATCCGGGAAGAAAAGAAAGACAGGCAGGAGGAACATCAGACTCCGGTGCGTCAGTACAGACAGAATGGACATGTTCAGGAATCCCGGGCATTTTATGACAACAGAAGAAAAAATAACTGGCAGGAGGGCGGAACGAGAACCTATAACAGCGCCAGTGAAGGCCGCAGATACGGCAACAGTCAGAGCGAGTTTTCAAAAAATCACGGCAGTCAGAATGAAGGCCGCAGATACGGAAATACTCAGGGAGAGAATTTCAGAATGTACGGAAGCCAAAATGAAGGCCGCAGATACGGAAATACTCAGGATGAAAATTCCAGAATTTATAATAGTCAGAACGAAGACAGAAGAAGCGGATACAGCCAGGAGGAGAATCCGAGAACATATAATAATCAGAATGAAGGCAGAAGAAGCGGATACAGCCAGGAGGAGAATCCGAGAACATATAATAATCAGAACGAAGACAGAAGAAGCGGATACAGTCAGGAGGAAAATCCGAGAGCCTTCAGCAGTCAGAATGAAAACAGAGGAAGCTATATACAGCAGGATGATGCAAAGATTCCGGCAGAAACAGCGCAGCTGGACAGCGGCCAGAAAGCCAATGGAATTCTCGAGGTCCTTCAGGACGGATATGGGTTTATCCGCTGTGAAAACTTTCTTCCGGGAGAGAATGATATTTATGTTTCTCCGGCCCAGATCCGCAGATTTAATCTGAAAACCGGAGATATCGTTCAGGGAAATATCCGCATTAAAACTCAGGGGGAAAAATTCAGCGCTCTTTTATATGTAACTTCTATTAACGGATTTCATCCCAGCGAAGGGCAGAAACGGTATAATTTTGAGGATATGACTCCCATATTTCCAAATGAAAGGCTTCAGATGGAGCGCCCGGGGGGAAGTATGGCAATGAGGATCGTGGATTTGATCAGTCCTATCGGAAAGGGACAGAGGGGGATGATCGTTTCTCCGCCAAAGGCAGGTAAGACTACCCTTCTTAAGGATGTTGCCAAGTCTATTTTAAGAAACAGTCCGGACATGCATCTGATCATTCTTCTGATCGATGAACGCCCGGAGGAAGTGACAGATATTAAGGAAGCGATCCAGGGGCCAAACGTTGAGGTGATCTATTCCACTTTTGATGAGCTTCCGGAGCATCACAAAAGAGTATCGGAAATGGTTGTGGAGAGAGCCCGCCGTCTGGTGGAACACAGAAAGGATGTGACCATTCTTCTGGATTCTATTACAAGGCTTGCCAGAGCATATAATCTCTGTGTGCAGCCAAGCGGAAGAACCCTTTCAGGAGGTCTTGATCCTGCGGCTCTTCATATGCCGAAAAGATTTTTTGGCGCAGCCCGCAATATGAGAGAGGGCGGAAGCCTTACGATCCTTGCCACAGCGCTTGTAGATACAGGAAGCAAGATGGACGATGTGATCTATGAGGAATTTAAGGGAACAGGAAATATGGAGCTGGTGCTTGACCGCAGGCTTCAGGAAAAACGTGTATTTCCTGCCATTGATATTCAGAAATCCGGAACCCGCCGCGAGGATCTTCTTCTCAGCCGTGAAGAGCAGGAGACCGTATCCTCCATGCGCAAGGCTCTGAACAGTCTGAAGGCAGATGAGGCCGTGGAGCAGATTCTGAATATGTTTTCCAGAACCAGAACAAATGCGGAATTTGTACAGACTGCAAAAAAACAGAAATTTTTATAAATATCTTGCATTTATGAAAGGAGTATGTTATACTCAGGAGGCTGTAAAATAATAAATTCGTCTACTCATACACGAATAGAAAATAATAGAAAGAAATACAGAGAGGTGAAAATCATGCGCGAAGGAATCCATCCGAATTATCATCAGGCAACTGTAACCTGCAACTGTGGAAACACATTTGTAACAGGTTCTACAAAAGAAGATATCCATGTGGAAATCTGCTCTAAATGCCATCCGTTCTACACAGGACAGCAGAAGGCTGCACAGGCTCGCGGACGTATTGATAAGTTCAACAGAAAATACGGCTTAAACAAATAATTAAACAATATGAAAACGTGAGAACAGGTTGAGGTTGGGAAATCTCAACCTGTCTTTGCTTTCAGACAAAAGAGCTTATGACAGATGGAGAATATGAAAATATGAAGTCATCAAATATTGGCGGCCAGGCAGTTATGGAAGGAATCATGATGCGGCATAAGGATAAGTATTCCATTGCTGTCCGCCGTCCTGACGGAGAAATTGAGTTAAAGGTAGAAGATTATAAATGTACGTTTGGCAATGCCGGAATCTGGCGGAAGCCTCTGATCCGGGGTGTGGTCAGCTTTGTGGACAGTCTGGTAGTGGGAACCAGATGTCTCATGTACTCTGCGGAGATTGCAGGCGATGAAGAGGATGAGAAAGAGGCTGAAAAAAATGCGGCTCTTTCAGAGGAAGAGCGCGCTGCCAAAAAAAGAAAAGAGGACAGACAGTTTAAATGGCTGCTTTACGCGACAGTAGCGTTTTCCATTGTGATATCGGTAGCCGCCTTTATGCTGCTTCCCTATGCTCTTGCCAGTCTTTTAAAGAATGTAGGCGCATCTGAGGTTGTGATAACAGTGGCGGAAGCCTTTGTGAAGCTGGCATTGTTTATGGGGTATATGCTTCTGATATCCAGAATGAAAGATATCCAGAGAACCTTTATGTATCATGGCGCAGAACACAAATGTATCAACTGTATTGAGCACGGACTGCCCCTTACCGTAGAAAATTGTTATGAAAAGCTCCCGGCAGCACAAGCGCTGCGGAACCAGTTTTTTATTTCTGGTCATGCTGGTCAGCATTTTCCTGCATTTTATTTTTGTGCTGGTTCCGTTTTACTGGGTGAGACTGCTGGGAAGACTTCTGATGGTGCCGGTTGTAGCAGGAATTTCTTTTGAGATGATCCAGTGGGCAGGCAGAACTGACAATAAGCTTGCGTGTCTTTTAAGCAAACCGGGACTTGCCATGCAGAAGCTTACAACAATAGAACCTACGGAGGATATGGTTGAGGTGGCTATTGCTGCGGTAGAAGCAGTTTTTGACTGGAAAGCGTATCTGAAAGAGGAATTCGGCTGGAAGCCGGGAGAAGAAACAAATGAAAACTCTTGAAATGCTGCTGCGGGAAGGAACTGAGATCCTGGAGACAGCAGAAATAGGTGAAGCCAGGCTGGATGCCTGGCTCCTTCTGGAATATATTACTGGAAAAAACAGGGCATATTATTATGCGCATATGGATCAGGAGACAGAAGAGGGGCAGGAAAAAGCATATCTTAAGCTTTGCCGTAAAAGGGCTGAACACATTCCTCTTCAGCATCTGACCGGAACAGCCTGCTTTATGGGATATGATTTTTTTGTGGATGAGAGAGTGCTTGTGCCAAGGCAGGATACAGAGATTCTTGTGGAAGAGGCGCTGAACCTTCTGAAAAAAACAGAGAAGCCGCGTATCCTTGATATGTGTACAGGTTCCGGGTGTATCCTTCTGAGTATTCTGAAGGAAATTCCGGAGGCAGAAGGCACGGGGGCAGACCTTTCGGAGGGAGCTCTTCAGGTTGCAGAAAAAAATGTTCGGAAGCTGGGACTGGATCACAGAGCCGTTCTGGTACACAGTGATCTGTTTTCCGGGGAATATTTTTCTGAAACCAGTGGAAAAACACAGAGAGAGTATGATATGCTTGTGTCAAATCCTCCGTATATTCCAACAGGGGAGATAGAGACTCTGATGGATGAAGTACGGACTCATGACCCATATATGGCTTTGGACGGAAAAGAGGACGGACTGTATTTTTACAGAAGGATCACAGAGGAGTGCAGGAAGTACCTGAAGCCCGGCGGCTGGCTTGTCTATGAAATCGGCTGGGATCAGGGTCAGGCAGTGACCGGAATTATGGAAAATGCAGGTTTTGAACAGGTAACGGTCAAAAAAGATCTTGCGGGACTTGACAGGGTGGTTCTGGGACAGAATCCCAGAACAAAAATTTTTGCCTAAGAATAAAGTAACAGGAGGAACAGAATGTTTGATAAATTGGAGGATCTTCTGATCCGGTTTGATGAGGTTCTCAATGAGCTGGGAGAACCGGGAGTTACAGATAATCAGGAGCGGTTCCAGAAGCTTATGAAGGAACAGAGCGATCTGCAGCCGATCGTGGACGCTTATAAAGAATACAAAGAGAATAAAGAAACTATTCAGGACAGTCTTTCCATGCTGGAAAGGGGGAGAAAGATGAAGAAATGAGAGAGATGCTCAAGGAAGAGCTTTCCGACGCAAAAAAACGCGTGGAGGAGCTGGAGCATGAGATCAAAATCCTTCTTCTTCCCAAAAGACCCCAATGACAGCAAAAACGTTATTGTGGAGATCCGCGCAGGCGCAGGCGGCGATGAGGCTGCTCTTTTTGCAGCGGAAATTTACCGTATGTATGTGAAATATGCGGAAAGCCTCAGATGGAAAACAGAGATGATGAGTCTCAATGAGAACGGAAATCGGCGGCTTTAAAGAGGTCACTTTTATGATCCAGGGAAACGGCGCTATTCCAGACTGAAATATGAAAGCGGCGTCA
>ENA-OQAB01001125-OQAB01001125.1-human-gut-metagenome-genome-assembly--contig:-NODE-1125-length-13117-cov-5.243341_pt1 | contig 13117 bp, 11 predicted proteins | sample MGYA00242490_ERZ504517 | MGnify/ENA primary metagenome ERZ504517 (study PRJEB26092, sample SAMD00036298) | human gut metagenome | host: Homo sapiens | study: EMG produced TPA metagenomics assembly of...
AGAGGCTTTGTAGTGTGCTTTTCCTTTTTGTCCTGGAAACCCAACTGAACAGCTTGATAGCCATCCTTTTCTACAGTCTTCACCTGAGTAACAACACAAGGACCTGCTTCGATAACAGTGCATGGTACATTCTTACCCTCGGCACTGAAAACGGATGTCATTCCGATTTTTTTTCCTAATAATCCTGGCATTTCACTAAATTTTTAATACTTACACTTTGATTTCTACTTCCACACCACTCGGTAACTCCAACTTCATCAGAGCATCTACTGTCTTAGCTGTTGAGCTATAGATGTCGATCAATCTCTTGTAAGAAGAGAGTTCGAATTGTTCACGCGACTTCTTGTTAACGAAAGTCGAACGGTTTACGGTAAAGATACGCTTATGCGTAGGAAGAGGAATCGGACCGCTAACGATGGCGCCCGTCGTCTTCACCGTTCTTACAATCTTCTCAGCTGACTTGTCAACCAAGTTGTGGTCGTAAGATTTCAGTTTGATTCTAATTTTTTGACTCATTACTGTCTTAATTATTAATAGTGTTATTATATAAGATAAAGTTCCGTAGGTTAAGAGTCATTCGCTAACCTACGGACTTTAGTTATTTTTTTAGATTAAGTCTGTACGACCTTTTACTTCTTCCAATACTGCCTTGGCAATAGAGTTAGAAACCTGAGCATGGTGAGAATATACCATTGAAGAAGTTGCACGACCAGAAGTGATAGTACGCAACGCAGTCACGTAACCGAACATTTCTGCCAGCGGGACCATCGCCTTCACGATACGGGCACCCGAACGACTTGATTCCATACCTTCTACCTGACCGCGACGCTTATTCAAGTCACCGATAACATCACCCATGTTTTCTTCCGGAGTAACAACTTCCAGCTTCATGATAGGCTCCATCAATACCGGACCGGCCTTAGCACAAGCGTTCTTATATGCCTGAATAGCACAGATTTCAAATGACAACTGGTCAGAGTCAACCGGGTGGAAAGAACCGTCGACCAAAGTCACTTTCAGTGAATCCAGCGGATAGCCGGCCAACACACCGTTCTTCATTGCAGTTGTGAAACCCTTCTGTACAGACGGGATGAATTCCTTAGGAATATTACCGCCCTTCACTTCGTCAACAAACTGCAAACCGCCTTGAGTAAAGTCCTCATCAACAGGGCCGATATTCACGATGATATCCGCAAACTTACCGCGACCACCCGACTGCTTCTTGTAAACTTCGCGCAAGTTAACAGTCTTCGTGATAGCTTCCTTATAGTTAACCTGAGGTTTACCCTGATTACATTCAACCTTGAACTCACGTTTCAGACGGTCGATGATGATATCCAAGTGGAGCTCACCCATACCGGAGATAACCGTCTGGCCTGTCTGCTCATCAGTCTTGACTGTAAACGTCGGGTCTTCTTCGGCCAATTTAGCCAAACCGTTAGACAGCTTATCCATATCCTTCTGAGTCTTAGGTTCGACTGCGATACCGATTACCGGTTCGGGGAAGTCCATAGACTCCAATACGATCGGCGCAGTTTCGTCGCACAGCGTATCACCGGTATGAATATCCTTAAAGCCTACACCTGCACCAATATCACCGGCACCAATCACTTCAACAGGATTCTGCTTATTTGAGTGCATCTGGAACAGACGGGAAACACGTTCCTTCTTGCCAGAGCGAGAGTTATAAATATAAGAACCGGCTTCAATCTTACCTGAGTAAACGCGGAAGAAAGTCAAACGGCCTACATACGGGTCGGTCGCAATCTTGAACGCCAAGGCAGAAGTCTTTTCGTCTTCACTCGGCTTACGGTCTTCTTCAGCACCGGTTTCGGGATTTGTACCGACAACATTTTCTGTATCCAGCGGAGAAGGCAAGAATGCGCAAACGTAGTCAAGCAAAGTCTGTACACCCTTGTTTTTGAATGAAGAACCGCACAACATAGGAACAACAGCCATTTGTACCGTAGCGTTACGGAGAGCTCTCAACACTTCTTCTTCTGTGATAGTAGAAGGATCATCGAAATATTTCTCCATCAAAGCATCGTCAAACTCAGCTACTTTTTCGAGCATTTTATCTCTCCATTCGTTAGCTTCGTCTATCAAGTTGGCCGGGATTTCCTCTACCGTATAGTCAGCACCCATCGTTTCATCATGCCAGTAGATAGCTTTCATCTTGATAAGGTCTACCAGACCTTTGAAAGACTCTTCAGCACCGATAGGCACAACGATAGGACAAGGATTAGCACCCAAAACGTCCTTCATCTGGCGAACAACTTCGAAGAAATCGGCACCCGAACGGTCCATTTTATTAACGTATGCGATACGCGGCACGTTATATTTATCAGCCTGACGCCAAACGGTTTCGGATTGCGGTTCAACACCACCTACTGCACAATAAGCAGCAACAGCGCCGTCAAGAATACGCAAAGAACGCTCTACCTCAGCGGTAAAGTCAACGTGCCCCGGAGTGTCAATCAAGTTAATTTTATAAGTATCACCGGCATATTTCCAACGAGTGGTAGTAGCGGCGGAAGTGATAGTGATACCACGTTCCTGCTCTTGCTCCATCCAGTCCATTGTAGCGGCACCATCGTGTACCTCACCGATTTTGTGGGTCAAACCCGTATAAAACAAAATACGTTCAGAGGTTGTTGTCTTTCCGGCATCGATGTGGGCCATGATACCGATATTACGTGTCAAATGTAAATCATTCTTTGCCATTTTCTAATTCCTTTTACTTTAAGTTTTTAATCTTCGATTGGTTAGTTTCTTATAGTATTAGAATCTGAAATGAGCAAATGCACGGTTAGCTTCAGCCATTCTGTGCATATCTTCTTTACGTTTGTAAGCACCGCCCTGTTCATTGAAAGCATCCATGATTTCAGCAGCCAGTTTGTCAGCCATAGACTTACCGCCACGCTTGCGTGCAAAGATAATCAGGTTCTTCATTGAGATTGACTCCTTGCGGTCGGGACGAATTTCAGTAGGAACTTGAAAAGTAGCGCCACCTACACGGCGAGACTTCACTTCCACTTGAGGAGTTACGTTATCCAAAGCTTTTTTCCAGATTTCAAGAGCGGATTTCTCTTCGTTCTGCATTTTGTTCTTCACTGTTTCCAAAGCGGCGTAGAAGATTTCATAAGAGGTATTCTTCTTTCCGTCGTACATCAAGTGGTTAACGAACTTGGAAACTTTCACATCATTAAAAACGGGATCCGGAAGGATGATACGTTTTTTTAGGTTTTGCTTTTCTCATTTGTCTGAAAGAATAATGTTTTTCGTTCTTGGTTGTTTACTTCTGTCTTCTTCAACTCTCCCACCGGAGTGCTTACTCAACCTTTAGCATTTCCAACAAACTAAAACGTAAGTTATTACTTTTAATTTTACTGTTTATCAGTTTCGGCCGCTTGATTATTTCTTCTTAGCGGGAGCGGCCTGTCCCGGTTTCGGACGCTTAGCACCGTATTTGGAACGTCTTTGAGTACGGTTGGCAACGCCTGCGGTATCCAAAGTACCACGAACGATGTGATAACGTACACCCGGAAGGTCTTTTACACGACCGCCGCGTACCAATACGATTGAGTGTTCCTGCAAGTTGTGACCTTCTCCCGGAATGTAAGAGTTCACCTCTTTACCGTTGGTCAAACGCACACGAGCTACTTTACGCATAGCTGAATTCGGTTTCTTCGGAGTGGTAGTGTACACTCTCACGCAAACGCCACGTCTTTGAGGACAAGAATCCAAGGCGGGAGACTTACTTTTCTCTACCAAAACCTCGCGTCCTTTTCTTACTAATTGCTGAATTGTAGGCATTTTAATTGTTTTTAGTTATATATTATTGTTTATATTAATTCAAAACTATACACTTTTGGGCTGCAAAGATACTAATAAGTTTTGAATAATCAATGCACTACAAGTTTTTTTTTGATTTTATGCTTCCCCCTTAATGTTGGGCAGCGGCGGAAGAGGTTGCTCGTCCGGCATACGGATAGAACCGAAAGTGCGTTCGTATTTACCTATATTTTCTTCAAGCGCGCGCAGCAGACGTTTGGCGTGCTCGGGCGCCAGCACAATGCGCGACTGCACTCCGGCCTTGGGCATCCCCGGCATCACCCGTATAAAATCCATGATAAACTCCGAGCTGGAGTGAGTGATGATGGCAAGATTGGCATAAGTGCCTTGCGCCACCTCTTCTTTCAGTTCTATCTGCAACTGTCCGTTATTATTCTCTTGATTTTCCATATTATCCATACATTATAATTAAGAGGCAAATATACTTCTTTCGTTCAGAACATACAAAATACTTCGATGCAAAAGCAGCCGCCTACCGGAAAGAATAAAAAAGTCCGCCCCTGCAAGCCTGTCAACCTGCAAGGGCGAAACCTCTATACTGCCGTTACGCTATTTTCCGGTCGCCTTTTATCACAACTCTCACGCATGCACCGGCGGGGCAGTTCTTTTACCAGCTTCGTTTTCAACGAGAATATTTCGGTATGCATTTCTTTGACCCGCGTACTCAGCCCGAAATAATCCTGCAGCACTTTCTCCAACTGCCCGACCAGGAACGCATACTGTTCTCTGACCAATTCGCTGAACTTTTTCATTTTCTCCATTTTCTTCTTGCCTCGTTTGGACAGGAACGGAAGGTATGCCATCAGACATTCCAACACCTTTTCAATAATCGCTTTCATCTTTCATTCCATTATTTTCGTTCATACCACACAGATACGGTTCATCCCAACGGATTCTCTTCTTCCCCGTCATTACCGCCGCCATTCCCGCCGTTACCCTTCTGGGAGTCCAGATAAGTCTGTAAGTCTACAAATTCCATGGCATCTTCCGCACGTGTGGAAGCGGGGTCGGGACGTACACCGATAGAGGGGCGGAATTTGATACGTACCGTCCGAATCTTCTTCGCCGTACAATCCTTTTCCGCTTCCGCACCTTCGGTACGCGCCGAGAGGCTGAACACTCCAAAGTCGCGGATGTTTACCGAATGTCCGTTATACAGATTCGTACGCATACACTCCACAAAATTGGCAATCACACTGAGGATATCTCCTTTGGAAAGCGAACTGTTCTCTTTCATCTGATAAGCCATGCGGTCGATGCCTACGCTCTGCCCTAAAGTAAGCAACTGCGGATGATACTTTGCCACCACCGACTTATCCGTCACATTCTTACACAATGTCTTTTTAAATACAATAGCCATACTTTTGTTTCCTTTTTGATTTTAAATGAATACTATCTTTATGTTCACTTCGCCGGCTACCGGTTCCGCCGGCTTGGGAAAACAAAGATACTGCAAAGAGGAAGTAAGGCCGACCGGCGAACGTTGCCGACGGTTGCCCGGGTATACGGATGTATCCAGAACCAGAGCCTTGCACACTTGCTCGTTCACTCCCCCATCCTTTTCACCACTTCTCTCCCGCCAGCGAGACGGAAGCCTACTGCATCCTTATCGCCAACGTCAACTATCGCGAAGGCAGCATGACGCTCTATGACCGGACGATAACCTACCCGCGCGGCGACTCCATTAAGAGCCTCGACACTGGGCACGCCTTTTCCGCTGGAGCAAAACCCGCGTTCGCCGATTCTTCCTGAATTTGCAAAAACTGCAACTGATAAAGTACAGCATAGACCACAGCCTTGCCCACATCTATGTAGTGGATTTCCTGCCGCAAGCGACTGCCGGGACGAACAGTTCGACCGCTTCTGGCAGGCATATCACGACCTCACCCTCTTGCCCAAGCGGAGCATAGGGCGCGCCCGCCGAGAATGGCTACGCCTCTCCTACGAAGAACGCAACATGGCGATAGAGCAGATACCCTACTACTACGAAGGGCTGACCAACATACGCTATTACAAACAGGCGGCAAGTTATCTGGCTGACAAATGTTTTCTGGACGAGAAAGACGGGTACTGACAAAAGCGAGAGGAAAGGCAAAGCATAATGGGTGAAATATGAGATAGCAGGGGAAAAACATAAAAAAACAAAACAGAGTGGATACTACGAATTTTCAAATAACGGAAATAGAAGAGGCTGTGCTTGGAGCGCTGATAATAGAGAAAAAAGCTTTCCCGCTGGTGGCACAGACGCTGCGCCCGGAGATGTTCTATCACGAAAAGGCACAAACGTTGTATGCGGTGCTTGAAAACATGCACCGCAACAACGAACCGATAGACATACTGACAGTGAAAGAGGCTTTACAAAAGCAAGGTAAGTTGGATGAAGCGAGCGGTGCATACGACATCGTCCGTCTATCATCGAAAGTGACGAGTTCGGCACACATCGAACTGCACGCCGAGCATATCAAAGACCGCTACCTGAGGCGTGAACTGATTGTAGGTATCAACAGCCTGACTTCCCGATCCGAGGCCCCTACCTACGACATCGAAGATATACTGAATGCCCCGCACCTGCTGACAGACCGTATCGAAAACGAATGTAGCTGGACGCAACAGTTGCGCCCTATGCAGCAGCTTATGGAAGAGACCATAGCCGAAGCGGAGCAGAGCATCGGAAACAGCAAGAACGGCGTAACGGGCATACCCACCGGACTGGCCGGATTAGACCGCCTGACGTCCGGTTGGCAAGCGTGCGACCAGAACATCATCGCCACCCGTCCCTCGGTGGGCAAGACTGCCATAGCCCTGCATCTGGCAAAAGCCGCTGCAAGCGCCGGACGGCATGTGGTGTTTTACAGTATAGAGATGCAGAGAGAGCGGCTATCCGTCCGACGGACTGGGTGTAATCATGGTGGCGAAACACCGTAACGGTGAAACAGGGAACGTTTACTTCGGACACAACAAGAGCATAACCGCCATCGGAGACTATGTGCCGCCAATGGAGTATATGCTGAAGCATTGCAAGTAAACTCTCCATCTTCTCCATATCCATCCAAAAGCTTCTTGCCTCCATGTGATAAAAGAAAAAAGAGAACCTCTTGCAAGGCTCTCTTTTTTCATTATAAAAATCACTGATTGTATTAGCGTAGTATATTACTCTTCTACTTTATCATCCACAGCATAGTCGAGCACCGTTTTCTTGTTGGCAAGCATACGGTCGTACTCTTCTTTTGAACCGACAATGACCTTGTCGAACTCACGCTGGCCTGTACCGGCAGGAATCAAGTGACCGCAGATAACATTCTCCTTCATACCTTCCAAACGGTCTACCTTACCGTTGATAGCGGCTTCATTGAGCACCTTCGTCGTTTCCTGGAAGGAAGCGGCCGACATGAAGCTCGAAGTCTGCAAAGCGGCACGGGTAATACCCTGAAGAATCTGTGTAGAAGTAGCGGGCACTGCATCACGTACCGAAACGGGTTTCAAGTCGCGACGTTTCAGCATGGAGTTCTCGTCACGCAACTTGCGGGCAGTGACAATCTGTCCCGGTTGCAGGTTCTGAGAATCTCCGGCGTCTACTACTACCTTCTTACCCCAGATGCGGTCGTTTTCTTCCATGAACTCGAGCTTGTCCACTACCTGTTGTTCCAGGAAGCGGGTATCGCCCGGCTCGTCGATTTCAACCTTACGCATCATCTGACGAACGATGATTTCAAAGTGCTTGTCGTTAATCTTCACACCTTGCAGACGGTAAACGTCTTGTACTTCGTTCACGATATATTCCTGTACAGCCGTAGGACCTTTAATGGCAAGGATATCGGCAGGCGTAATAGCACCGTCGGACAACGGAGTACCAGCACGTACATAGTCATTTTCCTGTACCAGAATCTGCTTGGACAGCGGCACAAGGTACTTCTTGACTTCTCCGGTCTTAGAGGTAACGATGATTTCACGGTTACCGCGTTTCACTTTACCCATTGTAACCTCACCGTCGATTTCGGAAACCACGGCAGGGTTAGACGGATTACGGGCCTCGAATAATTCGGTGACACGAGGAAGACCACCCGTGATATCACCCGCTTTACCTACGGCACGCGGAATCTTCACGATTACTTCACCGGCTTTTACTTTCTGTCCGTCTTCTACTACCACGTGGCCGCCCACAGGAAGGTTGTAAGTACGGATAAGCTCGCCGGCCTCGGTCATGATATGCGCGGTAGGAACCTTCGTCTTGTCCTTAGACTCGATGATGATGATTTCGCGCAAACCGGTAGATTCATCGGATTCCACCTTATAGGTAACGTTCTCGATAACGCCTTCAAACTCAATCTTACCGGTAGCTTCGGTAATGATAACCGCGTTGAACGGGTCCCAACGGGCAATCATCTTGCCTTTCTCTACCACTTCGCCGTCGGCTGCGTAGAGTGTAGAACCGTAGGGTACGTTGTGTGTGGAAAGCACGATACCGGTGTTGACATCTACGAAGCGCACTTCGGCCAAACGACCTACCACTACTTTTGCGGGTTCGCCTGCTTCGTCAATGATATCTACCGTACGGAGCTCTTCGAATTCCAGACGGGAAGGATTTTTGGCAACGATACTTGCGTTGGCAGCGATGTTGGCCGCCGTACCACCGGCGTGGAACGTACGCAACGTCAACTGCGTACCCGGCTCACCGATGGACTGTGCGGCGATTACGCCGACAGCTTCACCCTTCTGAACCATGCGGCTGGTAGCCAGGTTACGTCCGTAACACTTGGCGCAAACACCTTTCTTGGATTCACAAGTCAATACGGAACGGATTTCAACGCTCTCAATCGGGGAGTCCTCAATCTTCTGCGCAATGGCTTCGGTAATTTCCTCACCGCCTGCAACAAGCAATTCGCCGGTTGTAGGGTGAACGATATCATGTACGGATACACGTCCCAGGATACGTTCGTACAGCGTGGCGATTGTTTCATCGTTGTTCTTCAAAGCCGTACAAACCAGTCCGCGGAGCGTACCGCAGTCTTCTTCATTGATAATCACATCGTGAGACACGTCGACCAGACGACGGGTCAGGTATCCGGCATCGGCCGTCTTCAAAGCGGTATCAGCAAGACCCTTACGGGCACCGTGGGTAGAGATAAAGTACTCCAACACGGACAGACCTTCCTTAAAGTTAGAAAGAATCGGGTTTTCGATAATCTGACCGCCTTCGGCACCTGCTTTCTGGGGCTTCGCCATCAAACCACGCATACCGGAGAGCTGACGAATCTGTTCCTTAGAACCACGGGCACCGGAATCCAGCATCATGTATACAGAGTTGAAACCCTGGTCGTCGCTTGAAATGGTTTTCATCAGGATGTTGGACAACTCAGAGTTCACGTGCGTCCAGATATCGATTACCTGGTTGTAACGCTCGTTGTTCGTGATGAAACCCATGTTATAGTTATTGATTACCTGCTCTACTTCTTCGTAACCTTTCTGTACCAGCGCTTCCTTCTCTTCGGGAATGATGATATCGCCCAAGTTGAACGAAAGACCGCCCTTGAAGGCCATCTGATAACCGAGGTTCTTAATTCCGTCGAGGAATTCGGCCGCTTCTGCCACACCACAAACCTTGATTACGTGGCTGATGATGTCACGAAGTGACTTCTTGGAAATAATCGTATTGATGTAACCCGCTTTGGCAGGTACGATTTCGTTTACAATAACACGGCCTACCGAAGTGTCGTGCATCATCTTATCCACTACATTGCCGTTTTCGTCAATGTCCTTAACGATAACGCTGATAGGCGCGTGGATATCGCACTTACCTTCGTTGTAGGCAATAAGCGCTTCTTCGGGGCCGTAGAAAGTAAGGCCTTCACCCTTAGCTCCCTTACGCAACTTGGTGATATAGTACAAACCGAGTACCATATCCTGTGCAGGCACTGTGATAGGCGCACCGTTGGCAGGGTTCAGGATATTATGTGACTGGAGCATCAGCATCTGCGCTTCCAGAATAGCTTCGTTGCTCAAAGGCAAGTGAACGGCCATTTGGTCACCGTCGAAGTCGGCGTTGAATGCCGTACATGCCAACGGATGCAACTGGATTGCCTTACCTTCAATCATCTTAGGCTGGAATGCCTGAATACCCAGACGGTGAAGTGTCGGGGCACGGTTCAGCAATACCGGATGTCCTTTCATTACGTGTTCCAGTATGTCCCAGATAACGGGTTCCTTGCGATCTACAATCTTCTTGGCGCTCTTCACCGTCTTTACGATACCGCGCTCGATGAGCTTGCGGATGATAAACGGCTTATAGAGTTCGGCTGCCATGAGTTTAGGAATACCGCACTCGCCCATCTTCAATTCCGGACCTACAACGATTACAGAACGTGCGGAATAGTCGACGCGCTTACCCAGCAGGTTCTGACGGAAACGTCCCTGCTTACCTTTCAAGCTGTCGGAAAGGGACTTCAAAGGACGGTTGGCATCGGTCTTCACCGCGCTCGACTTACGGGAGTTATCGAACAATGAGTCGACAGCCTCCTGCAACATGCGCTTCTCATTACGCAAAATCACTTCGGGAGCCTGATTTCAATCAATCTCTTCAAGCGGTTGTTACGGATGATAACGCGACGGTAAAGGTCGTTCAGGTCGGAAGTGGCGAAACGTCCGCCATCCAACGGTACCAACGGACGGAGTTCGGGTGGGATAACCGGCACGATACGTACAATCATCCACTCGGGCTTGTTACGTCCGCGTGATGCACGGAAAGACTCGACTACTTGCAGACGCTTCAAAGCTTCACTCTTACGCTGTTGCGAAGCATCGCTGCCCGCACGGTTACGCAGGTCGTAAGACAATGAGTCGAGGTCGATGCGTGACAGCAGGTCGTAAATAGCTTCCGCACCCATCTTGGCAACAAACTTATTGGGGTCTGAATCTTCGAGGTACTGGTTGTCGCTTGGCAACTTGTCCAACAGATCCAGGTATTCTCCTTCTTCGAGCAAATCGAACTGTGCTACCTCGCCTTCCAATACACCCGGCTGGATAACCACATAACGCTCGTAGTAGATAATGGCATCAAGTTTCTTGGTAGGCAAGCCCAACAAGTAACCGATTTTATTAGGAAGTGAACGGAAATACCAGATGTGAGCTACCGGCACAACCAACTGGATGTGTCCCATACGCTCGCGACGTACTTTCTTTTCTGTCACTTCCACACCGCAACGGTCGCAGACAATGCCTTTGTAACGGATGCGTTTATACTTACCGCAATGGCACTCATAGTCCTTGATAGGACCAAAAATGCGCTCGCAGAACAAACCGTCGCGCTCTGGCTTATACGTACGATAGTTGATGGTTTCAGGCTTTAAAACTTCACCACTCGAATTCTCCAGGATTTCTTCGGGAGAAGCCAAACCGATAGAGATTTTCGAGAAATTACTCTTTATCTTGTTATCTTTTCTAAAAGCCATACTTTTATATATAATTGATAATTGAGAATTAAAAATTGAAAAATAAATGTTGATAAGTCGGGAACTGAGGGTTGAGAGGTATCATCTCCCAATCCTCAATTCTCAAATTTCAATTTATTCTAAGTTGATGCTCAAGCCCAAACCTCTCAACTCGTGCAGCAATACATTCAGTGATTCGGGGATACCCGGAGCAGGCATCGGCTCACCCTTAACGATTGCTTCGTAAGCCTTGGAGCGTCCGACAACATCATCAGACTTAATAGTCAAAATCTCTTGCAGGATGTGTGCCGCACCGAATGCCTCGAGCGCCCAAACTTCCATTTCTCCAAACGCTGACCACCGAACTGCGCCTTACCTCCCAGCGGCTGTTGCGTAATCAAGTGAGTACGGACCGATGGAACGTGCGTGCATCTTGTCTTCAACCATGTGCCCGAGTTTCAACATGTATGTCACACCTACCGTAGCCTGTTGCTCGAACGCCTCACCTGTACCACCGTCGAACAAAGTAGTCTTGCCATAGCGGGGCAGACCTGCCTTGTCGGTCCATTCGTTCAGGTCGTCCAGCGTGGCACCGTCGAAGATAGGCGTAGCGAACTTAACGCCCAAATTCTTTCCGGCACGTCCCAGAACCGCCTCGAATATCTGGCCGATGTTCATACGTGAAGGCACACCCAGTGGGTTCAATACGATATCTACCGGAGTACCGTCCGCCAAGAACGGCATATCCTCCTGACGTACCACGCGCGAAACAATACCCTTGTTACCGTGGCGACCGGCCATCTTATCACCAACACCAATCTTACGTTTCTTGGCAATGTAAACCTTAGCCATCTGAATGATACCCGCAGGTAACTCGTCACCAATGGTAATAGCGAATTTCTTACGCTTCAACTCTGCATCGAGCTCTTTATATTTCTTGATGAAGTTCATCACCAATGCACGGATCAATCCGTTTGTGTGCTCATCTTTTGTCCAGTTACTCAATTGAATGGCGGTGAAGTCCATATCACTGAAATCGGAAGCTGAGAACTTAGCGCCCTTACTAATTACTTCGGCTCCCATATAGTCCTTCACACCCTCGGATGTGTAGTTTTCAGTGAGCTTCAAGAGCTTATTCACCAATATCTTCTTCAAGTCGGCTACCTTACCGTCGAACTCATCGTCGATCTTCGGCAGCAACGCTTTGTCCGCCAATTTGGAACTACGAGTCTTGATGACGCGGGAGAACAGACGCTTACTGATAATAACACCTTTCAAAGACGGAGATGCCTTCAAAGAAGCGTCTTTCACATCGCCAGCCTTATCACCGAAGATGGCGCGAAGCAACTTTTCTTCCGGAGAAGGGTCTGATTCTCCCTTCGGAGTAATCTTACCAATTAGGATGTCGCCCGGCTCGATACGGGCACCCACGCGAACGATACCGTTCTCGTCGAGGTCCTTTGTAGCTTCTTCGCTTACGTTAGGAATATCGGAAGTCAACTCTTCCATACCGCGCTTTGTTTCACGAACTTCCAAAGAGTACTCTTCTACGTGTACGGAAGTCAAAAGGTCTTCGCGAACCACACGTTCGTTCAAGACAATGGCATCCTCATAGTTATATCCCTTCCAAGGCATGTAGGCAACCAACAGGTTCTTACCCAAAGCAAGCTCGCCCTGTTCGGTGGAGTAAACCCTCGGTAAGGATTTGTCCTTTCGTCACACGCTGACCTTTCTCACAAATAGGTCGAAGGTCAATCGTCATGTTCTGGTTGGTACGACGCCATTTAGGAATCGTATATTCTTTTCAGTGCAGATTCGAAGCTTACAAAACTCTTCGT
>ENA-OQAB01001127-OQAB01001127.1-human-gut-metagenome-genome-assembly--contig:-NODE-1127-length-13100-cov-3.025977_pt1 | contig 13100 bp, 18 predicted proteins | sample MGYA00242490_ERZ504517 | MGnify/ENA primary metagenome ERZ504517 (study PRJEB26092, sample SAMD00036298) | human gut metagenome | host: Homo sapiens | study: EMG produced TPA metagenomics assembly of...
ATATCATGTACAGGGAGACAAAAAATGCGCCTTCTGCAGCCACAGCAGATGATGGCAGAATCCCGTCATGTGGTTGACGAGGCATATGCAGGAGATATTATCGGCGTATTTGACCCGGGCATTTTTCCATTGGAGATACCATCTGTTCACCGGGAAGAAAGTTTGCCTTTGAGGGAATCCCTACCTTTGCGCCGGAACATTTTGCCCGTGTCCGTCAGATTGATACCATGAAAAGAAAGCAGTTTGTAAAAGGAATCAATCAGATTGCCCAGGAGGGTGCCATTCAGATCTTCCAGGAGTTTAATACAGGAATGGAAGAGATCATTGTGGGCGTTGTGGGTGTCCTGCAGTTTGATGTTCTGAAATACCGCCTGGAAAATGAATATAATGTAGAGATCCGTCTGGAAAATCTTCCTTATGAGCATATCCGGTGGATCGCCAATAAGGATGAAGTGGATGTGGCAAAGATCACAGGAACCTCAGATATGAAAAAGGTAACAGACCTGAAAGGAAATCCTCTGCTTCTGTTTGTAAATGCATGGAGCGTGGGCATGACTCAGGACCGGAATCCGGATCTTGTACTGACAGAGTTCAGTAAATAAAAACTTTATCAGAAGAACCGATACAAAATGAAATAAATAATAAATGCTTTTATTTTCTGTAAAAATTTGATATACTAAGCTTATTAACAGGGACAGAGGAAACATGAAAAAGTCTGTTCCTTAACCGGAGTATCTGATTCTGAATCCTTAGGAGGAGTTATTATGGCAGAAAAAAGAACAACCTATAAAATACAGGATGTAGGAGGTATCGGTGAAGTAAAGATCGCAGATGAAGTGGTGACGATCATTGCGGCACTTGCGGCTACAGAAGTTGAGGGCGTTGCATCCATGGGCGGAAACATCACAAATGAACTGGTAAGCAAGCTTGGAATGAAGAACCTGTCCAAGGGCGTAAAGGTTACTGTTCTGGAGGGCGTTGTCACAGTGGATCTGACACTGAATATTGATTTCGGAAAAAATATTCTGGACGTCAGCCGGAAGGTTCAGGACAAGGTAAAGACATCTATTGAGAATATGACAGGCCTTGAGGTTGCAGATGTAAATATCCGCATTGCTGGTGTAGATATGGAGAACGAAAAAGGAAAGTAACCCTTTCCTTTTTTCTATATGAGGAGGAATTATGCGAAGACACGAACAGAGAGAACATATTTTTAAACTGCTGTTTATGACACAGTTTAATGAAGAGGGAGAAATGCCGGAGCAGCTTTCTCTTTACTTTGACAGTCTGGAGGAGCTGACAGAAGAAGAGCAGGCTGTCATGAAGAAGAAATACGATGATATTCTTGCGCATATTGAAGAAATCGATCAGGAATTAAATGAATACAGCCAGGGATGGAAAACAAGCAGAATGAACAGGGTTGACCTGACTGCTCTCCGTCTTGCTTTTTATGAGATGAAATTTGATGAGGAGATTCCGGTAGGAGTTGCCATCAACGAGGCAGTAGAGCTTGCCAAGCTTTTCGGCGGAGAAGATTCCGGTTCCTTTGTAAACGGAATCCTTGGAAAGATCGCAAGCGGAAAGAAAGAGGGCGGTCCTGTGCGCAGAACACATCGTCCTTCCCACCAGGCAAAGATCATTATCAGATCCAGCAAAAATCAGAAAAAAAGGAACAGCCGTCATCTGAAGAAAGCAAGAACTGAAAATGAAAAGAGTTTATTCCGTAGGTCAGGTCAACCGCTATGTAAAAAATATGTTCCTTCAGGATTTTGTCCTGAAAAAGGTATATGTAAAGGGTGAGGTTTCCAACTGTAAATATCACCCAAGCGGACATATTTATTTTTCTCTGAAAGATGAGACAGGAGTTCTTTCCTGCGTGATGTTTGCCGGACACAGGCGCGGACTGGCATTCCGCATGAAAGACGGAGATCAGGTGGTAGTGGGCGGAGCTGTGGACGTTTACGAGAGGGACGGACGTTATCAGCTTTATGCAAAGGAGATCACCCAGGAAGGAGAAGGCGTTCTGTACGAACGTTTTCTTGCTTTGAAAAGAGAACTGGAAGAAATGGGAATGTTTGCCCAGGAATATAAACAGCCCATTCCGGAATTTATCCGAAGACTGGGTGTGGTAACTGCGCCTGCAGGAGCGGCCATACAGGATATCCGCAATATTTCTCTGAGAAGAAATCCGTATGTCCAGATCATCCTCTATCCGGCACTGGTACAGGGAGAAGGAGCTGCGGACAGTATTGTAAAGGGTATCCGTATGCTGGATGAAGCCGGTGTGGATGTAATGATCGTTGGAAGAGGCGGAGGTTCCATAGAGGATCTCTGGGCCTTTAATGAAGAAAAAGTAGCCCGCGCTATTTTTGACTGCAGAACGCCTGTGATCTCCGCGGTAGGACATGAAACAGATTTTACCATTGCGGATTTTGTGGCGGATCTGAGAGCGCCTACACCGTCAGCGGCAGCAGAGCTGGCTGTGGCTCAGTATGGGAAGCTGGTTGAGAATACCGCCAGTTTCCGTGAGCGTCTGAACCGGGGGATGAATGCAAAGCTGAATCTGGAGCGTTTACGTCTGGATCAGCTTCAGATGAGATTTCAGTATTTAAGTCCGGAAAGCAGGCTGAGGGAAAGAAGACAGCTTCTTCTGGATTATGAGGATGCCCTCAGAGACGGGATGAAGTGGAAGCTTCAGGAAAAACGCCATGTGCTGGGGCTTTATCTGGAACGTTATAAAGGACTTTCGCCCCTTGGCAAGCTCAGCCAGGGCTACGCTTTTGTGGCGGACAGCCGGGGCAGGGCAGTCAAAACAACGGTAGGCATAAAGCCGGGAGACCGGATGGAAATTTCTGTGACAGACGGTGTGATCGAAGTTGAGGTTACAGGAATCAGAAAGGAAACATGGGAAACATGACAGAGACGATTAACCAGGAAACGGATCTCCAAAAAGAGAAGACCCTGGAGGAAGCCTTTGAAAAGCTGGGAGAACTGGCAGAAAGGCTGGAGGACAGCGAGACCTCTCTGGAAGATTCGTTCCGCTTTTATAAAGAAGGAATGGAGCTTTTAAAATACTGCAGCGAAAAGCTGGACACAGTAGAAAAAAAAATGCTCCAGATGGATGAAGATGGAACATTACGGGAATTTTAAGGATGAACTGAAAAAACGGACGGATCATGCGGAAGAAGTGATCCGCCGCTGGCTTCCAGAAGAAAAAGGTTTTGCCAGAACCATGGCAGAGACAATGAATTACAGTATGTGTGCAGGAGGCAAGCGTCTGCGCCCGGTACTTCTTCTGGAGTGCTGCCGGCTTTTTGACGGAGACGAGGCTCTGGCAGAGCCTTTTATGGCAGGAATCGAGATGATTCATACGCATTCTCTGATCCATGATGATCTTCCGGCAATTGATAATGATGATTACAGGAGAGGGCGTCTGACTGCTCACAGGGTATATGGGGAAGCCATGGGGATCCTGGGAGGGGCAGCTCTTTTAAATTATGGCTATGAAACCATGTTCCGGGCTTTTGATCATGCTCCGGGAGATGCGCGTGTGATACAGGCTCTTCGGATTATGGCAGAAAAGACTGGGATTTTCGGTATGCTGGGCGGCCAGAGTGTGGATGTGGAAAATGACGGCAAGCCTTTAAGCAAGGAAATGCTGGATTATATTTACAAACACAAAACCTCAGCTCTTCTGGAAGCCTCCATGATGGCAGGAGCAGTTCTGGGCGGCGCAGATGAACAGGAGCTTGCTCTTGTAGAAAGCGCTGCGTCAGATATCGGACTGGCTTTTCAGATCCGGGATGATATTCTTGATGTGACATCTACAAGCGAAGAGCTTGGCAAGCCGGTTCACAGTGACGAAAAGAACAATAAGATTACATATGTGACACTTTTCGGTACAGAGGAGGCGTCCCGACAGGTAGAAGCGCTTTCTGAAAGCGCGGTTTCTTCTCTGGAAAAGCTGAACAGAAAAAATGAATTCCTGACGGCTCTGGTCAGGGAAATGGCAGGGCGCAGGAAGTAAGAGAGGGACACGAAGGATGTTGGAAAAGATCAATAAGCCCAATGATATTCACAAGATCGCGCTGGCGGATTTTCCGCTTCTGGCAGAAGAGATCAGACAGTTTTTAATAGAATCGGTCAGCCGTACAGGAGGACATCTTGCGTCAAATCTGGGAGCTGTGGAGTTGACGCTTGCCCTTCATAATGTGCTGGATCTTCCTCAGGACCGGATCATCTGGGACGTGGGACATCAGGCATATACCCATAAGATCCTGACCGGAAGAAAGGACGGCTTTGCAAAACTCAGGCAGGAAGGCGGCATGAGCGGTTTTCCAAAAAGAAAAGAAAGCGACTGTGACGCTTTTGACGCAGGTCACAGCTCCAATTCTATTTCTGCAGGTCTGGGATACGTAAGAGCCAGAGATCTTCTGGGACAGAATTACCGGGTAGTATCTGTGATCGGCGACGGCGCTCTGACAGGCGGAATGGCTTATGAGGCCATGAACAATGCGGCAGGGCTGAAAACGAATTTTATTATTGTGCTCAATGACAATAATATGTCCATATCAAAAAACGTAGGAGGAATGTCTTCCTATTTGAAGTGCGCTGCGCACAGCAGAGTCCTATACCGGAATGAAGATCAATGTGACAAAAACACTGAAAAAAGTGCCGAAAATAGGACCGGCTATTGTGGACACCATGCGGAAAACAAAAAGCAGCATCAAGCAGCTGATCATTCCGGGCATGTTGTTTGAAAATATGGGAATCACTTATCTGGGGCCGGTTGACGGACATAATATGCGCCAGATGATGCGTCTGTTTAATGAGGCAAAACGGGTAGAAGGACCGGTGATCGTTCATGTACTTACAGAAAAAGGCAGAGGTTATACGCCCGCCTGTGTTCATCCGGACCGTTTTCACGGTACAGGTCCTTTTGACATTAAAAACAGGAAAGTCTTTGTCAGCAAAGAAAAGCCTTACCTATACAGATGTTTTTTCGGATACAGTGACAGCTCTTTGGCAAAGAGCAGAAAAAGCTGGTTTGTATTACTGCGGCTATGCGGGAAGGGACCGGGCTTAAAAGATTTGCAAAGGAATTTCCGGACCGGTTTTTTTGATGTGGAATTGCAGAGGAGCATGCAGTGTCATTTGCAGCAGGTCTTGCTCTGGGCGGAATGATTCCGGTAGTGGCTATTTATTCCTCCTTTTTTGCAGAGAGCAGTGGATCAGATCGTGCATGATGTGTGCATGCAGAACCTGCACGTGATTTTTGCCATTGACCGGGCGGGACTTGTAGGAGCTGACGGGGAAACCCATCAGGGATGCTTTGATCTGTCTTATCTGACCATGATACCCAATATGACAGTGATGGCTCCGAAAAATGCCTGGGAACTGTCAAAAATGCTGGAGTTTTCCGCATATATGGCAGGTCCCTGCGCAATCCGTTATCCCCGGGGAGGCGCATATCAGGGGCTGGAAGAGTTTCAGAGTCCTGTCCAGTATGGCAAAAGCGAGATTCTTTACCGGGGAGAAAAAACAGCGATTTTATCAGATGGGAAGCATGATCTGAAGTATGTGAGCAGGTGTACAGAGAAATGAAAGCCAAGGGAGAGAATCCAACGTTTGTAAACGCAAGGTTTGTCAAGCCTCTGGATACCGGGCTTCTGGATGAGCTGGCAAAGGATCACAGCCTTTTTGTAACAGTAGAGGAAAATGTAAAAAGCGGCGGTTTTGGCGAACATGTGGCAGCTTATATGGAAGCCTGCCATCCGGAAACGCGGGTACTTCCCATTGCCATCTGGAACCGCTTTGTGGAGCATGGAGAGGTGGACAGCCTGAGAGCTAAGATCGGTCTGTCTCCGGCAGAAATCTTCAGCGCCATAGAAAATGAATTAGAGGAAGAAAAAACAGCAGAGGACGGGTATAAGGAGCAGAAATGAAGAAACGACTTGACCTTTTGATGGTGGAGCGGGCCCTGGCGCCATCCAGAGAAAAAGCAAAGGCATATATTATGTCCGGGGATGTGTATGTGGACGGACAGAAAGAAGACAAGGCAGGAACCATGTTTCAGGAGACGGTTAAGATCGAGGTAAGGGGAAATACCCTTCCTTATGTAAGCCGAGGAGGGCTGAAACTGGAAAAAGCCATGAATCATTTTGAGGTGACTCTTGACGGAAAGGTCTGCATGGATGTGGGAGCTTCCACCGGAGGATTTACAGACTGTATGCTTCAGAACGGCGCAGTAAAGGTCTATTCTATTGATGTGGGATATGGACAGCTTGACTGGAAGCTTCGCAATGATCCCCGTGTGGTATGTATGGAAAAAACAAACATCAGGTATGTGGTTCCGGAAGACCTTCAGGAGCCGGCGGACTTTTCTTCCATTGACGTGTCCTTTATTTCCCTTACCAAGGTTCTTCTTCCTGTAAGAAATCTTCTTACAGAGAATGGAGAGATCGTGTGCCTGATCAAGCCGCAGTTTGAGGCGGGCAGAGAAAAGGTGGGGAAAAAAGGTGTTGTCCGGGATCCGGCAGTACACCTTGAGGTGATTGAAAAAGTAATCGCATATGCGCAGTCCATTGCCCTTGAACCGCGTCACCTTTCTTTTTCACCGATCAAGGGACCGGAAGGGAATATTGAATATCTTCTTCATCTGAAAAAGCAGCCTGAGGGAACTATTACAGGTTCCTCACCGGAAGTGGAGCCTGAGAACATCGTGCGCCAGGCTCACGATCAGCTGGATTAGGGAAGGGATGCTATGGACAGGTTTTATATTATTACAAACGATGCCAAGGACAGGGATTTTAAGCTGACGGAAGAAATAGAGACCTATCTTACTTCTCATGGAAAAGAATGCAGGGTACAGCAGGCAGAACGCAGGCAGAGAGGAAAATTCCACTACACGGATCCGGATCTGATTCCTGAGGGAACTCAGTGTATTCTTGTACTGGGCGGAGACGGAACCCTTCTTCAGGCGGCGAGAGATGTGGTCCACAGAGAGATCCCGCTTCTGGGAATGAATCTGGGAACTCTGGGATTTCTGGCAGAGGTGGACAAAAATTCCATTTATCCGTCTCTGGATCAGCTGATGGCAGATGATTATGAGATCGAAGAGCGTATGATGCTTACCGGAAGCGTGTGGAGAGACGGAAAGCTTATTGGCGAGGATGTTGCTCTTAATGACATTGTGATCTGCAGAGAGGGACCCTTAAGGGTGGTCCGGTTTAAAAATTATGTAAATAATGAATATCTGAATTCTTATAATGCAGACGGTATCATTATTTCCACGCCTACGGGATCTACGGGCTACAGTCTGTCCTGCGGCGGACCGGTGGTGTCTCCGGATGCATCGATGACTCTGATGACACCCATAGCGCCTCATACCATGAATACAAGAAGTATTATTTTCCCGGCAGAGGATGTGATCACAGTGGAGATTGGTGAGGGAAGAAGGCAGAATGAGGAAAAAGGTCTGGCTTCTTTTGACGGAGACACGGTGATCCCAATGGTAACAGGGGATAAAATTATCATAAAAAAGGCTTCAGTAAGCTGCAGGATACTGAAGCTGAACCATTTAAGCTTTGTAGAAGTGCTGAGGCAGAAAATGCGCGATAACTAAGGCACCGGACGGAGGGATATTGTGAAGGTAGCAAGACATGAAAAAATCAAAGAACTGATCCAGCAGTATGATATTGATACGCAGGAAGAGCTTGCGTCCCGCCTTAACGAGGCAGGGTTCAAGGTCACACAGGCAACGGTGTCAAGAGATATCCGTGCCCTTAAAATGATGAAAGTAACAGGCAAAGACGGAAAATCCCGCTATGTGATCCTGCAGGAGCTTCCTACAGAGATGGGAGAAAAATACACCAGAGTGCTCCATGACGCTCTTCTCACCATTGATCAGGGCCAGAACATTCTGGTGATCCGTACGGTTCCCGGCATGGCAATGGGGGTAGCGGCTGCTCTGGATGCCCTGAACTGGGAGGAAATTCTTGGAAGTATTGCAGGCGACGATACGGTCATGTGCGTGGCCAGAACACTGGAAGAGGCTTCCAGTGTGGCAGAACGTTTAAAAAGTATATTGCAGAAATAGGAAGGCGAGAAAATGTTAATTCATCTGCATGTAAAAAATCTTGCTCTGATCGAGGACATTGAGGTAGAGTTCGGTCCGGGGCTTAACATTCTTACAGGAGAGACAGGAGCAGGAAAGTCGGTTCTTCTTGGTTCCATGCAGCTGATCCTTGGCGGACGTACCGCCAGAGATATGATCCGCACAGGAGCTTCCTGTGCATTGGTAGAGCTTTTGTTCCAGGTAGAAAACAAAAAGGCAGAGCAGGCGCTCAATTCTCTTGGAATTTTTACAGAAGAGGGACAGGTTCTTCTTTCACGGAAGATTATGGATGGAAGAAGCATTAATAAGATCAATGGTGAAACCTGTACCGTAGGCCAGATGAAGGCGGCGGCAGAATGTCTTCTGGATATACACGGCCAGCATGAACATCAGTCTCTTTTGTATCAGGAGAAACAGCTGGAGATCCTGGACGCATATGGAAGAGAAAAGATACGTCCGGCAAAGAAAGCGGTCAGACAGTCCTATGAGGAATACCGCAAATATATGCGGGCTCTGAAGGAACTGGATACAGATGAAGAACAGAGAAACCGTGAAAAGGCATTTCTGGAATTTGAGATCAGTGAGATCGAGAAGGCTCATTTAGTGCCGGGTGAAGACGAGGAGCTGGAAACGCTTTACCGCAGGCTGAACAATGGAAAGCTGATTCTGGAAACCCTGCAGAGCGTTCACAGCCTTACCGGGTATGATTCCGGACAGGGGGCCGGAGAGGCGGTCGGAACCGGAGTACGGGAGCTTTTAAGGGTGACAGAGTACGATACGCAGCTGGAATCTATGGCAGAGACTCTTCAGGAGATCGACGGGCTTCTCAATGATTTTAACAGAGAGCTTTCTTCCTATGTGGAGGATTTAAGCTTTGATGATGAAACCTTTTATGAGACAGAAAAACGTCTGGATCAGATCAACGGGCTGAAAGCAAAATACGGACGTACCATAGAGGAAATCCTGGAATATCAGAATACACAGCAGCAAAAACTGGAAAAGCTTGCCAGGTATGAAGAAAATTTCCTGGAAGCCCGGCAAAATCTGAAAAAAGCAGAAGAGCAGCTGGAAAAAGATTCGTATGTTTTATCAGAAATCAGGAAAGACTACAGTAAGACATTAACAGAAAAGATTATTGAAGGTCTGAGGGATCTGAACTTTCTTGATGTAAAATTCCGGATTGACTTTCAGAGAAAGCAGGAGTTTACAGATAACGGCTATGACAGCATTGAATATGAAATCTCCACAAATCCCGGCGAGAGTGTGAAGCCTCTGGGAAGGATCGTTTCCGGCGGTGAGCTGTCCAGGATCATGCTGGCGATAAAAGCGATTCTTGCAGACAGAGATCAGATTGAAACACTGATCTTTGATGAGATTGATACAGGAATCAGTGGAAGGACGGCTCAGAAGGTATCCGAAAAAATGGCTGTCATCGGAAGCTGCCATCAGGTTCTGTGCATCACGCACCTTCCCCAGATCGCGGCAATGGCAGACACTCATTTTGAGATCGAAAAACATCAGAAGGGAAGCGAGACGATCACAGAGATCCATCCCCTTGGTGAAAGGGAATCGGTTCGTGAGCTTGCCAGACTTCTGGGCGGAGCGGAGATCACGGAGGCCGTTCTCAAAAATGCAATGGAAATGAAAGAATTGGCACAAGTACATAAAAATACAAGAGTGAAATAGAAATATTCACCGCATAATAAGAGAGGATGACAGAAGAGGTTATTCTCTCTTTTTTATTATGCGAAAGGATGTGACAGAATGAACAGAAGAGGAAGATACAGAAAATTTCTTTTCTGGTGTCTCGGGCTGGATGTACTTGCTATGAGCTGGCTGGGATACCGTTATATGGACCGCAAGGTTCCTGATGAGATACATGTGTCAGAGAGCAGTGCCCATGAGGTGCAGGAGCTTCTGGAGCATCCTCTGCTGGAATTTGAGGATGCGATCACTGTGTCCGGAGAAGGCAGTTATCTGCTGCCCTGCAGACTTCTGGGAATGATACCATTTAAGGATATCAAAGTGACTCCCGCAGAGGCCGGTTCTGTGTATGTAAGCGGAAGTACAGTGGGAATTTATATGGAAACAGAGGGCGTTTTGATCATTGATACAGGAGAGATCCTGTGTGAAGGAGGAACTGCAAGGGAGCCGGCAAAAAATATTGTCAGACCCGGAGATTATATTGTGGCATTTAATGAACAGAAGGTAAGCAACAAAAAGGAACTGATGGAGGATCTGGAAATTCTGGACGGAGAGGATGTGATTCTGGATGTTATAAGAAACGGAGAAAAAATTCCTGTGTCACTGACTCCTGTAAAGGATGCCGGAGGAGAATACAAGCTGGGTATCTGGGTACGGGACAATACCCAGGGCATCGGAACCCTCACCTTCGTGGACGAAAAAGGCCGTTACGGCGCCCTGGGTCATGGAATCAGTGATGTGGATACAGGGGAGCTTCTTCATATCAGCAAAGGGGCGTTATATCAGGCGGAGATCCTGGGTATCCAGAAAGGAAAGAGCGGAAGTCCGGGAGAACTTTCCGGGCTCATACGCTATGAACCCGGCCAGATTATAGGCGCTGTTGACACGAACAGCAAAAATGGTATTTACGGTTCTTTTTATGACAGAAGAGCCGGAATTCCGGTGAAAAAAACAGAAGTGGCTTATAAACAGGAACTGGAAGTCGGACCGGCGTCCATTCTCTGCTGTGTGGATGGAAGCGTAAAGGAATATGACGCGGAAATTACCAGGATTGACATGAACCATGAAGATACAAACAAAAGCTTTGTGATCCATGTGACAGATCCTGAGCTTCTGGAGATCACAGGCGGTATTGTTCAGGGAATGAGCGGAAGTCCCATACTTCAGAAGGGGAAATTTGCCGGAGCAGTGACACATGTATTTGTACAGGATTCAACAAGCGGATATGGTAATTTTTGCAGAGAACCATGCTGGAAAATATAAAAAACAAGTAACGCTTCAGAAAAACAGATACAGGAAACAGGACAGAAAACCTGTTTTTGTGGGAAATGTAGAAAAATAGAAGAACAGGTCAAAACAGCGGAAACCCTCATAAAACTGCACAAAACCAGGAATTAAAACCAGGCGGGAATGTGGTTTTATGGGGTAAAATGTACTTAAATCTCGAAAGAAGGCGAAAGAAAAACCGGCATTTCACCCAGTTTCGGCTTGATTTCGCCTGTGATGTTCTACTATAATAGCTGTGACATGAAAGAGTAAACGAAAATTCACCACAGCTGTGGAAGGTTGGCTGTGAAAAATGAGGAGGGAATTGGTCTTATGGAGAAACTAAATGTAGCAGTTGCAGATGATAACGAGAAAATGGTAGAAGTACTGGGGCGAATGATTGAAGAGGATCATGATCTGAAACTGGTGGGGAAAGCGCACAACGGAGAAGAAATTTGTAATATTATCAGAGAAAAAGAACCGGATGTAGTCATCCTGGATATTATCATGCCGAAGATGGACGGACTTACAGTTATGGAACAGTGCAGCCATGATCAGACGGTAAAGAAACTGCCGTCTTTTATTGTGGTTTCGGCAGTGGGGCAGGAAAGGATCACAGAGGATGCCTTTAATCTGGGAGCAGATTATTATATGCTGAAGCCTTTTGACAATCAGGTGCTTCTGAACCGGATCAAACATCTGCGCCGCTTTGGAGACAGAAGAAACCGTGAGCCGCTTCTGCGTCAGGCAGTGCAGGAAGAAAAGGCGGATTACGGAACGCATAATCTGGAGGGAGATGTGACAAATATCATCCATGAGATCGGAGTTCCTGCGCATATCAAGGGATATCAGTATCTGAGAGATGCCATTATCCTGGCAGTCAATGATATGGAAATGCTGAATTCTATTACCAAGGTTCTGTATCCTACCATTGCCAAGAAACATCAGACAACCCCAAGCAGGGTGGAACGTGCCATCCGTCATGCCATAGAAGTGGCGTGGAGCAGAGGCAAGATGGACACCATTGACGAGCTGTTTGGATATACGGTAAGCACAGGCAAAGGCAAGCCTACGAACTCAGAATTTATTGCCCTGATCGCAGACAAGATTCGGCTGGAATACAAAAAACACTCTTTTAAATAAAAGTGAATTGGGGTATAATAAAAATAACTTCAAGCCACTAAGGAGGGGTATTTACAGATGAAAAGGATTTTATTTGCAACATCAGAGGCAGTACCGTTTATTAAAACAGGAGGTTTGGCAGATGTAGCGGGAGCACTTCCGAAATATTTTGATAAACGATATTTTGATATTCGTGTGATCTTACCGAAATATGCCTGTATGAAACAGGAATGGAAAGATAAAATGGAATACGTGACCCATTTTTATATGGATCTTGGTTTTAAGAACTGCTATGTGGGCATTATGCAGATGCAGTATGATGGAATTCAGTTTTACTTTATTGACAATGAATATTATTTCAGCGGTCCAAAGCCTTATGACAGCGCTCCGTGGGATCTGGAAAATTTGCATTTTCTCAAAAGCGGTTCTTTCCGTACTTCCTGTGATCGGTTTTCGCCCGGATGTGATCCATTGTCATGACTGGCAGACAGGTCTTGTTCCTGTGTATCTTCATGATTCTTTCCAGCAGAATGAATTTTTCAGAGGGATCCGCACAGTTATGACTATCCATAACCTGAAATTCCAGGGAGTATGGGATGTAAAAACAGTAAGGGAGATCACAGGTCTTTCTGATTATTATTTTGCTCCAGATAAACTGGAAGCATACAGAGACGCCAATTTCCTGAAGGGCGGAATTGTTTTTGCGGATGCGGTAACTACTGTAAGTAATACATACGCAGAAGAAATTAAAACGCCGTTTTACGGAGAGGGCCTGGATGGGCTGATGTGCGCCCGATCCAACAGCCTGAGAGGAATTGTAAACGGAATTGACTATGATGTATTTAATCCTGAAACAGATCCTTTTATCACTCAGAATTACAACGCCCGTAAT
>ENA-OQAB01001128-OQAB01001128.1-human-gut-metagenome-genome-assembly--contig:-NODE-1128-length-13086-cov-3.401883_pt1 | contig 13086 bp, 13 predicted proteins | sample MGYA00242490_ERZ504517 | MGnify/ENA primary metagenome ERZ504517 (study PRJEB26092, sample SAMD00036298) | human gut metagenome | host: Homo sapiens | study: EMG produced TPA metagenomics assembly of...
CCTCGATTCTATTAAAATCGTAACCCCAATTATTTTCCTGCATCCACGCTTTTGTATTGCCACGACCGGCATTATAAGCAATCATCATCAAGACCCAGTTCCGCTGAAATTCATATTCCAGTTCTCCAAGATACCAACATCCTAAACGGATATTAGCGTCTGTACGATATAAATCCTGTGGGTCAAAATTTTTGATTCCCATCTGTTCGGCGATCCATGCCCCGGTATCCGGCATAATCTGCATTAGTCCGATTGCTCCAACCTTAGATACAGCCTTACGATCAAAATTACTTTCATTTTTTATGACTGCCGCCACTAAAAAAGGATCAATCTTGTTTTTCCCGCTGTATTCCAAAATCTCGCCTTGATAAGGCCACATATAAACAAACCGCATTTGTACTTCGTCAGACGTCCAAATTTTCCAGCCCAACAACGAAACTGCACACAGCAAAATCAGTACAAACCAAATTTTGCGGCTGTTGTTTTTCTTTTTTCGACGTCTGGCCAAACTCAATCCTCCATCTGTAATACTTTTCCCATTCTTTTTTTACTATCAGCTCAGTTTGTTTCAGGCTGCTACTGTTATCAATGATCAAATCCGCATACTGACACTTTGCAGCCAAAGTCATTTGTGCCGCAATACGAACCTCTACTTCCTGCTGCGACATTCCGCTGCGTGCCATAGCACGCTCAATCTGAGTCTGTTCGTCAACTGCAACCAGCCACACTAAATCAACTTCTTTATACCAGCCGCATTCGATCAACAGCGGCACGTCAAGCACCGCTGCTGAGAAATTCTGCCGCCTGCACTGTTCTAAAAATTTTTTTGCTTCACTGCGCACATAAGTATGAACTATGCTTTCCAACTGCCCCAACGCTGCTTTATTTTCAAAAACCAGCTGTGCAATCTTCTGCCGGTCCAACTCACCGTCAATTGTCAGGTAATCTCTGCCAAAAACATCTATAACCTGTTGCAGCCCCTGTGATCCACGCGCAACTGCCTGCCGGCTTGCAATATCCGCATCAAAAATATGAGCTCCCAGTTTCTGTAAAATCGAAGCGACAGTACTTTTTCCAGAAGCAATACCACCTGTTAACCCAATAATTTTCATAACTTCACTCAGTGCTGGCATTTGGCACAGTAAGTAGTGCCTCTGCCGCCAACCTTTGTCGTGGCTAAAGGCTCACCGCAGGTTTTACACGGTTCGCCGCCACGTCCATAAACAAGCAAATGATTTTGATTGTCACCTTTATTACCTTCGCCATCCTTATAATCACGAAAAGTGGTTCCTCGATTGGCAATTCCCTGTGCAATCACTTTGTTCGCCGCTTCATGCACAGCTTCTATTTCCGCACGCGTCAAAGTATTAGCTATACGTGTAGGCAAAATTCCAGCTAAAGCCAAGCACTCATCAGCATAAATATTTCCCAGTCCGGCAATAACCGTTTGATCAAGAATCAACGTTTTGATGGGCTTGCGGCTTTTAGCAGCTATCGGAGCCAGATATTCAGGATTAAACCCTACTGTCAGCGGTTCAGGCCCCAAGGTTTCATAACCTGCAATGTAACAATCATCATCCGTAACTAAATACAGTGTTCCAAAAGTTCTTATATCACAGAACCACATAGTAACACCGTCAGTCAATTCAAATTTTATCTTGGCATAAGGCGGTGCTTCTAAATCACTAGCCTGTGCCACCAAAGACCCGGTCATACGTAAATGCACGATAAGTTTTTGATTGACACCTGTTTTCAGCACCAGATACTTTCCGCGACGGCAAACGTCTTCAATCGTACGACCGGTCAGATTTTTGATAAATTGCTCAGACGATGGATGTTTGACCAGCCTATCCAAATATACTTCAACTTTAGTAATAGTTTTTCCCTTAATATGCGGCAGCAAAGTCTTTCTGACCTGCTCCACTTCTGGCAACTCCGGCATGGATATCCCTCCTATTTGGTCTGTGCCCAGTTTTTCCCCCAGGCAACATCGGCAGTTAGCGGCACACTAAGAGAAGCAGCGCTTTCCATTGCTTTTTTTACAAGCTGTGCCACCAGCTCTTTTTCCGTTCCCATAACTTCTAATACTAATTCATCATGTACCTGCAGCAAAATGCGGCTCTTGACTTTAGCATCAGAAAGCGCCTGTTCAACTTTAAGCATCGCTATTTTGATTATATCCGCCGCAGTCCCCTGAATTGGCGTATTGATGGCAGTGCGCTCAGCAAAACTGCGTAAGTTAAAATTACTGTGCCTGATATCAGGCAGATAACGGCGACGTCCAAACATTGTAGCTACATAACCCTGTTCCCGAGCATGATTGACCGTATCATCCATATATTTCTTTACCCCTGTATAGCGGGCAAAATAATTTTTTATATACTCGGCTGCTTCACCGCGGCTGATATCCAGCTGTTTAGCCAGTCCAAAATCACTTATACCATAAACAATGCCAAAATTAACTGCTTTCGCACGGGTACGCATCATTGAATCGACCTGTTCCAACGGCACCCCAAACACCTCTGCCGCTGTACGTGCGTGTACATCCTGACCATTCAGGAAAGATTCCAAAAGCAGCTTATCCTGTGCCATATGTGCAAGTACACGCAGTTCTACCTGAGAATAATCGCAAGACATCAACCAGTCATAACCAGTCCCCGGTATAAATATTTCACGGATTCTTTTACCGATCTCAGTTCGTACAGGAATATTCTGCAAATTCGGGTCAGTACTTGATAACCTTCCTGTTGCCGTTACCGTCTGTTGAAAATGCGTATGAATTCTCCCTGTCGCAGGATTGATCAGTGGGCGCAGCCCTTCCAGATATGTTGAATGCAGTTTTGTCAGCTTGCGATGTTCCAGGATCGTCGTAATCAGAGGATGCGAACCTTCCAGTTGTTCCAAAACAGAAACATCTGTCGAATAACCGGTCTTTGTCTTTTTTATAATAGGAAGCCCCAACTTTTCGAACAGCAGTACACCTAATTGTTTAGGAGATTTCAGGTTAAATTTTTCACCGGCCTGTTCTTCTGCCAAAATCTCTAAAGCAGTTATCTGTACTGCCATTTCTTTTGTAATACTCTCTAGCAGCTTCACATCAGGCTTAATTCCAGCTAATTCCATTTTTGCCAGCAAATAGGCCAGCGGCAGTTCCATTTCCGTATATAGTTTATACAATTCATAATCCCGCAGTTTTTGTTCAACAAGCGGAAGTAACGCCTGCAAATCAGCGGCATTCCCACCGTTATTTGCAGCCAGATAACGTTCTGCAACTGCCTTCAAACTATAGGAGCTGCGACCTGGTTCAATCAAATAAGCAGCTATACCTATATCATCAACTATACCGTCGGCTTTTTTATTCAGGCACATACAAGCCTTATAAATCTCTTTGCTGTCGCATGTAACTTTCAATTGTTTGTAAATCAGACAGCCATTCATAAAAAAAATTCCAGGCCCCGCTGCCTTCCTGCAATTTATAAATTTTTCCATCATTAAAAATTTCCACTGCAGTAAAATGGATTTTAGGTAACTCGCCGCCGCAAACAGCAGTAAATGCAACCTTTTCCTGCTTTTGCTGCAATAACGCAAAGAATTCTTTGCCCTGTTCTGCTGTTTCTAAAAGCGCAATTTCTATATTGGCGTTTTCCTGACCGATACTTTCTCCAAAAAGATCAAAGGTACCGTCACTGCCGCCCAAAATAGTCTGGAATCTCTCATGCAAATTTCGGAACTCCAATTCCTGCATTAAAGGCCTTGCCTCATCCGACATAGCTTTCAGTTCATATTTATCAAGATCAAGATCGACTGGAACTTCTGTAAAAAATGGTTGCCAGCTTTTTTGAAAGCAGCGCAGCATCCTTATTATTTTCTAATTTCTCTTTTAAACTTTTTCCGCTGATTTGCGCAATATTTTCTAAAACCTTCTCTACTGTTCCATATTCACAAATCAACTTCAAAGCAGTTTTAGGGCCTACACCGGGAACGCCAGGAATATTATCTGAACTGTCACCCATCAGTCCTTTTAAATCAATCAGCTGTTTTGGCGACAACCCTTCATAATCAGCGGCAAATGCTGCAACATCATACGCCTTGATATCAGAAATCCCTCGCTTGGTAAAATAAACCTTTACCCTGTCATCCAAAAGCTGCAATTCATCTTTGTCGCCGGTTACGATAATAATTTCTGTGTTCTGCGGCGCATGTACGGCAAAAGTACCGATAATATCATCAGCCTCGTAACCATCAGTTTCAAGAACAGTGATGTTCATAGCTTCCAGCAAACGCCGGGCCAGTGGAAATTGTTCGCTCAGTTCACTGGGCGTAGGTTTACGCTGCCCCTTATAATCTGCAAACATTTCCGTTCGGAAAGTTTTACGTGATTTATCAAATGCAACTGCCAGCCATTTAGGTTTTATATCACCCAAAAGCTTCACCAGCATATTACAAAAGCCATATACTGCGCCAGTATGAACTCCCTGCTTGGTCATCAACGGTGGCAAAGCAAAAAATGCCCTGTGTATCAAACTGCTGCCATCAATAACTAAAAATTTATCAGCCATTTCTTCACCACTTTCCTTAACGCTCAAATTATCCTGTTCATATTTAAATATTATACCACAAGGGTAGTGTTCTCACTAGACTCGAAAATATGTGAAACTACTGTAAAATACCCTTGCCGGAAAATAATAAAACAGCTTTCGCTGTAAGCAAAAGCTGCCTGCCGTCATTTCATTAATTTAGGATAATCACGCTGTAATTCTGTAATATGATAAATATATACAGTATTTTCAACCTTGCGGTAAATACAGGCATACTTATCTATCATCAGCATCAAATATTTTTTCTCATTCAAACTGCTCAAGGGTGTTTTGTTCCCCAGCATTGCAAAATCCTGTAGTTCCTTTAGTTTACTAACAATACTACATGTCACAGCACTTGCTTCAAGTCTCTTACCCTGTCTGCTGTAGACAAACCCAATTTCCAAAAGATCGTGCCATGCCTGCGGTAATATCTTCAATCCTGTACGTATTGCATAATCAGTCAATAAATTTCGCCTTCAATCTGGCGATAGCGTCGTCTCCGTCAAAAAGCTCTTCGGCACTTTTTTGTCTGTCTAAATCTGCCTGCATAACAGTATGATAGAACTTAAACTTTTCTTCACGCTGTTCAAAAGTTTTGATGCTCATCACAACCAAATCACCTTTACCATACTTCGTTAAATATACAATTTCGCCGCTTTGATGCGCATATTCAGAAATCAAATTATAATCATTCCGCATAATTGTAGCTGGTCTAATAATCATTGTAATACCCCTTTCTTAATAACATTGCTCTAATATACACCCTAACAAACATTTTTTCAACAAATTATTTATAAAACAATAAAAAAACAGCTTTTTATACCCTGGAACAATTTGCAAAATAAAAAAGCTTCACTTTTCAGTGAAGCTTTTTTATTTTATTCAGATGATTATCGGAATAATTCATTAACGTTCTTTTGATCAAAGTTTACTTTAACACCGTAAACAGGGCAGGAAGCACACTCATAATATTATACCTTAAGACAGATTAATATCAAACAAATCTACTCCAATATTATTATCATTGTTTTTCACTGCTAAGCGGCATAAAGTAATATCTGCAGTTCCATTTTTAACTGTAGTTTTTATTGTTTGTACAAAATTAAAGAATTGTTTCAGCAATACTCATACCAACCTGCAATGCCTGTTTATTTTTCTCTTCAGTGCCTTTCGGTACGCGGTTCAAAACAGCTTTGACCAGCGATTCTTCACTGACGATGTCGGTCAGCTTCACCAAAGCTCCCAGCGCGATGATGTTGGCAAAAAGCGCTTTGCCAAGCACTTCTTTGGCGCTGTGGGTGATCGGCAGCTCGTAGACCTTGCCGCCGAAGTCCGGCACGTCGCTGACGAAAAGACTGTCGGTGATCATAACGCTGCCTGCCGTCAGGTCGTGTGAATATTTGGTAGCCGCTTCCTGGCTCATTGCCAGCAGCAGGTTCGGGTCGGTCACTTTCGGGAAGTGGATCGCTTCGTCAGAGATAATGACCTCTGCTTTAGAGGCGCCGCCTCTGGCTTCCGGGCCATAAGACTGGGACTGGATCGCCAGCTTGCCGTCTAAAAGCGCCGCCTCTGCCAGAATGATGCCGGCTGTGATCAGGCCCTGGCCGCCGGTACCGGATAAACGTAATTCCTGTTTCATGATTATTTACCTCCCTGCGCTCTGGCGATCAGCTCGTCGTAGGCTGCTGTATATTCCTGTCTGCCTTCAACCTGATACAGTACGCCGATCGGGAATTTGCCCGCTTTTTGTTCTTCGGTCATTTTATCCCAGGCTGCCAGCGGTACTGCGTGGTCGCGCTGCCATTTCATCATGTCGGCGGGACCGCCCATTTTATTCTGGCGTCCGTAGGAGATGGGGCAGGCAGTAACAGCTTCGATCAGGCTGAAGCCTTTGTGTTCGATACCCTTGGCGATCAGGTCGGCCAGGATCTGGGCATGGAAAGTGGTGCCGCGCGCAACAAAGGTAGCGCCGGCCGCTTTGACCAGCTCGGCTACGTTGAAGTCCTGTTCGATCGTCGCATAAGGAGCTGTCGTCGCTTTGGAGCCTGTCGGTGTCAAAGGCGAATACTGGCCGCCGGTCATACCGTAAATACTGTTGTTGTAAAGTACGACGGTCATATCGATGTTGCGGCGGGCAGCGTGGATCAGGTGGTTGCCGCCGATCGCTGTAGCGTCGCCGTCGCCGGTAACGACGATGACAGTCAGGCCGGGGTCAGCCAGTTTAACGCCGGTCGCTACCGGCAAAGCGCGTCCATGTGCGGAATGGACTGTATTGAAATCTAAATAGCCGGAGGCACGGCTGCTGCAGCCGATGCCGGAAATAACTGCAACTTTGTCTTTATCAAGGTCAAGCTTGGCAACTGCCTTGACGATGGTGCCGGTAACGACACCGTTGCCGCAGCCGGGGCACCAGATATGAGGCAGGCGGCCCGGACGGAAATATTTATCGATCATTGCTTCCATGTTCATAATCAAATCTCCTCTCCTTCTTAGGCCATGGCCTTTTTGATCTCAGCCAGCAGCTGAGCGGGGGTAGCCGGTTCGTTGTCGTATTTTGCGTACAGCGCAACCGGTACCTGTCCTGCGACGACGCGCTCTACTTCCAGTACGTACTGTCCATAGTTGAGCTCGTGCACCAAAATACCTTTGACCTTGGAGGCCAGTTCTTTGATCTGCCTGTCAGCCAGCGGCCAGATCGTGATCGGGCGCATCAGGCCGACCTTGAGACCTTCCCTGCGTGCCATATCGACAGCTTCGTAAGCGGTGCGGGCACCGCCGCCGAAGGCGATAACTGCATATTCGGCATCTTCCATCTGGTAGTTTTCTACCTGGACGATGTCGTCAAGATTGTTGTAAAGTTTGTCATGCTGACGGTTGGTAGCGGCTAAAGTAGCAGCCGGTGTACCTTTCGGGAAACCGGTCTCGTCGTGTACCAGACCGGTGACATGCCAGCGGTAGCCGCTGCCGAAAGCGGGCATGGCGGGTACAAGGCTGTCGTCAGTAGCGTAGGCTTTAAATTCTTCGGGGCTGCATTCAGGCTGTTTACGTTCTGCCTGCGGGATCTCGCTGTAATCGTCCGGCAGTTCGATCTTCTCGCGCATATGGCCGATAACTTCGTCCATCAGCAGTACAACGGGAACACGGTATTTTTCACTGAGAGCGTAAGCGCGCAGCGTCAGTTCAAAGCATTCAGGCACGCTGGCCGGGGTCAGGGCAATGAGCCAGTGATCGCCGTGCGTGCCCCAGCGGGCCTGCATCAGGTCGCCCTGGGAAGGAGAGGTAGGCTGGCCGGTAGACGGGCCTACGCGCTGCACGTTGACGATGACCAAAGGGATCTCGGCCATGCAGGCATAACCGATCAGCTCCTGTTTTAAAGAAAAGCCGGGTCCGCTGGTCGCGGTCATAACTTTTTTGCCGGTCAGCGCTGCGCCGATAATAGCACCCATGGAAGCGATCTCGTCTTCCATCTGGATGAATTTACCGCCGACGAGAGGCAGGCGTTCAGCCAAAGATTCAGCAACTTCGGTAGAGGGTGTGATAGGGTAGCCGCCGAAAAATTTTACACCGGCAGCGATGGCGCCTTCGACCACTGCCTGGTTGCCTTGTAACAAAAGGATTTTGGACATGATTTCAACTCCTCCGTTTTACTTTTCTACAAAAATCGCAAAGTCAGGGCAGCGTGTTTCGCACTGGCCGCATTGGATACATTTATCCTCGGCGACCACCTCTACTTTTTCGATCTCGCTGATTGCCAAAACCTGTTTGGGGCAAAATGCTACGCAGATTCCGCAGCCTTTGCAGCGATTTGTATGGACCTTCAGACTCATAATCGCGACCTCCTTCTTTCTCAAAAACTATCCGCCTTAAGCGGACAAAAATAATTAGAAAAAATAAATAATAGTTTTCTGTGATTTCAACTCTATTATATAGGAAAGCATCGGCGATATAAAAGCCCTAAAAATTGTGAAAAAAATAAAAATAGCAAAATTTTTTTGATGAAACAAAGTGAAGTTTGGAAAGATAAATTTGTAAAAGTTTGTCTAAAAAACTTATAATAATATATAATAATGGAGAAATAAAAATATTTATTGAAAGGAAGTTTGATTTATGCGCGAAATAGACAAAACCTTACCTAAAGATCAGAGAATATTGCTGGCAGCAGAGGAAGTTTTCAGCCGCCGCGGCTATGTGCAGGCGACTTTAGACGAGATCATTGCGCTTGCTGATACAGGTAAGGGCACGGTCTATAAATATTTCGGCAATAAGGATAACTTATTTTATACACTTGTCGCCAGTAAGATAGAGCCTTTCCTGCAATGCCTGCAGGAAGTGGTTGCTTCAGGTAAAAGCACCAGCGAAAAAATCAGAAGCTATATGCTGGCGCTGCTGCCGTTTCTGCGGGATAATAAGGATCTGTATCGGATTTTATGGTATGAGGTGAGCGGCAATCAGCGCGGCTTTCATCCGGTATTTTTAAACGATGGTTCCTGGGAAATGAGTTCTTTGTACGGCGATACTCTGTCTGAAGATGAATATAACCGTGTCCTGCGGTACCGCAATCTGATCAGGGAGCAGGTCTTATGTCTGGTAACGATCATCAGCGAAGGCATGGAGACTGGCTTTATGAAGCAGGGGCAGCCTACGATCACGGCTCACCATTTATTCGGCGGTGTAACGATGTCGGTGCTGCACTATGTGGGTCTGCCTGAATTTACCGATGCTGAACTGGCGGATTTGATCGTCGACAGGTTTTTGTACGGGCATGCTGTAAGATAACCTTGGCTTTGGCCGCGGAAGGGTTAGAAAGCTTGGAAAAGAAGCTTTTATTAGAACAATTCAACAAAGATTTTGCCGCGATGCAGCGTGGTATGATGATGCAGTTTGATAAGCTGCCGCTGCCAGTATATGTATTGAGGGTAGAGGCCGATGCAAGCGGACTGCCTCAGGATTTTATCTTTGTTTATGCCAACAGCGCCTGTGCCTCTTTTTTTGGGTATCGACGGTAAAAATTATCTTTTGGGAATGTCTTTCAGCGATATTTGGGGCGATAACGGCGCCAAATGGCTGAATATCTATACGAAAACAGCGTTGGAAGGTCTGACCCAAAATATCGAGGATTATAACGAAAAATTTCAAAAAAAATATCTGTCGGTCGACTGCTATCAGCCAATGTACGGCTACTGCGGCTGTTTTATGCGCGACGTTACCCAGCGCCGGGATATGGAACGGCAGCTGTACGAGGAAAAAGAACGTTACCGGGTCGCGATGGAATCCAGTATAGATCTGCTGTTTGAATATGATATCAGATTACAGGTGATGCATTCCTGGAGCAATATAGCTTCTGAAAATTCTCAGGAAAAAACACGGCGCAGTTATATCCCGGATTATCTTTCCGTGGTCATAAAAGAAAATCTTGTCGATCCATCGGATCGGGAGGCTTGGCTGGGACTGTTGCGCGGTGAACGCAGCGAAGAAGCCCTGGAAATCAGGATGCGCCGTTATATTGACGAACAGGTAGATAACAAGTGGTATTTAGTGCAGGCAACGACTGTTTATGAACAGGGACTGCCGGTACGCGTTGTGGGTACGATGCGCGATATCGACGCCTGGAAACGGATGCAGCAGGAAAAGCAGCTGGTCGAAAGCCTTAATTATGAGATCAATCATGTGCTGGGCGATATTTATTATGCCGTAGTGCATTTTGATCTGGACGCAGGTACTTATCATTTTGTTGAGCTGACCGGGCAAAAATGCGTGGACTATCCGTATAACGGCACGTGTGAGGAATTTCTGGCCTATACCAGAGATGTAGTACCGCGCGAGGACTGGCATAAATTCAGGCAGCGTTTTAATTTACGGGAGATGCGCCGGGTTTTGACTAAAACCGGTGATAAGCTGGAAATGGAGCTGCGTCGCAAAAACGGCGGGGTCTATAAATGGATCAGTCTGATGGTTTCATATCTGCCGGATTACAGCGGTTCGAAAAAACAACAGGCGGTCCTGGTGGCGCGTTTTATTGATGATGAGCGCCGCCGTGAGATGGAACAGCAGCAGGAATTGAAGGAAGCTTTGGTGGCGGCGCATACTGCTAATGAGGCGAAAAGCGCTTTTTTGTCGCAGATGAGCCATGATATCCGTACGCCCATGAATGCGATCATCGGAATGACGACTATCGCCAGGCAGAATATTGAGAATAAAGTCAAAACGCTGGACTGTCTTAATAAAATTGGCAGCAGCTCCGCCCATTTGCTGGAGCTGATCAACAGTATTTTAAGTATGTCGAAGATCGAAAGCGGTAAAGTTATTTTAACAGATGATGAGCTGAGCCTGCCGCAGCTGCTGGAGGATGTACTAAATATCATCCGCCCGATGGCCGGTAAAAAAATGCAAAATCTGCGGCTGGAGCTTGAAGAGCTGAAACATGCGGAGGTTCTGACTGACAGTACGCATCTCAAGCAGATTTTGCTTAATGTTTTAGGTAATGCGGTCAAATATACTCCGGAAGGTGGAGAAATCGTTTTGGGGCTGCAGGAGCTTTCCGCAGTGATCCCGCAGCGTTCGCAGTATGTTTTTACTGTCAGCGATAACGGTCCGGGGCTGTCGGAAGAACTGCTGCCGAAAATTTTTGATATGTTTGAACGCGGTGAAGACAGCCGTACAAGTAAAATCGAGGGGACGGGACTGGGGCTGGCAATCTGCAAGAACCTGACAAATTTGATGGCCGGCACTATCGAAGCCGCCAACAGGCCGGAAGGCGGCGCAAAGTTTACCTTAACGCTGCCGCTGCGCTGGCTGGGCGATGATGCAGTAAAACCGCTGCCGGCAGTAAAGCCTGCGGGCAGGAGCGATTTTTCGGGACATCGGGTACTGATAGTTGAAGATAATGACCTGAATATGGAGATCGCTCTGGAGTTTCTGCAAAGCCTGGGGGTAGTCTGCGAGGGTGCTGAAAATGGCCGGCGGGCAGTGGAAATGTTTAATGCATCTGCGCCCGGTCATTATGAAATGATATTGATGGATGTGCGGATGCCTGTTATGAACGGTTATGAAGCAACCAGGGAGATTCGCAGGCTGGCGCGTGAAGATGCGCGGCAGATACCAATTGTGGCAATGACGGCTGACGCATTTTCTTCAGATATCAAGATGGCGCTCAATGCCGGGATGAACGAGCATCTGAGCAAGCCGGTCAGTATCGAACGGCTGCAGGAAGTACTGGGACAATGGCTGTAACGGCAGGAGAAGCGGTACTGATGTTCTTATTAAAGTAAAACACCCAACGCATAGCGTTGGGTGTTTTTTTGTTCAGGTGATCCTGCCTTCCTGCATATATAGCTGGCGGTCGCACATATAATTGATTACGGCTTTGTCATGGGAGATAAAAGAGGAACGCCATCTGTTCCTGCCGGCGAATATTTTTTAAAAGTTGTAGGATCTGTGCCTGGACGGAGATATCCAGCATTGATGTCGGCTCGTCCAGGATAAGCAGTTTCGGTTTAAGCAAAAGCGCACGGGCGATACTCAGGCGCTGTACTTCGCCGCCGCTGACCTGATGCGGATAACGGTCCAGCAGGGCAGGTGACAGTTTGACTGTGGCCAGTGCGGCTTCGATAATCTCGCTGCTGTCAGGCAGATCAAATATCTGCAGCGGTTCACGCAGGCTGGCACCCAATTTCAGCAGCGGATCAAAAAAGCTTTCAGGACGCTGCGATATGAACTGTACTTGCTGGCGAAAGGGTTTCAGCTGTTTCTGAGACAGCTGAGTCACGTCCTGCGTCTGAAAGATGATACGGCCGCTGTCTGTCGGCAGAAGCCGCAGCAATACACGTGCCAGAGTACTTTTGCCGCAGCCGCTGGGTCCCATCATACCGACTGCTTCTCCGGCAGCGATCTGCAGACTGCAGCTTTGTAAAACATCGTATTGCCTGCCGCTGCTGCGGTCCCAATATTTTTTAGAAACTTCGACAGCTTCAAGCATAGAGGAAGCACCTCACTTTCGCGGTGCCGCTGTCATAGACAGGCGGGACTTCCTGCAGACAGCGTTTTTTGACAGCTGGGGCATCGCGGCGCAAACCGACAGCCGGGCAAATGATCCTGCGGTAATGGCGGCAGGCCAGGCAGCGGCTGAAAGCCGTTTTCCGGCAGTGCTGCCAAGAAAGCCTGGGTATATGGATGGCGTGGGCCGGTAAGGACTTGGGGACCGTATTCGACGATCTGGCCGGCATACATAACGGCGATGTCGGCGCAGATAGAACGTGCCAGCTGTAAGTCGTGGGTGATGATGAGCATACCCAGTGACTGGCTGGTTTTTATTTTCTGCAGATTTTCATAAACAACGCCGCAGGCTGTTTCGTCCAGTCCTTTGGTAGGTTCGTCGGCCAGAAGCCACAGGGGCGAGCAGCAAATACTCATCGCGCATAATACGCGCTGCAGCATACCTCCCGAAAGCTCATGCGGATAAGCGGCGAGTACGCGCTTGCATCGGTAATCCGAAAAAGGTCAGCAGCTG
>ENA-OQAB01001129-OQAB01001129.1-human-gut-metagenome-genome-assembly--contig:-NODE-1129-length-13081-cov-2.059673_pt1 | contig 13081 bp, 10 predicted proteins | sample MGYA00242490_ERZ504517 | MGnify/ENA primary metagenome ERZ504517 (study PRJEB26092, sample SAMD00036298) | human gut metagenome | host: Homo sapiens | study: EMG produced TPA metagenomics assembly of...
ATATTAAAAAGCACGCACTGAGCGGTAGCGCAGAACCGAAGTTTGCTGATGAGGTCCAGCCGGGAGACATTGTTGTTGCCGGCACAAATTTTGGCTGCGGGTCTTCCCGTGAACATGCGGCAATGACGCTGAAGGGGGCCGGAGTAGGTGCCGTTCTTGCAGAATCCTTTGGCAGAATTTTTTTCGAAATGCAATCAATCTGGGGCTTCCAGTCATTGTGTGTCCTGGCATCAGTAAATGCGCTCAAAAAGGTGATGAAATCAGGATCGATATTGAAACCGGCGAGGTGACGGACGTAACCCGGGGCAAGGTTCTAAAAACAACGCCTTTCAGCCCTTATGTGCTAAATATTCTGGAAAGCGGCGGTATCAAGAATATGATCCGTAAATCCTTGATGGGAAAAGCATAAAAGGAGGAATAAAATATGCCAATTGAACTTGTTTTTGTCATTGGGATGGTTGTCCTTTTTACTCTGGCACTTAAAGTCAAGGCCAATGCTTTCATCAGCCTCCTTGCAACGGCTCTTGTCATGGGCCTTCTTTCTGGAATGAGCGGCCCTGCTACGATCAAAGCCATTACAGGCGGTTTTTCGGGGACCGTCAAGAGCATTGGTATCGTCATCATTTTTGGCATCATGGTGGGAAATTTCCTCGATGCTGCAAAAGGAACCAACCGGATGGCTCTCGACACAATTCGTATGGTGGGGCAGAAACATGCATCCCTTGCCATGGCTATCACGGGCTACATTGTATCTATTCCTGTTTTCTCCGATGCCGCGTTTGTTATCCTTTCTCCGCTCCTGAAAGCACTTCATAAGAAATCGGGGATTCCCTTGGCTATCCTTGCAGTTAGCCTTTCCGCAGGTCTTCTGGCCACCCATGTTTACGTACCGCCTACTCCAGGCCCTTTAGCGGCTGCGGGTCTTTTGGGAATCGATCTCGGTCAGGCTATTATGTGGGGGGCTTTTGCAGCTGTTTTCATGACTCTTTTTGGCTGGATTTTTGCAGAGCTTTACTTCCGGAACAAGCCGGAAAGCTATTATACGTTCCGTTCTGATGAAGAACAGGAAAAGGAAATGGTTCAACCGACTCTTGAAGAAGATTCTAATCTTCCTGGTACTTGGGCTTCTCTCTTGCCGCTCTTGTTACCCATTATTCTCATTCTCCTTAATACAAGCTGCAGTATGCTGCTTCCCAAAGGGCATTATATTCGTAATGTCACATCCTTTATTGGTGATTCCAATATTGCCCTCGCTATTGGTTCCGTTGCCGCTATCATGACCCTTGGCGGCCGCCTGGGGAAAGAAAAGGTTCTTAAGATCATGGATAAGAGCCTCAGTGATGCTGGGTCCATTGTGTTTATTACGGCAGCTGGCGGTGCTTTGGGTGCGGTTTTGAAACAGTCTCATGCATGGGGCAAGTCTTGCAAACCTTGTCATTAATACGGGGCTTCCATTTATTTGATCCCCTTCGTTATTTCTGGTCTTCTGAAAATCGTTCAAGGTTCTGGTACGGTCGCTGTTGTTACGGCTGCTACCTTGTGTGCGCCGATTGCTTCCAAACTGGGTCTTAATCCTATTCTGATTTTCCTTGCTTCCGGTGCGGGCGCCCGCAGCTGCTGTCATGTCAATGACAGTTTCTTCTGGGTTTACACGAACTGCATGGGCTTTGATATGAAAACAGGGCTTCGCACGTTGTCCATCAGCAATGTCGCGATGGCTCTCGGAGGACTTTTTGCGACCTATATTGCAAGTCTTGTCCTATAATAGGATACTCATCTCGAGGGATCAAGCTTTCGTTGGGTCCCTCTTTCTTTTTTCTCAAAATGAGATAGCATGATGGGGAAGAATGCAGTGTGGGAGGTCGTCATGGAAAAAGGTGCGCAGATAGTGACGGATCTATACGAGATCCAAGATGTGGTACAGCGTTATACGGACATTATTTCCATCATTGCCGATGTCGATGTTGAAGTTGTAGATGAGCATTTGGTCAGAATTGCCGGGACGGGGCTTTTTGCGGATGTGGTCAACAAGGATATGTCCGGTGAGGGCTATGTCTATCGAAAGGTTCTTGCGACGGGAGAACGGTCGGTTATTTACCAACCGGGCGAAGAAATTATTTGTCGGGATTGCCCTCATTTTATGAACTGTAAGGAAGAAATCGAAATTGCCATGCCGATTTTTGGCGGGGAGCCGCGGCGGGCCATTGGTGTCATTGGGCTTGTTGGCAGCTCGCGGGAACAAAAGATGACCATTCTTTCGAAGGAGGCGTCCTTCCTTGCTTTTGTGGAGCAGATTGCTGATTTCATTTCCGTAAAGAGTCAGGAAAGAAAGGAAAGTGCACGCCGAGAAGCGCTTTTGGGAACGCTCCATACGACCCTTGAAAATATCCAGCAGGGCACGCTTGTCATTGGAACAGACCATAGCATCACCATGACCAATCGCTCGGCCCAGGAGCAGCTTGAAGATGACAATCTTGTGGGGAAAAAGGTTCTTATTGAGGCGACGGGAGACACGCTGAATCGCTATGCTGAATACCGTGTGACTGTAGGGGAACGGGCATACCATCTCATGGGATCCTATATGAAGATTCCCCAAAAGATCCGCGATTATGAAGGTGTCCTCATTTTTTATCGGAGCCGGGAAATCAAGAACCAATATTTTGAGACGGCTTTTGTACCACATGGCGATAAGGACAGCATCTTGGGGTCAAGCCCTGCAACGCTGCATCTCAAGGAAGAAATCGAACGAGTTGCGCCTTCTTCTTCGACCGTCCTCATTACGGGCGAAAGTGGAACGGGAAAGGAAATGGTAGCAACGTCCATTTGGCGGGAAGGCAGCCGGAAGGAAGGCCGTTTTATCGCTTTGAACTGCGCCGCCATTCCTGAAAATCTTATGGAATCCGAGCTTTTTGGCTATGTCAAAGGGGCCTTTACGGGAGCGGATCCGAATGGGCGCATGGGGAAATTTGAACTTGCAAATGGTGGGGTCATCTTCCTTGATGAAATTGGCGATATGCCCTTATATCTGCAGTCCAAACTGCTGCGCGTCCTGCAGGAACGGCAGATTGTGCGTATCGGGTCAAACCAACTTGTCGATATTGATGTAAGGGTCATTGCTGCGACCAATAAGGACTTGAAGAAGATGGTCGAGGAAAAGCAGTTCCGTGAAGATCTCTACTATCGGCTCAATGTCATTCCCATCCATATCGAGCCGTTGCGCAATCGCAAGGAAGATATTGAAGAACTATCCGTTCATTATATAAGAAGGTTTTCATCGCTGCTCGGCAAATCAGAACCGCGGATTACAGAAGATTTGATGGAGACACTCAAGCGATATCCTTGGCCAGGTAATGTGCGGGAACTCGAAAACGTCATGGAGTATATGGTAAATCTAGCAGTTCCGGGAGGAGATCTTGATGTAGATCTTTTACCAAAGGAAATGCGAAAGACCCCAAATCAGGACGCTCACGTGGCAGCATCCGATTTGGGGATAGAGGCCCCCCATTGTGCCCCCTTGTAGAACTTGAAGAAGCGGCTATCCGCAGGGCTTTACTCCGTTATGGGCGCAGCGGAGAAGGAAAGCTCAAGGCTGCCCAAGCCTTGGGGACTGAGTAAGGCGACGTTGTATCGTAAAATCAAAGAATATGGGGTGTAGTCGGAGCAAAAATCGCTCCGAGCAACAGGCTGGCAAGCTGTCACGAGTCTTTGGCTTTGACTGTCTCGCGGCCAAAGCTGCAGCTTTCGAGCTAAAGGCTTGCTGTGATGCTATATAGCTGAGGATGCCTTCGGCAGCTGGCTGAGGCGGAATGCATAGAAAAAAGAGCCTTCCTTGGCTAAGGCGCTCCGCTTGGCTAAAGGAGTGCAAACACTCCTGGCAAAAAGACCGGACGGGAAAAGACAGCAGCGCCGGACCCAAACCGTCCCTTTTTCGAAGTGTGGGGCCCTGAATTAAATTCGCCCTCAAACATGTTTCTCGGACTTTCGCTATTGCTCCAAAAGCGTCTTTCGAAACTCCGGGCGAATATGCCTTTCTATCGCTCGAGAGGAAACGTCGCTGCGCTCCTCATCCACCACCAAAAAGACCTGCCTGCTGCAGCGCAGCATCAAGTGGCTTTTGGGCCCCCGCCTTGGTAAGACGGATCGATGCTGCGCATCGAGTTCTAAGGGAAAAGATCGGACGAAGGACGTTCCAGCAACTGCCATCGTGCTTTCTACGTTTCAAAAGGACCCGCTTCTTACAAAACTCGAATATAAGATAAGAGCCCAAAACCGAACCTATCTCTACGTTTGGTTTTGGACCTTTCTTATGTTCTTTTGCCTTGCAATCTTTTTCCTTATATTCTTTTCTTCCAATTGCTTTTTATGAATTCGGTTCAGATGGGTTCAGATACGAGGAGTCCCCGCTTCCACCGACGACGACGGACCTGAGACGTCAGCAATCCGCTAGCGCAGCGACGCGGGAGCTGTTGCGCGAAGGTTCTCTGAAGCGGCGCCACCAAAAATAAATCGGCGACGCGTGAGTTTCTTTGCGGCCAGAGGCCAGTACGTCTAGGAGGTTGAGGTCGCGGGCGACAAAGTAGATGGGCCCATATGGACTGAAGATTGCAAAAAGCTTCCGCGTTGATAAGCTGGGCGCTGGAAGTGACGACACATGGTTAGGAAAGGAAGCACCCAGACGTAAAAAATCAGCAAACGTGGGACGGTCCATCGTACGATAGGCCATGAGGCTATTATTTTCACAAAGTCTTTTTTAAGCAATGGCCTCACGTTCTTCATCAAATCAGCCCGATTTTTGGGCTGAGTAAAAATATATGCCCGACGTCTCCTTACGAGCCATCCACGATAGCCGCTTATAGGTTGTACCTTAAGATCCGTGATACGAGATAGTGTGGCTCTCGGCGAAACCATTAGCCTGTTGGTAACCAATCCACGTATAACAGAATAGGCCAAAGCCGGAGACGGAGGCTGTGAACCCCTAGCTCTTGCCATATGCTGCCAGGTACTATCTTTGGGTCAAGTATGAGGGAAAAGATTTTTGGAAACCGTCTTGACAAAGGTCACTTCATAACAGCGGCTAGCGAGGAGCATTTTTCGATGGTTCAAGACCGATAATCGCAAGACACCGTCGAAGCGATTCGGTTGCAGGCCCGTGTTATCGAAAAATTTATTCGGCGCCCTCCGGTCGGAACGCTTTGGCGTCGTGCCGTACGAACTCTCAAAGAATTCTAAGGCGTTTTTAAGGGGAGATACCATAAAGTAAGTTTGCGCCTTCTGGCCCTTCTTTTTTAATCTCAAAATAAGAAAAATCTCAAAATGAGAAGCTATATATTCTCATTTTGAGATTTTTTGTTTTCGTTCCCAGGTCTTCCTATTTGGCCAATAATCCTGACCACATGCTCCCATGCGATTTTAGGCTCTTTTATTTCACTTTTTCATTTTTGGCACGATAGTTGCTATATATAAAGTGAAAAGAATTTTTGAGAGGAGTTAGCGTCATGACAAAAGACTTTCAAATGGTTCATAAGACTCACGCCGACAAGAAGTGCAGCCTGGACTTTTTAAGCCGTTCTGTTGAGGAAAATGTGCGTGCCTATCATCGCAGTTTCCCTGTCTACAAGGAGACACCCCTCGCCTGTCTCAAGGAAACGGCAAAGGCCCTTGGCGTTTCTTCCATCTATGTAAAAGACGAGTCCTATCGTTTCGGTCTCAATGCGTTCAAGGTCCTAGGCGGGAGCTATGCCATGGGTCACTATCTTGCCGATAAGCTTGGCATCGATATGAAGGAGGTCACCTATGAGAAACTGACAAGCGAAGAAACGCGCAAGGCGCTCGGGGATATTACCTTTGTCACGGCAACCGATGGCAATCATGGCCGCGGCGTTGCTTGGACGGCAAACCAGCTCCGTCAGCATTCCGTGGTCTACATGCCGGAAGGTTCAGCTGAAGAACGACTTATGAATATTCGGGCTGAAGGTGCTGAGGCATCCATTACGGATCTTAACTATGATGATGCTGTTCGTCTTGCTAATCGCAATGCAGAGGAAAAAGGTTGGGTCATGGTCCAGGATACGGCATGGGAAGGCTATGAGGATATTCCTCGTTGGATCATGCAGGGATATGGTACCATGGGTCTTGAGGCCTATGAACAGCTGCCGGAAAAACCAACTCATATCTTCTTGCAGGCTGGGGTCGGATCCCTTGCGGGTGCGATTACGGGGCTATTCTCCTCCTTATATGGAGATGAAAAGCCCATCATCGGCATTGTGGAACCGGATCAGGCCGACTGTCTTTTCCGAACGGCAAAAGCCGACGACGGTAAACTTCACCCTGTAACAGGTCATATGCGGACCATCATGGCTGGTCTTGCCTGCGGTGAACCCTGCAGCATTGGCTGGCAGGTCCTGTCGGATTATGCGGACTTCTTCATTTCCTGTCCGGATTACGCAGCCGCACAAGGCATGCGAATTTTAGGGAATCCAATGGGAAAGGATCAGAAGGTTGTTTCTGGAGAGAGCGGTGCTGCTGCCTTTGGGGCCGTTAGCGAAATCCTGCGCAATCCTGAGCTTAAGGAGCTGAAGGAAGCTCTGAAACTTAATGAAAACTCCAGAATCCTCTTCTTCAGTACGGAAGGGGATACGGACAAAGAAAATTATCGCCGCATCGTTTGGGATGGGCTGTATGCGAAATAAAAATCAACTAAACAGGTAAAAATGAGGAGGCAAATTCAAATGATTAACCAAGAAGTCAAAGATCAAGCTATTGCATTGTGTCAAAAACTTGTTCAACAGCAGAGCTATTCCGGTCATGAAGATGGCGTTGCCAAAGTACTCGAAGAAACGTATAAGGCCAATGGGTTCGATTCTGTTCACATCGATAAGTACGGCAACATTATTGGATGCATCAAAGGAAAACGGCCGGGTAAGAAGATCCTTTTTGATGGACATATGGATACGGTTCCTGTAACGAATGAAAAGGAATGGATCCATCCTCCTTTTGCGGCTGAAATTCATGATGGCAAGATTTATGGTCGTGGTACGACAGACATGAAGGGTGCCATTGCAGCTTACACGACGGCAGCTATTGCATTCGCAAAAGATACGAATAAAGACTTTGCCGGAGAAATCTATGTTGATGGCGTTGTTCATGAAGAATGCTTTGAAGGTGTTGGTTCCCGCTCTATCAGCGCTTATGTAAAAACCTGATATTGTTGTTATCGGTGAAGCTTCTCAGTGCAACCTGAAAGTAGGCCAGCGCGGACGTGCCGAAATCGTTGTGGAAACCTTCGGCAAACCCTGCCACAGCGCCAACCCTGAAAAAGGAATCAACGCTGTATATAAAATGGCTCGTGTTATTGAAGCCATTCGTACGATTGTTCCGCCAGAATATCCCGTTCTCGGGAAGGGTATCTTGGAATTGGTTGACGTGAAATCGGCTCCTTATCCTGGCGCCTCTGTTGTTCCTGAATATTGCCGCGCAACCTATGACCGTCGTTTGCTTGTCGGCGAAACCAAAGAAAGTGTATTGGCTCCGATTGTTGCCCTTATGGATAAACTGATGGCAGATGATCCGGAACTTAAGGTAAAAGTCTCCTATGCTGTAGGTAAGGAAAAATGTTACACCGGAGAAACTATCGAAGGTGAACGTTTCTTCCCTGGCTGGCTCTTTGACAAGGATGCTGAATTTGTTCAAGCAGTCAAAAAAGAACTGAATGAACGCGGTTATGATCCTGAAATCACTCAATACAATTTCTGCACTAACGGCAGCCATTATGCTGGAGAAGCTGGCATTCAGACCTTTGGCCTTGGCCCTTCCCGTGAAAATTTGGCCCATACAGTCAGTGAATATGTTGAAGTGGACAGCTTGGCCAAAGTAACGGATTGCTATTATGGCGTTCTAAAAGCTTTGATGAAATAAGCAAAATAAAGAACGGGTGCTGTCTAGGTTTTCCACTGGGCTTAGACAGCAAATTCCTTATTTTATCCGATAAATAATCTGATAAAAGGGAATAATCGTATAAAAGTGGTGATGAGGAGATGAATAATATGAGTCAAAAGCAAATTACAGCTTTAATTATTATTTTTCTGTATATGATTGCTACAATTGCAATCGGATTAATTGTATCCAAGATGAAATCTAAGAAAAAAGCTTCTCAGAGCAATGAAGATTTTTTGATGGCCGGAAAATCTCTTGGCCCATTAACTTTGGCAGGTACGCTTTTTGCTGCCAATACAGGCGGGGCCAGTACTACAGGTATCGCAACCAATGTTTTCCAATACGGTCTTTCTGCAAGCTGGTACGTTATTGCTGGAGGTATCGGTTTCATCTTAGTATCTTTTATTGCTCCTTATTTTAGACGGGCGGCTGCTTCCACGGTTCCTCAAATCATTGGGAAACGTTACGGAAAACCGTCTCATATGGTAACGGCATTTACATCGATTGCAGCACTTTTTATGGCAACTGGGGCCCAGATCATTGCAACAGCATCCATTATTAACGTCGTAACGGGGATTAGTTTTCAAACAGCCGCTGTCATTACAACCGCTGTTGTTATCCTTTATACAATGGTTGGCGGTTTTGCCTCTGTTGCAGCGGCAAATATGATGCATGTTCTATTCATCACTATTGGTATGGCAGTTGCTATGTTTATTATGGCAGAAAATCCTGCTGTGGGCGGTTTTTCGGCACTATTCGCTAAAGCAGCAGCTATGAAGACGGCAACGGGTGCTGACATGAACATGCTCAGTATGACGAAAATTGGTGTTCCAACGGTTATTGGCTACATTGTTATGTATTGTATGACTTTCCCTACGGGGCAAGAAATTGTCCAGACATTCTGCTCTGCTAAAGATGGTAAATCCGCAAAGATTGGTTCTGTTCTTACCGGCATTCTTTCCGCAGTTTATGCAATTGTTCCTGCCATGATCGGTCTTATGGCATACACTTGTATTGATGGATATGCTGTAAGTCAACAGAAAAATGCATTGGCTGATGCAACGATGCAGTTTGCACCGTCTATTATTGCTGGCATTATCCTCGCTGCTGTTGTCGCAGCTACAATGAGTTCTGCTTCCGGTAACATGATTGGTACGGCAACAATGTTCACAAATGACGTATATCGGCCCTATATCCGTGGCGGTGTTCATGATGATAAGAAGGAAATTTTGGTTTCCCCGCGTTGTTATGACCATTGTTGGGCTTGTTGGTCTTGGTGTAGCTCTTACTGCCTCGAACATTATCTCTGTTATGATGAGTGCTTTTGCCCTGAGAAGTGCGGGTCCGTTTGCAGCCTTTATTGGGGGTTATTCTGCAAGAATGTAACGAAAGATGCCGGGTTCCTGTCTATCTTAAGCGGTACGGCTGTTGCGGCCTATTGGACCTATGCTCTTAAATCTCCCTTTGGACTTAGTGCTATGGTTCCTGGCGGCATTGTGGCATTTGCAGTGCTCTTCATTGTTTCTAAGTATCAAATTAGCCGTGGTGTAGAAGCAGCGGCTCCAATCGAACTGGATAAAGAATAACTTAATTAGAATAGAAGGAGGAAATAAAATGAAGACTTTGTTGAAAAATGGTGTCGATTGTCGATGGCTCTGGCTCCAACCGTTATCAAGCGGATGTTCTGATTGATGGCGATAAAATTGTAAAAATCGGTAAGATTGATGCGGCAGACGGCGCTGAAGTCATTGACGTGACTGGTCTCGTTGTTGCCCCTGGATTCATTGATACGCACAGCCACAGTGATCTCCAGATTCTTGTTGATCCTGAAGTTCGTCCTAAGGTCATGCAGGGAATCACGACGGAAATCTTGGGGCAAGATGGAATCTCCATGGCTCCACTGCCGGAAAAATATATCAGTCCTTGGAGAAAGAACCTGGCTGGTCTTGATGGTGACTCCGATCAGGTAAATTATCATTATCGTGATACAGCAGGGTATCTTAAGATGATTGATGATGTAAAACCAGGTCCTAACGAATGCTACCTCGTTCCTCATGGCAATGTCCGTATGGAAGCAATGGGCCTTGATAACCGCCAACCTACGGATGAGGAACTACAGAAGATGAAGGACATTGTCCGTCGGGAAATGGAAAATGGTGCTATCGGGCTTTCCACGGGGCTTATCTATATGCCCTGTGCTTATGGTCAAACCAAGGAAGTTGTTGAAATGTGCAAAGTTGTCGCTGAATATGATGGCCGTTTTGTCATTCATCAGCGCAGCGAAGCAGACACCATTCTTGATTCGATGAAAGAGGTTATCCAAATTGGTAAGGAGTCTGGCGTTAAGATCCATTATTCGCACTTCAAAGTCTGCGGTCGTAAGAACTGGGACAAAATTGATGGAATGATTCAGCTTCTTGAAGAAGCTGAAAAAGAAGGTATCGACGTCTCCTTTGATCAATATCCGTATGTAGCAGGCAGCACGATGCTGGGGGTCATCCTGCCGCCTTGGGTTCATGATGGCGGGACCAATAAGGTCATTGAACGTCTCAACGATCCGGAACTTCGCAAAAAAATGGTCTATGATATCGAACACGGTATCCCTGGATGGGATAACTTTGTTGATTTTGCTGGCCTCGATCAAATCTATGTAACAAGTGTCAAGACGGATAAGAATAAGGATGCTGTTGGTTTGTCACTGATTGAATTAGGTAAGCTAAGAGGGAAAGATCCCTATGATGCAACTTTCGATCTTCTCCGTGACGAAGAAAATGCTGTAGGCATGGTTGACTTCTATGGTACAGAAGACCATGTGAAACTCTTCATGAAACGCCCGGAAATGAACGTCTGCACGGATGGACTTTTGGGCGGAAAACCGCATCCTCGTGTTTATGGTGCTTTCCCGCGTGTTCTTGGTAAATATGTTCGTGAAGATAAGGCCCTGACCCTTGAACAAGCTGTATATAAGATGACAGGTAAACCAGCAGCTACCTTCAATATCAAAAATCGTGGCCAAATTAAGGAAGGAGCCTACGCTGATATTACTGTCTTCAACCCTGATACGGTCATTGACAAAGGCACATTTACAGACCCGACTCAATACCCGGAAGGAATCGAATACGTCATGGTAAATGGTGTATTTGAAGTTGCTGGTGGAAAATATACAGGCAGGAGAAATGGTACTGTTCTCAGAAAAAAAGGAAAAGAGGTTGTAAAATAATGAAAAAGCAAATTATCTCTACGAAAAATGCCCCTTCTGCTGTAGGGCCTTACGTCCAAGGCATCAAGGCCGGCAATACGGTTTATGTATCGGGCCAGCTTGGCATTGATGTAGCGCTTGGAAAACTGCCGGATACGCTGGAAGCCCAAGCCCACGCGTCCATGAAGAATCTTGGCGCAATCCTAAAGGAAGCGGGTGCTTCCTACGGAGATATTGTAAAAACGACGATCTTTCTTCAGGATATGAATGATTTTGGGAAGGTCAATGAAATCTATAAATCCTATTTTACGGATGGATTCCCAGCCCGCTCCTGCGTGGAAATCGGGAAGCTACCGCTGGGTGGTCTCGTCGAAGTGGAATGTGTTGCCGTCATCGATGACTGAATAAGAACAACCGTCCTTCTCCAGTTGGGAGAGGGCGGTTTTTTTGATTCTTCCTTAAGCCAAGTATCATTAAAATCGTAGTTGCACCGATTTCCCTTAGGTATATAATAGATAGGCACACTAGGAATTTTTTGAGAATGTGGGTGGTTTAGATGAGCCGAGCGCAAATCAATATGCTGGAAGGATCCCTTGTGGGACCTATTTTTCAATTTGCAATCCCTGTTGCAATGATTGGTATCCTGCAGCAGATGTTCAATACTGCAGATATTATGGTCTTGGGCCGTTTTGTTGGGACGGAGGCCCTTGCCGCGGTGGGCAACAATGCACCTGTCATTGGGGTTCTCGTTAATCTTTTCCTGGGGATTTCCCTCGGCGCCAATGTGCTGATTGCCCGGAAACTTGGCGGAGGACGGCTGAAGGAAGCTTCTGAAGCGATTCATACAACGGTCCTTATGGCCGGACTCACGGGGCATTTTTATCCTTGTCGTGGGCGAAATCTTTGCGGGACCCCTCATGGGCTGGATGGGGGTTCCTCTTGAGGTGCGGGAGGCTTCGGAATTATATCTGCGCGTCTATCTATTGGGAATGCCAGGGATGACGCTCTATGACTTTTTATCGGCCATTTACCGCAGTCATGGCAATGTCAGGACGCCGCTTCTTTCCCTTGTAACGGCAAGTATCGTCAATATTGCAGGCAATTTGCTGGCTGTCTTTTTAGGGTTTGGCCTTGCCGGCGTTGTAACCGTGACCGCTATCGCAAACTATATCAGTTCGGGTCTTCTCCTGCGTCTTTTGCGTTATGAACATGGGGTGCTCCATTTTTATCCCGGTGCCATCCGCGTCCGCATGGAGGACATCAAGGAAATCCTTCGCGTTGGTGTGCCGGCAGGTATCCAGGGGATGGTCTTTAATTTTTCGAACCTTGTTATCCAGTCGGCCATCAACAGCGAAGGGTCTCTTGCCATGGCTGCTTCGGCAGCGGCCTATGTCCTTGAAATCAATACCTATCCTTTTATCAATGCTTTTGGGCAGGCGGTGACGACTTTTACCAGTCAGAACTTTGGTGCGGGCAATATCAAGCGTTGTTTGAACGTAGTGAAAAAAGGCCTGACGCTGAACTTTGGCTTTACCTGCTTTTTGACGGTGCTTGTCTTTTTGGCTGCGCGGCCCTTTTTGGAGGTCTTTGGCCTAGAACCTGATGCCATGGAACTTGGCATGATGCGTGTCCATATCATCATCGGCTTTTATTTTCTCTCGTCTATCTATGAAAGCCTTGCCGCATCCATGCGTGGCTTCGGAAACTCCCTTGCACCGGCTCTTGGCATGCTGGTCAGCATCGTCGGCACACGGATGCTATGGCTTGCAACGGTCTATGAGGCGGATCCGACTTTTCGGAATATCATGTGGTGCTATCCGCTTAGCTGGTTTGCCGCCGATGTACTGATTGGGGGACTCTTTGTGAGGGAGATGGGGAAGCAGAAGCGGTTAGCAAAAATTTGATGTAGAACGTGAGCCCCTTGCTTTCAGGAAAGATTACCTGAAGCAA
>ENA-OQAB01001130-OQAB01001130.1-human-gut-metagenome-genome-assembly--contig:-NODE-1130-length-13035-cov-2.410056_pt1 | contig 13035 bp, 12 predicted proteins | sample MGYA00242490_ERZ504517 | MGnify/ENA primary metagenome ERZ504517 (study PRJEB26092, sample SAMD00036298) | human gut metagenome | host: Homo sapiens | study: EMG produced TPA metagenomics assembly of...
GTACAAAATTAAAGGTTTATTTGTTTCCAAGCTAAGAAAAGCAGAGATAATTACCTGTTTAAAAGCATAAATCCCTATCATTATGACAGCATCAAAACGATTCTTTTTTACAATTTATTATTTTTATCCATGTTTTATGAACAACATGAAAGTTTATAGCAGAATAACAACATTATTAGATTATAAAAAACAGACAAAAAACAACAAAACAACAAAGAAAGGATTATTTTCTTCCCACTTAAGACATTTTTCAATCTTTCATATTGCCATTTTAACAAAAGAAGTACCTTTGTACCCATAAAGGGGCCTTGTAGTTCAACGGATAGAATAGAAGTTTCCTAAACTTTAGATAGGGGTTCGATTCCCCTCGGGGCTACAAAGAGCAGTAAACAATTGTTATACAACCGTTTACTGCTCTTTTTTTACTGGATAGCTTTCAAATCTGCTTATTTAATCACCCCAAGTTCTTTGCCCACTTTAATAAATGCAGCAATTGCCTTATCCAAATGTGCCTTTTCATGCCCGGCAGACAACTGGACACGGATACGTGCCTGTCCTTTCGGAACAACCGGATAATAGAAACCGGTTACATATATGCCCTCTTTCTGCATCTTGGCGGCAAAATCCTGAGACAGTTTCGCATCATAAAGCATCACAGCACAAATCGCGCTCTGAGTTGGTTTGATGTCAAAACCGGCAGCCAGCATCCTGTCACGGAAATAATTCACATTATCCATCAGCTTAGTATGCAAAGCATCACTTTCTTTCAATATCTTAAACATTTCCAGACTAGCACCGATAATGGCAGGAGCTACAGAATTAGAGAATAAATAAGGACGGGAACGCTGGCGCAACATATCAATAATTTCTTTCTTACCGGTGGTAAATCCTCCCATTGCCCCACCAAATGCTTTACCTAATGTACCAGTAAAGATATCCACACGCCCGTATGCATTAAACTGTTCTGCCACGCCATGCCCTGTAGGACCTACTACACCGGCCGAATGAGATTCATCCACCATAACCAACGCGTCATACTTTTCCGCCAGTTCACAAATCTTATCCAATGGAGCCACATTACCATCCATCGAGAATACACCATCTGTAGCAATAATACGATGACGCTGTGCCTGCGCTTCCTGCAAGCAACGTTCCAAGTCAGCCATATCAGCATTGGCATAACGATAGCGTTTTGCCTTACACAAGCGTACACCATCTATAATAGATGCATGATTCAACGCATCTGAAATAATAGCGTCTTCTTCTGTAAACAGCGGTTCGAACAAACCACCGTTAGCATCAAAACAAGCTGCATAAAGTATAGTATCTTCTGTTTTAAAATAATCAGAAATGGCAGCTTCCAGCTGTTTGTGCAAATCCTGAGTTCCACAGATAAAGCGTACGGAAGACATACCGAAGCCATGTGTGTCCATCGCCTCTTTGGCAGCATTGATCAAGCGTTGATTATCTGACAAACCTAAATAATTGTTGGCACAAAAGTTCAACACATCTTCTCCGTCATTCACCTTGATGTCCGCACGCTGAGGTGTGGTAATTATACGTTCATTTTTATACAATCCGGCTGCCTTAATATCAGCCAGTTCCTTCGCAAGGAACTCCTTCATTTTACCATACATAGCTTTGTTTTTTTATTAAGTATATAGTTTAAGTTTAAAAATCAGTCTGACTTGACAAAGTTCTTATTTTTTTTGATATCCGATTAAATTATAGAGAAAATTTTGATAAAATATGCAGTTTTCTATCTATCTTTGCTTCCAAAAGAAAACTTAAAGCAAATAGCAAACTATGAAAAAATGTATTATTATCGGCTCCACCGGTCAGATCGGTTCGGAACTAACCATGAAATTGAGAAGTATTTACAATGGTAATATCGTAGCCGGATATATTCCCGGTGCTGAGCCTAAAGGGGAATTAAAAGAATCAGGCCCTTCTGCCATCGTAGATATCACCAACGAACAACAAATTGCCGAAACTGTATCAAAGTACAACATCGACACCATTTACAACCTGGCAGCCTTACTATCGGCTGTAGCAGAAGCCAAAACCTCAACTAGCATGGAAAATAGGCATGGGAGGCCTGTTCAACGTATTGGAAGTAGCACGCGAAATGGGTTGCGCCGTATTTACCCCAAGTTCTATCGGTGTATTCGGCAACAACACCCCTAAAGACAAGACCCCGCAAGACACTATCCGTAATCCGCGTACCATGTATGGAGTTACAAAAGTATCAGGAGAATTACTGAGCGATTATTACCATATCCGTTTTGGCGTAGATACCCGCTCCGTTCGTTTCCCCGGATTAATTTCGTATGTCACACCTCCGGGTGGCGGGACTACCGATTATGCTGTAGACATCTATTATTCGGCTGTAAAAGGTGAAAAATTTGAATGTCCTATTGCAGCCGGTACATTCATGGATATGATGTATATGCCTGACGGTTTACGTGCAGCCATTGAAATCATGGAAGCGAATCCCGACAAACTAATTCATCGCAATTCGTTCAACATTGCTTCAATGAGTTTTGATCCGGAAATTATTTATAACAATATAAAGAAGTATATGCCCGACTTCCATATGGAGTACAAAGTAGATCCACTACGTCAAGCTATCGCCGAATCATGGCCGAACTCACTGGACGACACTTGTGCCCGTGAGGAATGGGGATGGAAACCGGAATATGATCTAGACAGCATGACACAGGATATGCTTGCCAAACTAAAAATACGATTCAATAAATAAACCACTAATATTGAATAAATAAAATAGCCTTCTCTATTCTATATGGAAAAGATAGAGAAGGCTATTTTTATACATTTCTTGCACTTATATAAAATTTTGATCGTATCTTCGTGCAAATTAACATACTGATTAAAAACATACTATGAATACAAGAGCTATTACCCAGAACAAGAAAGTCGTTACATTCGGAGAAGTAATGCTAAGGCTGACCGCCCCCAATTTCCAGCGCTTTTCCCAAACAAACGAGTTTATTGCTACTTATGGAGGAAGTGAAGCGAATGTAGCCATATCACTGGTCAACTTCGGCATCCCCACAGAATTCGTTACCAGACTTCCCGAGAATGCAATGGCACAAGCCTGCGTAAACTCACTCCAAGCTTACGGATTAGGTACAGACGGCATTATTTATGGTGGGAAACGCATGGGATTATACTTTCTGGAAAGCGGTGCAGCATTTCGTAACTCCAATGTAGTATATGACCGTGAAGGCTCTTCCTTTGCCACTTTACGTCCCGGCATGATAGACTGGGAAAAGATTCTTTCCGATGCAGGCTGGTTCCACTGGTCGGGTATAGCAGCGTCCCTGTCACAGGAAGGAGCAGATGCCTGCCTGGAAAGCACTGCAAACAGCAGACCGCCTGGGATTAACAATCTCATGCGACTTAAATTTCCGCAAAAAATTATGGAATTACGGTAAATCCGCATCAGAGGTAATGCTCCCCCTTGTTCAATATAGTGATGTCATTTTTGGTGCAGAACCCGAATACAAAGAAATTTTCGGCATTCCCCCGGTAGGTTTTAAAGCTGTAGACACCTCATATCCATTAGATTTGTCCGGTTTCAAAGTATTCGGTCAAAAAGTATCAGAACAAGCTCCCCGATGCCAGAAAATGTTTCTGGAGTTGCGTAATACCATCACTTCCAATCACAATCTGCTGGCAGCCATACTTTATTCTAAAGGAACATTAAGGCATACCGGCATTTACGATATTGTCCATGAAGTAGACCGTGTGGGTGCAGGAGATGCATTTGTAGGCGGCATGATTTATGGTTTGCTGACCTACCCCGACAATGACCAAAAAACATTGGAATTCGCCCTTGCCGCATCTGCATTGAAAAATACCATATATGGAGATTTCAATCAAGTAACAGTAGAAGAAGTGGAAGAGTTAATGCAAGGAAACACTTCAGGAAGAGTAGTCAGATAACTATTTTCACGATTATAGCCAAACAGAATTGATCTGCAAGATACAGTGTAAAAAAGCAAGTTAACTTCATGGGACAAGCAAGCTAAGTTGAAATGCCAAGCAAGCTAAGTTACTTACCCAATGTACTTAAGTTAATTTTTGAAGCCACAGAAGATTCATCTACCCTTTTTCCACAAACCAATTTCCAATCGACCATTATAAAAAGAGGAGATGCTCATTCATGAGCATCCTCCTCTTTTATTTATTTCTTAAATAGAAACCTTCTTAATGCCTTTGTTTCTTCCGGCATCTTGTTACCCATAGTCAGGTAAGCGATAGGAGCAGCAATGAAGATAGAAGACAATGTACCGATCACAACGCCCAAAATCATTGCAAAGGCGAAGCTGCGGATACTGTCACCACCCAGCACGAAGATACACAACAATACGATCAATGTACTTAATGAAGTATTGATGGTACGAGCCAAAGTAGTATTCAATGAATCATTAAACAACTGCATACGGTTACGTTTCGGATACAGACCGAAGAACTCACGGATACGGTCAAAGATAACCACCTTGTCATTGATAGAATAACCGATAGCGGTCAAAATAGCGCCAATAAAAGTCTGATCAATTTCCAATGAGAACGGAACCCATCCATAACATAACGAGTATGCACCGATGATCAAAATAGTATCGACAGCCAATGCAACAGTCGCACCCACACTATAAGCTACATTGCGGAAACGCAGCAAGATATACAAACCGATAGCCACCAATGCAAACAATACAGACCAGACAGCCGAAGTCTTGATATCATCAGCGATACTAGGACCTACTTTCTGAGAACTGATGATAGAACCACCGACACGATTATCACGGTCAATAAAGATTTCCAATGTAGTACCTTCGCCCAGCAAGTTACCATCTTTCAAAGACTGATACAAGAACTCTTCAATTTCAGAGTCGATAGTAGGAGAATCTTCATTAATACGGTAATTGGTTGTAATACGGATTGTCTTCTTGTCTGTACCCAAAGCAATAGCCTGTACATTATCTTCTGTGATTTTCTTCTTCAACAGGTCACGCACTGTTTCAGGTTCAACCTGCTGTTCAAACTGAACTACGAAGTTACGTCCACCGGTAAAGTCAATACTCTGCGCCAAACCACGGATAAAGAATGAAATGATACAGATAACGATAATCGCTCCGAATACCGTGAATGAACGTTTCATCATTCCCATAAAGTTGTAATTCACGTTCTGCATCAGATTCTTGGAGATCCCTGTAGTGAATGTCAAGTTCAGCCACTTGTCTTTATTCATGAAGTGCTCATAAACAATACGGGTCAAGAATACTGCTGTAAAGAATGAGCAGAGGATACCGATAATCAACGTAGTGGCAAAACCACGAATCGGACCCGTACCGAAATAGAACAGAATGATACCAGTGATAATTGATGTCAAGTTTGAGTCAAAAATAGCAGAGAATGCGTTAGAATAACCGTCTGCTAAAGCAGCCTTAACAGTTTTACCGGCTCTCAATTCTTCTTTTGTACGTTCATAAATCAACACGTTAGCATCTACAGCCATACCCAATGACAACACCATACCGGCAATACCAGACATGGTCAGTGCAGCTTGGAACGAGGTAAGGATTCCTAATGTGAAGAAGAAGTTAACAACCAATGCGCAGATTGGCAACCATACCCGGAATCAATCCGTACATAGCGCACATATAGATCATCAACAGAATCAACGCAACAACAAATGAAATAATACCTTGATTGATAGATTCCTGACCCAATGACGGACCAACAATATCCTCCTGAACGATACGTGCAGGAGCAGGCATCTTACCAGACTTCAATACGTTAGCCAAGTCTTTTGTCACCTCCGGAGTAAAGTTACCGGTAATCTGAGAGTGTCCCCCCGTAATTTCACCGTTTACATTCGGAGCGCTGTATACGTAACCATCCAGTACGATAGCGATAGCCTTGCCTACATTGTTCTTTGTCAGAACAGCCCAGCGGCGTGCGCCGTCAGTGTTCATAGACATACTGACACAAGGCTTGTTGAACTGGTCATATTCATCTTTAGCATCAGTGATCACATCACCTTCCAACGGAGCACGTCCGTTACGTTCAGTAGACTTGATAGCATACAATTCAAAAATACGTCCCTGCTTGTCAAAGTCAGCAGCCTTTACACCCCATTTCAAACGAAGATCTTTCGGCAACATTTCTTTCACTTCTTTCATAGCAAGGTACTGGTTTACCTGAGCAGTATCTTTATAATCGGCATAACCTACCACCGACCCGTAACCATTCGGATTTAATTGAAGAACAGAAGCCAACGGATGTTCTTTCTTCATCTGCTCCATTGCGGCAGAGTTACTTGCCGTTTCGCCTTTCAATGCGGCTGCAAGACTGTCGGCAGCAGAAATTGCAGAAGCCTGTGCGACAGCAACAGTATCAGTAGCTACAGAATCAGCAGAAGCAGCACCACTTTCAACGGCAAGAATATCACGCAGTCTGTTATCTACAGAAGAAAGATAAGGAACTATTTCTTTTGCGTCGAAAGTTTCCCAGAATTCCAAGTTAGCAGATCCCTGCAACAGTTTTCTGACACGTTCCGGTTCTTTGATACCCGGCAGTTCCACCATGATACGGCCCATCTTTCCTTCCAACGCCTGAATGTTAGGCTGTGCCACACCAAAGCGGTCAATACGTGTACGTAATACATTATAAGAGTTGTCGATAGCAGCCTTTACCTCTTCGCGCAATACTTTTTCAACTTCACTGTCGGAACTGCGGGTGGTTACTTTGTCTTTCAACTGCTGAGTAGCAAATAATTCAGCCAATTTGCCATTGGGAGCTTGTTTCTTATACTCTTTTACAAAAAGAGTGATAAAGTCATCCTGACTAGTGATAGATTGTTTTGATGCTTCTGCAACCGCTTTGTTAAAAGCTTCATCAGTCTTGTTGTCAGCCAAAGCCTTCACTACATCCGGTACAGAAACTTCAAGGATAACGTTCATACCACCTTTCAGGTCCAGACCCAGACCAATCTCCATCTCGCGACACTGTTTCAGCGTATAACTACCCAAATAAACTTTTTCATTCTGCATAGAATCAAGGTAATGTGCTTCACCTTTCGGGTCTTGTGCCGCTTTGTCCATGTGATAGCGGGTCACAAAAGAGAAAGAAAGATAAAACACACATACAAGGGTGAGTAATACCGCAAAAACCTTTACAAATCCTTTGTTTTGCATGTTACTTTGAAATTTATTATTTTTACTTTTTGATTAATTCTTAGTTTATACAAGGTTGCAAATATAGTTTTTTTTTCACATTCCCACGGTTACAAACACAAATATTTAGATTCCAAAAGAAAAAAATGGCTGCAAAAGCATTTTTTTGCAGCCTAAATTATTCTTACTCACAGTCTATTTTATTTCAAACCCCTGTTTTTAAGCAAGGGTTCCAAGCTGGGATCAGCCCCACGAAAACCTCTGTAAAGGGTCATAGGATCTTCCGTTCCACCTTTCTCTAGAATATTTTTACGGAAAGAGTCTGCGGTATTTTTATCGAACACTCCATGTTCTTTAAACGCTTCAAAAGCATCCGTGTCAAGAACTTCTGCCCATAGATAGCTGTAATACCCAGCAGCATATCCACCTATAATATGACTAAAATAAGTGGCGCGATACCGAGGAGCTATTTCAGGAATCAGCCCCAGCTTGTCCATCGTTTCTTTTTCAAAAGCAACGACATTCAGGTTGTCTGTATCAGTCAGGTTATGCAGTTCCATATCAAGCAAAGCGGCTGCCAATAATTCCGTAGTCATAAAACCTTGATTAAAAGTACCCTGATTTTGGATTTTCGTAATCAGCTCATCCGGAATCACTTCTCTTGTTTCATAATGCTTGGCATAGAGTTTCAGCACTTCAGGTTCTACAGCCCAGTGTTCCATAATCTGTGAAGGAAGTTCTACAAAATCCTGCGCCACACTGGTTCCGGACACTCCTTTGTAGTTACACTTGGTCAGCATACCGTGCAATGCATGTCCAAACTCATGAAACATGGTTTCCACCTCATCCAAAGTCAGTAAAGAAGGCATATTTCCTGCAGGTTTAGTAAAACTTGCCACATTATAAATTAAAGGACGTACTTCACCGGCCTGTTCACGAAAATTACTCATCCATGCGCCACCACGCTTACCTGCGCGTGGAAAGTAATCCGCATAGAACAATCCCAAAAATGAGCCATCGGCATCCTTTACTTCATACACTTTCACATCCGGCTCATATACGGGCACATCATTCAGTTCGGTCAATGTAATGCCATACAGTTTGTTGGCCACGGTATACAATCCGCTACGCACATCTTCCAAACTGAAATAGGGCTTGATTTCATCTTCATTCAAATCATACTTTTCCTGACGCAATTTTTCGGCATAATACCACCAGTCCCATGCAGCCAACTTCTCTCCCTTACCTTCCTTATCCATTATTTTCTGCAACTCGGCGGCCTCTTTCTTTGCATTTTCCAGTGAGTATCCCCACAGGTTGTTCAAGAAATCCATGACTGTCTGCGAATTCTTAGCCATGTTCTCATCCAGTACAAAATTGGAATAACAATCGAATCCTAATAAATTTTGCCTGTTCCAAACGCAATGCCATGATCTTTCCCAATATCTCTTTATTGTCATTCGCATCATCATGATTCCCCCGGTTGATATAAGCTTCATAAATATTTTTTCTTAGCTCACGGTTTTCAGCATATTGCAAAAAATGGCAAGCGACTGGAGTTTTGCAAAGTGAATAGCCATTTCCCTTCTTTTCCAGCAGCTTTCGCTTCCTCTGCGGCCCCCGCTTTCACCCATTCGGGTAACCCGGCCAAATCAGCCTCATTCTCGATAACCAACTGATAAGCGTTATTCTCATTTAAGATATGATTGTCGAAAGCAATCCCCAAAGTCGACAATTCTTTATTGATCTCCCTCAAACGGGATTGTTTTCCGGCATCCAGTCCGGCACCCGAACGGACAAAAGCTTTATAATACTTGTCCAACAGCCGGTGTTGCTCAGTCGTAAGAGTTATCTTACCTTCCTGTTCCTGTTGATGCACATCAGCCACCCGTTTATACAAATCCTGATTCAAATAAATATTATCACTATGTTCTGAAAGTACAGGAGCCATCTTTTCATTCAAGGCCGTCAACGAATCATTTGTATCCGCTTCGGTCAATGCAAAAAACACCCCACTTACTCTCGCCAGAATCCCGCCACTTTTATCCAGCGCCACAATGGTATTTTCAAAAGTAGGTTCCTCGGGATTATCAACTATTGCCTTAATTTCCGCATTCTGCTCCTCTATTCCTTTCAAGAAAGCAGGTTCATAATGCTCCAGTCTGATCTTAGTAAAATCGGGAGCACCGTACTCGGTCTGGAATTCCGTAAAGAACGGATTCATTTCTGTTTTCTGTTCACATGCACACATTACACAACACGTCGCTAACGTAAATAATAGTCTTTTCATAATCTGTCAATTAAAGGTATGTAAAATCACTTCTCCACCACATAACACCAAATGGGGTAATGATCCGAACTCTTTATCGTATTATCCACCGTACAACGGTAAGATTTTAAATTCTTGCTCAATAAAATATTGTCTATTCTGAAATAAAAATGATTTTGATTATAAGATATGCCAAAGCCGTTTCCCGACTCCACAAAAGCATCATTCAGCCCTTCCCCTACCACCCTGTGAGTGTATGATATAGGAGAATCATTGAAGTCACCGCATACAATTATGCCTCCCCCTTTGTAACTGGCCACCAAACGAGCTATGGAATCAGCCTGAACGGCACGTATAGCCGATGCTTCCGCCAGTTTTCCGATCAGCAAACGAGACCCTTGCGATACCTTTTGCTTATCAGGGTCCTTCATCATTTCGCGATAGACTTCTTTATCCTTCTCAGTCAGCTTATTGGATTCCAGATGATTATTAACAACCAGCAAGGTATCACCATTCACTTTGATTTTATAAGCAATGGAACCATTGTTAAGGCTGGCATATTTCACCGGATGTGCCGACAAATAGGAAAACGGGAATAACAACCCAAACCGTTGGCCCCCGATATCTTATGATAATTTTTATAAGGATAATCTCTTAAAGCATAATCCACCTCTTTCTTGGTTAAGCGTCCGCCTACAATATATTCCTGCAGGCAGATTATATCCGCATTGCTGTTTCTTAAATATTCCAGCACAGGGTTCGGATTATCCTTGGTGTTCGCACGGTTCTTTTCAAAGGCCATCGTATTGTAGGATAAGAATTTGATTGCCCCTTCCGGTACATCAGATACAAATACATTGACTGGGAAATAAGTACGGATAGCACCAATGGAACATACCAGGCCTAAAAATGAAAGCAACGCATATTTACGATAAATCACCAACCAGAAGACCAGAAACAAAAGATTAACAATCAAAAAAAGCGGGAAAAGCCAAACCGGCACATGACCATACCGGATGAGCCACAGGATCAATATAAGGGCTGTAAGCACATACCAGTAACAATACCACCATACACAAGTTTATGCCCAGTAGTATCCATCCCAAAAAACGACCAATATATTTCATATATCACTTTTTGCTCGCATCAAACAAGCTTTTCTTCTCTTCGGTAGTCAGACTGTTATAACCGGATTTCTTTAATTTATCCAATATACGGTCTATCTCCTCGCTTTGCTGTTTTTTACGGGCATTATAATCGTAATCTTTTGCCTTATCACCATAATGAACTTTCATCTTCGGTCTTTTCGATTGACGACGAAACGAAAGACCTTCCGAGAAGCAATCCAAGCATCGGTTTATCCATGACGTAGCATCATGTCCGCGGGACAATCCGGAAGCAAACCACCATCCGGCCAAAGCACCTCCTAAATGAGCGATATGGCCACCGGCATTGCCCGATGTCATAAACAGCAAATCGGTCACAACCATAAACAGAGCCACATACTTCAACCTAACAGTCCCAATAAACATAAAGTTTACTCTATATTCCGGTGCACGTACCGCAGTGGCCACAACGATAGCAAGTACGGAAGCTGATGCTCCCAACAAATAAGAATAATACAAAGAATCACTGAAATAAGGGAAAACATTGTAAGCGATCATATACAACAAACCGCCACAAATACCTCCCAACAGATAGAGCCCGCGGAAATGCTTTGCCGAGAAAAGAGACAGAAACATCTGCCCGAACCAATAAAGCCACAGCATATTAAACAGCAAATGCAAAATACCTGCGTGCATGAACATATAAGTCAGCAAAGACCAAGGCTGCTTGACAAACTGCAACGTCCAGGCCGGCAGTTCCAAATATTGAAGCACAAATGCTCCATTCCGGTTGAACAGCATCCATAAAATTCCCAATAAGGAAGTTACAATGAATACCCCTACATTAATATATATAAACTGGATATATATGTTCCCTTTGTGAAACTATTTTTCAAATCAGTAATAAACTGCCCATTGTATTCTTTTTCTCCAATACATTATCAATATAAAGCCAAAAATCATACCTCCCAAGTGTGCAAAGTGGGCAACGCCATCGGTCGAAGCACCCAAGCCCAAAAATATCTCCAAAGCAGCATATCCCATCACAAAATATTTAGCCTTGACAGGAAATGGGATAGGGAATACAAACATCTGACTATTGGGGAACAGCATACCGAATGCCAACAAAATGCCATATATCGCTCCCGAAGCGCCAACTGTAGTCATCAGATTCAAGTACTCCGCCATCGGGATCACGGCAATCCCCGTATTCACACTGTCATACTGCGATAATTCAGTCACATATTGTATATATTGCACCAGCTCCTGCACCAGTCCCGCACCTATACCACATACCATATAATAGGATAAGAAACGTTTCGGTCCCCAGACCTGTTCAAGCGTACGGCCAAACATCCACAAAGCAAACATGTTAAAAAAGATATGCTGGAAACCGCCATGCATAAACATATAAGTAATCAACTGGGCAGGATTAAAATCAGATGCCATAAAAAAGTGCAGTCCCAGCAGGTCGTTCAAGTCAATTCCATACTTCATGGCTACCACGCCGCCAAAGAAACACAACACATTTATTATCAATAAATTCTTGGTTACTGTAGGTATACTGTTCATAAATATTCTTCGTCTTATAAAACATTGATTGCGCGCAAATTTACAATTTTATTCTGTTATATAACAGAAAACAAGAGTTCTCTTACGTTTTTTTGATTTTTGGAGCATCTTTTTTAGGCTATCTGTTTGATTTCTAATTTTGAAAGCATATATTTGTCACTGATTTTGGTAAAACTTTTGTGTTACATTTAATAATTAATCATTTTCGTTATGAATAAGGCAGATCTTATCAGCGCAGTCGCCGCTGAAGCCGGCTTGAGCAAAGTCGACGCAAAAAAAGCAGTTGAAGCTTTCGTTTCAACTGTAACAAAAGCCCTCCAAGAAGGGGACAAAGTATCATTAATCGGATTCGGAACATTCTCTGTTGCTGAAAGAAGTGCAAGAACAGGTATCAACCCATCCACAAAAGCAACGATTACTATTCCTGCTAAAAAAGTAACCAAGTTCAAACCAGGTGCTGAACTGGCAGACGCAATTAAATAATTGCTATTTTACATAAAAGGACTTAAGGAAAGGGGCGCCGGTACTAGCGCCCTTTCTTCTTCATTTTTCTATTTGAACCTATGAAACCTAAAATGACAACCTTATTTAAATTCCTGATCAGCGCTGCTGTATGCGCATATTCAACACAAGTTCTTCATGCGGAAGATACAAAACTACCTTATTGGAAAGATATTCAGACCGTAGCCGTCAACAAGGAATATCCACGCACAGCTTTCATGACTTACGACAACCGGAACCAGGCACTGACCGGCGAGTATGAGAACAGCCCTTATTACAAACTACTAAACGGTACATGGAACTTTTATTATGCAGATGCATACAAAGATCTGCCTGCCAACATTGAGCAACCGGATGCCAACATAGCCTGGAAGGAGATTAAAGT
>ENA-OQAB01001131-OQAB01001131.1-human-gut-metagenome-genome-assembly--contig:-NODE-1131-length-13022-cov-3.236371_pt1 | contig 13022 bp, 12 predicted proteins | sample MGYA00242490_ERZ504517 | MGnify/ENA primary metagenome ERZ504517 (study PRJEB26092, sample SAMD00036298) | human gut metagenome | host: Homo sapiens | study: EMG produced TPA metagenomics assembly of...
AAAAAAAAGCTTTGAGGTATATTTGGCCGATTTTGACTGGAGAGCCCTAAGCCTGCGCTCAGACTCATGTGTTCCGTAATTCATAGTTTCTCCTTTACAACAAGTTCCCCCCGTATGACAAAGCCCTGAGGCATTTGGCAGACGATTAAATTATACAACAGTTTTATGGAATTGAAAAGGCATAAATATGGCTTGCCATGAAAGCCTAACTATATTATGATAAAAAACAGAAGAAAAATAAGGAAAATGTGGGTGCAGTTTCTGAAAAAAAGGGAAAAGGAGAGAGAAAAGTGGTAGAAAGCTACAAGATCGTATATGAGGGCGCAGATGGGGAGCTGGTGGAAAAAAAGTCCCGGTTTATTGCCCAGATCCGTCCCGTGGCTTCGGAGGAAGAAGCCTTTGCCTTTATTGAGGAGGTCCGTAAGAAATACTGGGATGCAAGGCACCACTGCTACGCCTATATTATAGGAGAACGGGCTCAGACGGCTCGGTGCAGCGATGACGGCGAGCCCTCCCAGACGGCGGGAAAGCCCATGATGGATGTGCTGGCAGGAGAGGGACTCCACGATGTATGTGCAGTAGTTACCCGGTATTTCGGAGGTACACTTTTAGGGACAGGGGGCCTTGTAAGAGCTTATTCCGGTGCTGTAAAAGAAGCGCTTTTAAACTGTTCGGTTGTAGAAAAAAAGCTGGGAGTGCAGCTGGAGGTCACAGCCGACTACAACAGCGTGGGAAAGATCCAGTATATTGCGGCCCAGGAGGGGATCGATACTCTGGAAAGCAGGTATTCCGATAAGGCAGAGTTTGATTTTCTGGTACCGGTTGCCGTAAAGGACTGCTTCCAGGCCAAGATCACAGAAGGGACCAACGGCCGGGCGAGGATACGCACCGGAAAAGAACTGTACTACGGCATGAACCGGGGAGAACTGATCGTATTTTAAAATGCACCTGGATTTGGGTCTTGCAATCTTAAGATACCAATGCTATACTATAAAACCGTGACTAAATCTATAAGTTTTCTGCATAAATAAGGAAGAATGATCACTATGAAGATGAAAAGAGAAGATGTAAGAAATATTGCCATTATCGCCCATGTAGACCAATGGCAAAACCACTCTGGTGGATCAGCTGTTAAAGCAGAGCGGCGTATTCAGAAGCCAATCAGGAGGTTCAGGAGCGCGTCATGGACTCCAATGACATTGAGCGTGAGCGAGGCATCACCATTCTGTCAAAAAATACAGCTGTATTTTATAAGGATACAAAGATCAATATTATCGACACTCCCGGACATGCCGATTTCGGCGGCGAGGTAGAACGTGTGCTTAAGATGGTAAACGGCGTTGTTCTGGTTGTGGATGCCTACGAAGGCCCCATGCCCCAGACCAAGTTTGTGCTTCAGAAAGCATTGGAGTTAAATCTGTCCGTAATCGTGTGCATCAATAAGATCGACCGTCCGGAAGCACGTCCGGAAGAGGTGATCGACGAAACGCTGGAGCTTATGATGGATCTGGATGCTTCCGATGAACAGCTGGACTGCCCCTTTATCTATGCTTCTGCAAGAGCCGGTTTTGCAAAATTTAATATTGACGATCCAGAGGTGGATATGGGACCTCTCTTTGAGACCATTGTAAACCACATTCCCGCACCGGAAGGCGACCCGGATGCGGACACCCAGGTATTGATCAGTACCATTGATTATAATGAGTTTGTAGGCCGTATCGGTATCGGCAAGGTGGAAAACGGCGGCCTTAAGGTGAATCAGGAGTGTGTGCTGGTAAACCATCACGATCCTGACAAATTTAAAAAGATCAAGATCGGTAAGCTTTATGAATTTGACGGCTTAAAGCGTGTGGAGGTTCAGGAGGCAAAAATCGGCTCCATCGTTGCCATTTCCGGTATTGCGGATATCCATATCGGGGATACCATCTGCTCTCCACAGAACCCGGAGGCAATCCCCTTCCAGAAGATTTCTGAGCCTACCATTGCTATGTACTTCATGGTAAATGACAGTCCCCTTGCCGGACAGGAAGGAAAGTATATCACCTCCCGTCATTTAAGAGACCGTCTGTTCCGCGAGCTGAATACAGACGTGAGCCTCCGTGTAGAGGAAACAGACTCTGCAGACTGCTTTAAGGTATCAGGACGCGGTGAACTTCATCTGTCGGTCCTGATCGAAAATATGCGCCGCGAGGGCTATGAGTTTGCGGTAAGTAAAGCAGAGGTGCTTTATCACTATGATGAGCGCAACCGCAGATTAGAGCCCATGGAGCTTGCTTATATTGATGTTCCTGAGGAGTATACCGGCGTGGTGATCCAGAAGCTGACAGCCAGAAAGGGCGCCCTGCAGGGCATGAGCCAGGCAGCCGGAGGCTATTCCAGACTGGAATTTTCTATCCCGTCCAGAGGCCTGATCGGTTACCGCGGCGACTTTATGACGGATACCAAGGGAAATGGTATCTTAAATACAATTTTTGACGGCTATGCAGAGTACAAGGGCGACTTATCCTACCGTCCTACCGGCTCTCTGATCGCCTTTGAGGCCGGTGAGGCCATTACCTACGGCCTGTTTAATGCTCAGGAGAGAGGAACCCTCTTTATCGGGCCGGGCGTAAAGGTATATTCCGGTATGGTTGTGGGACAGAGCCCCAAGGCAGAGGATATTGAGATCAATGTCTGCAAGACAAAGAAGCTGACCAATACTCGTTCCTCCAGTGCAGATGAGGCCTTAAAGCTGACTCCGCCAAAGATCATGAGTTTAGAGCAGAGCCTGGACTTTATTGATACAGACGAGCTTTTGGAGGTAACCCCGGAGAGCCTGCGTATCCGTAAAAAGATCCTGGATCCTCTTTTACGAAAGAGAGCTTCCTTCAAAAAATAAAATTTATTTTTCAAATAAAATATGACAGTTCTCCCGGAATTTTTGGAATATTCTTCCAGAGTCCGGGAGATTTTTTGCGTTTTACAGATTTTTTTGCTAAAATCGACGTTATTTTCCTGAATTGTCGAATTGATGCGACGAATAGGCCTTTGTTTTCCGTCTATTTCTGGTTATAATTGCATAGATTGATTATGTGCATACGGGAAAATTGTAACCCGGAGTGAAATTGGAAAAGAAGAGGAGAAGTACAATGGCAGAAAAAATGATTGAAAACAATAGGGTGAGCGTGATCGGAGAAATCGTATCGGAGTTCTCCTTCAGCCACGAGGTATTTGGCGAAGGGTTTTACATGGTGGATCTGTCGGTAAACCGTCTCAGCGAACAGGCCGATGTAATTCCGCTTATGGTGTCGGAACGTCTTATGGATGTCCATAAGGATCTGCGGGGGAGCACCATCGAGGCAGTGGGGGCAGTTCCGGTCCTATAACCGCCATGAAGGTGTAAAAAACCGCCTGATGCTGTCTGTTTTTGCCAGAGAGATCGTTTCTGGATGAATTTACGGATTACACCAGAACCAACCAGATCTTCCTGGACGGTTACATATGCAAGCCTCCGATCTACCGAAAAAACCCCTCTTGGACGAGAGATTGCAGATCTTCTGCTGGCAGTTAACCGTCCTTATGGAAAATCAGATTACATACCTTGTATCAGCTGGGGAAGAAATGCCCGCTTTGCCTCCGGCTTTACGGTAGGCACCCGAGTCCGTATCTGGGGAAGAGTCCAGAGCAGGGAATATACAAAAAAGCTCAGCGAGACAGAGTGTGAAAAGAGGGTGGCATACGAGGTTTCTATCAGCAAGCTGGAATGCGGCGAGGAGTCGGATCAATAAATTCTCTTACGATTTCCTTACGGAAAACATAAGAAATATTTGCATTATTTCTTATATTGTGCTAGAGTGTGTGTTGTGAATTGATGTTCCAGACACACATAGGGAAGGTGTCCGGAAGGCAGTATGAGGTGCATGATGATGAAAGACAGTACGATACAGGTGATCTGCGGACCGGGTAAGGGGAAAACGGCCAGCGCTCTGGGAAGAGGGATCAGCGCCCTGATCCATGGAAAAAATGTGATCATGGTTCAGTTTTTAAAGGGTTCTATGGATTCCGACAACATGGAAGTATTAAAACGTCTGGAACCGGAATTTAAACTGTTCCGTTTTGAAAAATCTCCTGTGGTTTTTGATCAGCTTTCTGAAGAGGAAAAAGAGGAAGCCAGGATCAATATCCGCAATGGGCTGAATTTTTCAAAAAAGGTTCTTGTAACCGGAGAATGCGATATCCTGATCCTGGATGAGATCCTGGGGATCCTGGATGAAGGGATTCTCACCCTGGAGGAGCTGTGCGCCCTGATCGGCCAGGCAAGACAGTCGGAGGCCGAGCTGATCATGACAGGAACCGTCTATCCGGCGGCTTTGGATGAATGGGTGGATGAGGTGACGAAGCTTCAGACGCGATTTGAGTAAGTTCCCTGTTGACATCTATTTTTAATGATGATAGGATAAGACTATAGACAGAGTAGAGGCTGCGCTGATCATGAATATCGGTTTGGATGTGGCAGGCACAGAAGAAAAGCCGTGAAAGGGAAAAGCGCCGAAGGAGCGGTTATCCTGCAGGATCGTTTCTGGGTGCAGGATGAAGAATCCTGTGACTGTCATCCAGGTGGATGGAGAGCTACCAGAAGATATGTATCCGCAGTAAGAACGGGTTTGTATGGGAAGGGCTGAAACATTTACCTCAGCCCTTCTTTTTTCGCTGGTACGGGGGCGAAAACCGGTGCGGGATATGTACACTTTGTTTATCATGCGCATTTACTGATGGTAAATAAGACTGTAAAAAAGGAGAAGATAAGCATGGCTGTTTTTGAAGGAGCTGGCGTTGCGCTGATTACGCCTTTTAAGGAAAACGGAGAAGTAAATTACGATAAGCTGGAGGAGATCGTAGAGGAGCAGATCGCAGGCGGTACCGATGCGATCATTGCCTGCGGAACCACAGGAGAGGCATCTACCATGACCCATGAAGAGCATCTGGATGTGATCGGCTTTATCTGTGATGTGACCAAAAAGAGAATTCCGGTTGTGGCAGGAACAGGCTCAAACTGTACACAGACCGCCATTTACCTGTCAAAGGAGGCCGAGGAAAGGGGGGCAGACGGTATCCTGGTTGTATCTCCCTATTACAACAAGGCGACCCAGAAGGGACTCAAGGCTCATTTTACTGCTGTGGCAGATGCAGTAAAAATACCCATGATCCTTTACAATATTCCCGGAAGAACCGGTGTAAATATCCAGCCTGAGACCATTGCTTCTCTTTGCCGTGAGGTAGACAATATAGTGGGTGTAAAGGAAGCTACCGGCAATTTTTCCGGTATTGCCCAGCTGATGAATCTGACCGATGGAAACTGCGACGTATATTCAGGAAATGACGATCAGATCGTGCCTCTTTTATCTTTAGGCGGAAAGGGCGTTATCTCTGTTCTCTCTAATGTGGCTCCTTCACAGGCTCATGAAATCTGTGCCTCCTATTTTGCAGGAGATGTAAAAAAAGAGCGCCCGGATGCAGTTAGAGGCGATTCCTTTAATTAACGCCCTGTTCTGTGAGGTAAATCCTATCCCCGTAAAGGCCGCCATGAACTTGATGGGAAAAGAAGTAGGACCGCTGCGCATGCCTCTGACCGAGATGGAGCCGGAGCATCAGGAAATTCTTAAAAAGGCCATGAAGGAATACGGCATTCTGGCATAAAACGTTTGAAAAGAGCCCTGGGCCTTGCCAAAAGAAGACTCAGTAAAGAAAGGATACCACAGAAAATGATCAATCTTATCATGCACGGCTGCAACGGCGCTATGGGACGGGTGATTTCCGCCATGGCACAGGAAATGGACGGAATCCGGATCGCTGCGGGCGTTGATCTGAATACGGAAAAAAATTATGATTATCCGGTATATGCCTCTTTGGGAGAGTGTACAGAGGCTGCGGACGCAGTGGTGGATTTTGCTTCTGCAAAGGCAGTGGACGAACTTTTGGATTACTGTCTGGAAAAAGAGCTTCCTCTGGTGCTGTGTACCACAGGACTTACAGAAGAACAGTTAAAAAGGGCAGAGGATGCCAGCAAAAAGATTCCGGTTCTTCGCTCTGCCAATATGTCTCTTGGTGTAAATCTGCTTTTAAAGCTGATTCAGGACGCGGCAAAGGTATTGGGAAATGCGGGCTTTGATATGGAAATCGTAGAGAAGCACCATAACCAGAAAAAGGATGCTCCCAGCGGAACTGCTCTTGCGATGGCAGAAGCGGTGAATGAAGCCATGGGCGGTCTGTATCATTTCGTAACAGACAGAAGCAGTATCCACGAAAAAAGAGATGGAAAAGAAATCGGTATTTCCTCTGTACGGGGAGGCTCGATCGTAGGAGAACATGATATGATCTATGCCGGAAAGGATGAAGTTATTACGATCAGCCATACGGCCTATTCAAAGCCATTTTGCAAAAGGAGCTTTAGAGGCGGCAAAGTTTCTGGCCGGAAAACAGCCGGGACTTTATACCATGACAGATGTGATCGGTCTGTAAACAGGAATAAAACATTTTTGGGAGCTTATACTAAGTGTATCTGAACGTAAGGTTTGGATACACTTTTTTAATAGGGCACCGGACAGAAAACGATGCCTGGAGCACGAAAGGAGAATGTATGATGAAAAAGATCCGACCTGTTATGATGGTACTGTTGATTGCCGTGCTTGCATCATCCCTTACAGCATGCGGCAGCAGAGATTCCAAGCAGCCTACAGCTTCTTCGGGAACACCGGGAACCTCTGCCTCCTACAGCACAGAGACAGACCAGGGCGCAGCCGCAAATGAAACTGAAAATACGGACGCCACATCCTGGTCTGAAACAGATACCACCGGGGAAGGGGTCATGGACGGGATTGCAGATGATGTGAGAAAAGGCGTAGAGGACATAAAAAGGGATATAATGGATACAACTGAATCTGAGTCCACAGCCGAGACACAAAACCGGTAAATAAAATCATTTAAAACCGGAGGACAGACGGAAAATCTCCCTGAGCATTTGGAGAGCAGATACAGCTTTCGAAGCTTCAGGGAGATTTTTTTGTTGCAGTCAGGCGGATTTACGTCTATAATGCAGTCAGGAGTGCGTGGGAAAGGAAACCATGAACAAAAGAGAACGGAACCGCTGTTTAAAAAGAAGACGTAAAAAGGCCGTATACAGATGGAAAGCTGTAAGAAAAAACAGGCAGCGCGAAAAGCGGCAGGAAAAAGACAAAAAAGGGCGTTTGGGGGTTCGGATGCTTATATTTGTCTGTATCTGTCTGGAAGACGGCCTCGGCAAAAGGACTGGCAGTCTGGAAACCGCACAGCAGAAATCCGTATAGACAGCCTGCCGCATTCATAGAAAATCCATCCCTTTTATGAAGAAGAATTTCGCAGGGAGAAAGAGAACGCCAGCCGGACAGAGCAGGGGATTTCCCTTTTTTAAAAGAAGGGCGCGTAGTATTTTTTCGGATCACGAGGAAGCCTGTGATGATTAGAAGGGCAGAGATGATTTATTAGGAATTTTAATGACTGTCTGTCTTGTGTTCAAAATAAGAAAGTATTATAATTTCTTCTGAATCATAGCATATTTATATATAAAACTTATAACAAACAGATGGAGGATAAGACATGAGCAATCATGATACGTATGTAAGCCCGCTTTCAGAGCGTTATGCCAGCAGGGAGATGCAGTATATTTTTTCACCGGATATGAAATTTAAGACATGGAGACGCTTGTGGATTGCTCTGGCTGAGACAGAAAAGGAGCTGGGCCTTAATATTACCCAGGAGCAGATTGATGAGCTGAAGGCCCATGCAGATGAAATCAACTATGATGTGGCAAAGGCCCGTGAGAAAGAAGTGCGCCATGATGTGATGAGCCATGTGTACGCATATGGCACCCAGTGCCCGAAGGCAAAGGGCATCATCCATCTGGGAGCTACCTCCTGCTATGTAGGAGATAATACCGATGTGATCATTATGACAGAGGCATTAAAGCTGGTCCGCAGAAAGCTGCTGAATGTACTGGCGGAACTGGCAGCGTTTGCGGATAAATATAAGAATCTGCCCACTCTGGCATTTACCCATTTCCAGCCGGCTCAGCCTACTACTGTAGGAAAAAGGGCAGCCCTCTGGATGATGGAGTTAAAGCTGGATCTGGACGATCTGGATTATCTTATCGGATCCATGCGCCTGTTAGGCTCCAAGGGAACTACAGGCACACAGGCCAGTTTTCTGGAACTCTTTGACGGCGATCATGAGCGCTGCCGCAGACTGGATCAGCGGATCGCGGAAAAGATGGGCTTTGAGGGCTGCTATCCCGTATCCGGACAGACTTATTCCAGAAAGGTAGACAGCCGTGTCTTAAGCGTACTGGCCGGCATTGCCCAGAGCGCCCACAAGTTTTCCAATGATATCCGTCTGCTGCAGCACTTAAAAGAAGTGGAAGAGCCCTTTGAGAAGAATCAGATTGGTTCCTCCGCCATGGCTTATAAGAGGAATCCCATGCGCAGCGAACGGATTGCTTCTCTTGCAAACTATGTAATGAGCGATATGATGAATCCTATGCTGGTAGCTTCTACCCAGTGGTTTGAGCGTACGTTGGACGATTCCGCCAATAAGCGTCTGTCCATTCCAGAGGGCTTTCTGGCGGTGGACGGAATCCTGGATCTGTACTTAAATGTAGTGGATGGACTGGTGGTATATCCTAAGGTCATCGAAAAGCATCTGATGGCAGAGCTGCCCTTTATGGCTACGGAAAACATTATGATGGACGCTGTAAAGGCAGGAGGAGACCGACAGGAGCTCCATGAGCGCATCCGTCAGCTTTCCATGGAGGCAGGAAAGAATGTAAAAGAGCAGGGCGGGGACAACAACCTGTTAGAGTTGATTGCAGCAGATCCTGCATTCGGATTGTCCTTAGAGGATCTTAAAAAGGCCATGGAACCTTCCAGGTATGTAGGCCGTGCACCAAGACAGGTGGAAGAATTCCTTGAGGAAGTGATCCGTCCTGTACTGGAGGCCAATAAAGAAGCTCTTGGTATGACTGCGGAGATCAATGTATAAAAATGCTTCAAAGACCATGAATATCAATCTGGAATATTACAAAGTATTTTATTATGTATGCACAGAGGGCAGCCTGACAGCGGCTGCCCAAAAGCTGTGTATTTCCCAGCCTGCGGTAAGCCAGGCCGTGCGCCAGCTGGAAAAAGAGGCCGGCACACGGCTTTTTTTGCGTACCTCCAAGGGCATCCGGCTGACAAGGGAAGGAGAGCTTTTATTCCGTTATGTGAAAACGGGCGTGGAACAGCTTCTGGAAGGCGGCAGAATGCTGGAGAGAATGCTGGATATGGATATGGGAGAGGTTCGAATCGGAGCCAGCGATATGACGCTTCAGTTTTTTCTTCTGCCTTTTTTGGAGCAGTTTCACAAAGAGTACCCACGGATCAAAGTTACCGTAACCAATGCCCCCACACCAGAAACCATCTGCAGCCTGGAGGAAGGAAAAATTGACTTTGGCGTAGTGACAACGCCTTTTTCCTGCAAAAGTACCATTCATTCGATGATGGTAAAACCGATTGGAACGGTTTTTATTGCAGGAGACAGCTTTGGCGAACTGAAAGGAAAAAAGCTGGATTACAGTATTCTTGGAAGTCTGCCCTGTATTTTTCTGGAAAAAAACACGAGTACCAGAGCCTTTATGGACGCGTTTCTTTCTGCAAAAGGAATGGAACTGACGCCAGAGTTTGAGCTTGCTACCAGCGATATGATCGTTCAGTTTGCAAAGCGGAATATGGGCGTAGGCTGCGTCATGGACGGATTTGCAAAGGATGCCATAGCAAAAGGAGAAGTGTTTGAGCTGGATTTTAAGGAGAAAATGCCTCTGCGCCACATCTGTGTTGTTACGGGTGAGAACAGCCTGATTTCTCTGGCAGGCAGGAAGCTTTTAAATCTGTTTGACGAAATGGCAGAATCTTCCTAAATGGTATAAGGTTTACTTATGCCGCACATAATAAATAATCATTTTACTTATGTGAAAGCTTGTAGTAGAGTAAAAGAGAACTTATATGAGGTCCCGCTATGCTGCGGGATATTTAAATCAGGGCAGCAGCCCAAGGAGGATTGAAGCAATGGTTAGAGCAATCGTAGGAGCTAACTGGGGAGACGAGGGAAAAGGAAAAATAACGGATATGCTGGCGAAAGAGTCTGACATTATCATACGCTTTCAGGGTGGAAGCAATGCAGGTCATACCATTATCAATGAATATGGAAAATTTGCCCTTCACCTGCTTCCTTCCGGCGTGTTTTACCAGCATACTACAAGTATCATCGGAAACGGAGTAGCATTAAATATTCCGTATCTGATCAAGGAAATCCAGTCCCTTGTAGACCGGGGAGTGCCGAAGCCTCATATCCTGGTTTCAGACCGTGCACAGATCCTGATGCCCTACCATGTGCTGTTTGATACTTATGAGGAGGCCCGCCTGGCTGGAAAATCCTTTGGTTCCACTAAGTCCGGCATTGCTCCCTTTTATTCGGATAAATATGCAAAGATCGGCTTTCAGGTCAGCGAGCTGTTCGACGAGGAACTGTTAAGAGAAAAATGCCAGAGAGTGTGTGAGATCAAAAACGTGCTTCTGGAGCATCTTTACCATAAACCCCTCCTGAATGCGGATGAACTGTTTGATGAGCTGATCAGCTACCGGGAGATGATCCGCCCCTATGTATGCGACGTATCCTCCTATTTGTATCATGCCATCAAAGAAGGAAAAAATATTCTGTTAGAGGGACAGCTTGGTTCCTTAAAGGATCCGGATCATGGAATTTACCCCATGGTTACCTCTTCCTCAACCCTGGCTGCCTATGGCGCGATCGGTGCAGGCATTGCACCTTATGAGATTAAAAATATCACAACCGTTGTGAAGGCATATTCCAGCGCAGTAGGCGCAGGCGCCTTTGTCAGCGAAATCTTTGGAGAGGAAGCGGAAGAGTTACGGCATCGGGGCGGCGATGGCGGCGAATACGGAGCCACTACGGGACGCCCAAGAAGAGTAGGCTGGTTTGACGCAGTGGCGACAAGATACGGCTGCCGCATTCAGGGCACCACAGAGGCTGCATTTACCGTACTGGACGTATTGGGATATTTGGATGAGATTCCCGTATGCATCGGTTATGAAATCGATGGAGAGGTCACAAGAGAGTTCCCGACCACTGCAAAGCTGGAGAAGGCAAAACCGGTGTTTACCAGGCTTCCGGGCTGGAAATGCGACATCCGCGGTATTAAAAACTACGAGGAGCTTCCCGAAAACTGCCGCAGGTATATTGAATTTATCGAAAAAGAAATTGAAACGCCCATTACCATGGTTTCCAATGGTCCCGGGCGTGAGGATATTATTTTCAGAAAATAAAGTTTAAGAATAGGTTCTGATGATTTCTTCGGCAATGGACCGCCTGGTAACACAGCGGTCCATTGCCTGTTTTTCTATGTAGCGGTGGGATTCTGGTTCGCTCATGGAAAGCTGGCTGATCAGAATCCACTTTGCCTTATTGACAAGGCGGATTTCGGCCATTTTTTCTTCAATGGACAAAGATTTTTTTTCAAATTGCCTCAGGCGCTCCCTGGCGCTTTCCAGCCAGCTGAAGGCATTAGGTCATCGTTGCCTTTTGAGATTGGCTTTGACAGGGTAAATACACCATATTCTGCGGCCTGGTCATGGATTTCGTTATGAATATCGCTTTTTACCAGAAGAAGGACAACTGACTGCTTGCTGCTGGAAATATCAATAGCAAGACGAACGCCCATATCATCGTGCAAAGGAGCATTAATGATAATAAAATCATACGTCTTTTCTGTAAGCGTACGTCTGGCGGCATTGATACTTGAAACAGCATGAACAGGAGAATATCTGGTTTCAGGAAGCAGGCCGGCAAAGGCAGAGGTGAGTACATCCGTTGCCGACACAATGAGGATACTGTAGGTTCGCTCTTTTAAACTCATTTTCACCCCTCCTGTTAAAAATCTATTGTCCGCAGTAGATATCCAATATAGTCTTTGGTATATATTTCAGAATGAAATCACTGTGCGCCGCAGCATCACAGGCAGCTTCAAAGTTTTTTGGAAGCTGACCAAAGCCTGAAAGGACAGAAGCTTCTGCCCGGTATAAATTGATGTCTGCAGCAGGCGGAAGCGCCAGATTGTTTTGTACGCCTTCCAGAACAGCATAGATCATAAGAGCAAACGCCAGATATGTATTTGCAGATGGGTCAGGCGAACGCAGTTCCACACGCCGGTACCTTCCGATTGCCGCCGGAACACGGATCAGCTGGGAAACGGTTCTCACTGGACCAGGAAATATATTTGGGAGCCTTATTGCAGCCGAAGCGCCTGTAGGAATCAGCGGTGGGGTTTAAAAATACAGTCATATCAGAAATTTTATCCAGAAACCGGCAATCATGCTGTCCATATGGTCTGTGCCGTCAGAGGATTTCACAGACATATTGATGTGGAAGCCATTTCCCGCTTCATTTTCCAGTGGCTTAGGACTGAAATCCGCGAAAAATCCCATTCAGTCCGGCGATGGTCTTTACTACGGTCTGAAAGGTCATGGAATTGTCCGCGGCTGCCAGAGGATCGGAATAACGAAAATCAATTTCATTCTGTCCCGGTCCTTCCTCATGATGTGAGCTTTCTGGAAAAATCCCCATCTGTTCCAGGGTCAGGCAGACTTCCCGGCGGATATTTTCACCCTTATCTTCAGGAGCCATATCCATGTAGCTTGCATGATCATAGGGGATTTTTGTGGGGTTTCCATTTTCATCCAGATGGAACAGATAAAATTCCTGCTCTGCGCCAAAGAAGAACTGATATCCGGCCTGCTCTGCCTCATGAACCGCTTTCTTTAAAAGAGAGCGCGTATCACATTCAAATATGATTCCGTCGGGATAGGTAATACTGCAGAACATCCTTACCACCCTCCCGTGCTCCGGTCTCCAGGGAAGAGGCATCAGCGTATCCGGATCCGGATGCAGGAAGAGATCAG
>ENA-OQAB01001132-OQAB01001132.1-human-gut-metagenome-genome-assembly--contig:-NODE-1132-length-13014-cov-2.255917_pt1 | contig 13014 bp, 15 predicted proteins | sample MGYA00242490_ERZ504517 | MGnify/ENA primary metagenome ERZ504517 (study PRJEB26092, sample SAMD00036298) | human gut metagenome | host: Homo sapiens | study: EMG produced TPA metagenomics assembly of...
TGCACCGATTCGATTTCCTTCCCCGGAAAATCCCCCTTTTGTTTAAAAATTTCCCCTGGGCAAAACACAGGGGCAGACATCCCCCCAATACTCTGCGCAGGTCCAATCCATTTTCCCTTCCATTCCATAAGTAATCCTCTCCTTTTCTTTTTACAGGCTGACCCTGTTTCTCTTGTTTCTGTATTGCTGCGGCGTACATCCAAAGCTTTCCCTTGAAATTTCTGTAAAAGCAGCTGATATCGGAATAGCCTATCGCCTCTGCCACCTCTTCCATATTGCAGGTGGAATTCTCTATCATATTGGCCGCCTGCTTCATCCGGAATTCCTTTAACAGAAAACGGAAGGTTTTTCCCGTTTCCCTGCGGATATAACGGCTCAGGTAGCCCTCGCTTTTTCCAAAATGCTTTGCCACCGAGGTGAGCGTAACCGTGGTATAGTTCTCGCGGATGTACCGGATCATCACCGGCAGGACCGCCTCACTGGCGCTGATGCTGCCCACCTCCTCCATCTTCTGCTGATGCGCCTTCAGCGTCCAGCCAAACAGCAGCATTACGTATCCCTTCATCATAAGATTGCCTCCGGCAGGCGCGCTTTTCCGGCAGAAAAGCCCCTCCCCGCACATGTCCAGGACTATGCTGCGCAGCCGTTCATCCTTTCCGCAGCGCACCACCAGCGCCCGGTTGCTTCCCTTGCTGTGAGCATCTGCCAGAAAAAGTCGGATATACTGTCATTTTCCAGAAGCAGGCTGTAAAAGGAATCCCCGAAGGTGCTCCTTTTCAGGATAATATTCACGGTAACCGCGTCCTCCTCACCGGTAAAAACTGCCTGGTTCATCTCCGGCGGGATAATGACAAAATCCCCCTCGTTCAGCACGGTTTCCCTGTCCTGGGTTTTATCCTCGCACAAAAAAGCGGCAGCCTCCGCGAGGGCGTACACAATTTTGATAAATTTCAGATTCATGGTAAAAGGGCGGCGCATATCGGTTCATGTAAAATAACCGCCGCATTCGGATGCTCTCCATTTTTCAAAGCAATCCTGTTCGGTGAGGAGATTCCCCATAAAAAACAGGCGGCTCTTCTCCAAGCGCATAGCCGCTGTGGTCCGTTGCCCGGAACCGCTCCTTGAATTCCTCCCAGTTTCCAAACCACATTCCGAAAGGCTTCCGGATTGGCAAGGTAGATTTCTCTGCAGCTTTTTTCGTAATCCCGGAGGGGAATCAGCATTTCTTCTATTTCCTCATGATTCATGGACATGTTTTCCTTTTCAGTGGTATATGGAGACGGAATATTCCCTTAATACCGGGCTTTTTCTCATCATAAACGTTTTGTCATAAAAAGTCACTATCCTTTCCGGCTGTCTTTTTATGACCTTTCCTTCCATGCAAAAAAAGCCACTGCAGAAACCTGTTTGGCGCTTCTGCAATGGCATCTTTTTATGTTCCCGTCCGTTCGCTTCAGGAGAGCAGGTTGATTCCTTCCCCGTCCTTCGGCCGGATATGCATTTCTATCCTGCAGTCAGCCAGGTACTCGTAATTGACCTCCAGCGCATAGTCCACATTGACGCTGATTTCCTTTTCTTCCTCCGTAAACGTAACCCTGCTGGTGTCCAGGCCGATGAGGATGCTTCCATAGGGAGTGAGATAGCTGGTCATGTTTTTCTTGTTTTCTTCAAAAACCATATATACATTGACCGTTCCCCGTTTGGTCAGGTTCATCTCATGTTCTTTAAACTTGATGATATTTCTAGTCGGCTCGTCACAGCCCTCCATAAGCTCATCATATATGATATAGTGCGTATCATTTTTTTTATAATACTGGCCCCACTGGATTGTTTTCAATTTCTTCACTGTCCATTTCCTGGTCGAACTGAAGCCCTCTGATGGAAACCATTACTTCCTTTGTCATATTTATTCCAGACCTCCCGTCTGTTGTCAGTATTCTTCTATGTTAATGGTTTTAGCCGACAGGATGCCGTACTTGATGATGGAATTGGCAAATGTTTTGAACTTATCCGCACCATCGCTCACATAAAATTTATACTTATTGTCTCCCAGCGCCGGTGCCTGGGGGTTAAGCAGGTCATGCTCCGCCAGCAGCCGTTTCAGCTCAATGGCGGTTTCATAGGCCGGATTGACCAGTGTTACCTTATCTCCCATAATCCTGCCTACTGTGGAACGGATCAGGGGATAATGAGTGCAGCCCAGGATCAGTGTATCTATGCCGATATCTATCAGTTCCGTCAAATATCTGGAGGCGATTTCATCCGTTACCGGATCCTGCCACAGCCCTTCCTCCACAAGGGGGCAGAACAGCGGGCAGGCCTTTCCAATGACACGTGCATCCGGATTGATATTATGTATGTACTCCGTGTAAATCTGGCTGCCTATTGTTCCCTCTGTGCCGATAACGCCGATTTTGCCATTTTGCGTTACCTCGGCCGCAACCTTGGCTCCCGGCTTTACCACGCCGATGATAGGCATCTGTATTTCCTTCTCCAGACTGTCAAGCGCATAGGCGCTCGCCGTATTGCAGGCCACCACTATAGCCTTCACATCCTGAGTTTCCAGGAAACGTACTATCTGTCTGGAATATCTGGTAATGGTATCCTTTGATTTACTGCCATAAGGCAGCCTTGCTGTATCGCCGAAATATACTATTTTTTTCATTGGGCATCTGGCGCATAATCTCCCGTGCCACCGTAAGGCCGCCCACACCGGAATCAAATACCCCGATGGGCGCATGCTGCAGCTGTTTTATATTCTGTGCCATTCCTTCCTCGATTCCGCCGTTCATCACGGCTTTTTACGATGATGGAGTTTCACCTGACGGCCCTTGCCTCGCTCATTTTTTCCGTTCACCGCAGCCGCGGACGTTTCCTTCTTGCGCTTGCGTCTGTTTGACGGCCTCATCCGCTTTTTCCGGCATGAGCTTTTCCATAAAGCTGAATCGGATCGTTACCTCGCCCTCTCCCGCTTCCAGAATTTCATAATAATCCGCCACGTTTCCATCGGCTTCCACAGGCGTTCCATCCTCTATTTTCTGATAGGCATCCGTGGCAAAGGTGAATTCCGGATAAAAACACTCCAAAGCTGAATGCTATCAGCCCTGCCGCCGCAATGTCCCTGATAATTTCTTTATATTTCATGCTGTCACTTTCCTCCGGTCCGTTATATTGGAAAGTATTGACAGCATCACGGCATCCTATACCCTGGAGGATCCTTTATATTGCTGGATCTGGTTCATGATGGACTGCTCCTGGTTATAAATATGCATTTTAATAGCCCGCGCACCCGCATCCTTGTCCCGGCTGCTGATGCATCTGTAAATCTCTTCGTGTTCCTCAATAAGCCTTACATGCTGGCTCACATCCTTGATGTATTCCAGGCGGTATCGGTACATCTGCTGGGAAAGGTTTCCCACCATCTGGGCCAGCTTTTCATTCCGGCTCCCCTGTACAATAATATCGTGAAGCGCAACGTCGGCTTCCGCTATCTTTACTGCGTCCTGGGTCCTGGTGACCTGTGCAAACCGGTCGCAGGCCTCTCTGAGCGCACGGATTTCTTCTTCCGAAATCCGTTCACAGGCAAGCTCCATTGCCAGCGCGTCCAGCGCCTGGCGCACCTCCAGTACATCCCGCAGGCCCTTGGCGGTTATCTGCGCCACCTCGGCGCCGCGTCTGGGTATCATGGTAACCAGGCCCTCAAGCTCCAGCTTGCGGATAGCTTCCCTGATAGGCGTACGGCTTACGCCCAGCTTATTGGCCAGATGGATTTCCATCAGCCTTTCTCCGGGCTTCATTTCTCCCTTCAGAATGCTTTCTCTGAGGGTATTGAATACAACGTCCCTTAACGGCAGGTAATCGTTTGTGTTTTCTTCTATCTTCATCACTGCTCCTGTCTGCGCATGGCGCGCATGCATCATTTGGCCAGACACGTTTTATCGGTAAAGGATGTCAGATACACCTGCTTTGCCAGCCCGGACCTTTTCAGGGCCTCATAAGCCGCAGATGCCTCCGCCTTCCTGTCATACAGTGCAAAAACCGTGGGGCCGCTTCCGCTCATCAGGGCGCCCAGCGCTCCCCTGTCCCTGAGGAACTGTTTGATCTGCGCAATCACCGGGTATTCCTTCTCCGTCACGGTTTCCAGCACATTTTCCAGCCGGTCCGCCACGCCGCGGATGCTTCCGGCGCGGATGCTGTCAATTATCCCGTCAATATCCGGATGCTTTTCCAGCTTATCCGCCTGCAGATGCTCATATACAAACTTCGTAGACACATAAATGGGCGGCTTGGCTATAATACAGAAGCAGTCAGGGGCCGGCGGCAGAGCCGTCAGTATCTCCCCGATACCTTCCGAAAGCGCGGTTCCTCCCTGGATACAGTAAGGAACATCTGCGCCGATTTGCACCGCCAGGCTCTGCATTCTCTCAAGGGTCATCCCCAGCCCGAACAGCTCATTCATCCCCACAAAAACCGCGGCGGCATCCGTGCTTCCGCCGGCCATGCCGGCCGCCATGGGTATTTTCTTCTTCAGGTGCACGTTCAGCCCTTCCCGGATCCCGTACTCCTTCCTGATTAGCTCCGCTGTCTTCACCACCAGGTTATGCCCGTCTGTGGGAAGCGCGCGCATATTCGTGGTCAGAAGGACAGAAGTCTCCTTCTGCCTGCGGAAGCTGAGTTCATCATACAGGCCCACGGTCTGCATGATCATACGTACCTCATGATAGCCGTCTTCCCTGCGTCTTATGACATCCAGGCCGAGATTGATCTTGGCCATCGCTTTTAATGTAATTGATTCCATAATTTTCTTCTCCGTCCGGATTGTATACACTGATTGTACTTAAGTATATACAATTAGGGCTGGTTCGTCAATGTTTATCTTTTACCGGCCCGAGCCTGCAAAGCCGCATAAATACTGGGAATAAAGTACATTTGACAGTTCGTCTTAGTTTATGATATTTTATCTCGGTTTATTCCGGTTTGATAAAGGAGTCCAAAGGAGAAACCGTCAATGGTTATATAAAAAAAGCCATTGATGAACGAATGGAACGTGACAACAGAGCATCCCAGGAATAGTTCTTCACTACTCACCCATACTATGGATATTCACAAACCGAATATCCTTCTATCATGAAAGGAAATGACTTTATGTCGTTACCAAGGGAACGGATTTATACTATTGATGATATTTACGCTCTGCCGGATGGAGAACGCGCTGAACTGATTGACGGTCAGATTTATTACATGGCCCCTCACAGCCGGAGACATCAGGATATCATTGGAGAACTCTTTGCAACCATTCGGGATTATATTCACGGCAACAATGGTTCCTATCGGGCTTATATCTCCCCATTTGCCGTATTCCTGAATGAGAACGACAGAAACTATGTCGAACCGGATATCAGTGTTATTTGTGACCAAAATAAACTGAATGACAAGGGCTGTGTTGGTGCTCCCGACTGGATAATAGAAATCGTTTCTCCCAGCAGCAGGCCAATGGATTATAACAAAAAGCTATTCAAATATCGCACCGCCGGTGTTCGGGAATATTGGATTGTTGACATGAAAAAGACCGTATCACTGTTTACCATTTTGAAGCGGACGATATGAATGAATATTCCTTCACGGATAATGTGCCTGTAGGAATTTATCCTGGCTTTTCCATCAATCTGTCAAAACTGAATATCTGACCTCACACCTACTGCCGCCAGATTATTTCTGAATGGCAGCAGTTTTTTGCAACACCCTAATCTTACTATTTATTTCATAGAAATAACATTAAATATATGCTATGATAATATCGCACGGTGAAAAAGTTCTTTACATAAAAATCTCCATTCCGCCGCCTTTTAGTTGGCGGCACAAATGCCTTTTCAGACAGCTTGTGAACGTGCGCCATTTTTGTCTGCCATCTACTTTCTTTCACACTAAACCTCCCTGGCAGAATGATGTTGAAAACATTCCTTTATTTGAACAACGAAAAGAATATCTTTATGAATACCAACAACATACATGACTTTATGCCGTTACCTGGGGAACGATTTTATACCATGGATGCATTTTACGCTATACCGGAGGGAGAACGGGCAGAACTCATTAACGGCCAGCCTTACCGGACGGCTGCCCAGTATTACAAAGGATAACATATATGATGAATATAATAATTGAAAAAGCCCAAGAAAGCGATATTGATGCGCTTTCCCGGTTTTATGATGAAGTAAATGATTACCTTGCATCCCATATCAACTATCCCGAATGGAAACGTGGGATTTATCCGGCCAGGGATACGGCTGAAAACGCCGTACTGGAGGGCACTGCCTATGCCGCCAGGGAAAACGGACGTATTATCGGTTCTTTCATCCTGCGCCAGGTGCCGGAAAATGGTTATGAAAAGGCGGACTGGCATTTTCCTTCCGATTATGACAATATTATCGTTGTCTATACGCTGGCGGTGCACCCGGATTATTCCGGAAAGGGCGTGGGAAGGCAGCTGGTGCATTTCGTCGTCGATTATGGGCGGAAAAATGGCATGAAGGCCGTGCGCCTGGATGTTTATGAAAAAAATGAGCCGGCAATCCGTCTGTACCAGAAATGCGGTTTCCAGTATATTGATACTGTGGATTTGGGGTATGGGAAGTACGGGCTGGACAGGTTTGCACTGTTTCAGAAGCTTTTATGAAAAATAAGCACTGTCCTGGGCACTGCAAAAGGAAACCCGCCGTTATGTTTTCGGCGGGTTTGTTATTGTATGGAAACGGCTGTATCAGGAAATTCCCTTTACAATGAGCAGCTTATCTCCGGGATGGATTTCATCCGAAGCCAGCTCATTAATATCCTTGATTTGGGACACCGGCACGTAATATTTCTTGCCGATATTCCACAGGCTGTCACCCTCCCTGGCAATGTAGGCCACAATTCCCGGCAGGCTGCTCAGCTTATCCGGATCAAGATCCGTCACCTTTACCTCCTGTATCATAGGCTCCTCATAGTGGTTGAAAACAATGCCGTGGAAAACGAGCACTGCCTTTACATCCACTTCATCCGCATCAATCATGGTCACGCTCAGCCCCTCCGGCACTGCGTCCAGCTTGTAAGTGCAGTCCGGGCTGATACCCGGGATTTCCAGCACATAGCTGAAAGGAATGTTCCAGAAATACTGTCATAAGGGACCTCGGGATCTCCTGTGCCATAGAGGCTCTTGATTGCCGCTGCCCCGGTGATGCGCAGGCCTTCCTCCACAATTTTGGTTTCAGCCAGCTGGATTTCGCATTCACTGTGGCACAGCTGCTGCATCTTGGGCAGTCCTGCAGCCACCTTGAAATGACCGGCAATCTTCGTTTTTCCTGTATTTTTCATTAAAAGCTGCTTCAGGTTTCCCACGCCGGAAACCGCCTCTATCTCTTTCGTTACTCCATATACGTCAGAAAGAATTTCCGTCTGTTCTTCTTCATATATTTTCATATCCAAATCCAGAACGATTTCCAGGCCTATGATGCGCTCTTCTCCGTCGGCATCGGCTTTTACCTCGATTTCCTTATGTCCGATCTGGCAGGCAATGTCATCCACCATCCGTTCTCTCAGCCCCTGGCAGTCCAGAACGCCGCTGAACGGGATAACCGCCTCATACCACATGACAGGACGGTTTTCGCCTTCCCCTTCATAGAGGAAAAACAGCTGGATCTCGCCCTGGAGGGAAAGCTTTCCTTCGGAAATCCGGAATTCCGTTTCTCCAAGCCTGCAGTTCTGCCAGAAGATTTCAAAGATATTGGGATATCCCCCGGGCAGCTCCATTTCCTCGCGTATGCGGAAAATATCCTTTTTCTGAATCGCCAGGCTGGCGAGGTTAATCGTCTTCTGCCGGAATTCCACAGGTTCCGCACTGCTCAGCTCCACGGCGGCCTCTTCATCATAAAGCTCTTCCACATACAGGCCTAAACGGATCAGTGACTGTACGCTCAGCTTTCTGGAGTTGATCATGCCGACGCTGAGATCCTCCAGGTCCTTTTTTATGGATACGCTGTCGGTGGGAGCCACGCCCTCCATATAAATCTGCTCATCAAATGGAATGCTGCCCTGCATGCTGGCCGGACGGCGCACATCATCATCCGAAAGATAAAGCACCGAAAATTCCAGCTTGCCTTTGACATACACATGGTCCTGCACCGCTCTGATTTCATCGATGACCACTTCGCCCTGCTCCTCGATGAGCTGGTACACGTCAGGCCTGGAATCGGTGATGTTGATATCGTCTTCCATGGTTATCTGCGTACTGGCTTTACATTTGATGCGGTCCATATGTATATTCTTTTTTATTAATTCCATACAAATATCCCTCCACGCGAATGCCTTTGTACAATGTATTCGATCGGGGGAAAAATATGACTGGAAAATGTAAAAGCTTCCTGGCCGGTCCTTTCCTGATTTCGGGCGTCAGGGCATGTTTATTTTACACAGCCGATGATTTCATTGATGTCGGCAATTTTGTTTTGGATAAGGTAGGCCTGAATGCCCTCAAGAATATCCCGGGTTGCATAGGGGTTGATAAAGTTGGCGGCTCCTACGGCTACTGCGGTCGCCCCGGCCATGAGGAATTCAAGGGCGTCTTCAGCGGTGGTGATGCCTCCCATACCGATAATGGGGATTTTTACCTTCTGAGCACATTCATAGACCATACGGACGGCTACAGGTTTGATGGCCGGGCCGGACATGCCTCCGGTTTTGTTGGCAAGGACGAAGGTGCGGCGGTTGATGTCTATTTTCATGCCTGTCAGGGTGTTGATCAGGGAAATGGCATCGGCTCCTGCCGCTTCTGCGGCCATAGCCATCTCTGTGATATCCGTGACGTTGGGACTGAGTTTCATGATGATTGGTTGTTTTGCAACTTTTTTAATTGCGGAAGTGATTTCAGAAAGACAATCGGCTTTCTGGCCAAAAGCAATGGCGCCTTCTTTTACATTTGGGCAGGATACGTTGATTTCCAGCATGTCAACGTCCGTATCCGCCAGACGCTCCACTACCTCCAGATATTCTTTTATTGTTTTTCCGCAGACATTTACGATGATTTTGGTATCGTATTGTTTAAGGAAGGGAATATCACGTTCAATGAAAACATCGATGCCGGGATTCTGAAGGCCGATGGCATTCAGCATGCCGCCGTAAACCTCCGCTACACGGGGAGTGGGGTTGCCGGGCCAGGGAACGTTTGCCACACCTTTGGTGACAACAGCCCCCAGGGCGTTCAAATCCACAAATTCACTGTATTCCATGCCGGAGCCGAAAGTCCCGGAGGCAGTCATGACGGGATTTTTGAATTCTATACCGGCTATATTGACTTTTGTATTCATGTTTACTCCTATCTGTGCGCTTTAGCGCACTTTGTATCAGGCGGGCTGAAAGCGCCTTTTTCAGATTTCCACTTCTCTGGCTTCAAATACAGGGCCGTCCGTGCAGATGCGGGCATTATGCACATGGGAATGTGCGTCCACATTTTTCGTGGTGCAGACGCAGCCCAGGCAGGCGCCTACGCCGCAGGCCATTCTTTCCTCCAGGGAAATATAGGCGGGGATGTCCGCCTCCAGCGCATAGGCTTTGATGGCGCGCAGCATGGGCATGGGGCCGCAGGCATATATGATGTCCGCCTTGAGGGCATTTTCACGGATAGCATCCATGACGTTTCCGGCGGTTCCTACGCTGCCGTCTTCCGTAGCGATATAGAGGTCCCCGTTTTTCTCAAAGTCTTCCCGCAAAAAACAGCTGCTGTCACGGTAGCCTACAATGATTTTCTTGTTGCAGTCCAGCTGTTTTGCAAGCTCCAGGATGGGAGGCACGCCGATTCCCCCGCCCATAAGAAAGGCCGTCTGGTCTTTATTTACTTTATCAAGAGGGAAGCCGTTCCCCAGGACTCCCAGGATATCCATGGTGTCTCCGGCGCGATAACCGGAAAACTCGGCCGTGCCTTTTCCGGCCACCCTGTAAACAATGCGCAGCGTCTCCTCTTCCTTATTCACTTCACAAATGCTGATAGGGCGGGGCAGAAGGGTGCTTTTGTCCCTGGGGTAGACGGCAATAAACTGGCCGGGGGCGCTTTCCCGGGCAAGGCCCGTCCTTATCCGGCAGTCATAAATCCCGGGGGCTATCTCCTGCTGCATCAATACTGTGGCTTGTTCTTTTTCTTCTGTGCCATTTTTCTTCCTTTCTTCCGTATCCGTCAGGAACGGTAGGCAATTTTTCCGTTTGCTATGGTAAAGTAGATTTTTCCTTTCATCTTACGGCCCAGGAAGGGAGTATTTGCGGATTTGGAAAGAAAATGCTCCGCTTTCCAGGTTTCCTCCGGGCGAAAAAGAATCAGATCCGCAGGTCCGCCCTCTGTCAGGCGGCCTGCATCCAGATGATAAAGTCTTGCAGGGGCAAGGGACATTCTTTCTATCAGTTCGGAGAGGGTAAGCTCTCCTTTGTCCACCAGCTGTTCCAGCCCCAGGGAAAGGGAGGTTTCCAGCCCGATGATGCCACTGGGTGCCGCTGTCAGCTCCCTGGCCTTTTCCTCCGCGCTGTGGGGGGCATGGTCGGTAGCTATCATGTCGATGGTGTTGTCCTTCAGGCCTTCTATGATGGCCAGACGGTCCGCTTCCTCCCGGAGGGGAGGATTCATTTTTGCCATGGTTCCATATTTTATGGCAGCTTCCTCTGTCAGGGTAAAATGATGGGGCGTCGCCTCGGCATGGACGTCGGCCCCTCTTTTTTTCGCTTCTCTTACCAGCTGCACCGCCTCTTTTGTACTGATATGCTGGATGACCACACAGGCGCCGGTTTCCTCCGCCAGTCGCACGTCTCTGGCCACCAAATCGATTTCCGCCTGGCGGTCGGATCCGCCGATTCCGTAAAAGGCGCTGGCTTTTCCTCTGTTAATTCCATTATTTTCGATAAATGCCGGGTTTTCCTCGTGGAAGCTGATGGGAACGCCAAGAGTAGCGGCCTGTTCCATGGCCCTGCGCGCGGTTTCCTCTGCAAGCAGGGGGATTCCGTCATCGGTAAAGCCCACAGCGCCCGCCGCCAGGAGCGCAGGCATGTCAGTCAGCTCCTGCCCCTTCATTCCCCTGGTCACATTGGCGCAGGTGGTTACATGGATTGCCGTCTGCTTTCCTTTTTCCAAAACCCGGGCAAGGGTTTCCGGGTTATCCACGCATGGATTCGTGTTGGCCATGAGAACCACGGTGGTAACGCCTCCCGCCGCCGCAGCGCGGGCTCCCGTCCGGATATCTTCCTTATGTTCAAAGCCCGGTTCCCGGAAATGGACATGGGCATCCACAAGTCCCGGCGCGGCAATCATGCCTCCGGCATCTATGACCTGAAGCATGTCCACCTCCTTGCCGGAAAAAACAGCAGCCTCTTTTTCCGTGACAGAGTCTGCTATTTTTATGATTTTATCATCCTGAATCAAAATGTCTTTCCTGGCGTCAGTGCCTGACGCCGGGTCTATCATATGTGTATTTTTGATAAGCAGCATATTTTTCTCCTTCTGCTGTTGCCGACCTGCGGTTCTTTGTTTTGGACACTGCCCTGCCCGAACCGGCGCAGGTATAATGTCGGCTACACCGACATTATACCATACACCCGTTTTTTTCTTCAACCGCTTTGCCCGGATTTATGGCTGCCCGGATTTTCCGCACACAGTCACCGATCCCTGTAAAAACGGACGCTCACAGGAATCCCTGCCGCTTCTCTTCAATCAAATACTACCGTTTTGTCCCTGAATTCTATTTTCAGTACAATATAAGGATAGGAGGGACTGGTCCCGGGCGAGCTTCCCGCTTTGGGGCCAAGCAGGTTGGTATTGACGTAAATGGCATTGTCCGTTTCATACAGTTCATTTACCGTCACGCTGTAGCCGCCGCTTTCCTGCTTTCCATAGCCGACGCAGATGTAAAGATAGCCTTCGTCCGCATAGGTCAGCTTGAAGGCGCTTTCCTTTTTCTGATCCAGAATTTCCTTCAGCTCATCCGGCAGCCTATCCTCGCTTACCACCGTAAATTCCAGATTGTTCCTGTTCTCTTCTTTTTCTGTTTCGCCGCCGCAGGCAGAAAGCATAGCAGCCATGATGGAGACTATCACCAGCAAGCATATTTTTTTCATATGAAAAACCTATCCGCCTTTTTTACTAATCTATTGGCGGACAGGATGTCCTATGCCGGATATTTACAATTTCCCCCGAAAAGGGGGACTATTCAGCCATGCCATTCATATTGCGGCGGATGGTACATATTGATGATAAATTTTTCCCGGCCCCGTCCGCTTATCAGGCGGGCATTCTCCCGCAGAACGGGATACCTGGACAGGCCAATCTGTGGTAAAGTATGTTTACCGGCCGGAACAAAAACAGGATGCAGCGGCGTTATTGTATGTAAAAAAGCTTAACGGCCGCGCGGCATTTAGATTACAGGGGGACACTTTATGGCAGAATTTCAATTTCAAATCGCTCCGTTACGAAAACAGCACGGCCTCAGCCAGCAGCAGTTGGCCGCGCTTCTGGGCGTGGCGCCGCAGACCGTCAGCAAATGGGAAACCGGCGTCACCTTTCCTGATATTGCCCTGCTGCCACAGCTGTCCGGGATATTCGGCGTATCCGTGGATGAACTGATGGGGCTCAAGCCTCTTCCGGATGCCGCCTATATTCCCACAGATAAGGGGAAAAAAGGCTATTGGGGCAGGCAGCTGGATTATCTTACCCGCACCCGTTCTTCCTTCTGGAACCAGGATTATATCGGTTTCCTTGTGGAAAAGGTGTGGAAGCTTACAAAGCCCGTCCGTGTCCTGGACTGCGGGTGCGGCTATGGTTTCCTGGGCAGCCTCCTGCTGCCGCTGCTTCCTGAGGGAAGCACCTATACCGGCGTGGACTTTGACGAAACACTCATCCGGGAGGGAAAAGCCATGCTGTGCGATACGGATTTTGACGTTTCTCTGCACTGCGCGGATTTTATGGAATGGATGCCGGAAAAAGCATCCGAATGCAGCTATGATCTG
>ENA-OQAB01001134-OQAB01001134.1-human-gut-metagenome-genome-assembly--contig:-NODE-1134-length-12938-cov-3.160175_pt1 | contig 12938 bp, 23 predicted proteins | sample MGYA00242490_ERZ504517 | MGnify/ENA primary metagenome ERZ504517 (study PRJEB26092, sample SAMD00036298) | human gut metagenome | host: Homo sapiens | study: EMG produced TPA metagenomics assembly of...
TCCCTTCACGCCTACTGGGAGCAACGCAGTGGGCCTGCTGACCCAGTTCTTCTATCTGCCCCTTCTGCGCCTGGGCGCTATTGTGGCCATGTGGACCGGACAGGTGTTCTGGTTCTATTTCGGCGCATTCCTGCTGCTGGTGCTGTCCTCCTGGCTGGGCTGCCGGGCCAAGGACCCAGTGAAGAAATAAATTTTACGAAAACCGGAAAAATCTATTGACAGGACGGGATTTTTTCAGGTATTATAACAGAGCGCCTGTAAAGGGGCGCAGTCTGCGATGATGCGGGAGATTGCGGCGCGAGCCGGTAACTTCCGCGGAGTATGTCCGAGCTAGAATCGGCGGCTGAGGAGTCCGTGCACGGCGTATATCGCCGCGCAGGGAGTAAACCGGCCTGCTTGTGCCGGTTTTCTTCATGTCACGGAGTGATACGCACGGAAACGTGTACTGAAGATTTCTCACCGTACGAAGCGTGCTCAACCCACCACTTCGTATGATTTTTAAGGAGGAACCACAATGGCAGCTCAGAAAGAAATGATCCGCATTCGCCTGAAGGCCTACGATCACCAGCTCATCGACCAGAGCGCTGAGAAGATCGTGGAGACCGCCAAGCGCACCGGCGCGTCCGTGTCCGGCCCCATCCCCCTGCCCACCAAGAAGGAGGTCGTGACCATCCTGCGCGCCGTCCATAAGTACAAGGATTCCCGCGAGCAGTTCGAGCGCCGCACCCATAAGCGCCTCATCGACATCCTCAAGCCCTCCCCCAAGACCGTGGAGGCCCTGATGTCCCTGGAGCTCCCCGCCGGCGTCGAGATCGAGATCAAGCTGTAACGAAGCGCGGAGAAGCCGGGAGCAAGGCACGCAGTGAATCGCGCAGGTGGAAAAAACAGGCGACGCCAAAGGCGGAGCGGCATTTTTCACGGAGCGATGAACAGCGTGACGTTGCGAAGGCTTCGCAGCGTGACACAGCCATCTCAGACAATTACCTTTGTGTACCCGCAGTCCGCCGCGCTTTTGAGGCGGACGGGTCAAGTTGGAAAACCAATGGGAGCCAATGCCCACGTTTTTCAACCAATAACCTTATTAAGGAGGAACTATCATGGAAAAGGCCATTATCGGCAAGAAGATCGGCATGACGCAGATCTTTGACGCCGACGGCAAGGTCATCCCGGTCACCGTTATTGAGGCTGGCCCCTGCACCGTGGTGCAGAAGAAGACCGAGGAGAAGGACGGCTACAACGCCGTTCAGCTCGGCTACGGCGACGTGGCGGAGCGCAAGCTCACCAAGCCTGAGCTGGGCCACCTGAAGAAGGCCGGCGACGCCCGCAAGAAGACCCTGAAGGAGTTCAAGCTGGCCAAGGCCGCCGAGATGAACGTGGGCGACGAGGTGAAGGTGGACGTGTTCGCCGAGGGCGACCGCGTGGACGTGACCGGCATCAGCAAGGGCCACGGCTACCAGGGCGTCATCAAGCGCCACGGCGCTCACCGTCTGAAGGAGACCCACGGCTCCGGTCCTGTGGTCCGCCACGCCGGCTCCATGGGCGCCAACAGCGATCCTTCCCGCATCTTCAAGGGCAAGATCGGCGCCGGCCAGATGGGCAACGAGCAGGTCACCGTCCTCAATCTGGACGTGGTGAAGGTGGACGCCGAGCTGGGCATCCTCGCCGTCCGCGGCGCGATTCCCGGCCCCAAGGGCGGCATCGTGTATCTGCGCAACTCCGTGATCAACGTCAAGGAGAAGGGCGCCGCCGCTGGTATCTCCAGCAACCCGCAGAAGGCTTCCGCCCGCGTCAATCCCCAGAAGGCTTCCGCCCGTAACAAGTAAGAAAGGAGAGAAACCAAATGCCTAAGGCAATTCTTGTGAACATGGCCGGCACGCAGGTCGGCGAGGTGGAGCTCTCCGAAGCTGTGTTCGGGATCGAGCCCAACCAGACCGTCGTCCACGAGGTGGTCAAGAACCACCTGGCCAACTGCCGGCAGGGCACCCAGAGCGCCCTGACCCGCGCCGAGGTCTCCGGCGGCGGCATTAAGCCCTGGCGCCAGAAGGGCACCGGCCGCGCCCGTCAGGGCAGCACCCGCGCCCCCCAGTGGACCCACGGCGGCATCGTGTTCGCCCCCAAGCCCCGCGACTACAGCTACGTGCTGAATAAGAAGGTCAAGCGCCTGGCCCTCAAGTCCGCCCTCTCCGCCAAGGCCGCCTCCGGCGACATCGTCGTCGTGGACAGCCTGAACCTGGACGAGGTCAAGACCAAGGCCATGAAGGGCTTCCTGGATACCGTCGGCGCCAAGAAGGCCGTCGTCGTCACCCCCGAGGTGAACGAGACCGTCATCAAGTCCGCCCGGAACATCCCCGGCGTGGTCACCACCACCGCCAAGATCCTGAGCGTTTACGACATCGTGAACGCCGGCAAGTTTATCGTTGACAAGGCGGCCCTGGCCGTCATCGAGGAGGTGTTTGCGTAATGGCTACCACCGCTTATGATATCATCAAGCGCCCCATCATCACCGAGCAGTCCATGGCGGAGACCGAGGCCAAGAAGTACACCTTCGAGGTTGCCAAGAGCGCGAACAAGATCGAGATCGCGAAGGCCGTCGAGGAGATCTTCGGCGTGAAGGTCGCCAAGGTCAACACCCTGAACATGCAGGGCAAGGAGAAGCGCACCGGCCGGTTCCCGGCTGGCCGCCGTCCCTCCTGGAAGAAGGCCATGGTCACCCTGACCGAGGATTCCAAGACCATCGAGTTCTTCGAAGGCATGGTGTAAGGAGGATAACGAACAATGGCTATCAAGACTTATAAGCCCACGACGCCCTCCCGCCGCCACATGACCGTGAGCGCCTTCGAGGGCATCGACAAGAAGGCCAAGCCCGAGCGCAGCCTGACCGAGAATCTCAAGAAGAACGCCGGCCGCAACAGCTACGGCCGTATCACCGTCCGCCACCGCGGCGGCGGCAACAAGAAGAAGTACCGCATCATCGACTTCAAGCGGGACAAGAACGGCACCGCTACCGTCATCAACCTGCAGTACGATCCCAACCGCTCCGCCAACATCGCCCTGATCCAGTACGAGGACGGCGAGAAGCGCTATATCCTGGCTCCCGTGAACCTGAAGGCCGGCCACAAGATCATGACCGGTCCCGACGCCGACATCCTGCCCGGCAACTGCCTGCCCATCGCCAACATCCCCGTGGGCGAGATGATCCACTGCATCGAGCTGTACCCCGGCAAGGGCGCCCAGCTTGTCCGCGCCGCCGGCGACGCCGCCCAGCTGATGGCCAAGGAGAACGGCATGGCCCAGGTCCGCCTGCCCTCCGGCGAGGTTCGCTACGTCCGCGAGGAGTGCAAGGCCACCATCGGCCAGGTGGGCAACACCGACTGGGCCAACATCCAGATCGGCAAGGCCGGCCGCAAGCGCCACATGGGCTGGCGGCCCACCGTCCGCGGTTCCGTCATGAACCCCTGTGACCACCCCCACGGCGGCGGCGAGGGCAAGAGCCCGGTCGGCCGTCCCGGCCCTGTCACTCCTTGGGGCAAGCCGGCTATGGGCTACAAGACCCGCAAGCTGAAGAACCGCACCGAGAAGTTCATCGTCAAGCACCGCAACGCGAAGTAAGGGAGGCAGTAAAAGATGAGCAGAAGTATCAAGAAAGGCCCCTTTTGCGCCCCCGAGCTGCTGAAGCGGGTCGACGAAATGAATCAGACCGGCGAGAAGAAGGTCCTGAAGACCTGGAGCCGCGCCTCCACCATCTTCCCCTCCTTCGTCGGACACACCTTTGCCGTGCACGACGGCCGCAAGCACGTGCCCGTCTACGTGACTGAGGACATGGTGGGCCACAAGCTGGGCGAGTTCGCCCCCACCCGCACCTTCCGCGGCCACGCCGGCAGCAAGACTGGTAAGTAAGGAGGAGGAGAGAAACATGGAAGCGAAAGCACATCTGAGATATGCCCGTATCTCTCCCCGTAAGGTCCAGATCGTCTGCGACCTGATCCGCGGCAAGAGCGTGGCCCAGGCCAACGCCATCCTCATGGGCACCCCCAAGGCTGCCTCCGAGCTGCTGCTGAAGCTCCTCAAGAGCGCCGCGTCCAACGCGGAGAACAACCACCAGATGGACCCCGAGAAGCTGTATGTTTCCCAGGTGTTCGCCTGCCCCGGCCCCATCATCAAGCGGATGATGCCCCGGGCCCAGGGCCGCGCCTATCGCATCAACAAGCGCACTTCTCACATCACCATCGCGGTGGCTGAGCGCTAAGGGAGGAGGAAGAATATGGGACAGAAAGTGAATCCCCACGGCCTGCGCGTGGGTGTCATTAAGGATTGGGACTCCCGCTGGTACGCCCGCAACGAGAAGGTCGGCGACCTGCTGGTGGAGGACAAGAAGATCCGGGACTACCTGAAGAAGACCCTGTATTCCGCCGGTATCCCCAAGATCGAGATCGAGCGCGACAATGCCAAGGTTCGCATCTACCTGCACTGCGCCCGCCCCGGCGTCGTCATCGGCAAGGGCGGCGAGCAGATCGAGCAGTACCGCCTGACCGTTGAGAAGATGATCGGCAAGCCCGTCGCCCTCAACATCGTGGAGGTCAAGCAGGTCGACACCAACGCCCAGCTGGTGGCTGAGAACATCGCCCAGCAGCTGGAGAAGCGCATCGGCTTCCGCCGCGCCATGAAGAACGCCATGGGCCGCGCCATGCGCATGGGCGCCCGCGGCATCAAGACTCAGGTGTCCGGTCGTCTGGGCGGCGCTGAGATCGCCCGCACCGAGCACTATCACGACGGTACCATTCCCCTGCAGACCCTGCGCGCCGACATCGACTACGGCTTTGCGGAGGCTGCCACCGACCTACGGCCGCATCGGCGTGAAGGTCGTGGATCTACAAGGGCGAGGTGCTGACCCAGACCCTGCGCACCACCCCCCGTACCCTGGACACCAAGAACTTCAGGAGCGCTCCGACCGCCCCCGCCGCGACCGGCGTGACGGCGACCGCAAGGGCGGCTTCAACCGCAACGGCGGCTTTAACCGCAACGGCGGCCGTCCCCAGGGTGGCTTCAACAACAACCGTCCCCAGGGCGGTGCCCGTCCCCAGGGCGGCGCCCGTCCCGCTGCTCCCAAGGAAGGAGGCTCCAACTAATGCTGCTGCCTAAGAGAGTGAAATACCGCCGCGTGCACCGCGGCCGCCTGAAGGGCAAGGCCATGCGCGGCAACACCGTGACCTACGGTGATTTCGGCTTGCAGGCCACCGAGCCCTGCTGGATCACCAGCAACCAGATCGAGGCCGCCCGTATCGCCATGACCCGTTACACCAAGCGTGGCGGTAAGGTCTGGATCAAGATCTTCCCCGACAAGCCCATCACCGAGAAGCCCGCCGAGACCCGCATGGGTTCCGGTAAGGGCTCCCCCGAGTACTGGGTGGCCGTGGTCAAGCCCGGCCGTGTCATGTTTGAGATCGCTGGCGTTTCCGAGGAGACTGCCCGCGAGGCCCTGCGTCTGGCCTCCCACAAGCTGCCTGTCAAGTGCAAGATCGTGGCGAAGCAGACCGCCGAGACCGAGAATGGTGGTGAATGAAGATGAAGGCTACTGAAATCCGCAAGATGAGCGCCGCTGAGCTGGAGAGCAAGCTGGGCGACCTGAAGAAGGATCTCTTCCAGCTCCGTCTTCAGCATGCCACCAACCAGCTCGACAACCCCGTGAAGATTGCTGAGGTCAAGCGCGACATCGCCCGCGTGAAGACCATCATCCGTGAGCAGCAGCTCGCAGGCCGATAAGAAGGAGGAACGAGATCATGGAGAACAGAACTTCTTCCCGCAAGACCAGAGTCGGCCTGGTGGTTTCCGATAAGATGGACAAGACCGTGGTGGTGGCCATTGCCGACCGTGTGGCCCACCCCCTGTATAAGAAGATCGTCAAGAGCACCTATAAGCTGAAGGCGCACGACGAGAAGAACGAGTGTGGCATCGGCGACCGCGTGCGGGTCATGGAGACCCGGCCCCTGTCCAAGGACAAGCGCTGGCGCGTCGTCGAGATCATCGAGAAGGCGAAGTAAGGAGGTGCCGGAATGATTCAGCAGGAAAGCTATCTGGAAGGTCGCCGACAACACCGGCGCCAAGGAGATCAGACCATCCGCGTGCTGGGCGGCTCCAGCCGCAAGTTCGGCAACATCGGCGACGTGGTCGTCGCTTCCGTCCGCAAGGCACAGCCTGGCGGAACCGTGAAGAAGGGCGAGGTCGTCAAGGCCGTCATCGTCCGCTCCGTCAAGGGCGTGCGCCGCTCTGACGGCAGCTATGTCCGCTTCGACGAGAACGCCGCCGTCCTGATCAAGGATGACAAGAACCCCAGAGGCACCCGTATCTTCGGGCCGGTTGCTCGTGAGCTGCGCGACAAGGATTACATGAAGATCCTGTCCCTGGCTCCCGAAGTGCTGTAAGGGGGTAGGAGAAGACATGAATAAGATGAGCATTCGAAGGACGACCTGGTTGTCGTCCTGTCCGGCAAAGGACAAGGGCAAGCAGGGCAAGGTCCTGGAGGTCATGCCCAAGTCCGGCAAGGTGGTCGTGGAGAAGATCAACGTCGTCTCCCGCCACACCAAGCCCCGCAAGCAGGGCGAGCAGGGCGGCATCCTCAAGAAGGAAGCCCCCATCTATGCCTGCAAGGTGCAGCGCGTCTGCCCCAAGTGCAACAAGCCCACCCGCCCCGCCCACAAGCTGCTGGAGGGCGGCAAGAAGGTCCGCGTCTGCAAGAAGTGCGGCGCCGAGATCTGAGAGAGGAGGAGTGAACAATAATGGCTGATAAGAAAGTGCCCAACCTGAAGGCGAAGTACCAGGCCGAGGTCGCTCCTGCTCTGATGCAGAAGTTTGGCTACAAGTCCGTCATGCAGATTCCCAAGATCGACAAGATCGTGGTCAACTGCGGCTGCGGCGAGGCCCGCGACAACTCCAAGGTTCTGGAGGCCGTTGTGGGCGATCTGACCAAGATTACCGGCCAGAAGGCCATCATCACCAAGGCCAAGAAGTCCGTGGCTAACTTTAAGCTGCGTGAGGGCATGCCCATCGGCGCGAAGGTCACCCTGCGCGGCGACCGCATGTGGGAGTTCCTGGACCGCCTGTTCAACGTGGCCCTGCCCCGTGTCCGCGACTTCCGCGGCATCAACCCCAACGCCTTTGACGGCCGCGGCAACTACGGCCTGGGCATCAAGGAGCAGCTGATCTTCCCCGAGATCGAGTACGACAAGATCGATAAGATCCGCGGCCTGGACGTGGTCATCTGCACCACCGCCAAGACCGACGAAGAGGCCAAGGAGCTCCTGTCCCTGATCGGCGCTCCCTTCGCCCGCTAAAGGAGGAGAACGAAATGGCTAAGAAGTCTATGATCCTGAAGCAGCAGGCGGAGCCCAAGTTCTCCACCCGCCGCTACAACCGCTGCAAGATCTGCGGCCGTCCCCACGCCTACCTGCGGGACTACGGCATCTGCCGTATCTGCTTCCGCGAGCTGGCTTACAAGGGTCAGATTCCCGGTGTCAAGAAGGCGAGCTGGTAAAGCCAGCCCGCCTCTTGGCCGGTAATTTGAATAAATCCCCCGCCGGCGAGCAATAGGTCGCAGTTGCCTAGCTGCGATACCTTGCCGCTGATACGGGCCCTGCCCGTAACTCTAATAGGAGGTAAACATCATGCACATCACTGATCCCATTGCGGATATGCTCACCCGCATCCGCAACGCGAACAACGCCAAGCATGACACCGTGGACGTCCCCGCGTCCAACATGAAGAAGTCCATCGCGCAGATCCTGCTGGATGAGGGCTATATCAAGAACTTCCAGCTCATCGACGATGGTACCCAGGGCGTCATCCGCGTCACCCTGAAGTACAATCCCGGCAAGGAGAAGGTCATCACCGGCCTGCGCCGTGTCTCCAAGCCCGGCCTGCGTGTCTATGCCGGTGCTGACGAGCTGCCCCGGGTTCTGCATGGCCTGGGCATTGCCATTGTGTCCACGTCCAAGGGCGTCATGACTGACAAGGCCGCCCGCGCGGCCCATGTCGGCGGCGAGGTCCTGGCGTTTGTCTGGTAAGGAGGGAGAGTAGAATATGTCTCGTATCGGAAGAATGCCGATCTCCATCCCCGCCGGTGTGGACGTGAAGATCGAAGCCGGTAACCTGGTTACCGTAAAGGGCCCCAAGGGTACCCTGACGCAGCAGCTGCATCCCGCCATGACCATCACCCAGGAGGGCGATGTGATCCATGTGACCCGTCCCAACGACGAGAAGGCCAACCGCAGCCTGCACGGCCTGACCCGCACCCTGCTGCACAACATGATCGTGGGCGTCACCGAGGGCTTCAAGAAGGAGCTGGACGTCAACGGCGTGGGCTACCGTGTGGCCAAGGAGGGCAACAAGCTGGTCATGAACCTGGGCTTCTCCCATCAGGTCACCGTCGAGGAGATCGAGGGCATCACCATCGAGGTGCCCAGCGCCAACAAGATCGTCATCAGCGGCACCGATAAGCAGAAGGTCGGCCAGTTCGCCGCCGAAGTGAGAGAGAAGCGTCCGCCTGAGCCGTACAAGGGAAAGGGCATCAAATACACTGACGAGGTCATCCGCCGCAAGGAAGGCAAGACCGGCGTCAAGAAGAAATAAGGAGGTGTGCCACTATGATCAACAGACCCGATACCAACGCTCAGCGGCTTAAGCGCCACAAGAGAGTGCGCGGCAAGATTTCCGGCACGCCCGAGCGTCCCCGCCTGAACGTGTTCCGCAGCAACACCAACATCTATGCCCAGGTCATCGACGACGTGACCGGCAAGACCCTGGTGTCTGCTTCCTCCCTGGAGAAGGGCTTCGAGGGCAAGGGCTCCGACTGTGAGGCCGCCAAGAAGGTGGGCCTGGCTGTCGCCGAGCGCGCCAAGGCCGCCGGCATCGAGACCGTCGTGTTTGACCGCGGCGGCTACGTGTACCACGGCCGCGTGCAGGCCCTGGCCGAGGGCGCCCGTGAGGGCGGCCTGCAGTTCTAAGGGAGGAGGAAAACGATAAATGGCTAGATTTGAGAGAGAACCCAGCGAGTTTACCGAGAAGCTCGTTGCCCTGAACCGCGTGTCCAAGACCGTGAAGGGCGGCCGCATCTTCAAGTTCGCCGCGCTGATGGTCGTGGGCGACGAGAAGGGCCGCGTGGGCTTCGGTCTGGGCAAGGCCGCTGAGGTGCCCGAGGCCATCCGCAAGGGCATCGAGGACGCCAAGAAGAATATGTGCACCGTGACTCTGTCCGGCACTACCATTCCCCATGAGGTCATCGGTGAATTCGGCGCCGGCCGCGTGCTGCTCAAGCCCGCCGCCCCCGGTACCGGCATCATCGCCGGCGGCCCCGTCCGCGCCGTCATGGAGGCCGCCGGCATCCGTGACATCCGCGCCAAGTGCCTGCGCTCCAACAACCCGCAGAACGTGGTCTCCGCCACCTTTGAGGGCCTGAAGTCCCTCCGTGGCCCCGAGGAGGTCGCCCGCATCCGCGGTAAGAGCGTCAGCGAGATCGTAGGTTAAGGAGGGCCGTGAACATGGCTAATCTGAACATCAAGCTGGTCAAGAGCCTGAACGGCCGTATCGCCAAGCACAAGGCGACCGCCGAGGCCCTGGGCCTGCGCAAGATCGGCGACACCACCGTGCAGCCCGACAACGAGGCGACCCGCGGCAAGATTGCGAACATCGGCTACCTGCTCCAGGTCACCGAGGAACAGTAAGGAGGTGCGCGAAATGAATCTGCATGAACTTTCCCCCGCTCCCGGTTCCAACCCCAAGGCCTATCGGAAGGGCCGCGGTCACGGCTCCGGCAACGGCAAGACGGCCGGCCGCGGCCAGAAGGGCCAGTGGGCCCGCTCCGGCGGCGGCGTGCGCGTGGGCTTTGAGGGCGGCCAGATGCCTCTGACCCGCCGCATCCCCAAGCGCGGCTTCCACAATATCTTTGCCAAACCCCTGGAGGCGATCAACGTCTCCGCCCTCGAGAAGTTTGAGGATGGCGCTACGGTCAATGTGTGCGACCTGCTGGAGAAGGGCATCCTCTCCAAGTGCGAGTACGGCTACAAGGTGCTGGGCAACGGCACCCTGACCAAGAAGCTGACGGTCCGTGCCTCCGCCTTCTCCGCCTCCGCCAAGGAGAAGATTGTTGCGGCAGGTGGAAAGTACGAGGTGGTCTAAGTGATCGAGACCATCCGTAACGCCTGGAAAATTCCCGAGCTGCGGAAGAAGATCTTCTTCACCGTGTTTGCCCTGCTGATCTTCCGGCTGGGCTCCGTGGTTCCTGTCCCCTTTATTGATAGCAATATGCTGGGCGCACCTCCACAACACTGGCGGCGATCTTCACCCTGCTGGGCGCCATGAACGGCACCGCCTTCTCCATGGCGGCCGTCTTCGCCCTGGGCGTGCAGCCGTATATCAACAGTTCTATTATCATCCAGCTCCTCACCGTTGCCATCCCTGCCCTGGAGCGGCTCCAGAAGGAGGGCGGCGAGGAGGGCCGGAAGAAGATTGCGGCCATTACCCGCTATGTCACCGTGGCCATCGGCCTGCTGCAGGGCTTCGGCTACTACACCCTGATCCGCACCCAGGGCGGCGGAACGATGCTGGACACCGCCGGCCTGCCTGGCTGGTGGGCGGGTATCGTCATCGTACTGTGCTTCACTGCCGGCTCCGCCTTTGTCATGTGGCTGGGCGAGCAGATCACCGAGTTCGGCATCGGCAACGGCATCTCCATCATCCTGTTCGCGGGCATCCTGTCCCGCGGCCCCAGCATGATCCGCACCATGTATCAGGGCGTCCGCAACAATCTGGACGGCGTTACCGGCGAGGGAATCTTTAATCTGCCCGTGTGGGCCATCCCGCTGATTCTCATCGGCATGCTGGCCATCGTGGTTCTCATTGTATTCATTCAGAATGCGGAGCGCCGCATTCCCGTCCAGTACGCCAAGCGCGTTGTGGGCCGGAAGATGTACGGCGGCCAGTCCAGCCACATCCCTCTGAAGGTGAACATGACCGGCGTTATGCCCATCATCTTTGCCCAGGCCATCGCCTCTCTGCCCGCTACCATCGCCGCGTTTGCCGGCGTGAGCAAGAACGACCCGGGCTTCTGGGGCGGCTTCCTGCGCGTCTTTGACACCACCAGCATTTTCTATATCGTGGTGTATTTCCTGCTCATCGTGGGCTTCAGCTTCTTCTACTCCACGATGCAGTTCAACCCTGTGGAGGTTGCCAACAACCTGAAAAAGAACGGCGGGTTCATCCCCGGCTTCCGCCCCGGCAAGCCCACCGCCGACTTTATCCACAAGGTGCTCAATAAGATCACCATGTTCGGTGCGCTCTACCTGGCGATTATCGCCATCGCGCCCATTGTCACCGGCGCGGTGATCGGCGTCAGCAGCCTGGCCATCGGCGGCACGTCCATCATCATCGTGGTCGGCGTCGCGCTGGAGACCACCAAGGCCCTGGAGGCCCAAATGCTGATGCGCCACTACAAGGGCTTCCTGGAGTAAGGGGAATCAGGATGAAAATCATTCTTTTAGGCGCACCTGGCGCCGGCAAGGGCACCCAGTCGGAGATTATCAGCCGCAAGCTGGGCATCCCCACCATCTCCACCGGCAATATCCTGCGCGCAGCCGTCAAGGAGGGCACTCCCATCGGCTTGCAGGCCAAGAGCTATATGGACGCGGGCAAGCTGGTTCCGGATGAGATCATCATCGGTATCATCCAGGAGCGGCTGGCCGAGCCCGACTGCGCAGGCGGCTTCATCCTGGACGGCGTACCCCGTACCATCGCTCAGGCCGAAGCCCTGGAGCGCCACGGCATCCGCTTTGACGCGGTCCTCTCCCTGGAGGTTGCCGACAGCGTCATCGAGGCCCGCATGACGGGCCGCCGGACCTGCCATGCCTGCGGAGCCACCTACCACGTCGTCATGGCGCCCCCAAGCAGGAGGGGCTCTGCGACAAGTGCGGCGGTGTGCTGGAGCAGCGCAAAGACGACCAGCCCGAAACCGTCAAGCACCGGCTGGAAATCTACCACAGTCAAACCGAGCCGCTGAAGGGCTTCTACGAGGAGAAGGGCGTGCTTAAGCGCGTGCCCGACCTGGGCGGCATCGAGGAGACAAACACCAAAATCATGGAATTGCTGGGGAAGTGAACGAGATGGATATGATCTCTCTCAAATCTCCCCGCGAAATCGAGTGCATGCGCCGGGCCGGGCGGCTGACCGCCCAGGCCCGGGCGCTGGCCGGCTCCATGGTGCGGCCCGGCGTGACCACCCATGAGATCGATACCGCCGTGCGCAAGTTTATCGAGAGCCACGGAGCCAAGCCCTCCTTCCTGGGCTACAGCGGTTTCCCCGGCTCCGCCTGTATCTCGATCAACGAGGAAGTCATCCATGGCATACCCGGTCCCCGGAAGCTGAAGGAGGGCGACATCGTCAGCGTGGACGTGGGCGCCTTTCTGGACGGCTTCCACGGCGACTGCGCCGCCACCTTCGCCTGCGGACAGGTGAGCGACGAGGCCATGCATCTGATCCATGTGACCGAACAGGGCTTCTGGGAGGGCATCAAGCTCGCCCGCTCCGGCAACCGGGTCTATGATATCTCCCACGCGGTGCAGCAGTACGTGGAAGCAAACGGCTGCTCCGTCGTGCGGGACTTCGTGGGCCACGGTGTGGGGGCCAGGCTCCACGAGCCGCCTGAGGTACCCAACTTCGGCCCAGCGGGCCATGGCCCCCGGCTTCAGCCGGGTATGACCATTGCAGTGGAGCCAATGGTGTGCGCGGGCGACTGGCGGGTGAAGGTGCTCAAGGACGGCTGGACCACCGTGTCCGCCGATGGGAGCCTGACCGCCCACTATGAAAACACCATTCTCATCACCGACGGGGAGCCTGAAGTGCTTACCCGGGTGGAGGATTGAGTATGGGATGCGCGTGTGCGCAGATTGTCCGCT
>ENA-OQAB01001136-OQAB01001136.1-human-gut-metagenome-genome-assembly--contig:-NODE-1136-length-12907-cov-3.036385_pt1 | contig 12907 bp, 12 predicted proteins | sample MGYA00242490_ERZ504517 | MGnify/ENA primary metagenome ERZ504517 (study PRJEB26092, sample SAMD00036298) | human gut metagenome | host: Homo sapiens | study: EMG produced TPA metagenomics assembly of...
GTGTAGGAAATCGTTTTGCTCTCGCCTCCATTGAGAATGGCTATATCCGTCGTATCGAATGCAATTGCAAACTTTGAATTATCGCTTTTAGGAATCGTGATAACAGAATCGTCCTCCAATGTGAAATAGACATTATCATTATCTTCCGTTACACTTTTGAAGATGCCATTCGTTCCGTCCTTGCCATCGACACCATCTTCTCCATCCGTCCCGTCTGCTCCCGTTGCTTGCCCTATATCCGTCCAAGTTTTACCATTATCCATTGAAAGCATCCAGCGACCATTTTCTATTTTCAGTTGTGGTGTAATGCCATCTTTGCCATTGGTTCCATCCTCGCCATCAACTCCGTCCTTGCCGTCTGTTCCTTGTGCCTTTACCTTATTTCCCTTTTCATCGGTCAGCCATTCACCATCAAGTGTCCAATAATAGATGCCGTCCGTGTCTTTCTTCACACCAATAATAGGAGCGTCCTCGCTACTTTTTCCCGATTTTAATTGTAGCAGTAGAACCATCTGAAAAGTGGATAATGTAACCATCGGATATTTGTTCAACTTTGGAAATCGACAAATTATCCTGCAATGCTTCTACAATCTTCTGCAACGATGAAATATTGGTGTTCATCTGTTTGCAGAGTTCCTCCAGTTTGGCCACACGATTTTCGAGGTCATTCAAATCATTGCGCAATGCGCTGTCGTCGTACTTATCGCCACAACCAAATAGCAATTAAGCCACACATGAGTAAGGATAATAGTTTTTTCATAAGTAGATGATATTTATAATTTAGTGTGTTTCAATAAATCCAACATTGCCCAAAATAAGTCGCAACGAATATGCCCTCCCATTGTTTGAGTTCCTATTGTGGAATAGTCTTGGAACGTGAAATTCTTGCCCTCTTTCTTAATAAGCCCATGCGCAAAAGCATTTCTAATATGTCGCATTAAATGATGGGCCTTATCATTAATTTTTGTTCTTTTATCTTGATGTGTTGAGAACCAAAAGAGATAAGGTAGTTTTGACCTCTTATTTTTAAGTGCAATATGATTCGTTGCACAAAAGGCGATTAATTTAGTATCATTGAGGTTATAATTCCCGTATTTATTTTTGATATTCAATTCATAATCGCAAACAAAATCATAAAAGGAATTTATTTCCTCTTTGGATAGATTGTTGATATTTATTGTTTTACCCATAAAATGAGTATTACATCCGTATCAACTCCTACTGCGGTGGGTTATAGGCAAAAAGAAAGTGTGGAGTTGTTCGCTTATCCAAATAGAGGTTCTGACAAAACCTTAGCACAAATAAGCAAATCTCCACACTTGGCAGTATATATCGGGATGATATATAGCTACACAAATGAAGAGTGTCTGTCTTGCTTACTCTCGTGCTAATTTTGAAACTGTCAGATTTCTATTTGAGAGTAAACGCGAAACACTTTCACGTTACTAATATGTCTGCTACCTGTTCGGTAACGACACAAAGATAGAAAATGTTTCTAAAAGACAGAACACTCTATGGAAATTTGCTGTGCTTTTATTGTGCAAAGTTCTTGAAAACAAAGTTTCTATCCAATAGTCGGGAGTATGGAATCGAAACTTTGTTAGTTGTAAGTTGGGTTAATCGTTCCCGCAAATTTCTTGTATTACGCCGTCCATGTAAATCGCCTGCCCGCTGGATTGTCTGCCCCACCAGTAGCAACCGTATTCCTCGATGATAACCTCGCCTTGCTCTTTCAGCCGTTCAGCCAGCCAAGAATCAATTAGCCACCATTCCATGACATCATCCACGAACGGATAAAGATATTCTTCGGAAATAAGGTTTGCCCGTATCATTTCCTCGATAACCGTGCTTTGATTCTTCAAAACACAATTCTGTACTATTCGTTGCGCATCCATTGGATTTCCAGTTTTGAGGTTAGTTGCAACAGCCAACGGTTTACGAAACATGCTAAATTGTGTTGGTCTATTTCGTTGCGAGGTATTAATCCCTCTACCGTCGGTGTGGCGCAACATTTCTCGATTTCAAAAAAATCGTTGATGTAGTGGTAAGGGATAAACTGCCGTTTAATGGTGTTGAAAGCAAAAATCACTTCGGGGTCACGGAAAAGAACGCCATTTATTTCGATGTGCTGTGTCAGCGAAATAAGGTTGTACTTTCCGATGCAGTCAGTCAGTTTCACATGGATTGTCTGGCTTGCATTTTTGATTTTCAGTTTTTTAGCCCGCACGGCCAACAAGGTTTGCAGAATCTCTGTCGCCCTTTCATTTAATGTTTTCATGGTCTGTAAAGTTTAGAGTTATTCCCCATTACTTGTAAAAAGATAACTCCATTCATAACCAACTAAAAAGGCGGCATATCTCCATGTAAGAATAGCTTTCCGATTCTATATAATGCAAATAATTCTATGCTGTTATATGGTTTCGGGCATAAATAGGGAGCGGTCTGTTTTATGTGGAATCCTATTAATGGAATAGATAAAAATTCGGTTTTCCATCCGAAAATGGGAGGGGTGAAAAATAGGGATTGGATCCGCTCGGTCGGGGTATCTCGGTTTGTTTGTCTGCAAGTGACAACCTTTTTCAGAAAAGGATATTTTATAGACCCTTTCACAAAGTTTGTCACCTTTTTGTTGCGGGACAATTTCGGTATAAATCGCACGATATGGGGAATGGATGATAAATAGATTTACCCAAAACTACCCTATAAAAGAAAGAATCGTTATCTTTGCCGAAAAGCAAGTGTATCATGTCCTATAAACCGCCTTACACCATTACGCCGAAGATCACGAATTTGGTTGCACAAATCAGCGAAGCAATCGGCAGCTATTATGCGCACGAAAATTTGCGTCTGCATCGTGTCAATCGAATCAAAACGATTCACGGGACGCTGGCTATTGAGGGCAACACGCTTTCGACGGAGCAGGTCACGGCGGTATTGGAGGGAAAACCCGTCGTTGCTCCTATTAACGAGGTGCAGGAGGTGCGCAACGCCCTTAAAGCGTATGAATTGCTCGACACGCTCGATCCCTGTAAAGTCGATGATCTGTTAAAGGCGCATGCCACGATGGAAGCGGGATTGATCGACGAAATCGGTTGTTTCCGCAAAGGCGGTGCGGGTGTGGTGTCGGGAAAAACGGTTATCCATTATGCGCCCGATGCCGAACGTGTGCCGTTTCTCGTAAACGATCTGTTCGAGTGGCTGCGCACCACGGATGAACACCCGTTGATCGCAAGTTGCGTCTTTCATTATGAATTCGAGTTTATCCATCCGTTCGCGGACGGTAATGGTCGCACGGGGCGATTGTGGCAGACATTGATTTTGAGCAGGTGGCGGCCTATCTTCAAAAACCTGCCGATCGAAAACATTGTATATAAGTATCAAAAGGAGTATTATAAGGCGATTGCCGTAAGCGGCGGTAAAGCGGGTTGCACGCCTTTCGTCGAGTTTGTTTTGGGGGTAATCGCCGAAACGCTCACTACCCAAGAAACTACCCGAAAAACTACCCAAGAAATTATTTTGGAAGCCATCGCCCGCAATCCCAGCATTACACGGGCGGAGTTGGCCGAGGTTGTCGGAATCTCACCCGACGGCGTGAAATATCATTTGCAGAAACTCACCAAGTCGGGCAGGCTCAAACGGGTGGGGTCTACACGCCGCGGGGAGTGGGTGATCGGGTGACAGGAATTCCGAAAAAGGTACTTTTATAGACCCTTTTCAAAAGTTTGTCACCGACCTGTTTTCACCCGTTACGGGCTATATGATCCGCTTTCCCAATTCGATGAACCGTTGTTTGTTGGTGCGCACCTCCCTGTACTCGAAATAGATTCCGATCATCTTTGCCGTCACTTTTTTGCGGTAGGGGATGCCGAGCCGCATAATCAGGTCGTTCATAAAACGGTTGACGACGCACACGGGTAGCTTGTCGCCCGTTTTCAGTTGGGCGTACACCTCCCCGCAGACTTTTTCCGAGGTCAGCAGTTGTTGGCTTTCGTTTTCCTGTATCTGTTTGCCGATTGCGTTCATGTTGTAGTTGTGCCGTTCGATCTCTGCCGCTCCGAGGGCGTAGTAGGCATCCACCATTATCGGCACTTGGCTTTGAATCTCCTCGCGCAGAAAGTAGTATTCATTCCACGTTCGGTTTTGTTCCAGTATCTCCAACTGCCGCACGATTTCGCGGAACAGCTCTTTCATTTTCAGTCGGGGATTTATGCGTTGCAGTCGGTCGCAGTCCGACAACGGATAGATATGTTCGGCGCAATCCGTGTGAAATGCTTTCGCGTACTCCTCCCGCACCAGTTCGGCGTCGGTGTAGTGCCGCTTGATCCGCTCGTCGTCGTAGGCGTTGTCCCACATGAACCAGTTGCGCGTTCCGTCGGCGTTCATGAACCGTTTGTAGTCCATTCCCTCCAACGCCTGCGCACGGGTATCGCAACCCGCCCCCGACGCTTCGATTTGCAGGACTTGTTTGTAAACCGCCTCGCACTCCTCCAACCTCATGGCGATTTCCTCCCGCGATTTGCAGGGCATCTCCTTATTGGTGCTGAAAATATGCGCGGCATCCTCCACGCCGTTGCGGAAGCGTCCGACGATCTGCACGGCTTCGGTCGTGGGGTCGATGACGGTGTGCGTCGCAAACGAAAGGTCGGTTACGATCAGCACGCAGGCTGTTGTCGGCAGTTCGATGTCCACCGCCGAAAAGAAACGGCTCGTGAAAAAGTTGATTTCATCCAGTTCTTCGAGCGAGGAGTAAGCCCGCGAAAAATCCCGCTTGCGGAGTTTCTTCACACTCTCGTAACTGCAAAAGACCTTGCACCGTTTTTCGATCTTATAGGTGCAGATCATGCAGTGGATCGTATCGGTCGAGTTCAGAAAGATGCAGAGCGGATGCCCTTTGCCTTTTACCTGTCCCATAAGGGTACGCACCCAGCCGACGGTGTTGTTCGTATGTATGAGCAACATTTTCGGCTTGTGGTCATAGGTCGGGCGGAGTATCTTCATCGTAAAGCCCTGCTGCTCGAAACGGGGATCGGACGGAATGATCGGCGTCGCAGAAACCATCGCCTTTTGCTTGCATCGGAAAAAATCATCCATCGGGAGCGTGATAGAGCCGCGGTAGCCTGCATCCTGTATCGTGCGTTCGCACTCGTCGAACAGCATGAACCATTCACCGTGCATATCCGTATGCGTCTGCACCATCGCCGAGCGGACTTTGGGGAAACTTTCGGGCGTGGTCATGATTTTCAGATAGCCGTCGTTGTAGTTCGTGTTCAGAAAGTCGATGATGTCCTCGGTCGTTACGCCCTCGAACACGCCGAGTATCTGCGGGTGCTTTTTCATCTTGCCCTCGATAACGGGAACATTCGGCTCGATGATGACGGAGTGTCGGGGCGCATTGATTTCGGCATAGGTCGCACCGCATCCCGTGACGGTCTTGTTGATGATCGAATTGGTAGGTATTTCGGGCATTACGGCGTCGAACCGCTGGCCTGCATCTATTGTGATATATTCAATCTTCATCTAATAATTTGATTTATAGTTAAAAAAAACTTGGGGAGCGAGCGGTGAAACCCGCTCCCCTCGTTCAGCAGTTTAGTTCAGCAGTTCGGTGATGTCCTCCATCGCTTCGGCAGGCATCACGACTTTGCCGTTGGGAAAGTGGTACTTTTTGGCGAGGTAGCCGATTCCCTCCTCGCTCTCATTGTACTCCTCGGAGGTGATCGGGGTCAGTTTCTCCACCTCGGCGGCCACCTCTGCCAGCCACTCGGACTGACAGCAGATTTCACGGTCGGGTTCAAACTCCGTTACTTCGGGCAACTCCTTACCCATCAGGAACGCCATCAGGTAGTTCCAGATTTGGGCATTGAGCAACAGCTTCCCGTCCAACTCGGTGTAACCCTTACGGATTCCGAACCACACGTAGCCGCATCCAGCCACGTCTACACGGGTGGTCACGATCAGGGTGGTAGCCCCTGCCGCAATCGCTTTCGCCAGCGTGCGGAACATTTTGGCATTCCCTGCGGGTTTGATTTTGATAATGCGAAGATTCATTTTCTCCTCCTGCTCCTCGGCGGCTTTGATTTCCGCCATCTTTGCCTCGTGTGCGATTGCCGAGGCCATCATCTCCTCTGCGCGGTTCCCAGCTACCTGCTGCGATTCCGCATTTTCTGAAATTGTAGTCATAGTTTTATTAAATTTGATGTTAATATTGTCGTTGATGTTTGCAAGCGTTTTCATAATCGTTATCTTTTTTATTAAGTTTTGTTGCCGCCTCTTTCGGGCTGTCGGCTACTCCCCGAATCACTCGAATAACCGTACGCTTTATTCGCGGATTCTGGCTATTGAACCTGCATAAATCCGACCTTTGGTGCCTTGGCGAAATATAAATAATAGCCAGCGAAAACTGACCTATTCATTACCTTTGCTGTCGAAAATATTGCAAAATATATCAGGGAAAATATTGTAAATCTGTCCGTTATGACAAAATGGCAGGTGTCATGACACTGGCAGATTTTTGGCAGAAAAAAGAAAGGGAACCGCGATAAACGGCTCCCTTAAATGGTATGGTTATATAGTCCGATCAGTCCAATAGCGGAAAATCAAAATCCTGCATGATAACCTGTCTTTGCAATGGTATCGGTCTGAATCGTGGTGCTTGGTTCATAGCCGCTCGTTTCAGATAGGCGGCAAGGTCGGCGCGGATTACTTTCGGGTCGTATTTGCCGCTCTCTCCTTTATTATTGGGATAACAACCCGTGACGCGTGTATAGTCGTGAATGAGTTGGCATAATTCGTTCGGCATATTGGGCTGGCTGGGGATTGCGTTTTCTTCATGGAGCATTCGGTAAATGCCGTATGCAACTGCCGAATAGATGGCATTCTTCTTTTCTCGCCCCGCAGACGGTTTGCGCCGTTGAATATCCTGCCGTGCTTCCTCGGCTGTCTGTACTTCGGGAAAATAGCTTGCAAGTTCCTTTTTAATCAGACGGAATAACCAGTTATTGCTGTTTGGAATAGAAATCTGTTCCGCTTCCCCATTATTGGTGCGAATTGTGATGGCGGTCTGTTTGTTGCTTTTAAGTGTCCGTGCCTCCATTTGCTCCATAAAAAGCAATAGGTGCGCCCATTCGCTTTGGTATATGTCCCAAGTATGAAACTGAACAAGGTCATTGTATTCGTTTTCGTCGATCTGCTGTTCGCGGATGCAGTAGGCCACCAGCAATAGGGCTTCCTCTATTATCGGGGTAATTGTCCCGTAAGAGTTGATAAGCGACAACAAATCATGGCATTCGAGGTGTCGAAACGGCAAAACCAGATTGCAATCCTCTTTAATGCTGTACTTTACGATATTACCCTCTCGGTGAGGTATCAGACATTTGGCATTTGAAAGTTCTTTGTTGAAATAACCTGCCGTGATGCCGAAATATTTTTCCAGTAAGGGCAGGCAAGCGGTGAAATATTCGGTTGTTACGGGGTAAAAGGTTTGTTCTTCTTGCATAGGAGTATCTTTATAAAGACGAATTTACAAAATTCCGCTTTCTGCCGCAACCGACGACCGCAGAAAAAAGAAAAGGGACTACCCGATGCAAGCGGATAATCCCTTAAAAGGTAGTGATAAATTTAGTTTTGGGGGCTATAAGATAGACCTTTTTTTCAAACCTTGTCACCACCTCACAATAAGTTTTGCATGGCCGCATCTATCTGCGAGTTCTCGAATGAATCGAGGTAGATTTGCGTAATCTTTTCCGAACTGTGCCCCAGCGATTCCGAAATGATGGATGTCGAAACTCCCGACCTTTTCAGAACAGTTGCGAACGAGTGCCGCGCAACGTATGTCGTGAGCGTGATAGGCAGGTGCAGATGCTCGCCGATTAGTTTCAGATAGCGATTTATCCGCTTGTTCGTCCGTTGCACCCGTCCGTACTGCTGTTGTGCCGTAATGTGAACAGAACGCCTTAAACAGGGAAAACATAGTCCTGCGGATGTGCGTTCGGTTGGCGGTACTTGTCGAGGATGTCGAGGGCGGCGGGTTGGAGTTGGAACGACAGGAGTTTACCCGTTTTCTGTCGGTTGAAAACCAGCCGCCCGTCCACGATGTCGGCATAGCGGATGTGCAGAATGTCGGTCAGATTGATGCCGCATGATAAATAGCTGAACAGGAACAAGTCTTTTGCCAGTTGCAGGAACGGTTTGGGGTACTTGGTCAGCGTCCGTACCTCGCAATCCATAATCCGCCGAATATCCTCTTTTGTCAGCGACCGTTTGGCCGTGGCTTCCTTGAATCGGCTCACTTTGAACGTGTCGAAAGGGTAGTCCGTTTTCTTGATTAGGCCGTCGGTGATTGCGCTGTTGTAGAGTACCCGCAACGAACGGAAACGGATGCCGATGGAGTTGTCGGAATAATGCCGTTCCACCCGCAGCCATTGTTCGTATCGTTTCAGCCACTCGGCGTCGATGTCTATAAAATAAAAGTCCAGCGAACGGCAGAATTTCGTCAGCGAGGTGCGGAGTTCCTGAAAGGTCTTGGCGTTGCCTACACGTTTCTCGGCCAGCAGGCGGTCGATGTAGCCGTTCAGATATTCGCCGACGGTTTGGCGCACGACCTTGCGGGATGCCTTTTCGACAAGCGTGTTCAACGTGTACTCCTTATCGCTGGTTTTGAAATCCATGACCTGACTTTGGAGTTCCTGCGTTTTCTGTTGGATAAGGGCTTCGATGCGCTCTTTGTCGGGACAGTTACGGCGCGGTTTACACTTTTCTGCATCCCAGTATTGCAGAGCGAGGGAAATGTGCAGACTGATGTACTTCCGTTTTCGGTTCTTCGTCAGCCGTAACATAATGGGATGCTGACCGTTGGATAATGTTTTGGATGTGTAGAGTACCGCCTCGATTGTTGTGTTCATCGGGAAAATTCGGTTTACACATTGGTTTACACAAACTGCGTAAACCGACGGAGAACGGGCTCAAAACAAGACACGAAAAAACCACCTACATCGCTGTAAGTGGTTGATTTTGAGAGTGACGCCGACAGGACTCAAACCTGTAACCTTCTGATCCGTAGTCAGATGCTCTATTCAATTAAGCTACGGCGCCGAATTGCGAATGCAAATGTAGTGTGAAAATTGCTCTTATGCAAATAATTTGTCGTAAAATTTACCAGTCTTTTTATTTTATATCTTGGTAAGAGGGGTAATTTTGAATATAATACATTGATAATGTTTGATTTGAGGTAATCTGTGCTTTGTTCGGATTCTTTTCCGGGAGTTTGTCGGTGGAAATATCGTTGCCGGGGAAAGAGGGCATTTGTCGTGTCCGACTGGCTATGGGGACCGGAGATTTGTCATACAAAATTACCCCTGCGGGCTGAAATCCGCAGGGTAATTCGATGATTTTGCCGGATGCGCTTATTTGACCAGTTCGGCGAGCTTCTCCTTGATTCCTTCGCCTCGCAGGTCTTTGGCGACGATCTTGCCTTCGGGCGAGATCAGGAAGTTGGTCGGGATGCTGCGGATTCCGTACTCTTCGACGATCGGGGCGCTCTTGCCGTCGGTGACGGCGATTACGTTGGGCCACGTCATCTCCTCTTTTACAAGGAATTCTTTCCAACTCTCGGCATCGTTGTCGAGCGATACGCCGTAAATGTTGAATCCTTTGGGGCCGAACTCCTTGAACGCCTCCTTCAGATAGGGCAATTCGCCGCGGCAGGGACTGCACCAGGTTGCCCAGAAGTCGATCAGCACCCATTTGCCGGGGCCGATGAGGGGTGTCACCGAAACGGTTTCGCCCAGGGAGTCGGGCAGCGCGATTTTCCAGATAGGGCTTGCCGATTTCGGTATTTTCCTGGGCGGCGATCGATTTGGCGATGGCGGTCAGGATCTGGGTTTTCTGCATCTGTTCGGGGAATTTATTCAGGATTTCGCGGGCTTCTTGCGGTTCCATTTCGTTATAGAGGTTTCCGAAGAAGTAAACGCCGACCAGGTTGTCGGAGTTGTTGTCCAAAGCGCGGCGCATGATGCCGTTGGCTACCTGGTTCAGCGAATCGAATTTCTCCATGTCGTTTTCTTGCATGGCCACCAGGAATTGTCCCTGAAGCATGCCCAAAGAGTCGTTTATCGGCTGGAAAATCTCGTTCGAGCGGGTGCCGCCGACTTGGAATTGGCCCAGATCCGCAGTTTAACGTCGATTTTTCCCGGTTCGAGGAAGATGAATCCGATGCCCTGGCGGTGCCGGTTGGTAAGGATGGCCAGGTCCGGCTGGTCGATCGTGCCTTTGATTTTGAACGTACCGTCCGCAGCGACGGCTGCCGATGCGATGGTCGGATTTTCGGGATTGCCTTGCATCAGGAATACGGAGTCCGTGATTCCCGGGTCCAGTTTGCCGGTGATGGTGTAGGTATTGCCTCCGCATCCCACGAGGGTGCCTGCGGCAAGAAGACCTATTAACGCTTTTTTCATAGTGCTGAGAAAGGATTAAAATGATTATTTGGTCGGTTTGTGATTCGTCTTTTGGGGTGTTCGCGGCGTTTGCCGGATTTCGCGCTGGGGATTATCCTTCAAAAACCGTTCCCAGCTCGAACTGCCCTTTGCCGAGGCAGCCTTGCGGCCTCCGCCGAGTCCTTTGAACCGATCTTCGCCGAGGGCGCCGTTCAATGGGTTCGAACTCATGAAATGGTGGCACAGGGCGACGGCCATACCGTCCGTAGCGTCCAGTCGCCGGGGCGGACGTTCGATCGTGAGCATGCTGCTGACGAGAGCCGCGACCTGCTCCTTGGGGGCCGAGCCTCGGCCCGTGATACACTGTTTGATGCGTGTGGGGGGCGTATTCGAATACCTGCAGTCCGCGGCTCAACGCCGCAGCCATCGCCACGCCTTGCGCCCGGCCCAGCTTGAGCATCGACTGCACGTTCTCGCCGAAGAAGGGCGATTCGAGGGCCACCTCGCGGGGGCGGTATTCGTCCACGAGGGCACCGACCCGCTCGAAAATGTAGCGCAGCTTTTCGTAAGGATCGTTCATCCTGTGCAGGTCGATGTCGCCCAGCACGACCGATCGGACCTCCCGTCCGCAAACCTCCAGCACCCCGTACCCCATGTAGTTGGTGCCGGGGTCGATGCCCATGATGCGGTATGTCGTCGGGTCGGACACGGTGCAGGGACGTTACTTCTCCTTGAGGGCCGCGATCTCCTTTTCCGCCTGACTCACGCGGCGTGCCAGGTCGGGCAGGTTCTTGAAGATGGCCGATGCGCGGTGATATTGCATGCCGGGCAGCGCCGGATAGCCGAAACGTACTTCTCCGTCAGGTACGTCTTTGTCGAGACCGCTTTTGGAGCCGATGCAGACCCTGTCGCCGATGGTCACGTGGTCCGCGATGCCGACCTGTCCCGCGAGGAAACAGTTGTGCCCCACCTTCGAAGTGCCTGCGATGCCTGTCTGGGCCGAGGAAACGGTATTCTCGCCGATTTGCACGTTGTGGCCGATCTGGATCAGGTTGTCGAGTTTCACGCCCCGGCGGATGATCGTCGAGTCGGTCTTGGCCCGGTCGATGCAGGTGTTGGCGCCGATTTCCACGTCGTCTTCGACGACGACGTTGCCCAGTTGCGGAATCTTGTCGAAGCCGCCTGCGGCATTGGGAATGAAGCCGAAGCCGTCGGCGCCGATCACCGCACCCGCATGCAGGATGCAGCGGCTGCCGATCACGCACCCCTCGTAAATCTTGACACCCGGGTAGAGGATCGTTCCGTCGCCGACGGTCACGCCGTCACCGATATAGACCTGGGGATAGATTTGGCAGTCGGCGCCGATGCGGGCTCCCGCCTCGATAACGGCGAAATCGCCCACGTAACAATCTTCGCCCAGTGTCGCCCGCTCCGAGATCGAAGCCCGCTCGCTGATGCCCTGTTTGCGGGGTTTTGCGGCCTGATACATTTGCAGCAGTTTGAGCACTGCGGCGCCGGTGTCTTCGACTTTAATCAAGGTGGCGGTCACGGGTTCCGAAGGGGTGAAATCCTTGTTCACCAATACGATCGACGCACGGGTTTTTGTAAAGGTGTTTTTTCGTATTTGGGGTTGGTCAGGTAGGTCAGGGCGCCGGGTTTCGCCCTCTTCGATCGAGGAGACGGTGTGCACCTTGGCCTCTTTGTCGCCTGCGACTTGGCCGCCGAGAAAACCGGCGATCATTTCTGCGGTAAATTCCATCATAGCAATATAGTAATCAGAGGTATTTTTTTATGTCTATTCCTTCGGGCATGAATTCATCGACCGTGCGGCCGAAAGCCAGTACTTCGCGTACGGTGCTCGAGGCGATGTCGGCTACGGGAGCCGGGGTGAAGAGCATCACGGTGATGATGTCGGGATGCAGGCGGTGGTTGGTCGCCTCCATCGTCCGTTCGTATTCGAAATCGGTGGTGTTGCGCACGCCGCGGATGATGGCCGAGGCATGCTGGTCGCGGGCGAAGTCGCCCGTCAGACCGGTATAGATTCTCACTTCGACCCGGGGGTTGTCCGCATAGAGGTCTTCGATGAGTTGTTTGCGGGCTTCGATGCGCAGCAGTCCTGCCTTGGAAACATTGTTGCCGATGCCGATGACGACCTTGTCGAAGATTCGCAGGGCATCGTCCACGAGTGCCTGATGGCCCCGGGTAAAGGGATCGAACGATCCCGGAAAAATGGCGATGGTGTGTGACATTGGGAGCAAAGGTAATGAAAATGAATACAGAATCCAACAAATGGATCCGGGGGTGTCGCCGAATGTATCCGACTTTCTGCAAAAGTAATGAAAATGAGTGCAGAATGAAACGAGCGAACTGTTTTTTATGCCGAGTGTATTCCGATCTTTTGTAAAGGTATTGCAAATAGGGTGGGACAAAGGAAACCTGTCCGGTTTGTATCGGGCAGGATGCGTTAGTATAATTTG
>ENA-OQAB01001137-OQAB01001137.1-human-gut-metagenome-genome-assembly--contig:-NODE-1137-length-12899-cov-5.070702_pt1 | contig 12899 bp, 11 predicted proteins | sample MGYA00242490_ERZ504517 | MGnify/ENA primary metagenome ERZ504517 (study PRJEB26092, sample SAMD00036298) | human gut metagenome | host: Homo sapiens | study: EMG produced TPA metagenomics assembly of...
CTCGCGACCTGTTTTTTTATATTTAAGATTACTGCTCTCTGATCTCGCTGTGGAATTCCCTGTAAGGATTTCACGCCCAGATGGCCGCTTTTTCTTAATGGTTCTAAGAGCCTGAACCGTAGCCTTGGCTGCCGCCATGTTTGTAAAGTAAGGAATCTTGCCCTTAACAGCTGCCTTTCTGATGTAGCTGTCGTCGCCCATACCCTTTCTGTCCAGAGGAGTATTGATAATGATGTCTACCTCTCTGTTTGTAATCTTATCCAGGATGTTCGGACGGCCCTCGTCAATCTTAGCTACCTTCTTGGCCGGAAGTCCTGCAGCTACCATAATGTCGCAGGTTCTTCCTGTTCCCATCAGCTCGAAGCCGCACTCGTGGAAGCCGTTGGCTACCTCGATGAGCTCTGCCTTGTCCTTGTCGTTGACGCTTAACAGAACGGTTCCCTTAGCTGGAAGTCTTGTCTGAGTCGCCTCCTGCGCCTTGTAGATAGCCTCTCCTACGTTGGCGGACATGCCCAGAACCTCTCCTGTGGAGCGCATCTCCGGTCCTAATACTGGGTCAACCTCTGGGAACATCTTGAACGGGAATACAGGCATCTTCACACCGTAGTGAGGAATTTTCTTCTCCTTTAACTCCGGAACCGGTGAAGGACGTCCTGTCAGGTAGGAAGTCATAATGTCTGTAGCCAGCTTAACCATCTTGATGTTGCATACCTTGGATACGAGCGGCACAGTTCTGGATGCTCTCGGGTTTGCCTCCAGCACGTAAACCTCGCCGTCCTCGATAGCGTACTGCATGTTCATCAGACCTACTACGTGCATCTCCTTCGCGATTCTGCTGGTGTAATCCTTGATTGTCTCTACCTGGTCGAGAGTCAGATTTCTGGACGGAAGGATACATGCAGAGTCTCCGGAGTGGATTCCTGCCAGCTCGATGTGCTCCATAACAGCCGGAACGAATACGTTCTCGCCGTCGCTGATAGCATCTGCCTCACACTCGGTCGCATGGTGAAGGAAACGGTCAATCAGAATCGGGCGATCCGGTGTCACGCCTACTGCCTGCTGCATATAGAAGGACAGCGCGTTATCATCATGAACAACCTCCATACCGCGTCCGCCTAATACGTAGGAAGGACGAACCATAACCGGGTATCCAATCTTGTTGGCAATGGCAAGAGCCTCGTCTACATTGACAGCCATACCTGACTCAGGCATCGGAATGTTTAACTTATCCATCATCTCGCGGAATAAGTCTCTGTCCTCTGCCATGTCGATAGTCTCCGGAGTTGTTCCAAGGATGTTTACGCCGTATTTCTTAAGATCAGCTGCCAGATTTAACGGAGTCTGTCCGCCGAACTGAGCAATCACGCCAAGCGGTTTTTCCTTATGGTAGATGCTTAATACATCCTCCAGTGTCAGCGGCTCAAAATACAGCTTGTCGGAGGTATCGTAGTCTGTAGATACTGTCTCCGGGTTGCAGTTTACGATAATGGTCTCAAATCCCAGCTCCTTCAGGGCTACTGCAGCGTGTACGCAGCAGTAGTCAAACTCGATACCCTGGCCGATACGGTTCGGGCCGCCGCCGAGAATCATAATCTTCTTATTGTCTGTACACGGGCTCTCGTCCTTAATGTGGTAGCTGGAGTAGTAGTATGCAGAATCCTCTGTTGAGCTTACGTGTACGCCTTCCCAGCCTTCCTCAATGCCTGCCTCTGTTCTGGCATCGCGGACTGCCTCCTCGGAAATCTCCAGAAGCTCGCTTAAATATTTATCAGCAAAGCCGTCTAACTTGGCCTGACGCAGTACCTCAACCGGAGGAACCTGTCCCTTATACTTGAGAAGAGCTTCCTCTTCCTCCACTAATTCCTTCATCTGGGCAATGAAATAGCTCTTAATCTGTGTCAGATTATGAAGTTCCTCCACTGTAGCGCCCTTTCTTAAGGCCTCATACATGATGAACTGGCGCTCGCTGGAAACTGTGTGGAGCATGGAGAGCAGCTCCTTCTTGCTCTTTCCTTCGAAGCCTGCGTGGCCTAAGCCATAGCGGCCTCTCTCCAGGCTTCGGATGGCCTTCTGAAGAGCTTCTTTGTAGGTCTTTCCGATACTCATAACCTCGCCTACAGCCTTCATCTGTGTGCCTAATTTATCCTGGGAACCTTTGAATTTTTCAAATGCCCAGCGTGCGAACTTGATAACAATGTAGTCGCCGGACGGAACGTACTTATCGAGGGTGCCGTACTTTCCGCATGGAATCTCATCCAGCGTCATGCCTGTAGCCAGCATAGCGGATATAAGGGCAATCGGGAAGCCTGTTGCCTTAGAAGCAAGGGCTGAGGAGCGGGAGGTACGAGGGTTAATCTCAATGACAATATCACGGTCTGTCTTCGGATCGTGAGCCCACTGCACGTTGGTTCCACCGATAACCTGGATAGCCTCTACGATCTTGTAGGACTTCTCCTGAAGACGCTTCTGAACCTCCTCGGAGATAGTCAGCATCGGTGCGGAACAGAAGGAGTCTCCTGTGTGAACGCCGACTGGGTCGATGTTCTCGATAAAGCAGACTGTGATCATGTTGTTCTTGGAGTCACGGACAACCTCTAACTCCAGCTCTTCCCATCCCAGAATAGACTCCTCGACGAGAACCTGTCCTACCATACTTGCCTGAAGACCTCTGGCACAGACAGTCTTTAACTCCTCTACGTTATATACAAGGCCGCCGCCCTCGCCGCCCATGGTATAGGCCGGACGAAGCACAACCGGATAGCCTAACTTATCGGCAATCTCCAGAGCCTGGTCTACCGAGTAGGCAACCTCACTTCTGGCCATCTCGATTCCAAGGCTTTCCATGGTCTCCTTGAACTCTTCTCTGTCCTCACCGCGCTCGATAGCGTCTACCTGAACGCCGATTACCTGTACGTTATATTTGTCAAGAACGCCTGCAGCCGCCAGCTCGGAGCACAGGTTTAATCCTGACTGTCCTCCCAGGTTCGGAAGAAGGGCATCCGGACGCTCCTTTGCAATGATCTGCTCAAGACGATCTACATTCAGCGGTTCAATATAGGTAACGTCTGCTGTCTCCGGATCAGTCATAATCGTAGCCGGGTTGGAATTTACCAGCACAATCTCATAGCCAAGCTTCTTAAGAGCCTTACATGCCTGAGTTCCAGAGTAGTCAAACTCACATGCCTGTCCGATGATGATTGGACCGGATCCAATAATCATTACTTTGTGAATGTCATTTCTTCTCATGTTTTCTCCCTCTCATTGTCACCAGTTTGCGTTTACTTTCTTTGTGTCTGCCAGAGCCTCCTCACATTCAGGCCCTAGTTAACCATTATCAGCATTATAATAGAAAAATCAGACTCTGTAAATAAAAAATTTTAGTTTTGATGTAGAATTTTGTCTTCCATTTTTCTGGTTTTTGTGCTATACTGACAAGGATATAGTGGGGTATTATTTCCGGCTGGCGGCTCTTATGGCAGACAGGCCGGTTTTCTTTTATTCGACAGAGAGAGGGATAGGATGAACAGACTTCAGATTGTAATTATAGACGGCCAGGGCGGCCGTATGGGGAAGGGAATTGTGGAGCAGTTAAAAAAGCGGTTTCCGGAGCTTCCTCTCACCGCCGTAGGGACTAACAGCATCGCCACCGCAGCCATGATGAAAGCCGGAGCCGACTGGGGCGCCACAGGAGAGAATCCCGTAGTGGTAAACAGCCGCTCGGCAGATGTCATCATCGGGCCTGTGGGCATCGTCATCGCCGACGCTCTGCTTGGCGAGGTGACGGAAACTATGGCGGCGGCGGTGGGGAAAAGCCCGGCCCACAAGCTTCTGATTCCTGTCAGCCACCGCTGCAGCCACACGGTCGTAGGCTGCAGAGAGCTTTCTCTCTCCGAGTACATCAGGATCGCCTGCGACGAGGTGGAACGGATGCTTGCAGAGGAGAACCATTTATAACCTGCTTCTCACCGCAGGTTTTTCATGAACTGCGTCTCATAATAAAAATTCCACAGCGGCCAGACACCGTCAAAAGGCAAAAGGCAGATACAGGACTTCACCCTGGATGGGTACGTCCTGCATCTGCCTTTTTTATTTTTCGCATTCTGATTGACAGGTTCGAAGCCTCTTACGGCCGGTTCTGGTGCCAGATTCTGCCTTCTTCCTTATCGTGCAGAACCTGGGCTTTTAAGTCCTCCACCGAATCAAACTTTTTCTCCGGGCGCATGAAGGTCAAAAGTCTCACCTTCACGTCCTTCCCATAAATATCTCTTGTCCAGTCATAGATATGGGTTTCCACGCCTGCAGGATGCTCTCCTTTGATAGTGGGCTTTCTGCCGATATTTGTGATTCCAGGATAGAGCTTTCCATCAATCTCCACCTCCGACAGATATACGCCGAAGGCTGGCAGATGCTTCTGGGACGGCGGAAGCAGATTTACGGTGGGAAATCCCATGCCGGTTCCCAGATGTTTTCCGTGAACCACGCGGCCCTGGATAGAATACGTATAGCCTAACAGTTCGTTAGCCTTCTCAATTCTTCCGGCGGCCAGCTCCTCCCTGATGTAGGTGCTGCTGATTTCCCGTTCTCCGTCCATGGCTTTTTCCACGACAGTTAAGTCATAGCGGAATTTTTCTGCATTGGCCTTTAAAAACGCTACGTCTCCGCTCCGGTTCCGTCCAAAGTGAAAATCTGTGCCTGCCACAATGGCCTCTGCGTTCATCTGTCCCTTTAGTACATGAACGACAAACTCCTCCGGGCTCATGGAAGCCACCTGCTCATTAAATGGGTATTCCACCAGATAATCGACGCCTGCGTCTCTCAGATTCTCATACCGCTCCTCATTTGTGGTAATCATGGTCTGGAGCTTCTTCCGAATCAGGGTTCCCGGAGCCGTCTCAAAGGTGAAAACAGCCGTCTTGCAGCCCTTTTTCCCTGAATCGAAACAGCTCCTCCAGAAGCTTTTGTGGCCTCTGTGAAGTCCGTCAAATTTTCCAAGGGTAACGGCTGTCGGCTCTTCAATCTGAAATTCCCTGGTTCCTCTGATGTATTCCATGGCTAGTCTCCTCCCAGAAAAATTTTCCTTGGCTTCCACTTCTTTTCAGACGCCCTGTACTCGTAAACTCCGATAAAACGGCCGGATCCGTCATACACACGGCACATGCTGCCGTCCTGTTCCGGCGTATCCTGCCCTGCGTCCGGTTCCCACCGCCCTCTGGCCTGGCTTTTTAAGAAAAAGTTGCCGTTTGATAAAAGCCTGTCCAGCGTTTCATCCTCCGAATAAAAGGCCGGAAAATGAGAAAACATCTGATCTACCGGAACAATCCTCTCCTGGACAGTCCCTTCCTTCACAAGCTCCTCCATCTGGGATAAGGTCAGACTGTCCTTTACCAGAAACCGATCCACCTGAGTCCGGAGCAGATGCTCCATGCAGGCGCCGCACCCCAGCTTCTCTCCGATATCATGGCAGAGAGTTCTGATGTAGGTTCCCTTGGAGCAGTGAACCGTCATGGTCACTCTTGGCAGCTCCATCTTATCAATCGAAAGACTGAAAATTTCCACCGGCCTGGCCTGGCGCTCTACCTCTTTTCCCTCTCTGGCCAGCTCATAGAGCTTTTTCCCATTCACCTTGAGAGCAGAGTACATGGGCGGAATCTGGTGATACAGCCCTATGAAGCTCTCTGCAGCCTCTGCAGCGGCAGCCTCGTCCACTCCCTCTGTGCTTCTCTCTGAGAGAACGGTTCCCGTGGTATCCTGGGTATCCGTGGAAACTCCTAACAGCATCACCGCCTGGTAGGTCTTCGTCTTGTCTGTCAGCATGTCGCAGAGCTTCGTTCCTTTTCCCAGGCATACGGGGAGAACTCCCTCTGCTGCCGGATCAAGCGTTCCTGTATGGCCGATTTTTTTTCTGCTTTAAAATTCCGCGGAGCTTGGCCACCACGTCGTGGGAGGTGTAGCCAGGCTCTTTGTAAATATTGATTACTCCGTGAAACATTTATGTTCTGCCTCCCATGCGAGAATCTGCCGTTCAATATGGGGCGCCAGATTATTGAGCACGTCGTGAAGCGTTCCAGACATGGTGCATCCGGCCGCTCTCACGTGGCCGCCTCCGCCAAAATAGGCTGCAATCTGGCTCACGTCCACGTATCTGCAGGATCGCATGCTCACCTTAAACTCGCTGTTCCCTGTCTCATACATAAAAATGGCGACCTCCACCCCTGCAGTCAGGCGCAGCTGGTCAATAATCCCGTCCAGATCCTTGTTCGTCACCCCGTAGAACTCCATCTCTTTCTTCGTCACAGAGCTGAAAATGCACCTGCCGTCCATGAACAGAACGCTCTCTAACAGGGCGCGGCCTAAAACCTGATTTTGCACATAGGTTTTCCGGTAAAAGCTGCCGTCGATGATCTCTGTGGTGTCGATTCCTTTGTCCATCAGCTTTCCCGCGATTTCCATGGTTCTTCCCGAGGTGCAGCTGAATTTGAAAACGCCTGTATCATGGACAATTCCTGTATAGAAGCACTCGGCTGCCGCCAGATCGATCTTCTCCATGTCAAGCAGGGTGCATACCACCTCGCTGGCTGAGCTGGCATCCGGCTCTACGCAGTTTTCCTCTGCGAATCCACGGTTTGTCACATGATGATCTACACAGAACGTGTGCTTTGCCGTATCAAAGTAAGGCCGGAACGCTCCCAGCCGCTCCGCGTCGCTGCTGTCGCAGGTTATGCACAGATCATAGCGTTTTCCCTCCTCATATTCACAATGAATGCGGTCAAACTGCTTTAAATAGGAAAATTTCCAGTCTGGATGATCCAGATAAACATCTGCCTTCAGCTCAGGATAATTGGCTGTAAGATAATTATAAAGTCCGAGAGTGGAGCCTACGCAGTCTCCGTCCGGATGGACGTGTCCCAGAATCACGGCTGTCTTCGCCAGATTCAGCCTGCTTTCCAATAACTGGTTCATATTCATCATCCCTTCTCATTTAAGAACGCTCTGCAGTCTCTGTTTTCGAGAACAGGAGACGGAGAAGCCCTAAAGCTGCTCCTCTGTCTCCTGCTCTGTATCTTCATCTGTGTCCAGATCCTTTGTCACCTCATTGATCAGGTGAGTCATGTGGACGCCGTACTCAATGGACTGATCCAGCACAAAGGCAATTTCCGGCGTATTGCGCAGATTGATTCTGTTTGCCAGCTGTCTGCGGACAAATCCCTCCGCGCTCTTTAATCCCTTGATGGTGTCCTTTCCTGCCTCCTCGCTTCCGAGAACGCTGATATAAGCTTTGCAGTATTTTAAGTCAGGAGTCACCTCCACCGATACGACGGTGGTCATGGGATGGATTCTGGGATCCTTGATCTCTCTGCTGATAATGCTGCTCAGCTCTCTCTGAACCTCACTGTTAATTCTTGTATTCTTAATGCTGTTTTTACGCATATTGCCTCGCTTTCCAGCGGCCTCCCGCAAAGGCGGGGTTCCCTATCTGGGAACCTCCACCATTGCGTAAGCCTCAATCATATCATCTTCCTGGAGATCGTTGAACTTCTCAAATACAAGGCCGCACTCGTAACCTGACGCAACTTCCTTCACATCGTCCTTAAATCTCTTTAAGGAAGCCAGATTTCCGTCGAAAATCTGCTCGCCGTCACGGGTAATTCTGGCCTTGCAGCCTCTCTGGAACTTGCCGTCCAGAACGTAGGATCCTGCGATCGTTCCCACTCCGGAAGCCTTGAAGGTCTGGCGCACTACTGCGTGGCCGATTACCTGCTCCTCGAAGATCGGGTCTAACATGCCCTTCATGGCTGCCTCCACATCCTCGATAGCCTGGTAAATGACGCGGTACAGTCTCACGTCTACCTTCTCGCGCTCGGAGATGGATTTGGCCGTAGCGTCAGGACGCACGTTGAAACCAATAATAATCGCGTTGGAAGCCGCCGCCAGGTTTACGTCGGACTCGTTGATGGCTCCTACGCCGCCGTGGATTACCTTTACCATAACCTCCTCGTTGGAGAGCTTGGTCAGGCTCTGCTTTACAGCCTCCACGGAACCCTGAACGTCCGCCTTGATAATCAGCGGAAGCTCCTTCACGTTTCCTGCCTTGATCTGTGAGAACAGATCGTCCAGGGACAGTTTTGCCTTGGTGTCCTCAATTAATTTATTCTTGCCCTCAGAGATAAATGTCTCTGCAAAGCTTCTGGCCTCTTTCTCGTTCTCGGTGGCCACAAATACCTCGCCGGCGTTTGGAACGTCGTTCAGTCCCAGGATCTCTACCGGAGTGGACGGGCCTGCCTCTTTCACGCGGCGTCCCTTGTCATCCATCATGGCGCGGACCTTGCCGTAGCAGGAACCGCAGGCAACCGGATCTCCCACGTGAAGCGTTCCTTTCTGAACCAGAACGGTAGCCACCGGGCCTTTGCCCTTGTCAAGCTCTGCCTCGATGATAAGACCTCTCGCACGGCGGTTCGGATTGGCCTTTAACTCCTTCACCTCTGATGTTAAGAGAATCATCTCCAGAAGCTCCTCGATTCCCTCGCCGGTGTGTGCGGAAACCGGAACAAATACGGTGCTTCCGCCCCAGTCCTCAGCTACCAGCTCATACTCGATTAACTCCTGTTTTACCTTCTCTACATTGGCACTTGGCTTATCGATCTTATTGACAGCAACAATAATCTCAACTCCAGCTGCCTTGGCATGGTTAATCGCCTCTACGGTCTGAGGCATTACGCCGTCATCTGCAGCTACAACTAAAATAGCAATATCCGTAGACTTGGCTCCACGCATACGCATAGCTGTGAAAGCCTCATGTCCAGGAGTATCTAAGAAAGTAATTCTCTGTCCGTTCTTCTCAACCACATAAGCACCGATGTGCTGTGTGATTCCGCCGGCCTCCTTGGCTGTCACATGAGTCTGACGGATCGCATCCAGAAGAGAAGTTTTTCCGTGGTCAACGTGTCCCATAACACACACAACCGGCGGACGCTCTGTCATATCCTTCTCGTCCTCCTCGTCCTCACGGAGCAGTTCCTCGATTACATCGACCTTCTCCTCCTTCTCGCAGAGGATGTCGAATTCCATGGCGATCTCCTCAGCCTTATCGTAATCAACCTCCTGGTTAATGGTAACAACAGTTCCCTGAAGGAACAGCTTCTTTACGATAACAGACGGCTGCATCTTCATCTTCTCTGCCAGCTCTTTGATGGTGATTGTCTCTGGAAGTACAATAGTCTTAACCTGCTCTTCCTTCGGCTCTTCCTTCTTTGGCGGCATAATGAAGGCGCCCTTTCCAGGCTTTCCTCCTCTGCCGGATTTGGAGCGCATCTCCTCCTCGCGGTCTGGTCTGCTGTACTTATCGTTCTTATAATCGTTCTTGTAATTGTTCTTATTCTGCTTTGTGTTCTGCGGCTTCTGAACAACTGGGCCGTCAAAGGATGGCTTGGAAGATCCGCTTCTGCCTCTCTGACCATCTCTGTTTCCATAACCACGGCTCTGACCATCTCTGCTTCCCTGGCCGTCTCTTCCATAGCCACGGTTCTGGCCATCTCTATTTCCCTGGCCGTCTCTTCCATAACCACGGTTCTGGCTATCTCTGCTTCCCTGGCCGTCTCTTCCATAACCACGGCTCTGACCATCTCTGCTTCCCTGGCCGTCTCTTCCGTAGCCGCGGTTCTGGCCGTCTCTGCTTCCCTGGCCGTCTCTTCCGTAGCCGCGGTTCTGGCCATCTCTATTTCCCTGGCCGTCTCTTCCGTAGCCGCGGTTCTGGCCATCTCTATTTCCCTGGCCGTCTCGGTTTCCCTGGCTGGACGCGCCCTGGCCCTGGCGTCCTGGTCTCTGTCCGCCGGTCTTGCTTCCTGTGCCCTTTGCCGTGCTGTTCTGCGGACGGTATACAGCCGTAATCCTCTTCTTCGGCGGCTCGGCTGTTCCGTTTCCGTCTGCTTCTGTTCTTACTGGTTCTCTCTTAATCTCTTCCACTCTCGCTGCTTCCGCCTTTCCTGTTCTTTCCTTTTGTACCTGTTCCCTCTGTGCAGGATGCTCTGCAAAACTCCGCCTCACGGCATCAATCTGCTCGCTGCTGATATTAGAAGAATGGCTCTTCACATCATATCCCTGCTTTTTCAGCAGATCCAGAACTTCCTTATTTGTCTTCCCAAGTTCCCTTGACAATTCATTGACTCTCATTTAAACCGCCTCCATTCTGATTCAACTGTTTCACGAGTGCTTTCGCCAAACCGCTGTCCAGTACGGCAGCAGATGCGCGCATCTCTCTGCCCATGGAGTGGCCCAGTTCTTCTTTCGTACCGAAAAAATAAAGGGGGACCTTATAGTAAGTACACATATTGGTAAACATTTTTTTCGTATTGACAGAGGCCTCCTCTGATACCAGGACCAGAAAAGCCCGGCCCTCTTTCACAGCCTTCTCTGTCATAAATTCTCCGCTGGCCGTCTTGCCTGCCTTGGTTGCAATTCCCAAGAGGTTCAGCGCCTTTTTACTGCTGTCCAATCTGCCCCATCTCCTTTTCCAATGCCTCGTACACTTCCTTTGGAATCGCCATCTTCAAGGAGCGTTCCAGGCCTTTGCTCTTTACAGCTTTTTTGAAACATTCCATAGAAGGGCAGATATAGGCGCCGCGGCCATTTTTCCTTCCCGTGGCGTCAATGACAATCTCATCCTCCGTGGTTTTAAGCACCCGGATCATTTCCTTCTTGCTCTTCATTTCACCGCATCCGATGCACTGTCTTAAGGGGATCTTCTTCATTCCCAATTCTTCTCACTTCCCAATCTGGCTGTTCTTTCCTCTGATATCCGCTTCAAAAAACCTTTAGTTTTCCTCTTCTGTCTCAGATTCTGCAGAAAAATCAGAGGATAATTCCTCATAATCGGAGAAATCGTCGGCTTCCACGCCCTCCGGCAGTCCTTCCTCAAAGCCCTGCTCGTATCCAATCTCCATCTCGTCGAAGAGACCGGACTCTCTGGCCTGTGTCTCGCTCTTAATATCGATCTTAAAGCCGGTCAGTCTGGCTGCCAGTCTGGCGTTCTGGCCTTCCTTTCCGATGGCTAAGGAAAGCTGGTAATCCGGCACGATAACCTGCGCCTCTCTGGCCTCCTCGTCTGCTGCGACGAAGATAACCTTAGCCGGGCTTAAAGCGTTCTCAATCAAGAGGGCCGGATTCTCGTCCCAGTTGATAATGTCGATCTTCTCGCCGTTTAACTCGCTGACAACGGAATTAACTCTGGCTCCGTTTAATCCTACGCATGCGCCGACTGGATCTACGTTCGGATCGTTGGAGGCAACGGCCAGCTTGGTTCTGGAGCCTGCCTCGCGGGCAATGGCCTTGATCTCCACAGTTCCGTCCTTCACCTCGGCAACCTCAGACTCAAACAGGCGCTTTACCAGATCCGGATGAGTTCTGGAAACGGTGATTCTCGGTCCCTTCTTAGTGTTCTTCACTTCCAGGATGTAGAGCTTAATGTGCTCAGTAGGCTTGAATTCCTCGCCCTTTACCTGCTCGCTCTCCTTGAGAACCGCGTCAATCTTGCCCAGGTCGATGTAGACGTCATGACCCACATAGCGCTGAACAATTCCCGTTACTACGTCCTTTTCCTTGCAGTACCACTGATCGAACAGAGCCGTGCGCTCCTCCTCGCGGATCTTCTGGAGAATTACGTTTTTCGCGTTCTGTGTAGCGATACGGCCGAACTCCTTAGAGTTAATGTTCACCCGGATCACATCGCCGTATACGTGTCTCGGATCTAAAAGCTTCGCCTCCGCAAGGCTTACCTGTGTCAGCGGATCCTCTACCGCCTCCACAACCTCCTTCTCGGCGTAAACAGCGAAGTCGCACTTTTCTCTGTCAATATATACCTTAATATTGTCCGCTCTGCCAAAATGATTCTTGCAGGCAGTGAGGAGAGAATTCTCAATGGCCTCAAAAAGCACTTCCTTGCTGATATTATTTTCTTTTTCGAGCACGTTTAACGCTTCGAACAACTCTTTACTCATTTTCTTTTTTTATCCTCCTGTCGTTTAAAAATCAAAGGCCAGACGTATTAACGCGATATCTGACTTGGCAAGCGCCAGGTCGTTTCCATCTTCCATGGAAAGCGTCACTGTATCTGCATCGTATGCTTTCAGGGTTCCTGTAAATTCCTTCTGTTTGTTGATTGGGCGGTAAAGCCTCACTTCTACATCCTTTCCCAGGCTGCGGGCAAAGTCCTTTTCCTTCTTTAAGGGACGCCCCAGTCCCGGTGAGCTGACCTCCAGAATATAGCTGTCCTCGATGAAGTCCTTCTGGTCAAGCCAGTCTCCCAGCTCGCGGCTTACCACCTCGCAGTCGTCCACCGTGATTCCGCCTTCCTTATCAATGTAGGCTCTCAGGTACCAGATTCCGGCTTCGCGGACATATTCCACGTCCACCAGCTCAAACTGATTCTTTTCCAGCAGCGGAAGCAGCCATGCCTCTACCTTTGACTCGTATTCTTCTCTTCTCGCCATCGTAACACCGCCTTTCTGCATATCCATCGACTGACTGAAATGCGTTCCTATCCTTTAGAGTCTGCATAGGCAGACTCCTGCGCCGACGCGCAGCTGCTTCAGCAGCTCTTTTCCTCTGCGCGGAGTGCGCATCCTGCAAAGCTTTCATCGTATGGGAACGCACGTAAGTAAGTTCCTATACGATGAAAGAGTGGGCCTTTTGGTCCACTCTTTTTCTGTCAGTCTATTATGTTATCGTAACCCAGTATATCACCTTTTATCAGGAAGTGCAAGGGATAATATTGTTTTTACACGACATACGCATGAATTGTTTTCCTTCCTCTTTTTCAAAATATCTTGTTTTTAAAAATTTAATACCTGTTCCAAAAACTCTGCTGGGTTCATACTGATTACAAATCGTTTCTTTTTCATGGACAG
>ENA-OQAB01001138-OQAB01001138.1-human-gut-metagenome-genome-assembly--contig:-NODE-1138-length-12899-cov-3.492014_pt1 | contig 12899 bp, 16 predicted proteins | sample MGYA00242490_ERZ504517 | MGnify/ENA primary metagenome ERZ504517 (study PRJEB26092, sample SAMD00036298) | human gut metagenome | host: Homo sapiens | study: EMG produced TPA metagenomics assembly of...
GGCTATTTTTTGCTCAATCATTTTCACAAGTATCAGTTGGCAAAGGTATTTTTGCTTGGGATGTCGCTGTGGTTCTACAGCTACTTTAATGTGAAATATTTGCCGGTGATTCTTTTGAGCATCGGCCTGAATTACCTAGCCGGGATCTTCCTGCTCCGAGAGGGGCCGGGGAAGGCGGTGCGCAGGCTGGTTTTTCTATCGGCCCTACTGGTCAATATTGGCGCGCTGTTTTACTTCAAGTATTTTGATTTTTTCCTGGAGAATTTGAATACTGCCTTGAAAACAGATTTCAACCTGCTGCATCTGGCGCTGCCGCTGGGGATCAGTTTTTTCACCTTCCAGCAGCTTGCGTTTCTCATTGACAGCTATCGCAGGGATGTGCCGAAATATCCTCTTTTGGATTATGCGCTGTTTGTTGCTTTTTTTCCTAAAATTTTACAGGGGCCGATTGCGCTCCACAGCGAGATGATCCCCCAGTTTCAGGAGGCGGCTAGGAAATCCTTTTGTTATGAAAACTTCTCCAAGGGTCTGATGGCAGTCGCCTTTGGCCTGGCCAAAAAGGTATTGCTGGCGGATACCTTCGGCAAGCTGGTGGATTGGGGCTATGCGGATGTGGGTGCGCTTGACACAGTGAGCGCCCTTTTGGTGATGCTTGCCTATACGCTCCAGATTTATTTTGATTTCAGCGGTTATTGCGATGTGGCAAGCGGTATTTGCAGCATGCTGAATATCGAATTGCCGATGAACTTCAATTCACCCTACAAGGCGCTCACGGTTTATGATTTTTGGAAGCGCTGGCACATCACGCTGACCCGGTTCTTCCGCACCTATATCTATTTCCCGCTGGGCGGCAGCCGGAATGGGGACGTTGCGCACCTATTTCAATATTTTCCTGATCTTTTTCGTTAGCGGCATCTGGCACGGTGCAAACTGGACGTTTATATTATGGGGCGCGCTGCACGGTGTTGCGATGGTGCTCAACCGGATTTTCAAAAAGCAGATTGACCAGCTGCATCCGGCCCTGAGTTGGCTGGCAACATTCGCTTTTATCAATGTAACGTGGGTTTATTTTCGCGCGGCGTCCGTTTCAGAGGCAAACCTATTCCTGCGCCAGATTCTTCACCTGAATCTGGCGCCGATCCAGAAGGCTGCAATGGATGTATTTGTGCTGCCGGAATTTGATTTCATATTTCAATTGTTCCACACATCCCGCCCGCTGCTGCTGATGGCGGCATTCTTTGCCTTTGCGCTATTTGCGATTCTTGGCATGAAAAACACGAATGAGCGCATGAACCGGTTCAAGCCGAGCGCGCCGCTGTCGCTGGTGACCGCCGTGCTTCTGGTGTGGTCAATCCTGTCCTTTGGTGGCATCAGCACCTTCCTTTATATTAATTTTTAGGAGAACGCGCAATGTATAAAAAATTTGTACGCAATACGCTGATGATGACAGTCGCGCTGCTGATCGTATGCGGATCGGCTATCTTTGCAATCGACCCCTATTACCATTACCATACGCCCTGGTTTGGCTTGCAGGCAACGCCTTTTCAGGAGCGGTATTGCAATGCGGGGCTTGCGGAGCATTTTGATTATGATAGCGTAATTATCGGTTCTTCCATGACGGAAAACTTCCGTGCCTCCTGGTTTGACGAGGCTTTTAGCTGCAAAACGATAAAGCTTTCCTACTCCGGCGCGCGTTCCATCAATACCAAAACGATCATGGAGAAGGTTTTTGAGCACGGCGGGGTTCGCAATGTCTTTTTTGGGCTGGATACTGCAATGCTGACGAGCGCGCCGGATTTTACCCAATTTGATATTCCGGAGTATTTGTATGACGGTATTGGGGGGAATGATGTCAATTACCTGTTGAATAAAAACATCCTGTTTGGCGATACGGTCAAGACGCTCCAGCGGCAGGAGAATTTTAGCTTTGATGATATGTATGTATGGGAGAAAAACTACACGTTTTCCGAAAAGGAGGTGCTGTATGGAAAGCAGGCCTATGTAAAATCGAGGTTAAAAACGGTAAAAGAGCCGATGGAAAAGACCGCGCTTTTACAAACGAGCCGTGCAAATCTGGAGCAAAATATCCTACCCTTTATTCAGCAAAATCCGGATACCACCTTTTATCTGTTTGTGCCGCCCTACAGCATCCTGTTTTGGGATATGGAGCACCGCAAGGGGGAAACAGACGCGCTGCTTTACATGCTGGAGGATACGGCGGAGCAGCTTTTGGACTACCCCAATGTAAAGCTGTTTTACTATCAGAATATAGAAGAGATCGTAACCGATTTAAACAATTATAAGGACTATTCGCATTATTCCTCCGATGTAAACCGATATATCGTCCGCAGCATGAGGGAGGGCACGCACCAGATGACAAAAGAAAACTACCGTGCGGAGTTTCAGCGGATGAAGGATCTGGCGGAAAACTTTGACTACGAGCAATTTTTTCAATGAGCTAGATTGAGCCAAATCAAAAAAGCTTTTTGGCTCTGAAACAGGATAATACAATTGAAGCGCTCAAGATCTGTTTGGGGATTTTGCATAATCAACCGTTTGATGAAATTTTCCAGAGGAGGTATCTATGGGCTTTACCCTTGAAACGAGTATTCCTGCGCTTACCGTTTTTTTACAGGGGATTTTCAGCTTCTTCTCCCCCTGTGTGCTGCCGCTCATGCCCCTTTATATGGGCTATCTCTCCGGAGGAACCAAAATAATAGGAGCGGATGGCGTACTCCGCTATCCACGGAAAAAAGTGTTTTTGAATACCGTCTTTTTTGTGTTGGGCGTGAGCTTTGCGTTTTTCCTGCTGGGTTTTGGCTTTACCACCGCCGGGAGGTTCCTAAGTGAATACCGCGTGTGGTTTTCCCGCATCGGCGGTATCCTAGTGATCCTGTTCGGCTTGTATCAACTGGGTGTTTTCGGCTCCAGTGTGCTGGGGCGTGAGCACAGGCTGCCCTTTCGCCTGGACCGTTTTGCGATGAATCCACTTGTCGCGTTGCTGCTGGGGTTTACTTTTAGCTTTGCATGGACGCCCTGCGTCGGCCCGGCGCTTGCAGGTGTGCTGCTGATGGCCTCCTCAGCGGATTCGGCTATAAAGGGCTTTGTGTTGATCGGCGTGTATACCGCTGGGTTTGTGCTGCCGTTTCTTGCCCTGGGCCTTTTCACCGGGAGTTTGCTTGATTTTTTGAAAAAGCATCAGAAGGCGGTTCGCTATACGGTTAAGGCGGGTGGTGTGCTTCTAATTCTGATGGGCGTGATGATGCTGACCGGATGGATGAATGGGATTACTGGTTACCTTTCCAGCCTAGGCACAGGAGCACAGCAGGAATCGGTGTCCAGCCCGGCGGAACCGGGTCCTACGCAGGCTGATTCGCAGTGGTCCTCTGCCACGCGGGGAGAAACAGAGCCGCAGGATGATCGGGAAACTATGCCCGCCCCCTCGTTTGCCCTGACCGATCAGAATGGGGCGGAGCACAAGCTGGCCGATTACCGCGGCAAGGTTATCTTTTTAAATTTCTGGGCGACCTGGTGCGGGCCATGCCAGCGGGAGATGCCGGATATCCAGAAGCTATATGAAAAATACGGGAAGAATACAGGCGACGTTATTGTTTTGGGCGTGGCCAATCCAAAAACAAAGGATGCGCCCAATAATCAGGATCAGGCGGAGCCCGGCATTGTCCAATACCTTTCCGAAAACGGCTACAGTTATCCTGTTTTGATGGACCGTACGGGAGCGTTGTTTTCCGCCTATGGAATTACGTCTTTCCCCACGACTTTTATGATCGATCAGGAGGGGAATGTGTTCGGGTATGTGACAGGGATGCTGACAGCTGATATCATGGAGAGTATTGTACGGCAAACGCTAGAGGGCAGGCGGCCTTGATTTGTGCTCCGCCGCCTGTCCGCCGATTCAAAAAGGAGCGCGTTGCATATTGAATAAAAATAAATGCCTCACTAAGCTGAGAAAAAGCACGGTTTTGCATCTTAAAACGCAAAATGAGGGCCATATTGTACGGCCCTCAAGTGGTTTTTCCGGTGTAGAATTGCAGAAAGAACGCAGATACAGGTACCGGGCCTAAACGGGCGAGTGGAAGAACCCGTGAAAAGCCAGAAAACGACGTAGATACAATAAAAATCGAGCGGAAGCCAAGCTGAAAAAAAATGAAAAAAATTGCGATCCAGTGAAAACCGGATTGCAATTTTTTTTGGCCCTAAAGCGGGCGATTTGATGCGGTTATAGAAAATAAGCAAAAAACGGCGCACGGCGCGTTATTATACGTTTAAAAGAAATTTAAACGTTTATACGTTGCTGGGCCAGAAACGCCGGAAAGCGTTGATACATAAGGGCTTGCGGGGAGCGTAGAGCGTTTAAACGGTGCGTTTACGGCGACACGGATGAGAGGCAAATAATCAGCGTTTAAACAGCGGTTATTTTGAAGTTAATGCGCACTAACAAAAATTTTTAATGCGCAGTCTGCGCATTAAGTACCTACGTTGTTTGCGGGCATTTTTGCGTGTTTTGCGTGGTGCGAGTTAATGCGCAGTCATTATATCAGAACAAGAAAATTAAACGCTTCCAAAAATGGCAATTTAAATTTCTGTATATGCAAATAAAAAAGTTAAGATAAATGCAAAAAAGATTGAAAAAAAGCATTGACTACCACGCATATGTGTGGTATAATATAGACAATGAAAGGAGGTGAAACGGTGAATAGGTTGGAAGCCATCTGCAGCATCTGGGCATGCGTCAACGGTACATTGGCAATCGTGATCAGCATCATCAGTTTGCGGCAGAAAAAAACCGCCCCTCGTTATCCCGGCAAGAAACGTAAGCGGCGGTAGGCAAAAGGATGGGGGCTCGCAAGGGTCTCCATCCGACCCAACCCTATTATATACCGATTGCAATGCGCAAGTCAACATTATTAACGGTATGCCTGACGGCGGCGCTGCTGGTCGCGGCCTATCCCCTGCCCGGCGCATGGCGCACTGCGGCGCTCATCGGCGCGGCGGCAGCGGGAACGGCGGCGCTGATCACTGCCGTCAGAGGCCGAAGGAGGCACAACTGATGGAGGATAAAATCAAGCTCCAGCGAATACGGGAGGAGCAGGGTTACAGCCGGGCGGCGTTTGCACGCGCGACAGGTATCCCCTTGCGGACGCTGGAAAGCTGGGAGGGGCGCGTCCGGCTCCCCCGCGACGTGTATCAACTGCTCAAGGCGGCCCGCGTCCTCGGCTGCCACATTGAGGATATTATTGAGGAAACCGAATAACCCGGCAATGTTCAATAGGCTCGGATCGTAATGATCCGGGCCTATTTTTATGCTTTATTAGCAGTAAAATAACCAAATACGTTATTTTACAACAAAAACGGGACGTAGACACACGGGCGCGATATGATAAGGGCATAAGACAGCAGCGAAACGCGAGGAGGCTACTCCCTGTGGTATTGCGGGAGCTGTTGGAGCTCGTCGGCGCGCTCAAGGAGCTTGTCGCGCCCGGCCCGGTTAAGAGCCAGAAAAACGCCGATTAAACGGTCGATCTCCTCCGCTGTCCAGTCTGGATCGGCGGCGTTGGTGACGACGCTGGAGGTCATGCGGGCCAGCACAGCATCAAGCATCTCCGTGGCGCGCAGCCGGTTGGATTGGCTGGTGGATCGGTATGCATCTTTAAAGCGATACATTAGATCATCGAGCAATTTTAATCCGTGTTGCAACTGACCTTTTTGATATATAAATGCGGATTTATCAACGCCTCCACGCAAATACTCTCCTGAAACTCCAAAAAACTGTTCCAGTATTACCATAGATCGGCTGTTTGGTTCTCTGAGTCCGTTTTCGTAGCTAGCGATACTCGAATAACTCAGTCCTGTTGCTTCGGCCAATTCCTTTTGGGTTAAGCCCTTATCTTTTCGCAGGTCTCTAATATTCTTGGCGATTAGCTGTTTTTCGAAGGCCATCATATCACTCCGTTTTTGCTTATTTTATCACTAACCATTACAAATGTAAAATAAAAATTTGAAAACGCCTTGACATTAGCGATTGTAATGGTTATAATCAAATCAACAATTACAGTTGTAATAGTTTGGAGGTGCAAAATGCTTATACCTAAGATAGACGAGATTATAGCTCGCCGAACTGACAAGGAGCTAAATCAACGAGAACTATCCTTAAAGGCTGGGTTGCCATGCAATGCAATCTATCGTATTGAGGCAGGCAAAACCAAAAAGACGCAAGAATTACGCGCCCGCGAAATTGCGAAAGCACTTAACTGCAAAGTGTCAGACATCTTTTTAGAGGGTGGGTCGTAAACACGACCCACCTCACCAGTCGAAACCGCCGAGCGGGCGGTCACCGTGAATTGGCCTACACGGTCTGACGAGACAGGCCAGAAAGGATGTCAGAAATGTACAAGGTGCAGACATATGACAGCGAATACTACAAAATCTGCGAGAGGGCACGCCAGATCGGCGAGAGCTTGCTCCAGGACTGCCCGAAAAACGACTGCACAATCTACCGCAATCTATATGAGGATTACACCAATCTGGTCGCAGACTACTGCCAAGGTGCTGCTCTATTAGCCGACGCAACCCTCTCCCTGATCTACAGGGAGATCAATAGGCTGGGACATGAGATAGAGCAGATGCGGCTCACCAACTATGCGGTCAGGTCGCTGGCGCATGATCGGCACCTCTACCAATCGGCAAGTGAGTATACCGAGCTGTTTGGCTGTGGTGTAGTTACAGCTGATGACATCAAGGATGCTGTTAAGGCAGTACGTACAATGGAAAACAAAGTGTACATCAAAGTACCACGGGGTCGATTCGGTGTATGGAAACAGTGGCAGCGGGCGATTGTTCAGATTGAGAAAATCCTCCAACAGCACGGGATACCATATGAACTTTGTGGAGAATATTACGGAAAGGAATTTTGCGCAAGACCAGAGGATCAAACAGAGAAGCTCAAGAAGGAATCAAAACCTACGCCAGACTCGACCTATCATGATGAGAAACTACTTGAGGAGATATACAGGCGAATCGTCTGTGCCACGCCAGAAAAGGAACGAAGGCACATATTGAACATCATCCATAAATCTATTTATACAGAAAAACGTTGCCCATATGCTGGCGCGGCATTCAAAGCGCTTGAAAAGGCAGACGATCTTGCCCGGTACGCAAAGAGATTTAACGTTTCTCTCGATGAGCTCTTCTAGGCTCACCATAAAACCGGTCTCTTGTGCCGCTAAAGTCAACAAGGTTTTCGTTACGAAATACGGCCATCAATGTGGCAAGCTGCCCTGCGGATAATTCATACCGAGAAACTTTATCACCAATAAAGATATATAAGGCGCTACGGTAGTACGGATGAATTTCATCCACATACTGATAGGTATTTGCGCTGGAAAGATCGAGATCGCCCGGCATCCCATATTTATAGTCCAGATAATCCACTACGCAGTCATCCATTCCGAACATCACGAGCCTGAAAAAATCCGCTTCGGTTACGATGTAAACCCTTGTTGTGTGCTGCGGGTCAAACTTGAGTGTGGAAAGCTCTTGCAGACGCTCCTCCATTGTAGCGACATGATCTGGTGTCATCCAGCCGCCTAATTTTTGGAGTTGTGTCGCATAAATTGTTTTGGCATCCAGCAGCAGGTCGGAGCAATAGTTTTTAAGGTTAGCGATGTCCACATAAAGGAGACCATGCTCATCCGGCAGTGAAGATTTTGACCGAGGCATTAAGACCACATCCTTTTGTTTAATTATACAAATTATACCACAAAACAGCCGAAACGGCCATAGCTGGCCGTCGCGCAGGGAATGACCGCCCAGCGCCTGATGATGGCAGGTCAAAGGCAGGTGATATATCGATGGAGACAATGCTGACGGCCCAAGAGGCGGCCCAGTTGATGGGCTGCAAGGTGCGCAACGTCCAACAGCGGGCGCAAGCAGGCACACTCCGTGCGGAGCGCGGGGTTAATGCCAACGGTCGCCCGCAGTGGCTGATCCCGCTCAGCTCGCTTGACACGACGCTACAGAATAAGTACCTCAAGCAGCACCGGCCCGCAGCGCCGCCCCCGGCCCCCAAGGCCGAGGCCAAGCCGCTGGATACATACAGCGAGGCGGAGCGCGAGGAGATCGCGCACTGGAGGCGGGTGGTGGCCGAGTGGCAAGAGTACCGCAGCCAGCCGGGAGCCAGCAAGACGCAGGTGGACGAGCAGTACATCCTGCTATACAACCTGCAGCATCCCGGCGCGGAGCTCTCCACGGATATCCTCTACCGCAAGTGGAGGGCCGTCCGGGAGGATGACCTTGACGGCCTAATTGACAAGCGCGGCAAGTGGCGCAAGGGCCGGAGCAGTATTGACGAGACCGTCTGGCAGGCGTTTTTGTCGTTTTACCTCGACGAGGCGCAGCACCCGATCCGGCGCTGCTATGAGTACACCAAGCTCTGGATCGGCCAGGAGCTGCCGGAGCTATACGATACCATCCCAAGCTATGAGACGTTCACCCGGCACATCAGGAGTGACGTGCCGATGCCGGTCAAGGTGCTGGGCCGTGAGGGCCAAAAGGCATACAGAGACCGCTGCGCCCCATATATCCGCCGTGTATACGACGATATGGCGAGCAATGAGTGGTGGGTCGCGGACAACCACACGTTTGATGTAATTACCCGGCGCGCCGATGGGACACTGCACCGCCCACATCTGACCGCATTTTTTGATGCAAGGAGCGGCATCTTTACGGGTTGTCACATTACGGATAATCCCAGCTCACAGGCGACGCTGATCGCCCTGCGCAAGGGCATCCTGCAATACGGCATCCCGGATAACATCTATGTGGATAATGGCCGCGAGTTTTTGACCCACGACATCGGAGGCCTTGGCCACCGGGCCAAAAAAACGAAGGATGGCAAGGAGATATACGCGCCGCCGCCTGTATTTGAACGGCTCGGCATCAAGATGACCAACGCGATCGTCCGCAACGCCAAGGCCAAGATCATTGAGCGGCGGTTTAGGGATATCAAGGATCATATCAGTCGGTTATTCCCCACCTATACAGGTGGGACGGTGGTGGAAAAGCCAGAGTGCCTTAAACAGATCATCAAGGACGGCAAGGCCGTCCCAACGGATGCAGAGTTTGCGCAGGCGGTCGAGGAGCTGCTTGATGATTACATCAACCGTGAGGCATACGGCGGCGCGGTGGTAGCCGACCGGGGAAAGCCCCGGATGCAGGTATATAACGAGCACCTGCAGCGCAAGCGGGTGGCCTCGGCGGACGAGCTGGCGCTGATGCTCATGCGGTCGAGTCGCCCGCAGCAGGTCGGCAGGCTCGGCGTATATCACGAGGTCTCCGGCGAGCGCATCTACTACGGCACCGAGGAGCTCCGGCACAACCTACAGGGCCAGCAGGTATATTACCGCTATGATCCCGACGATCTAAGCTCCGTGAGGATATATGACCTACAAGACCGCTACCTGATGACCGCCTACGCCAACGATACGGCAGTGCTGCGGTACGGTGCCAGCAAGGATGAGGTCAAGGATGCGATCCGCCAGATCAGGCAGGCAGAGCGCGTGGAAAAGGAGCATCAGCGGCTTAGCACGATCTCCGCGATTGGTAAGGATACCGCGCGGCAGCTGCTCATTGAGCAAGCCCGTCGTAACCGTGAGGCACAGATCATCCCCGGACGCGCAGCCCAAGATACTGGACGTGCAGCGAGCGGCAGACAACACGGAGCCGCTGCTCAAAGCGGTGGGCGCGGACGATCTGAGCCGCATGGTGCGCAACGCGGAGCAGCGTGAGCGCCAGCGCGGCGGGAGGAGGACGGTTATGGACTCTGATCTTACCCGCCTGCGGGACAGGCTCAACGCCTGCGCGGACGACCCAGCGCACGACGTGATGGAGCTACACCGGCTGCAGGCGCAATATTGCAAGGCACTCCGGCGGCGGATTGTCGCCACGATCAATATATCAGTAGACGATGATGATATCAAGGAGGACGATCACAATGAGTAAGGCCCATAACGCGGAGCTACAGGCCCGCGTACAGCAGTACTTACGGGAGCATGGGATGAGCCAAGCCAAGCTTGCGCAGGTGACCGGGATCAATAAGGCAATTATCAGCCAATGGTTGCGCGGGCAGTATACCGGGGACATCGCGGGCGTAGAGCAGGTGCTGGAGGAGTATCTGCGCACGGCGGTGGAGCATGAGCAGGCGCAGGATAAGGCGATCACCTACGGCTCCACGCAGGACTACATCCCAACCTCGATCTCAGAGGACATCTACAATCTGATCCGGTATTGCCAGCTCGCTAAGGGGATTGCGATCGCCCACGGCGACGCCGGGATCGGTAAGACCAAGGCCGCGCGGCAGTACATTAAGGATAACCCCACACAGAGCTATTACATCACGCTCACGCCGAGCATGGGGACAGGTACTAATATCCTGCGCCTCATGGCGCGGGAACTCAAAATCCCCTACAACTCAAACAAGGTGCAGCTCAACTCCGACCTGCACGCCAAGCTCGACGGTAGTAATAAGGTCATCATCATCGATGAGGCCCAGCATCTCAAGTACGCGGCAATCGAGGAGATCAGGGACTTTTGCGATCCTGATCGGGACGGCGTCGGGATCGTACTGATCGGCAACTCTGAGATATATGACCGGCTCAAGGGCCGTCAGGAGGCATTGTTTGCGCAGCAGTTTTCGCGGATTCGGTTCCCGCGCCGGTACACGACGCGGGACATTAAGGATGATGATGTCAAGCTACTATTCCCGCTGCTGGCAGAGCAGCGGAAAGACAGGGAGCTCCAATTTTTGGGCGGCGTTTGCCGCAGCAAATGGGGCATCCGGGGCGCGGTCAACGTCTACCGCAACGCAGTAGACAATGACGATATCAGCTACAACAGCCTATACGCCAGAGCCCGCAACATGGGCATCGTCATTATCTGAGGAGGGTCAACATGGCAAGATGGACACGATCCGGGCTGGTTTTGCGGGCGGATTGCTCGCGGGGATGCTAGTAGTCAACATCGTCAATATCATCGGGTATTGGCACGGCGGGATGCCGGGAGGAGAGATCGTCGGCCTGCTGATGATCCCCCTGCTGCTGTATGCAGGGAGCATCATCGGGCAGGAGCGCAAGCAGCCCAAGACCTATCAGAGAGGCTATCGCAAGGGGTATCAGGTGGCGTCCAGCCGCCCTATATCCCCTGTTAATCATGATAGTACGGGGCAATAAAGCCCCGCCTTAATGCAGCTGCCGCAAGGCAACGGTCGCAAGCCCGTGCAAATGCAGAGCGGGGACAATATTACATAGAGGAGGCGATACCATTGCAGATCGACAGGTGCGAGAGCGATCTCAAGCCGGGCGACAAGGTCGTCATGATCGGCGGAGAAGGCACGCAATACACCGTCGCTGGCACGCCATATTACATGCGATGGCTGGATCAGTGGCACGTATGGCTTAAGGAGTTAAGAGATCACTGCAACGTGGACAAGCTGCGTAAGGTGGAGGAGGATGGGACGGATGGTTAATTTTTGGCTCGGTCTGTTTGCCGGGGTGATCCTCGGCTGGATATCCCTCCTGACGCTGGCGCTCTGGATCACATATAAGCACCGGGGTGATAAGCGATGAGGAGGCACAGTACGCAATATCGATACTATGTGCGGGGATGTGGGCTAGGTATACTTGCGACAATGGTGTGGCTAATCTTAGCGATCCATGATCATATCATCATCGGTTGGATCGTTGCCGATCTGGTTATCCTGCTACCATGCCCACCGCGCGACATACAGGAGGATTAAGACAATGACCTACACACGACGGATCAGCAGCAAGGGCGGGATCACGATCCCGCAGCGTCTGCGGCACGAGGCCGGGCTGATACCCGGCATGGCGGTCGACATCGTGGCGATCCCCGGCAGATACAGCACGGAGATCAGCCTCGGTATCCGGCCCCATGCCCCGACCTGCCGCCGCTGCGGCAGCATCGAGGGCGTGATTGACGCCGAGGGCATTACCGCATGCCGCAAGTGCCTGCGGGAGATGCTGGAGGTAGTATCAGAGGAGGATGGCAATGGATAAGACGACGCAGTATGTGGACGAGTATGCCGTCCTCACCCGGCAGATGGCGAGGCTCAAAAGCCGCGCCGAAGAGCTTAAGGCATACTTTGAGCGGTTGGCGGTCGCCGACCTCAAGGACACCAAGCTTAAGACGATGGAGTACATGGGCAGCAAGGGCGGACGGGTCACGGTCAGCATGACGCAGACCCCCAAGCTGGACTCTGGATATATGTTAAGCCGCGTACTCGGCAACATTGCTGATGACTACGTCCAGATAGATAGGGTGTACACTGTGACAGCGGCCTGCAAGCGGTTGTTAACGATTGTATGCCAAGGCAATTATACCGATGGCAGCCTTAAGGATACGATCCAGGCAATCACAAGCGATGCGCAAGTTGCCTCCGTGCTACGCAGGCGACTCAAGGGGCAGTACAAGAGGGATATGCAGACACTGATGACCGTGGCAGGGCTTGACGCCAAGCAGGCCAGCGATTGGGCCTACCTAACAACAGAGGTCATCAACTACGAGTGGATACTACAGATCCTGATGGCTGCGGGATGGCCGTGTAGCGTGCAGGAGGCAGTAGATATCATTAAGACAGCTGCCCACGTCGAGGAGGGCATTAAGGTCTCGGTCGAGACCATCTGAGGATCAGGAGGGACGGATCATGCAGGCAGCCAAGACGATGATCGATGACCGGCAGAGACGCCGGATATTTGGCGCGGCGCGCGGGATCGGGATGGATAACGACGATCTGCGACGCTCTGACGGCAGACCTGACGGGCAAGGAGAGCCTCAAGGCCCTCACGGCCCGCGAGGCCGAGGCGCTC
>ENA-OQAB01001139-OQAB01001139.1-human-gut-metagenome-genome-assembly--contig:-NODE-1139-length-12896-cov-4.301355_pt1 | contig 12896 bp, 14 predicted proteins | sample MGYA00242490_ERZ504517 | MGnify/ENA primary metagenome ERZ504517 (study PRJEB26092, sample SAMD00036298) | human gut metagenome | host: Homo sapiens | study: EMG produced TPA metagenomics assembly of...
AGTTCACAGGAATGACAGCAGAGAAGATGCAGGAAGAGATGAAACCGCAGGCTCTGAAGAGAATCCAGACAAGACTTGTTCTTGAAAAGATCGCAGAGACTGAGAACATTGAGGTTTCTGAGGACGAAGTAAACGAAGAAATCAGCAAGATGGCTGAAATGTACAAAATGGAAGCTGACAAATTAAAAGAGCTTCTTGGAGACCGTGAATTAGAGCAGATGAAGAAAGACATGGCTGTACAGAAAGCAGTTACTCTTGTAGCAGACGAGGCAAAGGAAGCGTAAAAAGCGCAAGCGGACATCTTTTGAATCCACTGTGACGCGACGAATGGAGGCATATATATGAGTTTAGTACCTTATGTCATTGAACAGACAAGCAGGGGAGAGAGAAGCTACGACATTTATTCAAGACTTCTGAAAGACAGGATTATTTTTCTGGGTGAGGAAGTGAATGACGTAAGCGCCAGTATCATTGTGGCACAGCTTCTGTTTCTGGAAGCAGAGGATCCGGGCAAGGATATTCAGCTTTATATCAACAGTCCGGGAGGTTCTGTTACCGCAGGTATGGCAATTTACGACACCATGAAATACATTAAGTGCGATGTATCCACCATCTGCCTTGGAATGGCAGCCAGCATGGGCGCATTCCTTCTGGCAGGAGGAACAAAGGGCAAGAGATTTGCTCTTCCGCACTCTACCATTATGATTCACCAGCCGTCCGGCGGCGCTCAGGGTCAGGCTACAGAAATCCAGATTGTGGCAGATCACATCGCTCAGACAAAGCGCACCTTAAATGAAATGCTGGCTGAGAATACAGGACAGCCTCTTGAAGTGGTTGAAAAGGATACAGACCGCGACAATTATATGACTGCAGAAGAAGCAAAGGCATATGGTCTGATTGACGGCGTTGTTGAACATAAATAAAAAAGACTAAAGAGAAGACTCCTTTAACAGGGAGTCTTGTCTTGCTTTTATCTCAGCATATCAATATAGAAAGGAATAGAGAAATATCCATGGCAGATAAGATAAGAGAAGGAAAGGTCAGATGCTCTTTTTGTAATAAATCCGAGGATCAGGTACGGAAGCTGATCGCAGGCCCGGAGGGAGTGTTCATCTGTGATGAATGCATCGGAATCTGTGCGGAGATTATGGAAGAGGAGCTGGCCCAGTATGGTCCGGAGGATGATTTTGACACGGATATCAACCTTCTGAAACCAGAGGAAATCCACAAAATCCTGGATGATTATGTAATCGGACAGGAGGATGCAAAAAAAGCTCTGTCTGTGGCAGTTTATAATCATTATAAAAGAATTACCGCAGCAAGAAATCTGGATGTGGAGCTTCAGAAAAGCAATATTCTGATGCTTGGCCCAACAGGTTCCGGAAAAACTCTTCTGGCTCAGACTCTGGCCCGCCTTCTGAACGTTCCGTTTGCAATCGCTGATGCCACCACCCTGACAGAAGCCGGATATGTAGGAGAGGATGTGGAAAATATCCTTCTGAAGATCATCCAGGCAGCTGACTATGACATTGAGCGGGCACAGTACGGAATCATTTATATTGATGAGATTGACAAGATCACCAGAAAAGCTGAAAACGCATCCATTACCCGTGATGTATCCGGAGAGGGTGTACAGCAGGCTCTTCTTAAGATCCTTGAGGGAACTGTTGCCAGCGTTCCGCCTCAGGGAGGAAGAAAGCATCCGCATCAGGAGTTTATTCAGATAGACACAACAAACATCCTGTTTATCTGCGGCGGCGCCTTTGACGGAATCGAAAAGATCATTGAGGCCCGTCAGGATACCAAAGCTATTGGGTTTGGGGCCGAGGTTACGGCAAAAGAGGAAAGAAATGTAGGCGAAGTTCTGAAGCAGGTAATGCCGGAGGATTTTATAAAATTCGGACTGATCCCGGAATTTATCGGACGAGTGCCTATTGTTGTCACTCTGGACGGACTGGATGAAAAAGCTCTGATCCGTATCCTCCGTGAGCCGAAAAATTCTCTTACCAAACAGTACCACAAGCTGTTTGAGCTAGATGGAGTAGAGCTTGATTTCCAGGATGAGGCTCTGGAGCTGGTGGCAAAAAAATCTCTGGAAAGAAAAACAGGCGCCAGAGGACTTCGCTCCATTATGGAAACATCCCTGATGGATCTGATGTATAAGGCGCCTTCAGACAATACAATCCGTAAGGCAATTATTACAAAAGAGGCTGTTGAAGGAACAGGAGAGCCGGAGATCATTTATGGAGAAGCCCCGGCAGCACAGCCTTCCGCGAGAAGAAATTCACGTTCCAGGAAAAAGGGCAAACCGGAAACAGCCTGAGGAAGGAAATGACAGCAAATGACGCAGCCAATTAACACTTTGCCGGCGATCGCCCTTCGGGGAACAACGATCCTGCCGGAAATGATCGTTCACTTTGACATAAGCAGAGAGCGTTCCATAAAAGCTGTAGAAGCGGCAATGCTTCGCAGACAGGAGATTTTTCTGGTGACGCAGAAAGATCCGGAAACAGAGAATCCCGGAATTTCAGATCTGTACAGAGTGGGCACCATTGCATATATCAAACAGGTAGTAAAGCTTCCCCATGATCTTCTGCGGGTTCTGGTAGAAGGCCGGGAGAGAGCCGAGCTTTTATCTCTTGTTCAGGAAGAAACGTTTCTGGAAGCGGAAATATCCGGTTCCACGCAGGAAGGGGCTCAATATGCAGACACTGTGCGGGAGGCTATGTACAGAGGAATTCATGGTCTGTTTCATCAGTATTGTATGGAAAGCGGCAAGGTCAGCCGGGAGCTGGCAGCCCAGATCATGAATATCGAAAACCTTGAAGAGCTGATGACACAGATTTCCGTAAATATTTCCCTTACCTGGCAGAACAAGCAGAAGCTTCTGGAGGCCGCTACTCTTGAGGAACGGTATGAAGTTCTTGGAGGGATCCTTCAGAATGAAATTGAAGTTTTTAAGGTAGGACAGGATCTTCAGAAAAACTGAAGCTCAGGGTTGATAAAAACCAGCGGGAATATATTCTGAGAGAACAGTTAAAGCTGATCCGTGAGGAACTTGGAGAAGAAAGTGTTTCCGATATGGCGGATGAGTATGGGAAAAAACTGGAACAGCTGGATGCTCCTGCGGAAGTAAAGGAAAAGCTTACAAAGGAGATCAGCCGTTACCGCTCCATGAGCGGCAGCTCGGCAGAAAGTCCTGTACTTGGAACTTATATTGAAACACTTCTGGCGCTTCCCTGGAACAGCCGTTCTGAGGATTCTGATAATCTGGCAGAAGCATGGAAAATCCTTGAAGAAGGGCATTACGGACTGAAAGAGGTCAAAGAAAGGATCATGGAATTTCTTTCTGTGAGAAAGCTGACAAAGGGCGGAAAAAGTCCTATCCTCTGTCTGGTAGGACCTCCGGGAACTGGTAAGACTTCCATTGCGAAGTCGGTGGCAGAGGCTCTTCACAAAAAATATGTCCGCATCTGTCTGGGCGGTGTCCGGGATGAAGCTGAGATCAGAGGGCATAGAAGAACCTATGTAGGTGCCATGCCGGGAAGGATCACGGCGGCTCTGCAGCAGGCAGGAGTCAGCAATCCTCTGATGCTACTGGATGAAATAGACAAGACCGGAAGCGACCACAGAGGCGATACAGCTTCAGCGCTTCTGGAGGTTCTTGATCCGGAGCAGAACAGCCGCTTTAATGATCATTACGTGGAAGTGCCACAGGATCTTTCCGAGGTTCTATTTATTGCCACAGCCAATGATATTCAGGAGATTCCACGTCCCCTTCTTGACCGTATGGAGGTTCTGGAGATTTCCGGCTATACGGAAAATGAAAAAGAACATATTGCAAAGGATCACCTGATTCCAAAGCAGATGGAGGTCAACGGACTTCCAAAGGGAAGTCTGTCGATACAGACGCCAGCTCTTCGGAAAATCATTAATCTTTATACCAAAGAAGCCGGAGTCCGGTCTCTGGAAAGAAAGATCGCGCAGATCTGCCGCAGGGCAGCCCGTGAGATCATGGAAAACGGACAGGACAAGGTAAAGGTCACCACAAAGAATCTGGATAAGTTCCTGGGAAAAAGCCGTTATTCCTATATGATGGCAAATAAAAAGGATGAGATCGGTATTGCAAGAGGCCTTGCATGGACACAGGTCGGCGGCGATACGCTGCAGATAGAGGTCAATGTGATGCCTGGAAAGGGCGAGCTGGCGCTGACCGGACAGCTGGGAGATGTGATGAAGGAATCCGCGCAGGCAGGTATTTCCTTTATCCGTTCCATTGCAGACCAGTATAAGATAGGACCGGAGTTTTTCCAGGAAAACGACATTCATGTACATATTCCGGAGGGAGCAGTTCCAAAGGACGGTCCCTCAGCCGGAATCACCATGGCCACAGCCATGCTGTCTGCGATTATCAAAAAGCCAGTGAGAGCAGACGTGGCAATGACAGGAGAAATTACTTTGAGAGGCCGTGTGCTTCCTATTGGCGGGCTGAAGGAGAAGCTTCTGGCAGCCAGATATGCAAAAATAAAAGAAGTCCTTGTTCCGGCAGAAAACAGAGTGGATGTGGAAGAGCTGGATCAGGAGATCCTTGACGGTCTGAAGATTTCTTTTGTAGATACCATGACAGATGTGCTTCACCGAGCGCTGAGTAAATAACAAGATCCCGGGTCCGTGAAAGGAGCCGGACAGGAGAGGAAACAAATGGTTATAAAACAGGCGGAATTAGATATTGTTTGCGGTATTACCAGCAAACTTCCTGATACGGGAATGCCGGAAGTGGCGTTTGCCGGAAAATCCAATGTGGGGAAATCCTCCCTGATCAACGGTCTGATGAACCGGAAGTCTCTGGCCCGCACCAGCGGACAGCCGGGCAAAACACAGACCATCAACTTTTATAAGATCAATGGCGAAAGGTACCTGGTAGACCTTCCCGGATATGGATATGCCCGGGTATCTCAGGCGGAAAAAGAAAAATGGGGAAAGATGATTGAGAAGTATCTTCATACTTCAAAAAATCTGAAAGCCGTGTTTCTTCTGATCGATATCCGTCATGAACCGTCTGCCAATGACTGTCAGATGTATGAGTGGATTCTCCATAACGGTTATGAACCGATCATCATAGCCACCAAACTGGATAAATTAAAAAGAAGTCAGATCCAGAAGCATCTGAAAATGATAAAAGAAGGACTTCAGCTGAAAAAAGGAAGCACAGTGATTCCTTTTTCCGCTGAAACCAAGCAGGGAAGAGACGAAATCTGGGAAGTGATCGAATCTCTTACAGACGGCAAAGAGCCTTCTGAGGAAGTCTGAAAGGATACGGATATGGGAATCATCAAAGCATTGAAACTGGGATTTGATTATTTTAAATATGATGACGACGGAAACATACAGGAGACTCAGAGAGCTGTGGACGAAGTGAGCGTGGATATTCAGGAAGGTGAGTTTGTGGCTGTTCTGGGACATAACGGATCCGGAAAATCCACATTTGCCAAGCATATTAACGCACTGCTTCTTCCTACGGAGGGAACTATATGGATCGATAACATGGATACCATGAAGGAGCCGGAGCTGTGGAAGATCCGGCAGAAAGCAGGAATGGTATTTCAGAATCCTGATAATCAGATCATTGGAACTGTTGTGGAGGAAGACGTGGGATTCGGACCGGAAAATATGGGGATTCCCACAGAAGATATCTGGAAACGGGTAGATGAAAGTCTTCAGAAAACCGGAATGGCAGCATATCGCCACCATTCGCCCAACAAGCTTTCCGGCGGACAGAAGCAGAGGGTTGCCATTGCAGGAGTCATGGCAATGCGTCCAAGATGTATTGTACTTGACGAACCTACAGCTATGCTGGATCCAAACGGCAGGAAAGAGGTTCTGGAAGCAGTGCATCAGCTGAACAGACAGGAAAAAGTAACAGTAGTTCTGATCACTCACTACATGGAGGAAGTCATTGACGCAGACCATGTATATGTTATGGACGAGGGCCATGTAGTAATGGAGGGAACTCCAGGAGAGATTTTCTCTCAGGTGGACATGCTGAAAAAATACAGACTGGACGTACCTCAGGTAACGCTCCTTGCCCATGAACTGAAAAAATCCGGGGTGGATATTCCGGATGGAATCCTTACTACGGAAGAGCTGGTGAATTGCTTATGTCAATAGAATTAAAAAATATCACATACACCTACAGTCCGGGAACTGCCTATGAGATCCATGCGCTGAAGGATATTAATCTGGAAATTCCGGACGGACAGTTTATCGGAGTGATCGGTCATACTGGAAGTGGAAAATCCACACTGATCCAGCATCTGAATGCTCTAATCCGCCCTACATCCGGCTCTGTTCTCTACAATGGGGAAGATGTTTGGGAAGAAAAATATGACAGGCGGAAGTTAAGAAGTCAGGTTGGCCTGGTATTTCAGTATCCGGAGCATCAGCTTTTTGAGAGCGATGTGCTTTCTGACGTGTGTTTTGGCCCCATGAATCAGGGAATGAGCCGTGAAGAAGCAGAGGCTGAAGCAAAAAAAGCGCTTCTTCAGGTTGGATTTAAAGAAAAAATTTCAGTAAATCGCCTTTTGAACTTTCCGGAGGTCAGAAAAAAAGAGTTGCCATTGCAGGCGTTCTTGCCATGAATCCCAAAATCCTGATCCTGGATGAGCCTACAGCCGGACTTGATCCCAAAGGCCGGGACGAGATTCTGGATCAGATATCAGAGCTTCATAAGGCTCGTGGAATCACCATCATTCTTGTATCCCACAGCATGGAAGACGTGGCAAAATATGTAGAGCGTCTGATCGTGGTAAACCGTGGACAGATTGCCTTTGACGATACTCCAAGAGAGGTGTTCAGCCATTATCAGGAGCTGGAGGCTATGGGACTGGCAGCGCCTCAGATTACCTATATTATGCATGCCCTGAAACAGAAAGGGCTGAAAGTAGATCCCAATGCGACAACTGTGGAGGAGGCGAGGGACGATATTCTCAGAGCGCTGAAAGAAGCAGGCTCTCCTCTTTTGAAGGGAGGAAATGAGAAATGATCAGAGACATTACGATTGGCCAGTATTATCCTGCGGATTCCCCTCTTCATAAACTGGATCCCAGGACAAAGCTGATGGGAACCCTTGTTTTTATTATTTCTGTGTTCCTGTTCAATACGATTCCGGGGTATGCAGTGGCAACAGTATTTCTGGCTGCTGTAATAAAAATATCAAAGGTTCCTGTAAAATTTATTTTTAAGGGTCTGAAAGCAATTTTCATTATCCTGATCATCACCATGGTGTTTAATGTATTTCTGACACCAGGTGAGGTGCTCTGGAGTTTTGGTTTCCTTAAAGCCACAAGAGAGGGAATTTCACTGGCCGGAAAGATGGCGATCCGTCTGATCTATCTGGTGATCGGTTCTTCTCTTATGACGCTGACCACAACACCAAATCAGCTTACAGATGGTCTGGAGAGAGGTCTGCGTCCTCTGAATAAGATTCATGTGCCGGTTCATGAAATTGCAATGATGATGTCCATTGCCCTTCGGTTTATTCCCATACTTCTGGAGGAAACAGACAAGATCATGAAGGCGCAGATCGCAAGAGGAGCAGATTTTGAGAATGGAAATCTGATCCAGAAGGTGAAAAATATGGTTCCTCTTCTGGTGCCACTGTTTATCTCCGCATTTCGCCGGGCAAATGATCTTGCTATGGCAATGGAAGCAAGATGCTATCACGGAGGAGATCAGAGAACTCAGATGAAACCTCTTCATTATGAAAAAAGAGATCATGTAACCTATATGATACTGGCTTTGTATCTTGCAGTTGCAATCGGATTTCGGGTGGCAGGAATATGAAAAGAGTAGGACTTGTAGTTGCCTATGACGGCACAAATTACTGCGGCTGGCAGATCCAGCCAAATGGAATCACTATCCAGGGAGTTCTCAATGATACATTGTCAGAACTTCTTGGTGAAAAAATAGAAACCATAGGAGCAAGCCGCACAGACGCAGGAGTACATGCCCTTGGGAATGTTGCTGTGTTCGACACAAACACAAAATTCCCGGAGAAAAAATTTCCTATGCGCTGAATCAGAGGCTTCCGGAGGACATCCGCATACAGCTTTCCGAGGAAGTAGAACCGGATTTTCACCCAAGATACTGTGACAGTGAAAAAACTTATGAGTACAGGATCCTCAACAGGAAATTCCCCGTGCCTACAGAAAGACTTTATTCTTATTTTTATCATTATAAGCTTGATGTGGAAAAAATGAGAGAAGCTACCTCTTATCTGATTGGCCGTCATGATTTTGCAAGCTTCTGTGGTACAGGAGCCCAGGTAAAATCAACAGTCCGGACAGTGACGGGAATTGATGTATGGAGGGACGGAGATATTGTTACTATCCGTGTTTCCGGGGAAGGATTTCTGTACAATATGGTAAGAATTATTGCAGGAACTCTGATACAGGTGGGAAACGGACAGTATCCGCCGGAGAGAGTCCGCGAGATTCTTAATGCCTGCGACCGTTCTGTTTCCGGCCCTACAGCGCCGGCTCACGGACTGACTCTTATGGGAATTGAATTTTTTGATTCATAAAAATGAAAGATCATTTACACTTATATGCAATGATAGTGACAGTTCCTTTTCCGGGATAGCGCTTCATTGCATATTTTTCTGGAAAAGCTTCAATAAGATCAGGAAGCTTCATAAAGCCGTAGGTGCGGGCGTCAAAGTCCGGTTTTGCACGTTTGATATACTGACCGGCAGAGCTGACATTGACATAGCGGTCATCATCCTGATATTTATCCCAGGCAATTTTCAGAAGCTTGTGAATATCCCGCAGCTCGTCGGTATTTGACTGTTCTTCCGGATCGCTGCCAGCAGTTTCTTTTCGTCCGTTTGTTTTGCTTTCCGATCTGGAAGAAGAGATTTCTGAGGATTTGCTCATGTTTTCCAGGAATAGAAATTCATCGCAGGCATTGCGAAAAGCAGAGGGAGTTTTCTTCTCGCCTACGCCCATTACATACACGCCGGATTCATGGAGCCGGATAGCAAGAGGGGTGTAGTCGCTGTCGCTGGCAACGATCACAAAAGCGTCATAGATTTCTTTGTGGAGCAGATCAAGAGTGTCAATGACCAGCGCCATATCCGTGGCGTTTTTGCCGGAAACATAGTCAAACTGCTGCTCTGCTTTGATGGCAAGTCTTTTCAGTTCATCTTCCCAGTTTTTCAGAGCTTCTTTTCTCCAGTTTCCGTAGGCTCTTTTTACAACAATACGTCCATAAGCAGAGAGTTCCTGTATTACAGTTTCCAGTTTGGAAAGCTGAGTGTTGTCTGCATCGATCAGCAGAGCGATTTTTTCAAGATTCTTCATAATGGGCTATTCTCCTGTTTAAAATTCTGTCATAAAAGCTGAAATGGATATGTCCTGAAAACAGATAGTTTTCTGTATAGATTTATATATGCAATATAGCATTTTTTCGGTTAAAAGTAAATATTTCTGGAATTTTATCATAGAATGTGTTAGAATCGAGGGAATGAAACAGGAGTAGGAGATGGAAATATGATTCAGTTTTTGGCTTCGATTTTTATTAAAAACAGGCAGGATTACAGTTCTCCGGCAGTGAGACAGGCATACGGGACTCTCTGCGGTGCTGTGGGGATCGGGCTAAATATCCTGCTTTTTCTGGGAAAATGGATGGCCGGATTTTTGAGCGGTTCCATAGCCATTACTGCAGATGCATTTAACAACCTTTCTGATGCGGGCTCCTCAATCATAACCCTGATCGGTTTCCGGATCTCCGGACAGAGACCAGATCCGGAACATCCTTTCGGACACGGAAGAATGGAGTATATTTCAGGACTTCTGGTATCAGTTGCCATACTTGTTATGGGATTTGAGCTTGTAAAGTCTTCCATAGAAAAGCTGATCCATCCGGAGCCGGTAGAAAGCAGCCCTGTGATCATAGGTATTCTGGCTGTGTCCATTCTGGTAAAGGTATATATGTTTTATTATAACCGGGCCGTAGGGAAAAAAATAGAAAGCGCTGCAATGAAAGCGACTGCAATGGACAGTTTAAGCGACACCGTTTCCACAGCCCTTGTTCTGGCGGCTACGGTGATCAGCCAGTTTACAGGACTTCTTCTGGATGGATGGTTTGGTATTCTGGTGGGACTGTTTATTCTGTATACAGGGGCCTCTACCATAAAGGAAACCATGGATCTTCTTCTGGGGCAGCCGCCAAAGGAAGAATTTATTGAAGAGATCAGAGATATTGTTACCTCTCATAAACTGGTATATGGAATCCATGACCTGATCGTCCACGATTATGGTCCGGGCCGTCTGATGATCTCACTTCATGCGGAAGTAGATGCAGAGGGGGATATTCAGGAAATCCATGAACAGATTGACCACATTGAGAATGAACTGCAGGAAAAACTTCACTGCTCTGCAACGATTCACATGGATCCCATTGTTACAGATGATAAGGAAATACTGGATATGCAGGAAAAGGTGAGAACAGTTGTGAAGACAACAGACGAATCTTTCAGTATGCATGATTTCCGAATGGTAAAGGGATCTACCAATACAAATCTGATTTTTGATGTGTCTGTGCCAAGCTGCTGTCAGAAGACAGATAATGAAATTATGAATAACCTGAAAGAAAAAATTAAAGAACTGCCCGGAGGCCAGTATTCTCCGGTGATTCAGATTGATCATGAGTATTACTGACAGAAAGAGGCAGGGTATAATTGGTTTGAAAAGTATATGATAATGTATAATCAGGTACAACTGCATAGAACTGTACTGAGAAAAGGACTGTCTGTTTTTGACAGCCCTTTTCTCTTATATAATCAACAGAAATTTATATTTTTTCAGGGCTTTTTTGAGGGAGACTATCACGGTATTCTCTGGGAGTCATTCCGGTATATTGTTTAAAAACTTTACTGAAATATCGGGGATTATCATATCCTGTCATGTCACAGATCTCAACAATTTTTTTGTCGGAGTTGCGAAGGAGCTCCTTTACTTTTTCCATCCGTATTTCTGTGAGATATTCTATAAAATTGCGGCCGGTTTTTTCTTTAAAAAGACGGCTCAGGTAATTGGGATGGAGATAAAACTGCTCTGCCAGGAAATTCAGGCTGATATTTTCAGCATAGTGCTGGCAGATAAAAAGCTGGATTTCCCGAATGACATCCTTACTCAGTGTCTGTTCATCTGAGCGGTTGAGCAGTGAAATAAGCCATTCTATATAAGAAGTCATAGAATCTGCACTGCTTTTATGACTTCGTGCCAGAAGAATGTGGCTGAGGGTGGAATTGAGTTGTGTATGCAGTTCTTCTTCGTTCAGACGAAGATCCTTCAGATAGCTGTTCAGTTCAATCAGGAAACTGATGCAGGCGGTCTGGTACTGGGTAAGGGATGGAGACTGATCAAGAAGCGAATGCATAGCCTCTTCTAACAAGGGGATGGCATTTATACGCGTCTCTGGATTCGTAAGCCTGCGGAAAATTTCAGGGAGAATATCCTGAAGAGACTGAGAACCGGCTGAAAAAAGCTGCTCAATATTCTGGTAGAGGATGATAGAATCTCTGGTACCTGCACGGTGATAATGACGTGCTCTGCGTGCTTCCTCCCAGCCCTCGTGGATCTTTTCAAGCCCGAATTTCCGGCTGCTGGCACCGCAAAACCATTCTTCAAGACCAGGGCAAAGCTGTTCCAGAAGAGAGGTAAGGGAATCAAAGGAAGAATCCGAGTCCCAGGGAAGCAGAACAAAAAGTGAAAATATCTCATCATCCAGAAATATGGCAGAGGGAATCAGAGATGTAAGCTGGTTTCTCATCTGCTGTTTTTTTAAATCAATATCCTGTTGGCACAATTCCTTGTTTTTTAAAATCATAGAAAATCCATACCATTGTTTCAGATTCGGAAGATCATATCTGTCAGAATCTATCTGAGAATAACCTTTGGCTGAGGATAATAGCAGGGCTTCCAGGCGGTTAGTGTGAATCTGTGATTCTTTTTGACGGATGGCAAACTCTCCGCGGAGACGTTCCAGAAGTACCTCAATGTCTTTCAGGACAACAGGTTTGGTCAGATAGTCGATGGCACCATTACGGATGGCCTCCTGGGCATAGGAAAAATCAGAGTATCCGCTCAGGATTACAGCTTTAACTGCAGGATATTCTTTTCTGAGAATCTTAAGAAGCTCCAGTCCTGTCATTCCCGGCATACGGATATCCATAAACACAACATCAATATGTGTTTTTTTGAGCAGAGACAGAGCTTCCTCTCCATCGGATGCAGTTCCGGCCACCTGAAAACCATAACTGCTCCATTTTACAAAACGGGTCAGTCCCCGGCATACAATTTCTTCATCATCTACGATTAATACCTGATAGGTCATAAGCTGTCTGTACCTCCTGTGATGTCTGTCATATTTTCAGAATGATTTCTAAGGGGAAGCAAAATTTCTATCCGGGTGCCTTTTCCAGGAGTACTGGAGATTTGCAGTCCATAGGATTCCCCGTAAAAAAGCCGGATCCGCTGGTTGACGTTTACCAGTCCGATACTTTCGTCCGGAGCTTCATCTCTGTTCAGAGAAAGCTGAAGAGAGTGAAGTTCGTTTTTTTCCATTCCCCGTCCGTTATCCTCCACGAGAATATGAAGGACATTATCGCAGGCTGAAGAATGGATTCTGATAAAATATCCGCTGCTGGCATCTCCAAAAGCATGGACGACGGCATTTTCCATGATTGGCTGAAGAATAAACTGCGGAATGTAAACAGACTGATCGTCTACCTCTGTTTCCAGGAACAGCTGTATTTTTTCGCTGTGGCGGAAATTAATCACATCCAGATAAATAGAAGCATGTTCGATTCCTTCCCTGAGTGTGATGGTATTGCC
>ENA-OQAB01001142-OQAB01001142.1-human-gut-metagenome-genome-assembly--contig:-NODE-1142-length-12880-cov-4.475496_pt1 | contig 12880 bp, 10 predicted proteins | sample MGYA00242490_ERZ504517 | MGnify/ENA primary metagenome ERZ504517 (study PRJEB26092, sample SAMD00036298) | human gut metagenome | host: Homo sapiens | study: EMG produced TPA metagenomics assembly of...
TGTTCATGCAGGATCCTTCCGACGGAAGAACTGCTGCATATGGCTCTACGATAACAATCACAGTGAGTTCCGGCGGCATCATTGGTGGGGAGACAACGCTGCCGGATACGACCCCAGCGGGCTGAGTGCTGCAAGAAATTTAGTATACGAAAAGTGGGATCTGTTTTGCAGATAAACGGATTGATTGTAAAGGGGATCGGCGGCTTCTATTATGTAGAAGCCGCCGATGCGGTATATGAGTGCAAGGCGAGGGGATTTTTCGCAAACGGAAACAGGCGCCCCTTGTGGGCGATTCTGTGCGTATTACAGCAGGCGTAGCAGAGCAGGAGAATACCATTGACGAAATATTACCCCGTAAAAATCAACTGTGCCGGCCTCCAATTGCCAATTTGGATCAGTTGGTGATTGTGGCGTCTACCTGTGAACCAGCCCCCAACCTGCTCTTGCTGGATAAGCTAACGGCAATCGCCGTCTCTAAGCAGATCAAGCCGGTGATAGTCTTTACAAAATCGGATTTATGTAAAGCGGATGAGCTTGTCAAAATTTATCATCACGCCGGATTTCCTGCCTTTGCCGTTTCTTGCCGGGATGGAAAGGGTGTGCTTGGGGTGAAGGAAACATTAAGCGGCAAGCTAAGCGCCTTTACAGGAAATTCGGGCGTAGGAAAATCTTCGTTGCTGAATTGCCTGGATGCTTCTCTTCGCCTGCCCACTGGTGAAATCAGCGGAAAATTGGGGCGTGGGAGGCATACCACTCGGCAATCTGAAATTTTTCACTTGGCGAATGGCCTTGTGGCGGATACGCCGGGTTTCTCTGCGCTGGATTTGGAGAAGAGCGAGGTCATCCGGAAAGAGGAGCTCCCTTTTTGTTTCCCGGAATTTCTGCCCTATCTTGGGCATTGTCAATTTACAAGCTGTACTCATACCAAGGATAAGGGCTGCGCCATTCTACAGGCCCTTGCGGATGGAGAAATTGAGCCGAAGCGCCATGAGAGTTACGTAGCATTCTATGAATCGGTTAAGGATTTAAAGGATTGGGAAACCGGATAATATGCACCGGAAGGGAAGTGGATGACAGGATGGTCAGATGCGTGATTTTAGGGGCGGGACCAATTCAGAATACTCAAATAACCCGTGGCTTTGTACGGCAGGATGATTTCATCCTTTGTGCGGATGGAGGTTATGCGCATGCCCGCAGGATGGGGCTGCGCCCGGATCTTTTGATTGGGGATTTTGATTCCGTAAAGCCACCGGAACATGCCGGTTGTGAAGTTTATTCCTATCCTCCTGAAAAGGATGACACCGATATGCTCCTTGCGCTTAAATGCGGGTTGGAGCGGGGCTTCCGCGATTATTTAATATTGGGCGGGCTGGGAGGCCGGTTGGACCATACCATTGCCAATTTTACGGTGTTGGCCTATGCCATCGATCATGGGGCAAAAGCAGTCTTGCAGGATGAGAAGAATGCGGCGATCTTGCTGCGTGATTCTGCAATTTCAGTGCCCGTGTGCCCGGGCTTTAAATTGTCAGTTTTCCCGTATGGTGGGGGAGCAAAGGGCGTTTGTTTGCGCGGTGTGAAATATCCTTTGGAGGATTATGAAATGGACCCATATTGTACGCTGGGGGTCAGCAATGAAATTCTTCCTTCCGGTGGTGAAATATCTGTCAAAAGCGGTACATTGCTGCTTGTTTTTTCGAAAGATTAAGTTTTTAGGAGCTTTTGTTTTTCTCACGAACGCTTTTCCCATCGCGGCATATACTAAAAGTGAGCATCTTGGAAAACAGATGCTTGGCGAGGGGGCGCTCCTCTCTCCATCTTGCGCAGGGACGGTGCTGCCTGTGAGATATCGGGGAAGCAGCAGAGGGATGATTTTGATTGCGTTTGGTGTGGGGCTTTTGGTTGCCCGATTTTTCCCGGCGCAATTTTTGCTGGCCGTTTTGGCTGCTCTGCTGGTGATGTTTGGCGTGGCTCTGTGCAGAAACTTTTGTTAGGGGGACTTAGTATGAAAGTGGTATCTTTCCGCAGTCCTAAACTCTTGAGCGGAATCCTGCGCCTCATTTTCGGAATCAAAAAATCGGATGGTGTGTAACTCTGATCGAGAGATACATACAAAATGCAACGAGCCGGAAGCTTTTATCGCTTCCGGCTCGTTGGCTATTCTATTTTTACGGCTTTGCATTCGCCTCATGCACTTCGTAGCCGCGCTTTTTCAGGAAACTGTAAATTCTGTCGGATGGGTTAAGTAGTTTGCTGATAGATAGATCATGATTGAGCGTATCGATAATATAGGCGATGTACTTGGACATCTCCACTTCCGTATACCACTCCCTCTTGCGCAATTCGGGGGTGCGATAGATTAAGTTGGTGGTAAATACCCGGTAGAACAGCCCTTCTTCATATGCTTTATCAAACACTTCTAAGCCATTGCAAAAAAGGCCGAACGCCGCACAGATGAAAATCCGATTGGCTTTGAGATCCTTTAGCTTCTTTGCCACCTCAATCATGGATTCGCCGGAGGAAATCATATCGTCAACAATGATAACGTCCTTGCCCTCTACATTATCGCCCAGGAATTCGTGCGCCAAAATCGGGTTGCGGCCATCTACAATGCGGGAAAAATCGCGCCGCTTGTAAAACATGCCGAGATCCAGGCCGAGCACAGTGGCATAATAGATGCAGCGGGACATGCCGCCTTCGTCCGGGGAAATAATCATCAAATGTTCACGGTCGATTTTCAGGTTGTCCACATGGTTGACAAGCGCTTTGATCATTTGATACGCTGGTTGGACGTTTTCAAACCCTTTAAGCGGGATGGCGTTCTGTACGCGCGGGTCGTGTGCATCAAAGGTGATAATATTATCAACATCCATCATATTGCACAGCTCCTGTAAAGCAAGCGCACAATCGAGGGATTCACGAGCGGAGCGTTTATGCTGGCGGCCCTCATAAAGCATCGGCATAATAATCGTGATACGGTGTGCTTTACCGCCAATTGCCGCGATGACACGTTTCAGATTGGCATAGTGCTCATCCGGGCTCATCGGGACAGTCTGGCCATACATTTTGTAGGTGATGCCGTAGTTAAACATGTCGGCTACAATGAAGATATCATAGCCCCGCACGGATTGGGAAATGGATGCTTTGGCCTCTCCCGTCCCAAATCGGGGAAAATTGACCTTCATCAAATAGGTTGGCTTTTGGTAACCGGCAAAGGCAATGGTAGTTTTGTGCTCGCTTTCCCGCTTTTCGCGCCACTCTACGATATAGTGGTCTATCTTTCGGCCGATTTCTTCACAACCCGGCAGCGCAATGATTCCCAGCTTGCCAAAAGGGATTGAACTGAATTCGTCCATATTATCCGGCATGCTTTACAACCTCCTAAATCTTGTACACACAGCTATTCTTATATTTATATTCTACATGATTTTAAGGCCTTTGCAAAGAGATGTATCAAATATGGCGCGAAAAATTATCTTTCGTATCACACAGATGTTTTGTCCAATTCTGACAAAATATCTTTTTGAGGAAGAAAACGTATCCAATTGCTCCGGGAAATTGACGAGCCATTGAATATGCAGTGAGGATTTGTGATTCGCCGTCTACATTTTTCTCCTGCTGAAAAGCAAAGTCGGAATTTTCAAATGGAAAAGGAAAGCAATTTATGATAAAATAGCTTCAAACAAAGTTTGAAGCATTAGAAAAATGTCTGTCGGCGTGAAGCGCCTCCTGCCGCGAGGCGGCAACGCCATTTTTTGCAGAGAGGCGTTTTGTGCACGATTTCCAACCTATTGATCCCATCATCGGAGGAAGTGGTCTCTTGTCTGGCTTTGTACACCTGCATTTGCATACAGAATACAGTCTGCTCGACGGCGCATGCCGGATTGGGCCTTTGCTCGACCGTGCCAAAGAGCTTGGGCAAACGTCAATGGCCATTACAGACCATGGCGCGATGTATGGAGTTATCGATTTTTATCGTGCCGCGCAGGAGCGGGGTATTAAGCCCGTGATTGGATGTGAGGTCTATGTTGCGGCACGCACGCGCCATGATAAAGTATATGCGCTCGATAGCGAGCGCAGCCATCTCGTGCTCCTGTGCGAAAATAACACCGGCTATCAAAACCTGATCGCCATGGTGAGCGAAGCATGGACGGAAGGCTTTTATACCAAACCGCGCATCGATCATGAACTGCTTGAGCAGCATCATGAGGGGATCATTGCGCTCTCCGCATGCCTTGCAGGCGAAATCCCGCGCGCACTGTCCCGCGGTGATTACGATGGTGCGAAGGAAACTGCCCTCTGGTACGACCAGCTTTTTGGGCGAGGTAATTATTTTTTTAGAGTTGCAGGATCATGGCCTGCGTGAGCAAAAGCAGATCAATCCACTCATCATTCGCCTTTCCCGGGAAACGGGGATTCCGCTTGTTGTTACTAATGATACGCATTATATTGATAAAGAGGATGCCCGCGTCCAGCAGGTGCTCATCTGCATCCAAACGAATCACACAGTCGGGGAGGAGACGGGCCTCGAATTTGAAACCCAGGAGTTTTATCTCAAGAGCGAAGAAGAGATGCGTTTGCTTTTCCCCGAGCTGCCTGAGGCGTTTGACAACACCGTGAAAATTGCGCAGCGCTGCAACGTCACCTTTACCTTTGGTGAAACGAAGTTGCCGCATTTTGACGTGCCGGGTGGGGAGGATCATTTTGAATACCTCACGCGGATGTGCGAAGAGGGGCTCCACGCACGCTATGGGGAGCACCCACCGCAGGATTATAGCGACCGCTTGCATTATGAGCTGAATGTGATTCATACAATGGGCTATGTGGATTATTATTTGATTGTCCATGATTTTATCCATTATGCCAAATCACAGGGCATTCCCGTCGGCCCCGGGCGGGGTCCGGAGCGGGCAGCATCGCGGCTTACTGTATCGGCATCACGGGAATTGACCCGATGAAATATAACCTTCTTTTTGAGCGCTTTCTCAACCCGGAGCGCGTCAGCATGCCGGATTTTGATATCGATTTCTGCTATGAGCGCCGCCCTGAGGTGATCGACTATGTAGTGCGCAAATATGGCGCGGACCACGTTGCGCAAATTGTCACCTTTGGCACGATGGCGGCAAAGGCGGCGATCCGCGATGTCGGCCGGGCGCTGGGCGTGCCGTATGCCACAGCGGATAGCATTGCAAAGCTTGTGCCTTATGAGCTGAATATCACGCTGGACGCGGCGCTTAAAAAGAGCGCGGAGCTGCGCGAGCAATATGACAGCAGCGGGCAGGTGCGTGACTTGATCGATATGGCGCGCAAGGTTGAAGGAATGCCGCGCCATGCCTCCACCCATGCAGCGGGTGTTGTGATCACGCGCGACCCGGTTTCCACCTATGTGCCGCTGGCGCGCAATGATGAATCGATTGTCACGCAGTTTACGATGACAACGCTGGAGGAGCTCGGCCTGCTGAAGATCGATTTTCTGGGGCTGCGTACCTTAACGGTAATCAGCGACGCGGAGAAAATGATCCGCCATCGTGAGCCCGGTTTTGCAGTCAATCAAATTCCCACAAAGGATGAAGCGGTATACGAAATGTTTGCCAGCGGGCAGACGGAAGGCGTTTTCCAGTTTGAATCCGCCGGCATGCGCAACGTCCTTATGGGCCTGAAGCCGGAGAGCTTGGAGGACCTGATCGCCGTAATTTCCCTCTATCGGCCCGGGCCTATGGAATCGATCCCAACCTATATTGAAAATCGCCATCACCCGGATCGGGTGCGCTATAAAACGCCTTTGCTGAAGGATATTTTGGATGTCACCTACGGCTGTATGATCTATCAGGAGCAGGTGATGCAGATCTTCCGCAAGCTGGCGGGCTACTCCTATGGCCGCGCGGATATTGTGCGCCGCGCCATGTCCAAAAAGAAGCATAAGGTCATGGAGCAGGAGCGCAAAAATTTCATATATGGATTGGTCCATGAGGATGGCTCTGTGGAGTGTGAGGGAGCAGTCAAGCGGGGCGTGAATGAAAAAATTGCCAACGAGCTCTTTGATGAGATGTCCTCCTTTGCATCTTACGCCTTCAATAAATCGCATGCCGCCGCCTATGCTTATGTTGCTTATCAAACGGCATGGCTGAAATGCCATTACCCATGCGAGTTTATGGCTGCGCTTCTCACGAGCGTGCTCGACAGTGCGGGTAAGGTTTCCGGCTATATTGCAGAGTGCAGCCGGATTCATATTGCCGTCCTGCCGCCGCACGTCAATGAGAGCCTGGAGGGCTTCACCGTGGTGGACGGCCGCATCCGTTTCGGCCTGCTCGCCGTCAAAAATCTCGGCAGGGGCTTTATCAAAGGAATTTTGGAGGAGCGGAAAACCGGTGGGCCCTTTACTTCCTTTTATTCCTTTTGTAAACGCATATATGGGGGGAAGGATGTCAACCGCCGCGCGCTGGAGAGCCTCGTCAAATGCGGTGCTTTGGATGGGCTTGATGCCAACCGGCGGCAAATGCTGCAATCGCTCCCCGTTGTGATGGAAACGCTGGAGGCAGATAAGCGGCGCAATATCGATGGCCAGCTTGGTTTTTTTGATATGTCCGCTACGTTTGGGGAGGATACCGGCCCTGCCCTTCCAGCGGTTGATGAATTCCCCGCCGTGGAAAAGCTTCGCATGGAGAAGGAGAGCACGGGGCTCTATCTCTCCGGCCATCCAATGATGGAATATGCGGATGCGGCGAAAAAGGTGCAGGCAGCCCGGATTTCCGATTTGCTGGAAGCGGCGCAAGAATACTCCACGCGCTATATTGATAATGCGCAGGTGACGCTGCTGGGCATTGTTTCATCGATGAAAAAGAAAATTACGAAGAGCGATGCAACGATGGCCTTTCTCTCGGTGGAGGATATGTATGGGGCGATTGAGGTGATTGTTTTCCCGCGGATTTTCACGGAGAATGCGGTCAAGCTGCAAGAAGGGAACGTTATTCTCCTGAGTGGGCGGCTGAGTTTGCGTGAGGATGAAGATTCGAAGGTGATCTGCGATTTGGTGGAAGCGGTTCCAGACCCGCGGCATGTGCCAGCAGGATTTCAACAAAAGCAGCGAAAAAAAGCGTTTTCCGCGGCAGTTCCAGCCGCACAGCCTGTGCGGATTACGCCCAGCGAAACCAAGGCAAAGCGGCGGGGGCTTTTCCTGCGCTTTGCCTCTAAGGATGCGCCTGAGCGGGTGCGAGCGGAGCGGGTGCTGCGCATTTTTGATGGTACGGCGCCGCTGTATTACTATTATTGTGATACGCAAACGTATGAAACGCGGCCGCCGGCGGAGTTTATCGATCCTAACGAGCCGATGTTCCGAGAGCTGCGGTGGATTTTAGGGCAGGATAATGTTGTGTTTCGGCCATAGGAAGCAGCGTTCGTTCGGCTTTGACAAAAAAATGATATAAATTTATCATGGCATACTTGACATCGCGCTAAAGTAGTGTATGATTAATATAATGCGTTCGTAGGGCCTGGAAGGAGCCAAGCCTTGCCGGCGCATTCTTTCTGACAAAATGAAAACCTACATTTTTAGGGGGAAACGGTTATGAAGACGATTGGTGTATTGACCAGCGGCGGTGACGCGCCCGGCATGAACGCCGCAATCCGTGCGGTCGTGCGTACCGGCTGCGAAAGCGGAATGCGTGTGCTCGGCATCCGCCGGGGTTACAGTGGGCTGATCAACGGCGATATGGTGGAGATGGATTTGAGAAGCGTCTCCGATATTATCCATCGCGGCGGCACTATGTTGTATACTGCCCGTTGCCCTGAATTTAAAACAGAAGAAGGTATCCAGAAGGCGGTTGACGTTTGCCATGAAACCGGCATGGAGGGCATTGTGGTGATTGGCGGAGACGGTTCGTTCCGCGGTGCGCGCGACCTGTCTTTGCACGGGATTCCTTGTGTCGCCATGCCCGGCACAATCGATAACGACGTTGCCTGCTGCGACTACACGGTCGGCTATGATACTGCAATGAATACGATTATGGACATGGTTGACCGCATCCGTGATACGACGGAATCCCACGATCGTTGCAGCGTGGTGGAGGTCATGGGCCGCCGCGCGGGTTATCTGGCACTGAATGCCGGCATTGCCGTGGGCGCGACCTCAATCCTGATCCCCGAAGTCCCCTATGATTTTGAGCGCGATGTCATCGAGCGGATGCGCCGTACACAAAAAACCGGCAAGAAGCATTTTATCATTATCGTGGCCGAGGGCATCGGCGGCGTGGAAGAGATGGCAAAACGGATTGAAGAGGCAACTGGCGTGGAAAGCCGCGCATCAGTGCTCGGCCATGTGCAGCGTGGCGGTTCCCCCACGGTGCGTGATCGTGTGGTTGCAAGCCATATGGGCAATTATTGCGTTCGCCTCCTGGAAAAGGGGATTGGTAACCGCGTGGTTGCAATGCAGAAGGAGGAGGTCATGGATTTTGATATCTATGAAGCCCTGAATATGAAAAAATCAATTGACCTCAATCTGTATCGGATTGCGCACGAGATTTTCGATCTAATTGGCGTTTTAAAATGGAAATTTAAAGCCCTTGCGTGGGCAAAGATAAAACGATGGCGGGCGTTTTGTTGCCCGCCATCGTTTTTATGCGTCTATGTGGAACTTTAGCGCCGCAGCAACTGCCGGTGATTTTGGATAAAACGAAAATCCGCCAACCCTGTGCAAAGCGGGATTGGCGGTTAGCTATCTTGAAGGAACTACAGGTTCGCCAGATCATATGGCGTGCGTTGATACACAAAGTAATTTAGCCAGTTGGAAAAAATCATGCTCCCAGCCGTCCGCCAGGTCATGGGAGGGGTGCGCTGCGGGTCATTATCCGGAAAATAGTTGAAGGGCATCTCAATCGCAAGGCCACGGTTTACATCGCGAAAGTATTCGGTCGCGAGCGTTTCGCGGTCATATTCAGAGTGGCCAGTGGAATAAAAATTTCTGCATTCCATATCGGATACGAGATGAACGCCCGCCTGTTCTGAAAAGGAGAGGATCTGCAAATCTTTCACGAATGCGATATCAGAGCGGCGAATCTCCGTATGCCGGGAGTGGGGCACATAGAAAATGTCATCCAAGCCCCGCATGAGCGGATGGTAAGGATCAAGCGCATGGTGGGGGAAGATGCCAAACATCTTTTTTTTCAACGGATATTTTGGGATTCCATAGTGATAGTAAAGCCCCGCTTGAGCGCCCCAGCAAATGTGGAAGGTGGAATACACATTCGTTTTGCTCCACTCCATAATTGTGCAGAGCTCCTCCCAATAATCAACCTCTTCAAAAGCGAGATGTTCCACTGGCGCGCCGGTGATAATCATGCCGTCGAATTTTTCCTCCCGCACGTCGCCAAAGGTCTTATAAAATTTGAGCATATGTTCTGCTGAGGTGTTTTTTGATTGGTGGGTGGCTGTTTGTAGCAGCTCCACTTCAATTTGCAGCGGAGAATTGCTCAATAAACGCAGGAGCTGCGTTTCCGTTTCAATTTTGGTCGGCATCAGGTTTAGAATCAGGATTTTCAGCGGGCGGATATCCTGGGTCAGCGCGCGGGATTCCGTCATGATAAAAATGTTTTCCAGCTCTAAGCTATGCCGGGCCGGCAGCTGGTTGTCGATTTTAATTGGCATTGCACAGCCCTCTCTTTTCCTGCGCGTTATCATCTAATTATGCAGAATTTTAGTATAGCAGAATTTGATTTTTTTTCTGCAAATACCGGGCAAAAGCGCATGGCCATTTTGATAACGAACAGAGAATGGGGAGAAACAAATGAAATCGGATAATTGGCCGATAAAAGGAATGATGCCAGACATCGTGTGTTTGCATACGGGTTTTCATTGGAATTTTTTGTATGTAAATTCAATATAAATATGATACAAGAAGCAAACGCACAATTGGAATAAAATTATGCGGGTTTTATATGGACATACCTTGCTTTAGATATTGATTTTTTGTTACAAGTACGTTAAAATCTATAGCAGTGCGTTGAAATGCGTGAAATAATTTTGTGTGATTTGGAGGACAGGAAATGCAGCTTAAGCAAACGGCCCAAACTTTGCTGACAGATGTGAAGCATTACTGGAAAAAGCCGCCGGCGGGAAGGTACATGCCTTTTAAAGAAATTGCCGCATACAGCGTTGGCGGAATTGGCGCTTATTTCATTATAACGGTGGTCCAGGCGTTATCTCTTTCCGTTGGTAATTTTATTATCGGCAACGCGATTGGTATTGAACCAACCAAAATTTATTTACTTTATGTAATTGCGATTTTGTCGAGCTTCCCGATGACAGCTTTGCGTGCAAATATCATTGATAGTGCGCGCAGCAAAAAGGGAAAATATCGCCCCTATCTGCTCTATATGGGTTTGCCAACGGTCATTTTAGCAATTGGCTTTGTTTGGATGCCGTATGAACATATGAGCATGACGTTCAAAATGATTACAGTCCTGCTCTTTAACATTGGATTCCAGTTTTTCTATATGTTCTTTTATGAAGCGTATGAAAACCTGATTCTTGTTCTCTCCCCTAATACACAGGAGCGCACGGATGCGGCAACAGTAAAAGCTGTAATCTATTCTCTTGCGCCATCCATCGTGAATATCGTTATGCCGATGGCAGCGAAATTCCTCACCAATGGCGATATGACTGATCTGAAGCTGTATCGTTACGCATATCCGCCGATGGTAATTCTCGGATTTTTGCTTTCCATTATGGTTTATGCCAATACGCAGGAGAAGATCATCCAGGCAAAAACGCATGTGGTGCAGGTAAAATTTATTGACGCCATCCGTGCGGTAGCAAAAAATAAATATTTCTGGATCATTTCTTTGGCAGGCTGGATTGGCTTTTTGGAGGCATCCTATGGCACCATCCTGCAATGGCTGTATCAGTATCAGCACGCATGCACCGAGGGGCAGTTCGCCTTGATTCAAACCATCAATGGCAATGCGGCCCTTTGGGGAATGCTGATGGCCCCTTGGGCGATCCGCCGTTTTGGCAAAAAAAGGGTGCTTTTGGTTACAAATTTCCTTAATGTTATATTTATTGCTTCGATTTATCCGATCGTTGTGAATGTAGACCCACGCATGTGCATTTGGCTGGTGCTCATTTGCTTATTCAGCAATGGTGTTGTCGGCGCGTTTGCGCACGTTCTCAATCCCAGCATCCAAGGCGATATCCGCGACTACCAGCAATATGTAACAGGAGAGCGGATCGATGGCATGTTTTCTACCGTCGGCTTGATTGGGCAGGTTATCACGCTGGCTACAAGCGGTGTTTTGCCGGCGGTTTATGAGGCGCTGGGCATTACAACGGAAAATGCGGCTTCGATGGGTTATACAAATGCTTATGACGTCCTTTATAACCGCAATATTTTTGAGGATACCTTTGCGCTTTTGGTCGGGTTATCCGTATTTGGCGCAATCATGAATGTAATTCCCTATTTCTTTTATGATTTGACGGAAACGAAGCAGCGCGGCATGATTAACGTATTGAAGGTGCGCGCACTGTTTGAAGATTACGGCAATAACGCGCTGTCCGACAAGGGACTTGTGGAAACAATTGATTTAGTCAATGAAGCGCGGTCATATGTTGCGTCAGAGCCGGTGTCTGAGTCCAAGGACGGAATCCGCGAGGCCAAGAAATCGGGGGATAAGCAGGCGGTAAAAGCGGCAAAGAAAGCGCATAAAGATGCGATTGAGCACAACCGCATGATTGAAATCTCCAGGTACGTAATAGACGAGATGAATAAATTTGGCACACTTGAGGTGCAGGAGCAGGTTGCAGTTGCAAAAGAGGTATATGTGGCTGGATTATCCAACCTTGTGAATGTTGATCCTGCCGTGCTGCAAAAGGCCAGAGCGCTTCCGAAGAATACGGAGGCGGAAAAGCTTTATCGCAAGGCCGCTATCGAGGAGGCCAAGCAGCGTCTGGCTTCTAGAAAGGTTATTTTGAAAAATTATCCCAACGGCCTGGTGGAATTTGATTCCTCCATTTTCGACGAACTTTTCGCCAAGGAGGATCAGTTGGAGCTGGAGTTGGAACAGGCTTATAAGACGCTTTTCGCCGCGAAGGAGAGCAAAGATCAGGAGGCTGTGAAGCAGGCCAGGATCGACGTCCAAAAGGCAAAGGTTGCCCGCGCTAAGGTGCGCACGGAGATTAAGGAGGCGACCAACGCTAACTCCATCTATCATCGTGCAGCCAAGCCGTGGTTGGATGCGAAGAAGCTCCTTACGCAGGAAGAAAATTATAAGCACTATGATGAGATTGCCGCGATGTATGAGGATGCCAAAGCCCGCGCTGAGGCTCAGGAAGCGAAAGACGATGCGGAAGAAGCTGCCAAGGCGGCGCAGAAGAAGGCAGATAAAGAGGCTGCCCGCGCAAACCGTAGAAATAAATAGCCGTCAGTTTCCTGTTTTAGGATCATTCGATCCTCCTTTTGCCCGATCAATCCATACGTTATTGCGTCTTATGTTCTGACTCGTTTTATTCCAAAGCAATCATTGCATCAGTGTACAGGGGTACACATCGGTTTTTTAGCACTGTGGCCGCGCCCCTGGCTGCGTTATCCTCCTTGCTTTCCGGCAAGGCAAAGCTGTGATCGTCTGCCTTGCCAGCAATGCCACAGGTCGACAGGGCCTGAAAACTTCAAAGAACCGTCAGGCGTTCCAGACACAGTCGGCATGCGTTTGGGCACGCCTTGACGGCGATGTTCCCCCTGTACACTGATGCATCTCTTTCATAAACCAACCCGGCTGAACGATAATTTCCATCGTTCAGCCGGGTTGGTTTTAGTATATAACGTAAACTAAATTATATTTAGGTTGACAATTCGACAGATATCTTTTATGATTGAATGGTAATACAAAAATGGAGG
>ENA-OQAB01001144-OQAB01001144.1-human-gut-metagenome-genome-assembly--contig:-NODE-1144-length-12874-cov-2.232761_pt1 | contig 12874 bp, 11 predicted proteins | sample MGYA00242490_ERZ504517 | MGnify/ENA primary metagenome ERZ504517 (study PRJEB26092, sample SAMD00036298) | human gut metagenome | host: Homo sapiens | study: EMG produced TPA metagenomics assembly of...
GGGCGTGCTACTTCGCGGCGGCAACCAGGGCTTCGAACAGCGGAACGTTGTCGTCGAGGTACTCAGGATGCCACTGCACGCCGAGGTAGAAGCGCCGCGATGGGTCCTCCAAACCCTCGACCAGACCGTCGCCGCTGACCGCGCTCACCTGCAGCGGGTCGGCCACGCAGGCGATCGCCTGGTGGTGCATCGTGTTCACCAGCAGCGAATGCGGCGCAGGCGCGATGCCCTCCCAACTCGTTTCGAGCGATGCGGGCCATCCCGCCTTGCAGCCTGGTACCATGCCCTCGCCCGCGCCGTCGCACAGCACCCGGTCCAGCACGCTGCCCGGCGCGATGTCGACGCGCTGGCGCACGACGTCGTAGGGAGGCTTCTGCTGATGCGCCGCGTCGGTGAGCCCGCAGGCGTGCACGTCCTGGTACAGCGTGCCGCCCAGCGCCACGTTGAGCACCTGCATGCCGCGGCAGATGCCCAGCATGGGCAGATCGCGCTCGTGGGCAAGGCGCGCCAACTCCAGCTCCAGGGCATCGCGTCCATCGAACACGTTCACGGTTTCGGCCAGGCGCGCTTCGTCGCCGTACGTCGCCGGGTTGAGGTCCCCGCCGCCGGCCAGCACCAGGCCGTCCAGGCGTTCTACCAGTTCGCGCGCCGCTCGACGGTTCGCATCCGCGCCGCCCTCCACGGGCGGCAGCAGCACGGGCACGGCGCGGCGCGCCACTCGTCGCACGTATTCCACCGTCACGCGCTCGACGGGGACGATCTCGTCCTTCTGCTCCTCTTCAACGTACGTGGTGGTGATGCCGATGATCATGTCGCTCGCCCTCCGGTCGTCGTCTTCCTGCCAGCAGCATACGAAAAAGCGTCCCGTCGAGAGTCGACGCGCGAGGAATCCACAAAAGTAAAAGCAAAGGGTAGGGGGCGAGGATAGCGGGATGCCGGCGGCGTAAGAAGAGAACAGCGGCAGCGAAAGATTGGCACGCTAGTTGCTAAGTCGAAGGCCAGAGACGGTTGTCGCCCCGCCCCGCGCGGACGACGCACGATACGGGATCAGGACACAAGGAGGAACGCATATGAAGTCATCGGATCGCCCCAAGTTCGGCAACTTGCAGAACTTGAAGGTGCTCAACGCCGGCGCGGTCATCGCGGCGCCGTTCGTCTGCGAGCTGTTCGCCGAGCAAGGCGCCGACGTCATCGAGCTGGAAAGCACGGTGGCGCCCGACATGTACCGCATGTACGGCGACGCATGGTCGGTCGACCGTCGCAACCAGCGCATGATCACGCTGAACATCCCCTCGCCCGAGGGCAAGGAGATCCTGCTGCAGATGGTGAAGTGGGCCGACGTGCTGGTGGAGTCGTCGAAGGGCGGCACCTGGGAGAAGTGGGGCCTTACCGACGAGGTGCTGTGGGAGGCGAACCCTGCGCTGGTCATCTTGCATATTTCCGGTTTCGGCAACTGGGGCGACCCGGACTACGTGCGCAAGGCGTCGTTCGACCCCATCGGCCAGGCGTTCTCGGGCTATTCGAACCTCAACGGCTTCCCCGACAGCCCGCCCAGCGTGACGAAGCCCTTCACCGGCGACTTCATGACCGGTCTCATGGGTGCTTGGGCCACGCTTGCCGCTGTCATCCGCGCGCGCGAGACGGGCGAAGGCGAGTCCATCGACTGCTGCCAGTTCGAGGCGCTCGTGCGCCTGCAGGGCGCCACGCTGTCCGACGGCATCAACCACGGCATACAGCCCATGCGCATCGGCAACGAAGACCTCGTGGGCGCGTGCGCCGGCGCGCAGAAGTGCAAGGACGGCTACTGCCAGGTAGCCGTGGGCGGCGCCGGCCCGGTGAAGAAGCTCGTCGAGTTCTTCGGGTTCGCCGACGATCCCGACTTCCAGCCGCTGGGTACCTACCCCTCCATCACGCGCAAGCCCGGCTGCAAGAGCCTGGACGAGCCGCTGCCCGACCGCGCTGCGAAGTTCCGCGCCGCGCTGGACAGCTGGTGCGAGAAGCACACGGTTGAGGAGGTCAACCGCATCTTCGGCCAGATGGGCGTGGCGGTGAGCCCCCCATATGACCTACGAGATGATGCTGAACGACCCCGCATTACCAGGCGCGCGAGGTGTTCGTCGACTGCTACGACGAGATCACGCAGAAGACGGTCAAGCAGGTGAACATGATCCCGCGCTTCAAGAAGCATCCCGGCAAGATCGTGCGCGGAGGGGCGAAGTACGACGCCGACACGCAGGACGTGCTCGAGGAATTCGGCTATTCGGAAAAGGAGATCGAGCTGCTGTACGAGAAGGGGGTGCTGCGCAAGGGCGAGTAGCTCGACGGCGGACGGCGCGGTCCCGGCGCGTTCGAGCAGGGGCCGTGCCGCCGCGAGAAAAGAGAGGGGAACCCTCTGGCGCCCTAACGATGGCACGGATTTTGCATATCGCTATGGCGTTGGGGATTCTCAGGTAAAACAAAGGAGGCACTATGGGAACTGAAACAATGAAGGGCAGCAACTACGCATGGGCGATCGCCATCGCCTGCGTAGCCTTCTACGCCATCCCCTTGGGCGTCGTGGCGAACCAGGCCGGTTTGTTCGCATCGCCCGTCATGGAAGAGTTCGGCTGGTCGCGCACCGACGCGACGCTGTACATGTCCATCCAGCCGTGGGTGGCGGCCATCTGCACGCCGTTCGCCGGCAAGCTCATTTCCAAGTTCAACCCTCGCTGGGTGATGACCGCCGCGGCCGCCGTTTTCGGCTTGGCATCGCTTGCCTGCGCTTGGTTTACCGAGCCGTGGCAGTGGAACGTGTACGGCGTGCTGTACGGCGCGTCCGCCGCGTTCTGGATGTACATCGCCACGCCGACGTTCATCAACCGTTGGTTCGCTAAGAGCAACGGCACCGTCATCGGCGTCATCGGCGTGTGCGCATCGCTGCTGGGCGCGTTCATGAGCCCGGTCATCCAGGGCTGGATCAGCGGCTATGGCTGGCATACCGCCCGTATCATCATCAGCTTGATCGCGCTCATCGCGTCCGTCGTGCTGACCGCCGCGCTGCTGCGCGAGTCGCCCGAGAAGATGGGCGTGCTGCCCTGGGGCTACGGCGCCGCCGAGGTTGCGTCCGCGAAGTCCGAGGCCAAGTCCGTCATCGACGTCGCTGCTGACGAAGGCGCTACGGCCGCGCAGGCTCGCAAGAACCCGGCGCTGTGGCTGCTCATCGTCATGGCGGGCTTCTTCGTCATCGCCGCCGGCATGATGCAGCAGTTCTCGTCCTACGCTTCCACCGGCGCGCTGGGCGCGGCCGTGGGCGCCATGGGCGTGACCGTGTGCATGATCGGCCAGCTGTTCGGCAAGTTCGGTCTGGGGTGGCTGTGCGACCATACGGGCGCCCGCGTCTCCGGCGTGGTCGCCAGCATCTTCGGCGCCGCCGGCATCGCCATCGTGCTGTTCAGCGTCGATAACGCCATGATGTTCTACGTGGGCGTGTTCCTGTTCGGTATCGGCTTCGCCGCGCTCAACATCGTGCCGCCTATGGCCTGCCGCCAGGCGTTCGGCCAGAAGGACTACGCCAACATCTTCTCGATGGTGGCCACCGGCCTCAACGTGTTCTCCGGTTTCTCGGCGCTCATCTACGCGCAGATCTTCGACATCACCGGATCGTTCGCCGGCTGCTTCTACCTCATCATCGGCTTCTACGTGGTGACGCTCATCTGCTCGCTCGTGATCGTTCCCATGGGCCGTCGCTCCTGGGCGAAGAAGTAAGCTCGATCGCAAACGCGAATCGTACAGCGGGCCGCCCGAGGGCGGCCCGCTTGCGTTGCGGGGGCGTGTAGCGAACATTGTCGCCCCAAAAACACGGTTTCGTCGGCAATTCCGTGTTTTTGGGGCGACAATGCCTCCGCTGGGCTTGCTTAGGATGATGCGAAACCCTCAAGTCTCACAACGGAAAGCCCTCAAGTCTCACAACGGAAAGCCCTCAAGTCTCACAACGGAAAGCCCTCAAGTCTCACAATAGAAAAAACGTCCTGGAATGGGATTCCCTTCCAGGACGTTCTCGCATGCTCGATCTATGAGGCGCCGGACGCTTTATCGGTACCAGTCCATGACCTGCTTGTAGAGGGGGAGGATCTGCTGGCGCTGGTCGCGGAAGGCGGCTTCGGCGGCGTGCAGCTCGGCTGTCGTGTCGTCGGTCGCATCGGCCACGTCCACGCTCAAAGCCTGTTCCAGGCGCTTGCGCGCCTGCTTGTACGCGCTTTTCGCGCTGTGCCCCATCTTCTTTTTCGCCGCGCTGTAATAGTCGTTCGTCGCGCCGATGAGCGCGTAGCAATCGAGCATCTTCTGGATGAGGTCGCGCGTGGCCTGGTCGTCGGCCTTATGCTCGTCCGCGTCGGCCAGCGCCCGCCGGACGTCGTCATGGGCCACTTCGTCTCCGGCCGTGAACACGACGATCTCGGCGTTGCTGCGGTCGAGGTTCGCGGCCGATACGGTCAGCATGCCTGCTTCGTCGATATCGAAGCGAAGCTCGATTTGGGGCACGCCTGCGCCGCTCCACTTGATGTTGCGCACGCGGATGCGGCACAGCGGGATGTTGTCGCAGGCGAGCGGACGGTTTCCCATGAGGATGTGGAACTCGGCGGCCAGCTGGAACGAGTCGGCCGTGGAGAACATAGCGGTTGCGGTATGAGGCAGGCGCACGCCGCTGGGAACCGCTTCGGACACGTATCCGCCGGGCAGCTCCACGTTGAGCGCCAAAGGCAGGACGCCGTCGGGCGCATCGACGTGGATGCGCGCCTCCGGCTCTTCGATGCGCACCAAGTTCTTGTAGACGTCGGAATCCTTGTTCGCCATGACGGCTCCTTCTGCATCGGTCGGGTACGTCTCGATCAACCACTCGCAAATATCATGCCATGTTGGCATCAAATTTGCAGGTGAACCTTGCAGTCGCCCGGAGGCGGCGCTGTCGAGAAGGAGGAACCGTATGAAAGCTCAAGATTGCCCGAAGTTCGGTCCGCTGCAAGGGGTGAAGGTGGTCAACCTCACCATGGCCATCGCCGGGCCGTTCGCCTGCAGCCTGCTAGCCGACCTGGGCGCCGAGGTCATCGGCGTGGAAAGCCCGCGCGGCCGCGACACCTCGCGCCCCACGAACCAAGCGTTGCAGGGCTGGGGCACGCAGATGGAGCGCCGCAACACGCGCTCGCTGTGCATGAACGTGAAGGACGGCGCGGGCCGCGCCTGGTTCTTCGAGCTGCTGAAACAGGCGGACATCCTCGTGGACGGCTTCCGCGGCGGCCAGATGGCGAAGTGGGGCATGACCGACGAGGCGCTGTGGGAGGTCAACCCGAAGCTGACCATCGCGCACATCTCGGGCTTCGGCCAGACGGGCGACCCGGCGTACGTGTCGCGCGCCTCGTTCGACGGGATCGGCCAGGCCTACGGGTGCTTCATGGAGATGAACGGGTATCCCGACCGCTTGCCGGTGCTCGCGTTTCCCCAGGTGTCGGACTACTATGCGGGCTTCATGGCCAGCATCGGCGCGTTGGCCGGCTACATCAACGCGCAGCGCACGGGCAAGGGCGACAGCGTGGACGTGGCTCAGTACGAGGCCATGCTGCGCTGCGAGGGCTTCTACGCGCTGAACTACCTGAACACGGGCGCGCTGCCTGTGCGCGAGGGTTCGCACAGCACGTCGAGCGCCGGCTACGGCACGTACATCTGCCAGGACGGCGTGCCCATCTACACGCTCATGCCTGGGTGCCCGGCGTGGTGCGCGCGGCGCTGCCGCTGTTCGGCCTCGAGTACGGCAGCGAGCTGTTCCCCGAGGGCACGCCGGTCATCTCGTTCGGAAGCGAGGCGGGCAACGTGCTGGAGGAAGCGATGGAGGCGTTCTTCGGATCGCACACCGCCGAGGAGGCTGAGCGGCTCATGCTGGAAGCCGGCGTGCCGTGCAGCCGCATCTACACGTACGAGATGGCGGAGCGCGACCCGCACTACCAGGCGCGCGAAAGCTTCACCGAGTGGAAGAACTCCTACGACGACGAGTCGATCCGCGGCGTGAACGTGGTGCCGCGCATGAAGAACAACCCGGGGCAGATTTGGCGCGGCATGCCGCTGGTCGGCGCCGACAACGAGGACATCCTCGAAGAGCTGGGCGCCACGCCCGACGATGTCGCCAGCCTCTACGACGAGCAGCTCCTCAAGAAGGAGAACGGCCCCTTCGGCTAAACGAGGAACGGGACAAAGGGACGGGGATCGATGTCTTGTCCCCCGTCCCTTCGCTTTTCCGAGCGGCCGATCGAATAAGACGGTAGTCCCGCCCCTTGCCCCATCGAGCGAGGCGGCACCTTCCCGGTCTCGTTCCATCCCATGATCGCGTCAGCTTGGCACGGTATTTGCTCCACGTCTTTCATCGGAAGTTTCAGGGGATTTGAGACAAGGAGATGAGGACATGGGCACTGCGCGTACCAAAGGAGCCGTGTGGGCTTGGCTCGTCGTTATCGGGTGCATCGGGTTCTATTCCATCCCAACCGGCATTATCGGCAACACCTCGGGCATTTTCGTGGCTCCGGTGATGGACCAGTTCGGCTGGACGCAAACCGACACCACCATGTACCGCACCATCCAGCCGCTGGTGGCCGCCGTGTGCGCGCCGATAGCCGGCAAGCTGATGGAGAAGTACAACCCGCGCTGGATCCTCGCGGCGGTTTCGGCGGCCTTCGGCCTGGCATCGTGGGCGAGCGCCTACGCCACCGAGCTGTGGCAGTGGAACCTCTACGGCGTGGTGTACGGCGTGACGTCGGCGTTCTACATGTACCTGGCGGCTCCGGTGCTGATCAACGCCTGGTTCAAGAAGAGCGCAGGTTTGGCCATCAGCATCACGGCGGCGACGCTGTCCATCTTGGCGGCCGTTGCCAGCCCCATCGGCCAGGAGCTGATCAACCAGTTCGGCTGGCAGACGGCGCGCGCGGCGCTGTCCATCGTGACCACCGTGCTGTCGGTGGTGCTGACGGTGGCGTTCGTGCGCAAGAGCCCCACGGTCATGGGCCTGCTTCCGTTCGGCGCGGGAGAGCAAGACGATGCGGCCAACCAGTCCGCAGCCCCCGAGCCCGACGAGGGCGCCACGGTGGCGCAGGCCATCAAGTCGCCCGGCCTCTACCTGCTCATCCTCGTGGCCTGCATCTTCGTCATGTGCGCCGCCTTCTTCCAGCAGATCCCCGCGTTCGCCGCGCACGGTGCGCTGGGCGCGAGCGCAGGCGCCATGGCCGTGTCCATCATCATGGTGGGCGGCGTGGTGTTCAAGCTGGTGCTGGGCGCGCTCAACGACAAGATCGGCGTGAAGTACACGGGCATCATCGCCGCATCGTGCGGCGCCATCGGCATCCTGCTGGCCTACATCGCGGGCGAGAACGTGGCCCTGTTCTACGCGGGCATGGTGGTGTTCGGCGGCGGGTACGCGGGCCTCACGGTCATCGCGCCCATGCTGGCGCGCGCGGCCTTCGGATCGCTCAACTACTCGCAAATCTACAGCTGGGTATCCACGGGCATCTTCATCGCAACGGCCGTATCGTTCTTGGTGTACGGCATGATCTACGACACCACGGGCTCGTTCGACCTGTGCTTCATCCTGGTCATCGGCATGTACGTGCTGGCCGTCGTGCTGGTTCCCGTCACGCTGGCGGTGTCGCAGAAAGCTTGGAAGCGCCGCGGAAAGTAGACATCGCACCTGTCACCCACGATCGCGACGTGGGCGCCGCCACCCCTGTCGGCGCCCGCACGCTGCATCGGCATCTACACGAACGAAGAGAGGACTCGAACGCATGAGCACGCAGTACCCCGTCCTGGGGATCGCCGTTGCAGGTGAACGGCATCACCTTGAAGAACCGCATCGATCACCACGTCATGCGGCCGGCGCCGGATACGTGACCAAGGACAACCGTCCCACGCAGCGTTTGGCGAACTACCTGGAGGAGCGCGCCGAAGGGCAGACGGCCCTCATCATCCAGACCATCTGCCCGTGGAAGCGCAACGACATCGATCCCGATCACATCCACGAGCTTCCCAGCTGCTACGACGAAAGCTGCATCCCCGACCTGAGCGCTACATGATCGAGCCGGTGCACAAGCACGGCGGCCTCATCTGCGCGCAGCCGTACTACGTGCACGACTGGAAGCCCGACGTCGAAACGCCGGAAGGCCCCTACGGCCCGTCCGACATCGCCATTCTCAAGTTCATGGGCGGCTTCCGCGCCATGACGCTCGAGCAGATCGAGGCGTTCAAGCAGCAGTACTTCAACGCGGCGCGCGTGTGCAAGGAAGCCGGCTTCGACGCCATCGAGGTCATGGCGGGCGTGGGCGGCATCCTGTCGCGCTTCATGGCGCTGGCCACCAACAACCGCACCGACGAGTACGGCGGCAGCCTGGAGAACCGCGTGAAGCTGACGCTCGAGGTGATCCGCGGCGTGCGCGAGGTCGTGGGACCTAAGTTCCCCATCGTCGTGCGCTGGTCGCCCATCGACTTCATCAAGAGCCCCGCGGGTCCGGGCCTGTCCATGGAGGATGCGCTGCGCATCGCCCCCATGCTGGAGGAAGCGGGCTGCGACCTGCCACGAGCCTTTCCGTGGGCTGGCACGAGACCAGCGAGCCGCTCACCACGAAGGCCATCGAGGACGGCCACTGGACGTTCGTCTCGCAGCAGATCAAGACCGTGGCGAAGAAACCGGTGGCGCAGGGGTATCGCAACACCGATCCGCGCGTGATGGAGCAGAACCTCCAAGACGGCAAGCTGGACGTGGTCGCCGGGCTGCGCTACAGCATCGCTGACCCGGCGCTGCCCCGCAAGGTGATGGAGGACCGCACTTGCGACATGCGCCTGTGCATCGTGTGCTGCCGCTGCCTGGACGACGTGGTGAGCCAGGACAAGCCGCTCAACTACTGCGGCGTCAACCCGCGTTTGGGCGAGGAACTCGACCATGAAGCGTTCCCGCAGGCGTCGAAGCGCAAGAAGGTCATGGTGGTGGGTTCGGGCCCGGCGGGCATCAACGCCGCGCTGACCGCGGCGCAGCGCGGGCACGCCGTCGACCTCTACGAGGAAGGGCCGCGCCTCGGCGGGTGCGTGAAGATGAGCAGCATCTTCAGCCCCTACCACGAGCGCTACCTGGACTACCTCCTCACGCAGGTGAAGCAGCATCCCCAGGTCACCGTGCATCTCAAGACGAAGGTCACGCCCGAAACGGTGCGGCAGGCCAAGCCCGACGCGGCCATCGTTGCCGTGGGCGGCAAGCCCCTGGGGTTGGACGTGCCGGGCGCCGACGGCAAGAACGTCGTCTCGTCGCACGACTTCCTCGAGATGATCAACGGCCATAAGCCCGCAGGAGAGGCGCGTTCAACAGCTGCATGTGGGCGCGGGTCGCTGTTCCTCGAGTAGTGTACTACACGCCGTCGTTCGCGCGCACGATGACCGAGAAGATCGCCGTGGCCCATCGACGCCGCAACCGCTCGCCATCATCGGCGGCGGTCTGCCGGGCTGCGAGTTCGGCCACCTGTGCCATGGAGACGGGCCGCACCACAGCCATCATCGAGGAGCGCAAGAAGGTGGGCTTCGATGTGGGCGGGTCCGACCGTTTCGGGCTGATCAGCAGCTTCAAGCAGGCGGAGAACGTGGAGATGTACCCGCTCACGCGCGTCACGGCCATCACCGAGGAGGGCGTGAGGGCCGTGCAGACCACGCCGGAGGGCGACAAGGAGCTGTTCATCCCCGCCAAGACCGTGGCCATCACGCTGGGGCTTGCCGAGAACCACGATTTGGGCGAGGCGTGCAAGCCGCTTGTGGACGAGGTGTACCTCGTGGGCGATTGCGAGACGCCGGGACGCATCGCCGACGCGACGAAGATGGGCTATCGCGCGGCATGCGCGCTGTAGGAGAGGAAACGCGAGTGAGTGTCATAACCGAACGACCCATCATCCCAAGCGAAGCAGCCGAAGCCGTCGGAGCCGACGCGTCCTCGCCTGCGCTCCCGAGCGCGACGTCGTGTACGCCGAACGTCTCGAAGGCGGCATCGAGGTCGTCTACCTGAACCAGCCGCGCAAGAAGAACGCCCTGTCCGGCGAGATGATGACCAAGCTGGACGCGCTGCTGCGCGCGGCGGACGTCGACGACGGCGTGCGCGTGGTGGTGTTGCGCGGCGCTGGCGACGATTTCTCGAGCGGCGGCGATCTCGACCAGGGGCCCGCCCTCGAACCGGGCCCCGAGGGCGCGCGCAAGACGCTGCGCCGGTACTTGGCCGTGGTTCGCACCATCCGCACGATGTCGAAGCCGGTGGTCGCGATGGTGGACGGCTACGCCGTGGGCGGGGCGTTCGCGCTCGTGTGCGCCTCCGACCTCGTGTGCGCGTCCGAGCGCGCGCTGTTCGTGCCGGCGTTCTGCCAGATCGGCATCGTGCCCGAGATGGGCATGATGAAGCTGCTGCCCGACCTGGTGGGGCCGCAGCGCGCCAAAGAGCTGCTGTTCTTCGGCGGCAAGATCCCCGCGCTCCAGCTGTACGACTGGGGCGTGGTGAACCGCGTGTTCCCGACGGAAACGCTCGAAGCCGACACGCTGTGGTTCGCGCGCCAGCTGGCGGGGATGCCCGACGCGTCCATCCATCTCACGAAGAACATCATGAACGCGCTGGCCGACGGCAACCTGGAAGCGTGCCTGGAAGCCGAATCGACGGCGTCGCCGTTCTGCACGACCACGAAGGCGTACGCCGCCACCATGGAGAAATTTGCCCGCTGAACCCTGCGAAGGTGAGACGATATGGCCCAGTACAACGTACGGAACCGTTCTTGGCGAGCGTTCGGGCGCATCCCGATAAAACGGCCGTCGTGTTCGACGGACGCGAGATCACCTACCGCGCCATGAACGATCGCATCAACCAGATGGCCGGCGTGCTCACCTGCGATTTGGGCGTGCGGCCGGGCGATCGCGTGGCCTACCTGCTGCCGAACTGCCCCGAGCTCCTCGAGCTGTACTACGCCGTCCAGAAGATCGGGGCGGTGGTCGTGCCGCTGAACTACAAGCTCATCCCGCGCGAGGTCGCCTATCTGGTGAATGCCAGCGGGGCCGAGGTGCTCGTGTTCGCCAGCCAGTTCGCCGCATCGGTTGCCGAGGCGGCGCAATCGTTCACGTCCGACGTGGCGCTGGCCAGCGCAGGCGGGGACGTGCCCGGCGCGCTCGATTTGGAGCGCGCGTGCGCCGGGCGCGGCACCGCCGAGCCCCCGCTGTTCCGCGACGCGGACGCCTTGTCGCGCATCCAATACACGGGCGGCTCCACGGGCCTGCCGAAAGGAGCCGCACGCACCCATGGCGCCGACCTCGTGGAGCTCGACGCCATCATGGACTCCAACGGCATCGGCGACGATCCCGACAACGTGGTGCTCATCCAGTGCCCGCTGGAGCACCACGGCGGCCACAGCTGGTTCACCATCGCGTTCGCGGCCGGGGCGACGCTGGTCATCTGCGAGGCGTTCAACGCCGAGCAGATCCTCCATTTCATCGAGTTCTACCGCGTGACGTACATGATCTTGCTGCCGCCTACCACGTACCTGCGCCTTCTGCGGTGCCCCACCATCGACCAGTGCGACCTCAGCTCGGTGCGGCTCGTGCAAAGCGCGGCCGGAGCCACCACGAAGCCCATCATCCAAGCCATCTACGACAAGTTCCCCAACGCGGTGCTCAATTATGGCTGGGGACAGTCGGAAAGCGGCGCCGGCAGCAGCCTGAAGATCACGCGCGCCATGCTGGAGGCCGATTCGCCCCTGCTGGAGAGCGTGGGGCGGCCGATGAAGCACGTGGAGATGAAGGTGGTGGACGAGGACGGCAACGAGGTACCCGACGGCGAAGTGGGGGAGGCTCTGTTCCGGTCGCGGTCGGTGATGCAGGGCTACTACGGCCAGCCCGACCTGACCGACGAGGCGTTCACGCCCGACGGCTGGCTGCGCACGGGCGACCTCATGATGCGCGATGCGGATGGGTACTACTACGTGCGGTCGCGCAAGAAGGATATGATCAAATCGGGCGGCGAGAACGTGTTCGTCGCCGAGGTGGAGAACGTGCTGCGCACGCACCCCGCCATCGACGACTGCCTCGTGTTCGGCACGAGCGACCCGGTGATGGGGGAGGCCGTGGCCGCCGTCATCCAGCCGCGCGAGGGCTCGAACCTCACGGCCGCCGAGGTGCAAACGCACTGCAAGAACCATATTTCCAGTTATAAGAAGCCCCGCTACGTGGTGTTCATGGACGACATGAAGCGCGACAGCGCGGGCAAGGTGCGCAAACAGGGTATCGTGGCGTACTTCGACGAGCGCAAGGAGCAGGCCGCGCCGCGCCACCACGAGAAGCTTCGCAGCGATCCCGACATCCACCTCATCCAGGTGCCCTACTCGGGCGGCACGCCCATCGGCTACACGAACGCCTACCTCATCGCCACCGACGAGCGCAACCTGCTGGTCGATACCGGCGTCAGCCACGAGGCGTCGTACGAGGTGCTGCGCTCGGCGCTGCAGGATCTGCGCGTTGACATGGCGCGCACCGACGTGTTCGCCACGCACTTTCACATCGACCATCTGGGCCTGATCGCGGCCATCGCGCACGAGGACACGCGCGTGTACCTGAGCGCACGCGACGAAGAGCTGTTCCGCGGCCGCGGCGCCAGCTCGTATCGCGGCACGGTGAAGGCGCGGCTTTCGTGCGAGGGGTTTCCGCCGGACGAGCTGGACGAGCTGGAACGCACCGACGCATGCCTCATCCCGCGCGTGGAGTGGCCCATGCCGGAGCGTTTCGCGAACCTGGCTGACGGTGACGAGCTGCGCTATGGCGGCTACCGGATGCGCGCCGTCGACACGCCGGGGCACACGCC
>ENA-OQAB01001145-OQAB01001145.1-human-gut-metagenome-genome-assembly--contig:-NODE-1145-length-12872-cov-2.580149_pt1 | contig 12872 bp, 9 predicted proteins | sample MGYA00242490_ERZ504517 | MGnify/ENA primary metagenome ERZ504517 (study PRJEB26092, sample SAMD00036298) | human gut metagenome | host: Homo sapiens | study: EMG produced TPA metagenomics assembly of...
AAACGGACCGGCGAAAATAGCGCAAGCCTCCCCATTCTCGAAAGCGCAGTTGCTGAACAACAAGGAATCATGGGCCGAGAAGTTATGCGTCACTTGGCAAGCCTGTCCGATAAAGCAACGGATAATCTTAGCGGCATCCGCGATCTTGGCTCCCGAAGAGACAATGAAATCTTGCGCGATCACGCTATCCCCGATAAATACCGGGGCCTCCTTCTTACTATTTACGGAACCATTTTCCAGACGTGCGCTATTCTCTATGGTCGCGTAATCACCAATCTTCACGTTACGGATCGTACCGGTATTGACAATCTTGACCTTATCGCCAACCGTTCCCTCCGTAGAGGCAATACCCTCCGTATAAGCGGTAATCATATCCCGCAAGCGTTCGATCAAGGCCGGACGATGACGGTACAATGCTATAATATAAGCCAATGAAGCCGACAGGCCATCGTAAATCGGAACCTCACGCCCGCCGGTCTCATTCAAGACCGACACCTCGACATTATTCCCGAACGTAGCCTTGCCTTCCACCAACATAACATTTATATTCTGGATAAAGCAGTCATCACCGATCCGGTAATTAGCGATATAATTCTGTACGTTCTCAATCAACACGTTATCCCCCAACGTGCAATTATGTAGGGTAACATGACGAAGCCCGCTATGCTTTACCAATCCTCCCGGCAGGGTAAAAATCTTACGAAAGGCTCCTAACTTAACCACTCCTGAAAAACGTACGTGGTTCACATATTCAATATCAAACACTTCTGGAACCCAAACTTGATTCCAATCATCGGCCCGGCAAGCCTGAGATCGCAAGGTGGCGATCTCATCCGGCCGCAAATTTCTCAAATGATTCATTGGTACTAATTTTGTAAGACTCTACTCTTCATCATATTGCTGAAAGAGGAAGTCATTGTAGGGGAAACGGGTGATATGGATTTGTTTGACCCGTTCATACAACATCTCTTTCAACGCCTCTATATTCGTACGTTCCTTGGCGGAGATAAAGATGCAATTATCTTGCAATTTTCCCATCCACGTACGTTTCAGTTCATCCAGATCGATATTCTCACGACCACGAGGGGTCAAATCATCTTCCTCTTTCGGGACAAAGGTAAATGCGTCCACCTTATTGAAAACCATGATCATCGGTTTCTCGGTCTTATCGATCTCCGCCAACGTACGGTTCACGACCTCTATTTGCTCCTCAAAAGTCGGGTGTGAGATATCCACGATATGTACCAGCAAATCCGCCTCCCGTACCTCATCCAAGGTAGATTTAAAAGATTCCACCAGCTCGGTCGGTAACTTGCGGATAAATCCGACCGTATCAGACAGCAAGAACGGCAAGTTCTCGATAATGACCTTGCGTACGGTCGTATCTAACGTAGCGAACAACTTATTCTCGGCAAAGACCTCACTCTTGCTCAATAAGTTCATCAAGGTAGATTTACCTACGTTCGTATATCCGACTAACGCTACACGTACCATCTTACCCCGGTTTTTCCGTTGTACGCTTTTTTGCTTGTCAATATCCACCAGCTCTTTCTTCAATCGTGCGATCTTATCCAAGATAATACGTTTATCAGTCTCCAACTGTGTCTCACCCGGACCACGCATACCTACGCCGCCTCGCTGACGCTCCAAGTGTGTCCACAGACGAGTCAAGCGGGGTAACATATATTTATATTGTGCAAGCTCCACCTGTGTCTTCGCATGGGCGGTCTGTGCACGGCTAGCGAAGATATCCAAGATCAAGCTCGTACGATCCAAGATTTTCACCTGCAATTCTTTCTCAATATTACGGAGTTGCTTCGGACTCAGCTCATCATCAAAGATCACCAAGCCGATCTCATTCTCTACCACATACTCCTTAATTTCCTGCAATTTACCGGTCCCGACAAAAGTGACGGAATTCGGGTAATCCATTTTCTGGGTAAAACGCTTTACCGCATCCACCCCTGCCGTATCGGCCAAGAAAGCCAATTCGTCCAGATATTCCTTAACCTTTTGCTCATTTTGCTCGGGGGTAACCAAACCCACCAAAACGGCCTTTTCGGTCTGTGCCTCAGATATGATAAATTCTTTCATGCCACAAAGATATATTATTTCAATTATTTACGTATATTTGCGAACATATTTACAAATATAAATCAACTTAGCTATGAAAAAGAGAATTTGGCATCTATCCAGATGCGTTGTCGTTTGTACGGCATTCCTATTCGTACAACAATTTATCCAGTCACAAGTTTCAAATCCATCTACATGGGAAAGTTTTGTGCAAAGTAACGCAAATATATCTATCCGGGATACGTTTCGGATGCAGACATTTGAGGGACTTGCTTCTGATAATTGGGATTATGCCATTACAGGTGAAGCCCTTATTGAAGATATCTCCGGCGTGAAAGATATTCCTAACAGCCACGGAAACTACGGGTTACGAATGCCAATGAATACGCAAGTGGCTTTCGAGCATTTCACGTTAACAAATCATCAAGATATCAAAAATCAGTATACGGAAAGGGGGCATCCTTCTAGTAGAAGGAGAAGGCATGAGAGCCAGAACCTATCGCAAAAGGGGAAACAAGTTATCCCTCCTTAGTTCCAACCATAGGAGAGAGTGGCATCAATCCTTTCGAAAACCACAGATATAAAAACAATCCTCCGGGCTTAGATCTTATCGTCCCCACACCGGCCGCCAATACCGAAAAACGGCTATTATTATGTAGACAGCGTTTACGCACACGGCATGATTCCTACCTATTCCCTATTTACCGGAAACAGCGATTGGAACCATGAGGATCGCTGGAGCCACCTACCCGCCTACCGTCACCGCAACGCCTTGATTAACGGCAATATCTCCATAAATACAAATATCAGCTGTAAAGATATCTTTATTGGCAATGGAAATATCCATATTTTACCAACCGGAAATCTATCCGCAAATAACCTTACCATCTATCCTAATGATGGTATCTTGGCGTCTTCCTCCACCTTGCGATCGTCTGGAACTATTAACATCTCCGGCAAAATAACAATCGAGAAGACCTTCGCTCAAAAAGGCAAATGGTATTTTATCTCCTTCCCCTTCGATGTATTCGCTTCCGGCATAGACCCGGATTTCCAACTGGGTGATGACAAAAGCGATACAAACGGTAACTACTTTTACGTACAAACCTATAACGGAGAAAAAGCGAGCCAACTCACAAAAGCCCTTCCAACAACTGGGAAGTCATACCACAAACAATAATCAATACATCCCAGCCCATCTTCAAGAAGAACAAGGGGTACCTGATCGCTATTGACGCTTCCGCCGATCGTCAGAACCTTCGTTTCTCCTCGAAAGCAAAAGATATCCCTATAGATTTCGGAAAAAACGGTCAAGCCTCTATTCCGGTAAGCATTAACAACCAAAGCCAGAACCAGAATCACAACGGCTGGTATCTATGCGGTAATCCTCTGCCGGCTCCTTTATCTCTTAGTCAAATAGAATCAAACTCGGCCTTAGACGGATACATTTATATATATGACGGCTCCACCTACCAACCCTACGTGATCGGTAGCGATTTCGCCATCCCTCCATTCTCCGCTTTCTTTGTCAAAGCGAATAATAGTACCAGCCTATCTGTATATAATACATCCGAACCAGCCAATTATAAATTATTATCAACGAATGCACCCATATCTTTCCCAACATCGGAACCTCAAGCCCGACAAGATCCTCCTGTTTCCAATCAAGCCTTTTCATTTCCGGAATTAAGCTATCAGCTAGAGAACAAAACTTTATTCATTAATAATCTTCCATCCCCCGGTAAAGTCAAACTACTTACTCCGGCAGGCATATTGGTATTTACGCAAGCGGTACAGGCAGGGAACCCTATCCTCCCGATTCCCCTCCCACAAGGTTTATATATCTTAATTATTCAAACAGAACATTATCGGGCACAGTACAAATGCGTTTTAACCTCCTAAAGCCCGAAACAATCTTATATCTTTGCCCTGTTTTAAGAATAAAACGAATATGAAGAAGATCAACATCACAACAATTGCCTTACTTGTCTACTTAATCGTAATGAGTATCATCGGCTGGCCGGGAAACAATTCGGGGAATAATTATACCGAATATTTCTTGATGATCGGCGCTACGCTCGTCATCATCATCCTTCTACGCTATCTGCAAGTCAAACGTCTGAGAATGCGAGATAAGTGGAATAAAGACGAAGATCCTGCCAAGCAATAAAAACACAGCCTGTTTTTCTTCACAGAAGAACAGGCTGAATGAACTTTATTTTATTACACTAGTATTAATATTACTGCTTTTTCGCCCTCACAGGCTACTTGAATGTCTCGTAAAGACTACGCACAGTATAAATTATTCGATTATAAATAAGTACAATCTTAACAGGACACACACACCACTTGTTTCGCTTACTTTCTTAAAATGAGTTACTTTCATAATTCTTACATTTTATTCACTAGTACTAAAACGTCATTAACCAATACGCAAAAGACAACCGACATCATTTTTGTAATCGTAGCCTAATCGTCATATCACTGAAAGGCAATACAATCGTGAACACATTTTTAATAACATAGACATATCATCGTAATACAAATCACACGTCCTTTGCGTTCTGAAAAAATAGATTAATTCTAATAATTTTAAGGACAAAAAGGATGGACAACAGAAATTACTTTACGATGGCGATTCCCGCTCTTTTGCTAGGCGTAGCATACTTACAGCCAATCAATGCGGCACCAGCGGAGGATCTGCCAAACGTTACTGGACGAATGACGATCACCCAACAGACATTCACGGTAAGTGGCGTAGTCACCGATACGAACGGAGAACCAATTATCGGGGCTAACGTGATTGAGAAAGGGACTACAAATGGAGCCGTAACCGATTTTGACGGCAAATTTTCTCTCTCGCTGCAAAACAAGCAAAGCATATTGGTCGTTACTTATATCGGTTATAACACCAAGGAGATTCCAGCCGGGAATGGTTCTCCCCTCACGATCCAATTGCAGGATGACACCCAGAACCTAGACGAGGTTATCGTGGTAGGTTATAGTGTACAGAAGAAAAAAGACCTTACCGGTGCTGTTTCCGTACTGGAGGTAGGCGACCTGAAAGATACCCCGGTATCCAGTGTAGATCAAATGATGCAAGGTAAATTGTCCGGCGTAAACGTAATCCCGGATAATATGCCCGGCGGAGGCGTAGCGGTACGTGTACGCGGTTTCAGCACGATCCGTAACAATGATCCGCTTTATATCATCGATGGCGTACCAGTAGAGGGCGGCATCAATTTTCTCAACCCGAATGATATCGAAAGTATGCAGGTATTGAAAGATGCTTCTTCCGCTTCCATCTATGGCGCACGTGCGGCAAACGGCGTGGTTATCATCAGTACAAAAAAAGGGAAGGAAGGTACTTTCCGGGTAAACCTAGACGCTTACGTGGGAGTACAAACCTCGGCAAAACAGATGCGTATGCTAAACGCCCAAGAATATGGCGACTTATTATGGCAGGCACAGCGTAACGACGGGAAATCACCAGTAAGCGACGTGTATGGCTCCGGCGAGACCGCCGTAATTCCGGAATTCCTTGACGCAGATCACCGTCTTCCCTCGGGAGACGTGGATTGGGTTGACGAGATCATGCAAAAAGCCATGGTCCAGTCCTATAACCTCTCTCTGGCGAAAGCAGATAAAGTTAGCAGCCACTTGTTCTCCCTAGGCTATTTCAACCAAGACGGTCTTATGAAATATACTGGTTTCGAACGTATATCCGGACGTTTCAACAATGAGTTCAAGCTCTTCAACGATCGTTTGAAAATCGGTGAGAACGCCACATTATCACATGCGTGGGGAACCTCGGTCACCAATAACGCCGCACTGGGAGGTATGTTATACAACGCCTATAAGACCGTATCCATTACCCCTGTTTACGATCTGGACGGGAATTTCGGCAGCAACCCGATCGCCGACATCTCCAACCCGTTAGGCGAATTATACCGTAATAAGGATAATAAAGATCGTACCACCCGCCTATTCGGTAATCTATTCGCCGAACTGAATATCCTAGAGGGATTTTATTTCAAGACCAACTTCGGAGCGGATTACAAAAACCTGTATAAACGAAGCTTCAAGGCCAAATACAACGAATTGAACACCCAGCAGCCCTTGAGTACGTTGAGCACGCAAAACCGTTGGAACTTCAATTGGGTATTCACGAACACGTTAAACTATTTACGGACATTCGATAAACATACGATCGGAGCCTTATTAGGTATCGAGACAAACCGTTATCAAGAGGAATACTTCTCCGCCTCCCGTGAAGGCTTTGCCTCGGATGACGATAACTTCCATTTCCTCGATGCGGGCGATAGCGGCTCCCAGAAGAACGCAGGTTCTGCCTTTACTTCCAAGATGATGTCTTATTTCGGTAAAATTGATTATAATTTCGACAACCGCTACTTATTCGCAGCCACGTTCCGACGTGACGGATCTTCTAAACTTGGTAACAATAAATGGGGTAATTTCCCGGCTGTCTCCGCAGGCTGGCGTATCAGTAGCGAACCGTTTTATGATATTCCGGCTATCAGCAACATGAAAGTCCGCATAGGTTGGGGACAAAACGGCAACTCTGATATCCCGGCTTATTCCACGATCGATTCTTACATGAGTAATCCGAACCACTCCAACTATCCGATCGACGGTAGCCAAAGTTCCGTGACAACCGGATACACCCAAACCCGTTACGGTAACGCAAACTTGAAATGGGAGACCACCACGCAAACTAATGTCGGGCTGGATCTAGGCTTCCTAGATAACAGCCTAACCGTTGTGCTGGATTGGTTTAACAAAGATACCAAGGACTTATTATGGGAGCGTCCCTTGATCGGTACCGTGGGGGGTACAAACCAAACGGTATGGGACAATGTCGGGAAAATGCGTAACCGGGGTTTCGAAGCTGAGGTCAGCTACAATAAGAGCATCAATAAAGATTTCGGGTTCAATGTCGCCTTCAATATGTCCGCTATCAAGAACAAGATGACGGAATTAGACGGTGATGTCTCCTATATCGGACTGCCTACCAGTGTGATTCACTCCCTCAACTTCGATCAAGAGGTTTCTCGTTCCGCCATCGGTCAACCAATCGGCTCTTTCTACGCTTATAAAGAAGACGGTTTATTCCAGAGCGAGGCGGAGATCAAATCATATACCAATAATAAAGGCGAACTACTCCAACCTAACGCAAAACCGGGTGATATCAAGTTCGTAGACGTAAACGGAGATGGCGTAATAGACGGTAACGACCGTGACTATATCGGTAACCCGCTCCCCGATGTCACAGCAGGCCTTACATTAGGAGTCAACTTCCATAATTTTGACCTCAGTCTATTCTTTCAGGGAATGTTCGGAAACGATGTATACGACTTGACCCGTTATGTGGGTGATTTCTACAATCAATCGCAATACAACAAAAACAGCCGTGTCGTTAATGCATGGACACCAACCAACACGAATACGGACATACCCCGTGTCACCATGGACGATCCGAACAATAACATCCGGCCCTCGTCTTACTATGTGCAAGACGCTTCTTTCGTTCGCTTAAAGAACATGAAAATCGGTTATTCCGTACCTCAGTCCATCCTATCCAAGATTAAGTTCAATAGCTTGTATATCTATGCGCAAGCAACCAACTTATTCACGATCACAGGATACGACGGTATCGATCCGGAAGTGGGATTGCAAAGTTACTCCAGTGACTACCGTAACCTAGATATGGGTGTGGACCGCGGCATCTATCCGTTATCCCGCACCTTCACCTTTGGAGTAAACGTAAGTTTTTAATCATCAAACAACAACAAACTAGAATATGAAGAAAATGATTATAGCGGCCTGTGCCGTATTCGCATTGACATCATGCAGCGATTTTCTGGAAGAGACACCTGTAGGCGAACTGACTCCCGAACAAGCACAAGATTCCAATAACATCGAGGGATTGATTATCTCCGCCTATTCCATCCTAGACGGCCAGATGGACGATGCCAGCTCCGGCTTGAATTCAGGATGCTCCAACTGGCAATTTGGCGATGTGATCTCAGACGATACCTACAAAGGCGGAGGTGGTACGGGAGACCAGAACCCGGTTCACTTGATGGAAATCTTCCATATCGACCCGACTATCCAAGATTACAATCGGAAATGGCTAGCCTTATACGAGGGCGTGAACCGCTGTAACCAAGCGATCCGTATCCTCAAAGGCAGCGATTATGATAAAAAGGAGACCCGTATCGCCGAGATGCGTTTCCTGCGTGCCCATTTCTATTTCAACTTAAAGATCATCTATAACCAGATCCCATATTTCGACGAGAGTGTCAGCGATCCTTCCGCGTTCGCCTCTATCTCGAATAAGGAGTATACATCCGATCAATTATGGGAGAAGATACTGAATGATTTTAAGGCCGCCTACGAAGGTCTCCCGGATTCCCAGCCGGATGTGGCACGTCCATGTAAGATGACGGCCCGGGCTTATATGGCTAAAGTTTACTTGTTCCAAGGCAAATGGCAGGAATGCGCTACAGCGACGGATGAGGTGATCAATTCCGGCAAATACCAGCTACTCCCCGACTTCCGGAATATCTTCTTGCCGGAAAATGACAACTGCCCTGAAATTTTATTTTCAGTCCAAGCCTCTATCAACGATGGCTCCCCGAACAACTACAACGGAAATTCCGGGCGACCGTTTGTTACCTCCGGGAGGCCCTTATCCCAACTATGGTTTCCTTCGTCCTTCCCAAAAGCCTAGTAAACGCTTATAAGACCGACTCCAACGGCTTGCCTTTGGAAGACGGCATAGACGTTTCGGAAAATGATTATGTAGACACCCGCCTAGACCACACGGTAGCCCGCCCCGGAATCATGTTCCTAGATGTCCAACTCTATGACTGGACTCCTCGTGAGGCTACGGTTTACGGTCCGTATAGCCCTAAAAAACGTATTGTCTCCAAGAACTCAAGTTACTATTTGGCTATCTGGCCATACGTAAACGCATTGAATGTTTATATTATTCGATATGCGGACGTGTTATTGTGGCGTGCCGAAGCTGCTATCGAACTAGGCGATTTGACTACCGGATTGAAATACATCAACCAAGTTCGCGAGCGTGCCATGAACAGCCAGACCGTAAAAACCGCTGACGGGACATCGGATGCCGCCAAATACCGGATCGGATTATATCCGTCATTTTCCGACAAAGAGGAGGCGATCCGAGCCTTACGTACCGAACGACGTCTGGAATTCGCCTTAGAAGGTGAACGTTTCTTTGATCTAGTCCGTTGGGGAATCGCCTCAGACGTGATGAACACTTATTTCGAGCATGAGAAGACATTCCGCTCTCATCTCCAAAATGCCCGTTTCATCAAAGGGACCCACGAATACGGCCCGATACCGCAAGCGGTTATAGACCTTGCGAAAAATGGAATCATCGAGCAAAACCCAGGATATTAATGGAAATGCTCCCATTCCTCTTAAAAGAAATAGCTCCTATCCGAATATTCGGGCAGGAGCTATTTACATTTGTCTTTTTATATCGTCTCCTTATAACTTATCCCTTAAAAACCTTCCGGTATAGGATGCCTCGCAAGCCGCGATCTCCTCCGGTGTACCGGCACAAACCAACTGCCCGCCGGCCTTTCCGCCTTCCGGTCCTAAATCGATCACATAATCCGCACATTTGATCACATCCATATTATGCTCGATAATTACCACGGAGTGACCTTTCTCGATCAAGGCATTGAAAGCTTTCAACAAAGTCTTGATATCATGAAAATGTAAACCGGTCGTAGGCTCGTCGAAAACGAACAAGGTAGGTTGCTGCTTCTCTTGGCCTAAGTAATAAGCCAGTTTCACACGTTGGTTCTCACCACCGGATAAAGTGGAGGAAGTCTGTCCCAGCTTGATATAGCCCAAACCTACGTCTTGCAGCGGTTTCAAGCGTTTCACGATCTTCTTCTCTTGGGAGCCGGAACCTTTCTCGAAGAACTCGATCGCTTGATTCACGGTCATTTCCAACACATCGTATATGTTAGCGCCTTGATACTCTACATCCAATACATCCTGCTTGAAGCGTTTGCCGTGGCAAGCCTCGCATTCCAAGGTGATATCCGCCATAAACTGCATCTCTACCGTGATCTTGCCCTCGCCCTTACATTCCTCGCAGCGACCTCCTTCTTTATTAAAGGAGAAATAGGCGGCGTTATATCCCATCTGTTTCGCTAGGGGCTGCTCGCCGAATAGTTTACGGATCTCATCGTAAGCGCCGATATACGTCACAGGGTTCGAGCGAGAACTCTTTCCGATCGAGTTCTGGTCTACAAACTCGATCGCCTGAATCATATTCAAATCACCACTGATACCGGAGCAATCCACGGTCAGGCGGGCGGCATCATCCAAATGACGTTTCACGCCCTCGTAGAAGATATCACGAACCAAGGAGCTTTTACCCGAACCGCTCACACCGGTAACCACCGTCATCACGTTCAAAGGAAACTTCACGTCCACACCCTTTAAGTTATTCTTCCGAGCCCCTGTCACTTCTATATAATTATTCCACGGACGCCGATAAGGCGGGATCTCGATCTGATCCTCTCCCGTCAAATAACGTACCGTATGGCTATCGGTACATTTCCGGAGGTTATTCACATCGCCTTGATAAACGACCTCGCCCCCCAAACGCCCTGCTTTCGGACCGATATCGATGATATAATCCGCCGCACGGATAATCTCCTCATCATGCTCCACCACGACCACGGTATTCCCCAAGGCTTGCAACTGTCGCAATACCTTGATCAACAAATCCGTATCCCGGGAATGCAGACCGATACTCGGCTCATCCAAAATATACAACGAACCCACCAAGCTACTACCCAACGAGGTAGCCAAATTGATACGTTGGCTCTCTCCTCCGGATAAAGAGGCCGAGAGGCGATCTAAAGCCAGATAACCCAACCCCACATCCAACAGGAATTGCAAGCGATTATTGATTTCCGTGAGCAAACGTTTAGCGATCGCCGCATCCGTCTCGTCCAGTTCCAGTTGATCAAAGAAAGCCTTTGCCTCCGAAACCGGCATCGTCACCAGCTCGGCGATATTCTTACCACCCACTTGCACATACAGCGCTTCCGGCCTCAAGCGGCTCCCCTTACAAACCGGGCAAGTCGTCTTTCCCCGATAGCGGGCTTGCATCACCCTGTATTGTATCTTATAAAGATTCTCTTCCACGAACTTAAAAAAATCGTCGATGCCGTGTAAACCTCTCGCCCCATGCCACAACAAATCTTTCTCTTTCTGTGTCAAGTCGTAATACGGACGGTGGATCGGAAAGTTATATTTCTCGCTCTTCACGATAAAGTCTTTCAGCCATTCCCCCATCACCTCACCTTTCCAGCAAACCACGGCTCCTTGGTAGACAGACAAGCTTTTATCGGGCACCACCAGATTCTCATCGATGCCCAGCACCTTACCGAATCCCTCACAGGTCGGACATGCGCCCAACGGATTATTAAAGCTAAACATCATATCGGTAGGCTCCTCGAATATCATGCCATCCGCCTCGAACTTCTTCGAGAATTCCTTCACGACTACCCCTTCCTCCGTATAAATACGAATCAAACAGGTACCATGGCCCTCAAAGAAAGCGGTCTCGGCCGAATCCGCCAAACGGCTTTTCAAGGTCTTATCGTCCGATACCGTCAGGCGGTCCACCAACAACTCGATCGGGTAAGACAGCAACTCCTCGCTCGCCAGTACCTCCGAGATACGATATACCGTATCATTTACCGACAGACGGGCATATCCTTCTTTCCGCAAGATCTCCAGCTGCTCCTTCATATCCCGGCCTTCCGGCAAGACAACCGGAGCGAATACGGCAAAACGAGTTCCTTCGGGATATCGCATGACCTCCTTGATAATATCGCTCACCTGATGTTTTTTCACCTCGGTGCCGGAAACCGGCGATATCGTCTTTCCGACGCGAGCATATAACAAGCGTAAATACTCATAAATCTCGGTAGATGTACCGACCGTGGAACGCGGATTACGGGTATTCACCTTCTGCTCGATAGCGATAGCCGGCGGTATTCCCTTAATATAGTCGCATTCCGGCTTACTCATCCTCCCCAAGAACTGGCGGGCGTAAGCGGATAAACTCTCTACATACCGACGCTGTCCCTCCGCATAAAGGGTATCGAACGCCAACGATGATTTTCCACTCCCCGACAGCCCGGTTATCACCACCAGCTTGTCCCTCGGAATCTCTACATCTATATTTTTCAAGTTGTTGACACGTGCCCCCTTGATGAAAATCGAATTGCTCTCAGACATATTACCTTTATCTTTTTCTTTAACGCAAAGATAGCCAAAACTAACCGATTCTGCCCTATCTTCATCGAACTAATTCACACAGTTAGACAGGGTGTGCCTCGTCTCTACTGCCAAGTAAATAAAATAACAAGGGTGAAATATTTCATATTTACAGGGAATCTTCTACATTTGTTGAAAATTTCATAGACAAACACAGCAAGGCACCCATGTACATTAAATATTTTCGCTTCTTAGTAGCGATTCTCTTTTGTGCGATAACCTCATGTTCTACGGTTCGCGAGAAGCCTCGTCCGGCTACGAGTACGGGCAAGGAGGCCAAGCGAGAGTTTAGGGGAGCATGGATACAGACCGCTTTTCAAGGCGAATACAAGGATATGACTCCCGCCCGGATGAAAAAAGACTTCATCCGCAAGCTTAATTACCTGCAAGCATGCGGCATCAACGCCATCATCTTTCAGGTGCGCCCCGAG
>ENA-OQAB01001147-OQAB01001147.1-human-gut-metagenome-genome-assembly--contig:-NODE-1147-length-12863-cov-2.165201_pt1 | contig 12863 bp, 13 predicted proteins | sample MGYA00242490_ERZ504517 | MGnify/ENA primary metagenome ERZ504517 (study PRJEB26092, sample SAMD00036298) | human gut metagenome | host: Homo sapiens | study: EMG produced TPA metagenomics assembly of...
ATGCCCGATTTAGAAACTGTAGGTAAATTCGCTACTGGAAATGACAATAAAAGATGCAACTTTCCTAAACTTACAAGAGTGACTGAAAGGTTATATATAAATATAGAAAAAACTGTAACTGACCTCTCTTATTTAAATTTTAAGAGTTTAGAGTCTGTAGAGTTTTTAGAAATGTATGGCAGCAGAAATACCAACATAACATCACTTGAAGACCTTTTGCCCAAATTAAAATCGTCAAATCGTATAAGTATTAGACTATTCACAGCTCTATACGATTTTAGTCTATTCAAAGATATAGCAGATGCAATGACAGAAGACGCCCAATGGTACGTACGTACTTGTGGTCCCGGAACAGTAACATTACAACAGATGCAAGAATCAGCAACCGGTGATTTTACACCGGATAATTAATCACTTAATAAATTACAATTATGAAAAAGAGCATTTTTTTCTTAGCAGCCAGTGCAATTATGTTTGCAATGGGCAGTTGTACTAATGATGTGTTGGACAATGTCCAGCAAGTAGACAGTTCACTTCCGCAGACACGTGCTACAGCGAGTAATGACTGGACGTATGCGTATGTACTTAGCGAAGGTACATGGCATGTAGCTCCTCCCTCATCTCCAGGAAACATTGTTCGCTATGATAACAATTGGACGAAAAAGTCTACCCTAGAAATTGGAGACACAGGCAACGACTTGATTCAATACGGATCAAAACTCTATTGTGCAGTAAGTGGTCACGACCTTACAGCAGATAATGGAGGAATATGGGTACTGAATGCCAAGACCGGTCAACTTCTCACACCTCAAATGAAACAATACGATGATGAAAAACCGGGCACAAAGCTATGCCAAGACACTTGGCTGCTGCCAATGGAAAAGTATATATCAGCTTTTATTCAGGGGCAGTGATGTCTATCGACACCATGAATTATGCTAAAGTTAACTACCTAGAACTGGATGCGACCTATTCAGAAGGTATCTGCATCGGCAAAGACAACAAAGTGTATGTCTGCAATTCAGGCAATACTGATGACACCCAAGCTGGTGAAGGAACAACTATTTCCGTATTGCCACTTACCCTTGACGATGAAACTCAAATTACCGTTCCTAAAAATCCTAAGTTGATAGCAGCTTATTCAGCCAATAAGATGTACTTTAACGTACTGGGTGACGGAGGTATGCATTCTGCATTGTACAAATTCAATCCAACTACACCCAATGTAGCTCCAATATTAGTTACAGAAAAAGCAGGTGGATTTGCAATCGGCAGTCAATATCTTTATACAGCAGATATTGATTGGAACACAACTGACTATAAGACTATCATGCAAAAAGTACAATTATCTAATGATGATACTAGCGATTTCACTGATGATCCCGGATATATGTTCGGTTTCAGCGTAACAGTCAATCCATTCAACGGAGATGTATGCTTCGGTCAATCAATGGGAGACGCATTGTATATTTATGACTCCGCAGGAGGTGATTACCTAGATATGGTAAATACCGGCACAGCCAACGTGAACGCCGTAGTATTCGTCAAATAACTTTCCGCATCAATACTGAAAAGTTAGATTCAATACATTCACCTCCCAGCGAAACTTTCTCGTAAGGGAGGTGAATTTTCTTCTTTTTACTACTTTTGTCCTCAGATAAAAACATCCGTATGAAATTTAAATCCATTATTTCAACTATCACGCTATTATGCCTCCTTTCTTTGGCAAGCTGCGTATACAATAAAAAAACTTCTTTGGAAGCATTCAAGCAAGACGTATACATGCCCGAATATGCTACCGGATTCAAGATACTGGGCGCAAAGAATGCCCAAAGCACCTTGATACAAGTATCCAACCCGTGGCAGGGAGCCAAAGATGTAACAATGTCCTACTTCATCTCCCGCAATGGTGAGCTCCCCCCGCAGGATTCACCGGACCGACCATCCCTGCCGGAGCCCAACGCATCGTATGTATGTCTTCTTCCTACATCGCCATGCTCGACGCACTGGGACAAGTGGACCGCATCGTAGCCGTATCCGGCATTAACTACATAGCCAATCCCTACATCCTCGCCCACAAAGATTCTATCAAGGACATGGGCCCCGAAATAAACTACGAACTATTGCTGGGATTGAAACCGGACGTCGTACTGCTATATGGCATCGGTGATGCCCAGACAGCAGTAACAGACAAGCTGAAAGAACTCGCTATCCCCTATATGTATGTAGGAGAATATCTGGAAGAGTCACCGCTTGGCAAAGCCGAATGGCTGGTTGCCCTCTCCGAACTGACAGACAGCCGTGACAAAGGCATCGATGTATTCAGGGAAATCCCCAAACGCTATCAGGCACTGAAAGACCTCACCGCATCCGTAGAGCAACGCCCTACCGTGATGTTCAACACCCCGTGGAACGACAGCTGGGTGATGCCTTCCACCCAAAGCTACATGGCACAACTGGTCACTGACGCAGGAGCCGACTATATATACAAGGAGAACACCTCCAACAGCTCCGCCCCCATCGGCCTGGAAACTGCCTACGGACTGATACAAAAAGCAGACTATTGGATCAATGTAGGCACGGCATCCACACTGGACGAACTGAAAAACATGAATCCCAAGTTTGCCGATGCCAAATCTGTCCGTAATAAAACAGTTTATAACAACAACCAGCGGATAACCGCCACAGGAGGCAATGACTATTGGGAATCGGCAGTCGTACGGCCTGACGTCGTATTGCGTGATCTGATTCATATCTTTCATCCCGAACTTGTATCCGACTCAACCTACTATTACAGACACCTGGAATGAAGCAACCTCGTAGACACACCACTCTTTATTCATCACTTTGGGAATAATCGCCGTAGTCTTATTATTAATAGACATGGCGACAGGGGACACTTATATCCCCATCCCCAAAGTATGGGCCGTACTGACGGGAGGCGAATGCGACGAGATGACACGCAACATCCTTCTCTCCATCCGCTTTATCCGGGTAGTAGTAGCAGGGTTGATAGGTATCGCCTTGTCGGTCAGCGGCCTGCAAATGCAGACCGTTTTCCAGAACCCGCTGGCAGACCCTTATCTGCTGGGAGTCAGTTCCGGTGCGGGACTCGGAGTGGCGTTGTTTATATTAGGTGCCCCATTGCTCGGCTGGGCGGATTTCCCACTTTTGCAATCCGCCGGCATCGTAGGTTCGGGCTGGATAGGGACCGCCGTCATCTTGCTGGGCGTAGCCATCATCAGCCGGAAAGTAAAGAATATACTGGGCGTACTGATCATGGGAGTCATGATAGGCTACGTAGCGGGAGCCATCATCCAGATATTGCAGTATCTAAGTTCGGCGGAACAACTGAAAATGTTCACCCTGTGGTCGATGGGATCGCTCAGCCACATCACAGCCGGACAGCTGTCTATCATGATACCAGTAGTGTGCATAGGTCTGCTGCTCTCCGTAGCCTGCATCAAGTCACTGAACCTGCTCTTGCTTGGCGAAAACTACGCACGCACGATGGGCATGAGCATCAAACGCTCGCGGACGCTTGTCTTCATCTCTACAGCACTGCTGACAGGAACAGTCACCGCCTTTTGCGGCCCCGTAGGATTCATCGGACTGGCAGTGCCGCACATCACCCGGCTGCTGTTTGATAACGCCGACCACCGGATACTGATGCCGGGCACCATGCTGACAGGACTTATCGCCATGCTGATATGCGACATCATCGCCAAGAAATTCCTGCTGCCGGTGAATTGTATCACCGCACTGCTGGGAGTTCCGGTTATTTTATGGGTAATAGGTAAAAACTTGCGTATATTCAAATGATTCAACTAAAAGATCTGACATTAGGATACGAACAACGTATATTGCTGGAGAAAGTTTCCACCCATATCACGGGTGGGCAACTTGTCGCACTGCTCGGACGGAATGGTACAGGAAAAAGCACGCTTCTCCGTGCCATCATGGGGCTAGAAACACCTAAAAACGGAGAAATCATCCTGCATGGGAAAAACATTGCTTCACTGAAACCGGAGAAATTAGCCGGAAGATTAGTTTTGTAACTACCGACAAAGTACGCATCGCCAACCTACGTTGTAAAAGATGTAGTCGCATTGGGACGTGCTCCTTATACCAAACTGGATCGGACAGTTACAGGCCGGAAGATGAGAAAAAGAGTGGTTACCGCCATGCACCTGGTAGGAATGTCCGATTATGCAGAAAAAGACAATGGATAAGATGTCCGACGGAGAGTGCCAACGAATCATGATAGCACGCGCACTTGCACAAGACACACCTATCATTTCTTGATGAACCTACTGCTTTTCTGGATTTTGCCTAATCGCTACGAACTCTGTCTGCTACTGAAAAAACTCGCACAAACGGAAGGAAAATGTATCCTGTTTTCCACACACGACCTGGACATTGCCCTGTCTCTCTGCGACACGATCTGCTGATTGACAACCCACAATTGTATAGTCTCCCCACAAATGAGATGATAACGAGCGGACATATAGAAAGACTATTCCGGAACGAGTCTGTGACATTTGATGCACAAGCTATGAAGATAATCATCAAATAAAAACAAAGTTTACTTCAGACGGAGAAAGCAACTTCTCCGCTAAGAACCTCCATGTCATTGAGCAGGATTCGGGCAAAGATAGCTTCCTCCTCTCAATAAAACTATGCTTTGGCTGTTTTCACTCCAAAAGCACAATAAGTCAAATAAAACACACAAGCTAAAGTGACAAAAACGCCTCCGATAACACCTACTGTTCCAATCGCAAACCCAATAACTGGAGTAACTACTCCGCCACCGGCAACAGCAGTAATCATCAACCCTGAAATTTGATTTGCTTTTTCCGGTCTTGCCTGCAAAGCCATCGAATAAATGATAGAAAATACGGATGACGCAAAGAAACCGACAGCACCGATACAAATCAGATTTACCATATCGTTTTTCACAAAAGCCAGAATAAGCAAAGAGAAAATACAGGCAACAATATTCACACGGAAATATTTTATTTCAGCGATACGGGCCAACAAGAAAGCACCCAATAAAGCACCTACCGTACGACTTAAAAAATAAACTTAGTGGAGCAAACTTCAACTTGTTACTGTCGTCCAGTCAAAACGTTCTGCCATCAGCTTAGAACTGATAAAGTTAGTGGCAACATCTACCCCCACAATAAAGAAGATACCCAAAATAACAACAGAATCGTTTTATCCTTCAACAAAGAAAAAGTATCACTGATAGAAAGTTGTTGGGTTGCAGCACTGGAATCTTCTCGCTTAACAGGGGTAGCCATCAGCCAAACAGCGGATAATAATGTAATAAAACCTAATATCGGGAAGCAATAATACCATTTGTCGTCTCCAAAGTGAGCTACAGCCAACAATACAATCTCCGGCCCAACAAGAGAAGACACAGCTTTGATTACTTGCCCTGCCGTCAAACTGCTTGTCAACAAACGTTGACTGGTCACTACATTACTCAACAATGGATTCAGTGAAACTTGCAGAATAGCGTTACCAATTCCCAAGAGAGCATAAGCTATCATACAAGTCGCGCTATTATAAACGACCAATGGTAATAACATACCCACTACCGTTATTCCCATACTAAGCAGAACCGTATTTTTACGTCCCCATTTGTTCATCTGATTTCCAATAGGAATACCCAAAAACAGGAACCAGATAAATACTAATGAAGGAACAAATCCCGTCATCACAGGAGACCAGTTGAAAGTACGTTGAACATAATCGGACGAAATACCGACTATATCACAGAAGCCCATTACAAAGAACCCGAAGATGAACGGGAAGGGCGGCATAAATAGAGTTTTGTGTTTTCATGTTTAACTCACTATATTATAAAATGTAGAAATCCCCGGTGCCATTGTCAAGCGACATCGGCACCGAGGTAAATAAGCTGTTTATTCAGAACAATGAGGCGGATTTTCCACTCCCCATTTTTCATTCGGTTGATTACCCATTGTGAGTTTCAATGTTCCACCTTTATAGAGTTCATCCCGGTACATCCAACATTGTTCCAGCGGTTTACCGTTCAACGTAGCAGACTGTACATAATAGGCATCCGGTGTATTACCAGTCGTTTCAATCACAAACGTTTTTCCCGTCGCATTCATCGGGCTAAGTTTGATTTCAATCTTATCAAACAACGGACTGCCAATCTGGAAAGTCGGCCGTTCACAAGAACCGCCCTGTACATCGAACAATCCCATTGCCGCCATCACATACCAAGCTCCCAACTGTCCCTGATCTTCATCCTGACCGTAGCCATAACCATGCTCTCCGTTTGTTCCGTAAAACTCATCACAAATCAAACGCGTCCATTTCTGTGTCAAGTAAGGTTTACCGGAAAAATTGAATAACCAGGAAATATGAAGACTAGGCTGATTTCCATGATTATAAGGGCTCTGTAAACCCGAGAAGGCATTTACAACCTTTCCACCGCCAAAGATCGACTTACGAGCTTCCGTAAAGATAGAATCCAACCGATTGTTAAATTCATCCTTTCCAACCTTTTCAATCAAACGAGCCGGATTTTGTGGAACAAAGAAAGTATATTGCATCGCGTTTCCTTCCTGAAATCCTCTCCATGATTCCAATGGATTAAAGTTATCAATGAACTCACCACTAGGCACTCTCGGACGAATCATCTTCAACGAATCATCGAATAACTTCTCCCAACCGGCAGAAAGTTCCATCAAACGTTTATAATCCTCCGTACGTCCCAAGGCTTTTGCCCATTGAGCCACCGCATAAGCACTAAAACTATATTCCAATGTATGAGATACGGAGAAACTGGAACCTTCCGGATGGGTGCCGAAATGAACACTATTCTCATAAGGCACATAACCTTTTTCAACAAACTGTTTTACGTCCATTTTGCCCGCACCTTCAATACGTCCTTCCCAGCCCAGTTCATTCTTCAATGCTGCCTGATAAGCTGTTTCCACATCAAAATTGCGAATTCCACTGTTATAAGCACCTGCCAGAGTGATACTCACCATGTTGGTTCCTACCCCGGAAACATACTTACTGGTTGCAATACCATCACCCAGCCAACCAGCATCTTTATACACCAGCAACTGACTGTTTACAAAGTCATTATAATATTCCGGATATGCCAATGCCCAAAGAGAAGTAAGATTCCAGTAAGCTCCCCAAACCGCATCCGTATTATAATGATTATGTTCCGGTTTGCCATCTTTATTTAAAGGTATCTGACCGATAGTACCGTCATTTTTAGGATAAGCCCCGTTCACATCACTCGCGAGTCCTCTACCTAATAATGCATGATACAACCCAGTGTAAAATTTGATTTTGCTATCTTCCGTACCACCGGAAACCAATATGCGGCTCAAAGACTCATTCCATTTATCTGTGGTCGCTTTCATAGCCTCATCAAAAGTAAGGTCTTTCGCTTCTGATTCCAAATTCACTTTGGCATTTTCGATGGAAGTATACGACAGACCTATTTTTACATTGACTACCTCATCTTTCTTTGTTTTATAATTCAGACACATGATAGCCCCGGGCCCTTTTATTTCGTTACGAGCCGTTAAAGTACTATCCTGATAGAATACCTCGACAGATTCCGGCGCACGATCCAATTTAGCATAAAAATACATGGCAACGGAAGCGCCTGCCTGATATTTCTTCACGTATTCTGGCTCCGTAATCACGTAACCTTCAATTGTATTTCCATCTATCTGTTTGATATACGCATCACGCACTGCTCCACTTTCTCCCTGACGATTACCTATATTAAACAAAATATGAGCATTCTCCGACTCGGGAAATGTATACCGCTGAAATCCGACACGAGCCGTAGCGGTAAGTTCTGCCTTTACCTGATAATCCTTTAATAATACAGAGTAATATCCCGGACGCGCCATTTCATCTTTCTTATCAAAACGGGAACGGAAACCTTTATCAGGGTCTTCCAGTTTTCCGGGATTTGTTTTTACTTCTCCCGTTACAGGCATTAATGCAATGCCACCTATCTGAAACTCATGCAGACAAGGAAAGCCATCAATAGAAGTATGACCGTCTTCATAACCTACAGCCTCCCAACCTTGATTGTTTCCATACGTACCATTTGTAGATGCACCTAACTTAGCCAAGCCGAAAGGCTCCGCAGCCGGAGTATAGAAAAACCAACGACTATGTACAGTTCCAATATTAGGATTCACATACTCTACCAGATTGGGACGATCAGGTGTTTTGCACCCTACAACACCTGCCAGAATCAACAGGCTACCTATCCATTTTAATTTCATCATTTATTTATTTTTCTGTTTGTAACTTCTCCTTTAATCATCGCCACACGTGCATAATACTCCGGCACACACGAAGCATCCAATAACCATTTCGGCTTACGTTTTTCATCAGTCCGCCCTGTCCAGTCATGATACATCAGTCCCGCCTGGTCACGTGCATGTTCCCAAGCATAATCCAGTCCTTTTATCATCGTATCCACATACTTTGAATCCCCCGTAACATTGTACAGATCGTGATAACCTCTAAACAAAACCAAATTAAACCAAGGCAAATCTGCAATATAAGGAATACCGTCTTCCGTATACTTAAAAAACACTTTGTAGCTTCCTTCTGCCAGAAATTTAGCATTATCCAGATACGCCTGCTCACCCGTATAATTATATAAAGCTACAGCTGCTTGTAATAAAGTACCTGTATTGTAAGTATACAAATCCGGGCATACTACCGAAGTCGTTGTTAACCATGAATTCCAAACGACTCCTCTTTCCGGATCTTTCAGATATTTATCAATCCAATGATAGAACTTCTTTCCCACCTCCAGATAATACTCATCTTTAGTTGCTTCATAAAGTTTTAAAGCCAACACCATCGCTTTTCCGTTAGAACAGGCAGGTTTCTGATCTTTCACTCCTTCCAACCAAGAAACAGCTCCTTCAAAGTTCTCATCCCAGCCACTTAAAATAAAGGTTAATACCTGTTTCGCTTTCTCCAGATAATGAGGATTTTTAGTTACCAAGTAAGAATCAATATAATCAATACCCACTAAACCATTGTCATCATAATAGCGGTCTACCTTTCCAAACTGAACAGGATAAGCCTGATAACCAAAAGGAACACGCGTTGTATCATAGTAACGTTCCATCGCCATCACCATCGAATCGACATAAACCGTATATTTCTCCGGTTCGATGGCAGCCATCACCACTGCCGAAGAAAGACACCACTCATAGGCCACAGATAAGAAACTTCCTGCGCTTGCCGGGTGGAATCATTAAAATAAGTCAGATCAGGACGATGACTGCTTGGGTAATATTCAGAGAAGAGACCGTGTTTGGGAACCCCGGTAGAGTTCCCCAAACACGCTGAAACATTTCTTCTGCCTTATCTTTATTCGGAGTCGTTTTTTGATTCTCCGGCACAAGAAAGAAGCACGAATACCGTCGATACAAATAAAACTATATTTCTAAATTTTACTATTCATATCCTATTCCTCTGTCACTGTTTCTCCTTTGTACAAAGCAATCATTCCCAAAGATTCGAGCGCAGCATCCTGCATCAACAACTGTTCAGCACGTTTTGGAGTTGCTCCTGTCCAGTCTTCATAGAACAGTCCGTTTGATAAACGGGCATTTTCGTATGCATAATCCAGGAAGTTGATGAATGTTTTGATATAATTGCCTGCATTTTTATAATAAGGCTCAATATCAATAAATGCACGGATCAGTTTTGTTGTGAACCAAGGATCATGATCGGGATAAGCCAACGCCAACCCATTAAGCGGACGTACAAAATAATTATACGCACCTTCGGAAGAAGCAATGGCACTGTCCAGATAAGTCTGCTCACCCGTTATTTTGTATAAACGGACTCCGTTAGAAATCATCACACCTGTATTGTAAGTCCATTTTGTTTTATTAATGGATCCGTCTGCTTGTTTATCATTCCAGTAACAGCCATCTTCCGGATCACGCAAGTTAGTCAACGTCCAAGCATATAAACGTTTTGCCAGAGCCAACACATCCGCTTTTTCCTCTTGAGGACATACAGAATAATATTCAAGCAAGAATAGCGTTGCATATCCATTAGCGCATGTCGGTTTATTCGAATCACCAACTCCCTGCTGCCCTTTCTGGTCTTCATTCCACCAAAGACCTCCTCCAAACGTATCATCTTCACCAGCTTGCAGGAACTCAACGATTCTTTTAGCTTTCGTCACATAATCTTGATATTTAGCAAATTAAAAGCCTCTACCAATTCAATCCCCACAATAGAATTATCATCATAAAAACGTGTTCCACTACCGGTAGTACCATTGGTTTGAGAACCATAACCACCCACAGTTCCACTAGGAGTACGATAATAAACTTCAAACCGGTCTACCATATCTGCATAATTCACATCATAACCTAAGGCATGCAAAGCTGCTGCTCCGGAAACCAGTCCGTCATACGGCCACAAGAAAGAAGCGGAATTATCCCCGTCTTTCTTAGGATAATTTTCATTATACAGTCCTTCTGTTGCCCCACTATTGATCCGGTAGCACTGATTAATCAAGTCAAACTGCTCTTTGGCACGTTTATGATAAACGACCTCCTCTCCGGGTTCTGACGGAGCAATCGGTGTAGGCGGGATATATTTCTCTACGTCATCTCCGGCACAGGAGAATAATAGTGCCGGAAGAATAGCTAAAATAGTCTTTATCTTTTTCATAACTTAGTTTTATTAATTAATCGGAGTCACATTAGTAAATGTATGTATCATCAATCCATCCGAATTCGTATCGATAGTGATAGTCGCATGCGTATAATCCAGACTACCTTTCATTTTCCAAAGATGATCCCACTGACTCCATTGGAATTCATACAAAGCATAGAAAGAAGCAGGTTCTCCACCTACCGGACGTTCGGCACTCACGTCATCACCTCTACCCCAACACATATCACCACCATTTACTTTTGCTAAAAAGTAGTAACGTTCTTCTATCCAACTTAACCAATCAGGAGCACCGGTTTCCGGTTTGGACGGATCAAGGAATCGGATATCGCCCTCTCCCACAAATTTACCATCACCCGCATACTCTAATACAGCTATATCTCCAAATGTTGCTCCCCAAATACAACGAACAGAAGAACCGATTTTTTCCGTGGTCATTGCCATTGTATTAAAGTTCACTGTCAGACGGGTTACTTCTTCGGAAGCAGCGACTGCCGTTTCGCCCTCCCCTTCTCTTAACTTCGAGCTATCATCAATATAATAGCTGAATGTTTCACCTGTAGTAGCAGACTTAAATGATATATTTCCTGCAGATAACTTCGTATAAATCTGGAAAACTCCCTCTTCTACACAACGGAACGGAATTCCACCCTGTCCACTGTTCTCCGTAGCCGAACCATATAAATACAATTCCGCCGGAATATTATCAATTCCCTCTCCACGAGTTACTGTGATAGTAGCCACCTTGTCGGTTCTCTTCACCACTCCACCTTTCGAAGCATTTACCGTCCATTTTATATCTCCGGTTTCCAAAGGATAAATGCCTGCATTTCTAGCAATCGTATTAATAGCTGCATGAGTGATTGACAAACTGGTCGCAGCTCCCAAATCACTTTTCACCGTAGCCAGCGGCTTTGAAAAATCACCGTCTGCCTTATCAAACAGCACCTCGTACAATACAATTCCGCCATCTGCCGCACCACCTCCTGACCACGACAACACAACAAGCGTTGGAGATGACACATTCAACTGGATAGAAGCAGGGGAACTTAATTCTGTAGGGACTGCAAAATCCGTGTTCAATTCATAATCTTCCTGACATGAAACCATTGCCAGAAGTACTGAACATATCCATAATATCTTTTTCATAATCATTCCTTTTTGAGTCGTTTTAACCAATTACCAATTCGGATTCTGCTCCAAATTACCATTCAAGTCACGTTCAGCCTGTGGTATAGGCCACAAATAATGTTTATTTGCATTAAAGGTTCTGTTTTCAACCCGAACGTATCCATCATCCGTACCTACCACATCATTTGTCTTTAGTCCGTGACACCATCCATTCAATACATTGTCCGCAATTCTCCAACGGATAATATCTTTATGGCGATGTCCTTCCAATGCCAATTCCGAACGACGTTCGTTTCGTACAATCTCAATCAGTTTATCTTTAGAAGCTCCTTCCGGGAATTCCAGTGCTGAAGCAAGTGTAAATCCGGCCCTATCACGAATTGGTTTAATAGTTGCATCCCAAGCCGTCTTATCCAGTTCTCCTAATTCTGCCAATGCTTCCGCATTCATCAATAAAATATCAGCATAACGAATCAGAATCGGATTCAAACCAGAATAAAGAGTAGCACGATAAGTGTTATCCCAATATTTCTTAATATAGTAACCGGTAGCCGAACAGTCTGAACCTACCCCATAACCATCTTTGCCTTCACCTTTCTCACAGTTGATAACAACTTCTGTTCCGTCGGCCAACGTATATGAGTTTCCAGTGTACATCACCGTTGCCTTCAAACGTGGGTCACGATTAGCATACGGATGACTTTCATCAAACGATGTTCCTGTTCCTTAATTGTTTTCCATCCAGCATAATATAACTGTCTACCAACTCCTGCAAAGGAGAAAGCTGGGAATATCCACCCAAAGTGGGCGGCAGGAAAACATACATCATCTGATGTTCACGACTGGTCGGACGATACTGTGCATCCAAAATTACTTCAGAGTTGTATTCATTAGCGATCTCAAACAATCCTGCATAACTTCCAAAGAGTTTAAAGCCTCCCTCTGTCATAATGGTAGAAGTGTATATTTTTCACTTGCGTCCAATTACCTTCAAA
>ENA-OQAB01001148-OQAB01001148.1-human-gut-metagenome-genome-assembly--contig:-NODE-1148-length-12854-cov-4.657814_pt1 | contig 12854 bp, 15 predicted proteins | sample MGYA00242490_ERZ504517 | MGnify/ENA primary metagenome ERZ504517 (study PRJEB26092, sample SAMD00036298) | human gut metagenome | host: Homo sapiens | study: EMG produced TPA metagenomics assembly of...
CAGAAAAACAATTATATTTTGCCTGGATGGAAATGTTCCGTAACTGTGACAGAAAATATTTCAAAATCATCTGAAAAATATTATGTCAGAAGCAACACTGTTTTTCATATTTTTTTCAAATTGATATCACAATTTCTTCACATTTATGTTTTATAGTAAGGTATGTAGAAAGCTCAGTGCTTTCTATACAAATATTTTTCTTTTTCATACGCGCCGGTACGAAAGTACCGGCCTCCTTCCAATTATGACCTTTTTATAATCCATCTCTTTATAAAAAAAAGCGTCGGGAACAATTTTCCCACGCTTTTTTATGTATGTCCGTTATTTCAGATTTTCACTGATCACCTTCCAGATACTGCTGTTTTCAAATCCAAGTTTCCACTGTGCTACGCCTGCAAGTTTGTATTTCGGAATGAGTTTTACCTTTTCCGCAATAGACTGTGCATCCTCAACCCATATTTCATAACTGGAACCGTCTTTTTCATAAGAAGCAGTATTCTGCCCAACACTGCCGTCCCATATAGTCTCTGCCTTATTTTCTTTTATTACATTCTGTGCCTGATCCATTCCGATCGCTTCGCTTGTCAAAGCTCCTCCGGTTGTCTTCCAGAGTCTTGTATAAAATGGGATTGCCAGAATGGTCCGTTCTGCCGGTACTTCTGCCAGAGTATCCACAACCCCTTTTTCTACCCAGGGAAGAGAAGCCACAGAGCCCGGTTCTTCTGAACCTACATAATGTTCATCATATCCCATGATGATCACATAATCTACAACCTCCCCCTGTTCTTCTCTGTCATAATGACTGGTAAAATCTTCAGGTACCGGATTATCCACAGACAGTACAAGATTTCTCTTATGACACTCAATAGACAATTCTCTTAAAAATTGCAGAAAATGCGGTCCCGCATCTTCACTGAGCGTTTCAAAATCCACATTGATTCCATCAAGACCTGTTTTTTCCGCAGCGCTCATAAGCTGACTGATAATATTCTGGCGTGAAGAAAGCTGAGACAAAGTATCTGTTGTACTTACGTCTGCGGTAAAGTTGTCAATCAGTCCCCATACCTTCATTCCTTTATCATGCGCCTGTTTTACATAGTCAGCAGAAGATATATCTGCAATATTGCCCTGTGTATCCTGCAAATAGAACCAGGTAGGAGAAATAACATTTACTCCGCTTACATTTGCCACTGCATCGGTAAAATATGCATTAGCCTCTTCTGACGTCACCTGATGCCAGGACAGATTCACCGGTTCTTCCATAACCAGGTGCTGATACTCTTCCTTCTGAAAGTCTCTCTCAAAATCCTTTGCTTCCGGAGAAGACACATCTTTCTTTTTCACAAATCCGATATATCCATCCATTGTAGCAACCTGCACCCATTCTTCATATTCCTCCATGAAGGTCAGAGTATCGCCTTTCTTGACCTCTGTGAGAACCGGTGACTTGATTCCTCCGCGATAACGGACATATGTATCTTTTTTTGGCAGTTGCTACATTTACCCCGGTAAACTGATTCTGTATAATGATTCTGGAAGGATTTTCTCCCATATATACGTCCATGTCTGTATAATTTTTGTACAAAAGGCAGACTTAAAAATACACTTCCATCCTTCAGCCACACATCTCCATCTCCGTTCTGAGATGTCGGATACATCTGAAGCTCAGAAGGTGTTGCATAGAGAATCTGCTGATTTGAACTGTCCCAGTAATATCTCTGGTTCAAATGGCCTGATACAAACTCCAGCGGAAGATAAGTCTGATCATCAGATGTTACTGCGCGCTCCTCCATAATCTCTGTTCCCAGGACGATCACAGACTCTCCCTCCGCAGTCTTGCCGTAATATTCGTTCAGATCCATGCGCTCTTTTTGTCGGAATATATTTTTTTGACCACATGAATTCCAACTCCTGCTGCAGCAAGCAGAAGAATCAGAACGCAGACGATAACTGCCGGCATATACTGCTTCTTCATTTTGTTTTTTTAACCTGCTTTTTCATTTGCTTTTTCCTTTCAGTTCAGAACTATATGTTTTCACAAACTTCCTCTTTTGTTAAAAAGGCTGTTTCATTATATCATACTTTTGTGCGATTGCGTTATAAAATCATTCTTTTTATATTTTTTTCATATTTCGGGAATACTCCGCCTGGTCAGGCATGAGAGGGGAATTTACTGCCTTTGACGGGGAATTCCCGTTCTTCTGTGCATATCATCATGCTTTTGCATAAAATTCCTTTGTACTGTGTGATATATTTTCTCTTCTTCCCTCCTTTCGCGGATTTTTGAAAGCACCCTGTGGGTTTCTGAAAAATCTCTGTCCATAAAAGAAGCCTTATCTTTAAAATACGTGGAATTTGTATGATTGCCGCAGCGGGAATGCTGCATGACTATAAAATGGCAACAATACATTTGAGAAAAGAAATCAGTCAATATGTAAGCTGTTATCTGTGATGTTCCGGCGCTTCCATTACATCCAGAATGATTTTTCTGTTTTTTATTATACCTTATTTTTAATCATATGCAAGAGGTTTCAGCAAAATATAAAAATTTTTCGATTTTGTTTTCAAATATTTTATATTTAGGTAAATTGAATTTCTTTACATTCTCCATATTTGTGGTATATAATAGATGCTAAGTTGATATGCATTTTTTTGCTGTAAACCAATAAAATCATTGACAATGTCCTGCTCTTCAAAAATGACATCATCTTGCATGTATGAGTATAATAACATATGCACATGGTAAACAGACAGGATAAAAAGAATAGGATGTGATTATTATGAAAATAGAAAAATTAACGAAACCAGATTCGCTGTACTCTGACCCGTAGAAGACCTGGAACCTTCATCAGAATCCGTCTCAGCGAACTTGCTTACGGTTCCGAAAAAGCAAAAAAACTTTTTCGTGATATGATGGAGCAGGCTCAGCTGGAATTCGGAATTTGAAGCTGATAATATTCCTCTGATGATCGAGGCAATTCCTGTCACAACAGACAGTATTATCCTCATTATCACCAAAGTAGAGGATCCTGAAGAACTGGATACCCGCTTCTCCAAATTTACACCTTTTAAAGATCAGGGGCAGGGAGATCCGGTTTCCCTGACGGTGCAGATAATATCATAGATCTTTTTCAGAAACTCTGTGAGTCCAAGCTGAAGACACTGTCCAAAAAGAACTCTGCAGAGATAAAAAATCTGCAGAAGAAAAGCCGGAACAGGAAACTCCCGCTGTTAATGTAATCCGTCTGTTTGTTTTTTCCCGGCTGGATGATGTAATTGCTGCGGCTCATGGACTGAACGGATTCTTTACAGGCCAGAATACTCTGTACCGGAATACTGAAAATGAAACTTATCTTCTCGTTCTCCATCAGTCTGAGACTTCTCCTGAAGATTTTAACAGAGTATGCAATATCCTTTCTGAATATGGAAGCAGCAAGGCTTTCACAGTCTCGGGAGAAGCATATCTGAAAGAACATGGAAAACTGGTTTCTGCAAATGCACTTCAACAGCTTGTACAGCTTTAACAAATAATAAAAGGACATTGCTCTTTATGCAATGTCCTTTTATTATTCATTCTGCTCCTCTGTATATCTCTCTTATTGAGCAAGAAAATCATTGATCTGCTGAACAAGGATATCTGCATCGAATCCATGAACCATAGCAGCCTCTTCCAGAGACTCCATCTGTGAAGACGGGCAGCCGATGCAGTGCATTCCCATTCTCATAAGAATTGCAGCGCAGTTGGGATCTATTCTGAGAAGCTCACCAATTGTTGTTTCTTTGGAAACCTGTGCCATTTCTGCTACCTCCTTTTATAATATGCAGAAAACCAATCCATCATTTCCTGCAATGTTATGCTGTTTATAGCACATTTATTATAATATAAAAATCACCTAGAATCAACGGGCTAATTATAAAAATATGTTTATAATTTTATACTTGTAATCCTCTATAAGATATATTAGAATAGCATTATAGAACCTTTCGGGGTACTAATGAGAAAAAAGGAGGATACTATAATGGCATACGTAATTACAGACGAATGTGTAAGCTGCGGATCCTGTGCTGCTGAGTGCCCATCTGAGGCAATTTCTGAAGGCGCAGATCATTTCGAGATCGATGCAGACGCTTGCGTTGACTGCGGAACATGTGCAGATGTTTGTCCTACAGAGGCTATCCAGCCAGGAGAATAATCCAACGGACTACATACAGAAAAAGAAGAGCTGCAGCAAAGCTGCGGCTCTTTTTCATTTTTATATATTCTTATGTATTTTCAGGATTCTTCCTGATTTTTTATCCACTGAAGCGGCAGCGGCTTCGCGTCTGGCAAGCTGCTGTCTTCTGATTGCAAGATCAAGAGAACGATATCTCTCCTCATCTTCATTTTGGGACTGTATCTCCTGTGTGATCAGTCTTTCCAGGATTGTCTGGAATTCCAGGATTTTAGGATTTACGGTTTCTTCTGCCGCACCGACCTCCACAGAATATACAGCTTCCTTTACCGGCACCTCATTTACAGATACCGCTTCTTCCAAAAGGCGTATCTTACTGTCAGAAGAGCCCGGAGCCGTGCGGGCAATCTGAGGGATCAGATCCTTAATCGCCCGAAGCTGCAAACCTCTTTTCTTCAGTTCTCTGATATTCAGAAAAAGTTGAATATCATATCTGGTGTAGTAGCGGTGGCCAAGTTCATTTCTCTGGATATGAAGGTCAAGCTCGTCCTCCCAGTAACGCATAACATATGGCTTCACCCCCGTCATTTCTGATGCCTGTCTGACCGTATATCTTGTCTCCATACCGCACCTCCTACATCTCAAATTATAGCAGAGTATATGAGTATTTCAACAAAAACCGTTCGACAATTTTTGCTGTAAAATAATCCGTAGTTATTATCCAGTCTTTTTACGGCTTATTAAAAGTTTTGATTCAAACTATAAATAAGCAGATGTAAAAAAGTGCGTAATCTCCTCGCTGATTTGTCTTTGCGAAACGCCCACATAGAGTTTATCCTTTCTTTTATGTCCACATATTCCGAATTTTAGTATGTAAAATTTGATATTTGATCATTTATAGTTTTTAATTGTATTCTGTAACGCATTTGCTCCTGTATGTATGGGAATTTCATAAAATTGTATCAGCTGTATTGCAAAGTATTATCTTCAAGCAGTTATATCCGGAGCAAAGCGAATGGTTTTTTATTTACCGGGAATGCCACTGCAGAGTTACTACTTTCCCGATAAGCAAAAAAATCTCCCATATTTCACCTGACAGGTGTCCAATACGGAAGATTCTTTTTGTACGACTTTATTTTTTCATATTTACAAACTGTGTATACCTTGGCAGCCATACCAGCTCAATGGTTCCAATGGGGCCGTTACGCTGTTTGGCAATAATGACCTCGGCAATATCCTTTTTTTCTGTATCCTTGTGATAATAATCATCTCTGTACAAAAACATTACTACGTCCGCATCCTGCTCAATAGCTCCGGATTCTCGAAGGTCAGAAAGCATTGGCCTGTGATCAGGTCTCTGCTCTACCGCACGGCTTAACTGTGACAGTGCAATAACAGGAACAGAAAGCTCACGGGCAAGAGCTTTCAGAGAACGGGAAATATCTGAAATTTCCTGCTGTCTGGAATCGCTTTTTCCACTTCCGCTCATCAGCTGCAGATAGTCGATCATGATAATTCCGAGATTGTGCTCCAGCTTGTACTTCCTGCATTTGGATCGCATTTCCGCAATGCTGATACCCGGCGTATCGTCAATGATCAGATTGGAACGGCCAATAATATCCGCGCCCTCTACCAGCTTTGTCCAGTCCTCGTCTTTCAGATTACCGGTTCTCATGTTCTGGGAATCCACATGGGACTCCATTGCCAGCAGTCGGTTTACAAGCTGCTCCTTTGACATTTCCAGACTGAAGATCGCCACAGTAACATTTTTACGAAATGCCATATACTGCGCGATATTCAGTACAAAAGCGGTCTTTCCCATAGAGGGTCGGGCCGCGATCAGGACAAGATCTGAAGGATGCATACCCGAAGTTTTGTAATCCAGGTCAACAAAGCCTGTAGGAATTCCGGTAACGCTTCCCTTCAGCTTGGAAGCTTTTTCAATATTATTAATGGCATTCAGAACCACCTGCTGAATCGGTACATAATCGCCGCCAATACTTCTCTGTAAAATACTGAAAAGTTTTTTTTCTGCCTCTTCCAGAAGGGTTTCTGTATTTTCCTTTTCCAGATAACAGCTGTTCGCCACCTCCTCCGTAGTCTTAATGAGACGACGAAGAAGAGCTTTTTCACTTACAATATTTGCATAATATTTTATATTTGCAGAAGTAGGAACTGCTTCCAGAAGCTCTCTGACATATTCCATACTGCTGATATCCGGAGGAAGGTCCTTTTCTTTCAGTCTGTTCTGAAGAGTAATCAGATCAACCGGCTGTCCTTCATTGCACAGCTCTACCATAGCGTCAAAAATAATACCGTACTGATTCTGATAAAAATCATCGTTTGTAAGAATTTCAGACGCAACAAGGATCGCATCCCTGTCCATGAGCATGGAGCCGATCACAGACTGTTCTGCTTCAATGCTGTGGGGAAGTATTCTCCTGACCAGTGCTTCTTCCATACTGCGGGCTCCTCCGTTTTATGCTTCTTTGATCCAGACCTTAAGACTTCCGGTTACCTTCGGATGCAGTTTCACACCGACCTGAGTCACACCCAGATTGCGGATCGGACCGTCAAGCTGAAGTTTCTTTTTATCAATGTCCAGATTCAGCTGAGACTTTGCAGCCTCGGAAATTTCTTTTGCTGAAACAGAACCAAAGGTTCTTCCGCCTTCTCCTACTTTCAGCGTAAGAATTACTTCTTTTGTTTCCAGATCCTTTGCAAATGCCTGAGCAGCCTCCAGATTTTCCTGTGCTACTTTTTCTTCATTTGCCTTCTGAAGCTTCAGGTCATTGAGATTTTTCGGTGTTGCCTCAACGCCCAGTTTCTTTGGCAGAATCATATTTCTGGCATAGCCGTCACTGACATTTACAATCTGACCTTTTTTTCCAAGAGATTTTACATCTTCTAATAAAATTACTTTCATTTTGTTTCCTTTTCCTCCTGATACATTTCGTCAATAATGTTCTTCAGCATCTCTTCAACCTCAGGCATTGGTTTCTTCACCTGTGCGCCTGCAATATTCAGATGACCTCCGCCTCCCATTTTTTCCATCAGCACCTGTACATTCACTTCATCAATGGCTCTGGCGCTGATATACACCTCATTATTATACGGCGTCAGCACAAAAGATGCTTTTACACCGGCAATATTCAAAAGCTCGTTTGCCGCCTGAGCGCCCACTACTGTAGGACTTTCCAGGCCCTCGCTGGGACACTTGGCAATGGCAAAGCAGTCTTTATAAATACTTGCGGTACGAACTGCCTCTGCCCGTGCCTTATATGAATCAATATTATCTCTGAGAAGCTTGCGCACTCTTGTCATATCTGCGCCGCTTCTTCTCAGAAAGGCTGCCGCTTCGAAAGTCCGCACGCCAGCTCTGGTAATAAAATTATTGGTGTCGATCATAATTCCCGCATAAATACAGTCTGCCTCTATATTTCTCAGTCTCAGATCATCAGAAAAATACTGAAGGATCTCTGCCACCATTTCACAGGTAGAGGAAGCATAGGGTTCCACATAGGAAAGCACTGCATTCTGAATGATTTCATTGCCTCTGCGGTGGTGATCCAGCACAACAATTGTTTTTGTCATATACAGAAGCTCCTGACATTCTGTATAGCTGGGCTTGTTGGTATCCACCACTACCACTACCGTATTATTATCCACAAGCTCCATAGCCTGATTTTTGTCAATGAACATAGAAGGCTCATAATCCGGATTATTCAGGTAACCTGCCATCAGAGGTCTGATAGAAGTAGACGGATCATTTACTACAATGTGCACCGGTTTGCCCAGAGTTTTTCCCGCACGGTAAATACCAATGGCAGCTCCCAGCGCATCCACATCAGTGATCTTATGACCCATAACGACCACTCGTTCCTTGGTACTCATAAACTCCTTCAGCGCCTGCGCCTTTACACGGGCTTTGACACGGGTTGTCTTTTCCATCTGCTGAGCTTTTCCGCCATAATAGGTGATGCTGTCTCCGTTTTTGATGACTACCTGATCGCCGCCCCGACCCAGAGCCATTTCAATGGCAATCCGGCAGTACTCATAATTCTGAAGATACGTAGCTGCATTAAGACCGATTCCAATACTGAGGGTGACTGTCATTTCATTTCCTATATTGACAGTCTTAACTTCCTCCAGAATATGAAATTTCTGCTCCTTTAGGGCTTCCAGAGAACTCTGACGCATAATCAGGAAATATTTGTCCTTTTCAAGCTTACGCACTAGGCCATCATAATTTGAAAAATACTTTGTGATCTTTCTGTCAATTAAAGCAATCAGAAGAGAACGCCTTACATCTTCCACACTCTCAAGTGCTTCTTCGTAATTATCCAGATATGCCAGAGCAACTACAAGCTTGTTGTCCTCGTTTGCTTTAATATAATCTTTCAGTTCTGTCTCATCATACAGATACATGGCAATCAGGCTTGTATTCTCGGAAAGTCCCTCCAGAACTTCTGAATGAACCATTGCCTCGCCTAACAGGACACGCTGCATGGAAATCCTGTATATACAGTCACCAACCTGTGTACTGATCTCGGATATCTCTTTTTCTTCCGGAACCGGAAGCTTGTCCGGCGTAATATCCGGAAAAATCGTATTAATATTTTTTCTGTAGAACTGATCTTTTCCTGTAAGCTGCGCAAATACCTTGTTGCACCAGATCATTCTCCCCTGCATATCCATGATCGCATATGGCAGAGCAAGCTCTTCCAGAACTCTCTTTTCAAGGAATTCATACTGACTTGCAAAGGCCACAAGATCGTTAAACATCTGAGGTCTGTGGTAACAGAAAATACCTACAGCGCAGGCCAGATAGATCAGCGCTCCCAGTGTAACAACCACTCCGGCTTTTATATCTATCGCATAAACCACTATGTTCAGGATAATCAGAAGAGCGGTCAGATACAGGGGCCATCTTGTCAGATGTTTCAGATGACCTTTTAATTTGAATTTACCATCCATAATCTTCATTACCATTCTTTTTTGAAAAATTTACATGTTTCCTTTCACTCAACAAAACATATTATAACAGATTTCAGGGATTTTTTTCCATATAAATAATGAGATAAAAAAACCGCTGCCATTTGATCGGCAGCGGTATCAGGTTCAATTAGTCCTGAACGTATGGCATCAGGGAAAGATGACGTGCTCTCTTAATAGCAACTGTCAGAGCTCTCTGATGTTTTGCACAGTTTCCTGTAATTCTTCTCGGAAGGATTTTACCTCTCTCAGAAACATATTTTCTGAGTTTTGCTACATCCTTGTAATCGATCTCATTGTTTTCTTTACCGCAGAATACACAAACTTTTTTTCTTCTGCGTCCGCCTCTTCTTTTCATAGGAGAGTCCGGTCTTTCGCCTCTATTGTAAGCCATGATGGTTTCCTCCTGTTTTTCTTTCAATTTGATTGACTGAGAAATCCTGATCTCTCACCTGGATACAACCAGCTTTCTCTCTTCTCTTCGTCGTTCATTTAATGCTCAGGCTTTAATTGAACGGCAATTCTTCGTCAATTCCATCCGGGATATTCATGAAGCCGTCTGCACTTGCAGCGCTTGGGCTTGGCATGGACGGTGCTGACGGAGCAACGCTCTGCTGAGGATGAGATACTACATAGTTATCACTTGCGGCTTTGCTCTCAGCAAATTCCTGTTCCTCAACTACCACCTCTGTAGTATACACCTTCTGACCTTCTCTGTTTGTATAGCTTCCGGTCTGAATGCGTCCGCTGACTACAATACGGATTCCCTGATGAAAATATTTTTCTGCAAACTCTGCTCCGCGTCCGAATACCACACAGCTGATAAAATCAGCGGATGCCTCTCCATCTCTGCGGAACCGTCTGTCTACTGCCAGTGTATATCTGGCGATTGCCAGAGCATTTTCTCCTGCGGAATATCTCACCTCAGGATCTCTTGTTAAGCGACCATTAAAATTACTTTGTTCATTTTTCTACCTCTTTCTTTCTGTAAGTGAACGGGTTCTAATGGTGCTTTCTAAAATCCATGTGTAAAAAGATTATGCGTCTTTACGAACGACTAAGTATCTTAATACGTTGTCCATGATGCGTACATGTCTTTCTACTTCCGCCGGACACTCTGCATCTGCTTCAAACTGAATGAAATAGTAGAAGCCTTCATGCATTTTCTGAATTTCGTAAGCTAATTTCTTCTTACCCCATTCTTCTACTTCTGTTATCACGCCGTTGTAACGTGTAATGTAGCCTTTTGCTTTCTCTACTACTGCATCACGTACTTCGTCTTCAACTTTAGCGCTCACAACTAATGCTAACTCGTACTTGTTCATGCTTTTTACCTCCTTGTGGTCTTTATGGCCCTCTGTACTGTCAGAGAGCAAGGATATGAAAATATATCACAGTTGTTTATTCTATCATATGGTTTCCCTGTTGTAAAGAACTTTTTGTCGAATCACCTATTTATTTTTGCCTGAAAACAGATATTACTCCTTTTCTCTCTTCCCTTGACAAATTTCCTTTCTTTCTTCTATACTGAATCTAAATAACAAGGGCTGTTTACTGCTTATATGCCCGTTAAAAGGAGGATTATTATATGCTTTTAAAAAATGGTTTTCTTATAAATCCCAAAACGCATACTCAGGAACTTACAGATATCCGTATTCTAAACGGAAAGATTTCTCAGATTTCTGCTGGTCTTGTTCCTGAAAATAGTGAAGAAGTTCTGGATCTTACCGGTCTGACTGTTGCGCCGGGCCTTGTTGACACTCATATTCATTTTCGTGATCCAGGACTTACCTATAAGGAAGATCTCCACACAGGTGCTCTTGCCGCTGCCAGGGGTGGCGTAACCTCTGTAATCTGCATGGCAAATACAAAACCTGCTGTAGATTCTGTTGAAACCCTTACAGATATTCTGACACGGGCAAAAAAAGAAAAAATTAACATTTATCAGACAGCTTCTGTATCCCAAGGGCTTAAGGGAGAAATCATGAATGATTTTAAAGCCTTAAAGGAAGCCGGTGCCTGCGGTTTTACAGATGACGGCATCCCTCTTCTTGATGCGGAATTCTGCAGCCGGGCCATGGAAAACGCAGCCGAATTAAATATGCCTATCAGCCTTCACGAAGAGGATAAAAGCTTTATCGCAAATAACGGAATCAATGCCGGTCCTGTAGCAGACAGTCTTGGGATTACAGGTTCTCCTGCAATTGCCGAAGAAGTCATGGTTGCCCGGGACTGTATGCTTGCCCTTCATACTAAGGCTCCTGTTGTGATCCAGCATATCAGCTCCGGCAATTCTGTCGCTCTTGTGCGTCTTGCAAAAGAACTTGGCGCGGATATCCATGCGGAAGCCACCCCTCATCATTTTACTCTTACCGATGAGGCAGTTCTTACTTATGGTACTCTTGCAAAAATGAATCCGCCTCTGCGTACAGAAAAAGACCGGCAGGCGATCATTGCAGGCCTGAAAGACGGAACCATTGATCTGATTGCCACTGACCACGCCCCTCACAGTGCTGAAGAAAAATCCAAAGCCCTCACAGATGCTCCAAGCGGCATTACAGGATTAGAAACATCTCTTGGCCTTGGTATCACCAATCTGGTAAAAAAAGGCTGCCTGACGCTGGAAGAGCTTCTGGAAAAAATGACCTGTAATCCTGCTGATCTTTATCATCTGCCCGGTGGTTCTGTTGAGGAGGGAGCTCCTGCCGATCTGGTAATTTTTAATCCAGATGAAACATGGACTGTGGATTCTTTCCTGTCTAAATCCTCCAATACACCATTTAAAGGTATGGAATTATATGGAAAAATTCATTACACTATCTGTAGAGGAGAAATTGTCTATCAGGACTGATACCTGACTAATCCCATATAACACAGTCAATATTTTGCGGAGAGCGCGACATCCAGAACCTTTGTAAAATGCCGGATCACTCTCCGCAGAACCTTTGTAAAAATGAATATATATATGAAAAAAAGAGCCTGAAATCAAGGCTCTTTAGAGAGGTGCCACCCGGATTTGAACCGGGGATAGAGGTGTTGCAGACCTTTGCCTTACCACTTGGCTATGGCACCAGATATAATATTGTATGCATTTCCTTAAAGGAAAATGACTCCAAGGGGATTTGAACCCCTGTTACCGCCGTGAAAGGGCGGTGTCTTAACCGCTTGACCATGGAGCCAATTCTTATTTTAGGTTAGGCTTCATGCCCAAACTCCCCCTGTTGGACTCGAACCAACGACACTGCGGTTAACAGCCGCATGCTCTACCGACTGAGCTAAGGAGGAATAGAAAGTATTGCACTTTCAAAACTACATACATGTTGACATTGAGATCATTTTTGACCTTGCTTTTTGGTCAAGCCCTCGACCGATTAGTAGCAGTCAGCTCCATACGTTACCGCACTTCCACCTCTGCCCTATCTACCTCGTCGTCTTCAAGGGGTCTTACTTCTTTCGAATGGGATATCTCATCTTGAGGGGGGCTTCACGCTTAGATGCCTTCAGCGTTTATCCCTTCCAGGCTTGGCTACCCGGCCGTAGACTTGGCAGTCTAACCGGTACACCAGCGGCCCGTCCATCCCGGTCCTCTCGTACTAAGGACAGCTCCTCTCAGATATCCTACGCCCACGCCGGATAGGGACCGAACTGTCTCACGACGTTCTGAACCCAGCTCGCGTACCGCTTTAA
>ENA-OQAB01001149-OQAB01001149.1-human-gut-metagenome-genome-assembly--contig:-NODE-1149-length-12849-cov-3.324163_pt1 | contig 12849 bp, 14 predicted proteins | sample MGYA00242490_ERZ504517 | MGnify/ENA primary metagenome ERZ504517 (study PRJEB26092, sample SAMD00036298) | human gut metagenome | host: Homo sapiens | study: EMG produced TPA metagenomics assembly of...
TGATAATCTTTCAACTGCAAAGAGTCCAATTGGTATGCAAGGACCAACGGTCAAAACATACTTTGCTAAAAAGATGAACTTAGATCCAACAAAGATTGTAAATGTTGCAGTGACACCATGTACAGCTAAAAAATATGAAATCAGACGTGAAGAAATGTGCGATGCAGGAAAATACTTAGGTATTGAAGGTATGCGTGATATGGATTATGTCATCACAACAAGAGAACTGGCAAAATGGGCAAAAGAAGAAAATATTGATTTTTGCCTCATTTAGAAGATTCTTCATTTGATCCTTTGATGGGCGAAGCCAGTGGTGCTGGTGTTATTTTTGGTAATTCTGGTGGTGTTATGGAAGCAGCTTTACGTACTGCTTATGAAATTATGACTGGTCAAAATGCTCCGGCTGATTTGTTGAATTATACTCCAGTTAGAGGACTAGATGATGTCAAAGAAGCAAGTGTAGAAATTAATGGAATGACTGTGAATATTGCGGTTATCTTTGGAACAAAGAATGCAAGTGAATTTATTGAAAAAATGAAAAACGGTGATAAACAATATCACTTTATTGAAGTGATGACTTGTCCAGGTGGATGTATTGGTGGCGGTGGTCAACCAAAAGATACAAAATATCAAGGAGACATTTTACGTGCAAAACGTATCGCTGGATTATATAATAGAGACCAATCTATGACATTAAGAAAGAGTCATGAAAATCCAGAAATCAAACAATTATATGCAGAGTTCTACCAAGAACCAATGAGTGATTTGGCAGAAGAAATGTTACATACATCTTATACAGATAAAAGTAAAGAATTAGGAAAATAAAAAAAGCGAGAAAGTTATTTTTGACTTTCTCGCTTTAACATTTCTTCATAACTAAACATACAACCACAATAATTTTGTCGATACATTTCATATTCTTTGGTCATTTGAGTTGATTTTAAATAACCATTGTTTTTCTTAAAATCAGCATATAGAAATTTTGGTGAATCACTTTGCCAAGCATCTCCAATTTCATTAATCCATTGACTATTCTTATGTGGTGAAACACTTAATACAGTTGTCCAATAATCATAATGATGGATTTTTGCATAATCAAATGTTCTACGCATTCTTAAACTATAACATAAACGACATCTTATACTTCCTTCAGGAAGTTCTTTGAGTGGATACATATGACTTAACCATTCACTAAAGTTATAAGGATCTTCTATGACTTGAATATCTTGATGAAAATCCTGATTAAATCTTTCAATAAAATGAAGCAATTCTTGAAATCTTCTTTGATATTCATCACTAGGATAGATATTAGAATTAGAATAATAAATGGTAATTTGAAAATGTTCACACAATTCTTTAATGACATTACTTGAACAAGGTCCACAACAAACATGAAGTAATAAAGATGGTTTTGTATCACCAATCTTTTTTAATTCTTCTTGAAGCTTTAAATCATAATTGATTTTCATTATTGAATAAACATCGCATCACCAAATGAGAAGAAACGATATTTTCTTCCACAGCATGATGATAAGCCTTCATAATAAAGTCTTTACTTGCAAAAGCACTAACTAACATGACAAGTGTTGATTTAGGTAAATGGAAATTTGTAATTAAAGCATCAATAGCTTCAAATTGATATCCTGGATAAATAAAGATATCAGTGCTTTCTTGAGTTGCTTTAAATTCTCCATATTTTTGAAGTTTGCTTCAAGTGTTCTTGTTGAAGTTGTTCCAACACTAATAATACGTTGTCCATTCGCTTTGGCTTCATTTAATTGTTTTGCAACATCTTCATCAATCATATAAAACTCACTATGCATATGATGTTCTAAAACATCATCAACTTTAACCGGTCTAAAAGTACCAAGTCCAACATGTAAAGTGACATCTAATATTTTAACCCCTTTTGCTTTGACTTTTTCTAAGATTTCATCAGTAAAGTGTAATCCAGCTGTTGGTGCAGCGGCACTTCCTTCAATCTTGGCATAGACTGTTTGATAACGATTTTGATCTTCTAGTTTTTCTTTGATATAAGGTGGTAAAGGCATTGTTCCAAGCTTATCTAAGATTTCATAGAAAATGCCATCATAAATCATTTGAAAATGACGAATTCCTTCTTCACCAATATGAACACATTTTGCTTTTAAAGAACCATCTCCAAAAGTAATGATAGTATCCATTTTCACTATCCTTGCATTACCAACTAAACATTCCCATACATCATTCCCTAAGTCTTTTAACAATAAGACTTCAACATGACCATTTGTTTCTTCTTTTGTTCCATAAAGTCTGGCAGGAATAACCTTGGTGTTATTTCTAACCAAGATATCTCCTTCATGTAAATAATCTAAGATATCATAGAAATGTTTATCTTCAATTGTTTGATTCTTTCTATCTAGTACCATTAAACGAGAAGTATCTCTCTTTTGTAAGGGAGTTTGCGCAATTAATTCTTCAGGTAAATGATAATCAAATTCACTTAATTTCATATTAAAACGCCCTTTCATAAACGTCTCTACCATAACTATTTAAGAATTCTTCTTTAAAATCTAATAAACGATCTTCTTTAATCGCTGTTCTTATATCTTCACTTAATTGTAATAAGAACGCAACATTATGAATAGAGAGTAAACTTTTTCCAAAAATTTCATCACACTTATGCAAATGTCTTAAATAAGCACGTGTGTAATTGCGACAAGTATAACAATGACATTTATCATCAACAGGAGTAAAGTCATATTTATACTTTTCATTATTGATATTCATACGACCAGAGTGAGTCATTAATGCTCCATGTCTTGCGACTCTTGTTGGTAAAACACAGTCAAACATATCAATTCCTCGGATTGCTCCTTCAATTAAATCAATAGGATTTCCAACACCCATTAAATATCTTGGTTTATCTTCTGGTAACCATTTGATGGCATCATCAATCATTTTATACATAACATCTTTAGGTTCACCAACACTTGTTCCCCCAATTGAATATCCAGGGAAATCCATTTTTACTAATTCCTTAGCACTCAATTCTCTTAAATCTTCATATTCTCCACCTTGAACAATTCCAAATAAAGCTTGATCATCTCTTTGATGAGCATCTTTTCCACGTTTTGCCCAACGTAAAGTTCTTTCCACACTTTGTTTCATATAATCATGAGTACATGGATAAGGTGCACATTCATCAAAACTCATAATAATATCAGCACCTAAATCATTTTGAATCTGAATAGCTTTTTCAGGAGATAAGAATAATTTCTTACCATCAACAATACTTTTAAAAGTCACGCCTTCTTCTTCAATCTTTCTTGTCTTTCCAAGTGAAAAGACTTGGAAACCTCCACTATCTGTTAAGATAGGTCCATCATAATTCATAAATTTGTGTAAACCACCAGCCTGTTTTACAACATCTTCACCAGGACGTAACCATAAGTGATATGTATTTGCTAGAATCACTTGAGAGTTCATTTCCTTTAATTGTTCAGGAGAAATTCCTTTTACAGTTGCGAGTGTTCCTACAGGCATAAACATAGGTGTTTCTACATCTCCATGAGGAGTGTGTAAAATCCCATATCTTGCTCCAGATTGTTTACATACATGTTTTAATTCATACCAAAAACCTTCCATTTTTTCACCTCTTTTTAGCCACCCACCATTATACATGAAAGTATGACTAAGTTCAAATTTTATTCAAATAAAATATTTGCTTAAAGCTAATTTTATGATATAATAACTATGGTATTACCATAACGGTAGGCGGTGTCCTGAGTCAGTATGATCGAGGGACTGAGACATCTCGTTTCAATAGATATCTTCTTAAGAAGAAATATAAAAACGGGAGGTGATATAATGAGTGATTTTGAAACCTTAACGATTATGTTAATGATTCTTAATATTATCATTGTATTATTTCTTGAGATTATCAAGAAGTCAAAAAAATAACCGCCCCTAGCCAAGGATTGCGGTTATTTTAAACACCTAAATCTTAGGACACCGTCTATCGGTAATACCTTTTACATCCTCATTATAAATAGTTTTATAATAAATGTCAATAATTTGCAAAAAGAAAATAAAATATTGTTTGATAGACTTCTTTTTATAGTTGCAACTCTTACGGGCGCCATTGCCAAGTTGACTATGTAGCAAGCCATCATGGGTTTTGGTATAATGATGCAAGGAGGTAGGGTTATGAATTTAAGTGAAAAATTATTAAAGTTAAGAAAACAAAGTGGATTGTCTCAACAAGAATTAGCTGATCAACTCAATGTTTCAAGACAATCAGTTTCTAAATGGGAGTTAAATGAAAGTGTTCCTGATATTTCAAATATATTAGCGTTAAGTGAAATTTATCATGTGAGTACAGATTATTTATTAAAAGATTCTATTGAAAATGATACAAAGGAAAATCGTATAGATTTAATGATTGTTATTTCTACATGCATTGTTTTTATAGGATTGTTAAGTGCATATATGTTGTGGAAACATTATCAAAATTCGATTTGTTTATTAGTAGGGATGTTGATTCAAATTATAGGTATAATTGTCTTTGAAATATTTGCTTTACCTACACATCAACAAAAGTATCAAAGAAAATTCTTTAGTATAAATATATGGTTATTATGTTTTATACCAATTTTTTTATATGAGTGAATATACAATGACTTATCAATTGATTTATAACAAACTTCATCAATTGATTGATGGAAGTATGAGCAGTATTTTGTTGTTTTATTTACCAACTTTTCTTTCATTGCTTTTGAGTTTTATTATCTTTGTCTTGATAAGAAAATATATATTTAAAAATGATAAATAACTTTACACAAGACTTTATCAATGGTAGTATTATAAACATAGGGAGGTGGGACACATGTTTATCAATCAACAAAGAAATACAATTTTATATCATGATGCATTGGTGTCACACTATAACATTTTTTGATGGTTTTCTAAACAAGGGACGAGTGCGCCCAAAATAGGGGAACCATGTTTATGATGAAATATGAAGGTTCCATTTGTATGGAATCTTTTTTGTTCCCCAAAAACAAAAGAAAAGGGGATTAATAATAATGAAAAAGAATTTGTATTTGAATTATATATTTGAGTTTTATTGAACTTTAAATTAACATCTTTACTTTGGCCAACATTTCTTGTAATCAAAGGTTTTTCGTTGGTTGATGTTGGAATTTGTGAAAGTGTCTTTCATATCACTTCGATGCTTGGAGAAATGCCAACAGGAATTATTAGTGATTTATATGGGAGACGTTTAAGTCGATTATTAGGAAGAATGGTTGAGATTGTTTCAATTATCTTACTTATTTTTTGCAAGACAAGAATGGATGATTTATTTATCGTTTATTTTACAAGCTTTGTCATATAACTTAGAATCTGGAACTGATAGTGCTTATGTTTATGATTTGTTGCTTGAATATAATGAACAAGATGAATTTGCTAAAATTCAAGGAAAAAGGGAAGTGGTTATTCAAGTTGCGATGTTGTTATCGACGACTATTGGTGGTATTATTGCAGGATTGAGTTATCAATTGACTTATGGATTATCTATCCTAATCATCATATTATCAATATTTGCTTTATTACAGATGAAAGAAATTAAAAATAAAGGATATATCAAAACCAATATCCTTCATGATATGAAACAACAAGTTGTTATGAGTTGTGAATTAATCAAACAAGATCATCAAATCTTTTATTTGATATTAAGTACCGCCTTATTTTCAGCATCACTAACAACAGCTTATTACTATTTAACAAATTATTGGAAAGAATTAGGTGTCAGTATTTCAGCAATATCTATATTTCTTTCATTAGAAAATATAACAGGTATTATAGCGGGAGTAATCACTTATAAAATTATGAAAAGATATTCACAAAAGAGATTATTGTTGGTATTACCAATTGGAATTGTGATTTCATCTATAGGTTTACCATTTTATCCACTTTCTATCTTATCAATATGTGTTATGGCTTTTTTTGAGACAATCTTATATATTGCTATAACAACTTTCTTAAATGAGAAAGTAGAAAGCCAGATGCGAGCAACCCTTCTTTCTCTTATGTCAATGGGATTTAGTATTGTTATGATTGTTTATTTTCCATTGATGGGATTGATTGGAGATATGTTTGGATTAAAGGTGGCATATCTTTGTTTATTTGTTATATTATGCTTTATTTATATCATTTATCAATATGTGATAAGAAAAAGGTATGAACAATAAAAAAAGAGGACAGTGTCCTCTAATCAAATGTCACATATTCATTTTCTAAAGGTGGAACGACTTTTAAGTCTTCCACTTTTAATATACAAACTTCTCCACCAATATCAGGATCATAATCAAGTTCTATTTTTCCTTTCACTTGAATCCATTCATTTGGAATTAACTGTTTTGCTGCTGGGTGTTCACAAACCATACCAATTAAAGAGGTATCTTCTTCACAACAAACCATAGCCAAACGTCCAATCACAAAACCATCAACTAACTGTTTATCACGACCAATAAATTTTCCTTTTAAAGTCACCGTTTTCCCTGCATATTTATCTGGATGATCTAAAGCATCCATACAGAAAAGTCCAAAATCATGATCTAAAATATTTAATTCATCACTAGAAATATCAAATGGTAATTCATCATCATCCATAGTATTGACGGTTCCATCAGCTTTTTCATAGATGATTTGACAAGTTGAATTAATCGCTTTGATATTATTTCTTAAAAATGATTTTTTAACAGTTTCATCAATACGATTAAATATTAATAAATCCGTATGAACAACATGTTGATAAAGTAATGAACGCATATTTTGAATATATAATCCAAATGTTTGTGCATTAATGGTTGTTAAAACTTGAACAACTTCCCATCCTTCAGGTTTACTACATGCTAAGAAACGATTGACATTAAACATTCCATTGAGTTCTACTAAAACTTGAGTTGGATTGTATTTGTTTTTTAATTCTTCAAAGAATTCATATGTCCATTCATCTTCACTATTCACATAAACAAGATCACAGTTACATGCTTCGATTTCTTCTTGATTATATTCAACTTCACCTTGCTCACTGACAATCAATAAAGACTTTTCACCTTCACAAAAATCTGTGGTTGTGATTGTATCATTGATAAATGATGTTTTTCCACTGTCTAAAAAGCCAGTAAATAAATAGATACGTGTTTTCATTATTCAACTCCAAACAATTCACAAATTTTATTTTCTAATAAATCTTTACCAATCACACAAATACGACCAGTATAGTCAGCAGGACCAACACGCACTTCATATTCACCAGGAACTAAATCAAAATGCAGCCATGTTTTATCAGGTGTAGGTAAAATACCTTTTGCACGCAAGATATCTCCAAATTCTTTTGAAGAAGATAGTGTTTTTAAAATATCTTCTAATTGTTCTTTGGTATAAGTCTTGATTGTTTCTTTACCCATACTTGTAAAGACTTCATCAGCATGATGATGGTGATGATCGTGATGGTCATGTCCACATTCACATTCGTGGTCATGTTCGTGATGATGGTGTTCATGATGTTCATGTCCACAACTACATTCATGGTCATGGTGGTGTTCGTGTTCACAATGTTCATCGTGGTGATGATGTTCGTCATGTTCATGATGATGACCGCAAACAGGACAGATATCAGCTTCTTTTAACAAAATATCTTTAAGAGAATCTTTATTTTCAATGGCGTTCATAATTGTTTCACCAGTTAATTCATCCCAAGGTGTTGTGATGATGTTTGCACTTGTGTTCAATCCTTTAATAATATCAATAGCTTGTTGAATCTTATTTTGATCAACATCTTGAGTACGACTTAAAATAACTGTAGAAGCATATTCAATTTGATTATTAAAGAATTCACCAAAGTTAGTTGTATAAATACGACACTTCTTAGCATCAATAACCGTGACAAAACTATTTAATTGTAATTCTTCATCTTGAACATCTTGTACCGCCTTAATAACATCAGAAAGTTTTCCAACTCCAGATGGTTCAATGATAATACGATCAGGATGATAATCATTCACAACTTTTTCTAAAGCTTGACTAAAATCACCGACTAATGAACAACAAATACATCCAGAGTTCATTTCTGTAATTTCAATACCTGCATCTTTAAGAAAAGAACCATCAATTCCAATTTCTCCAAATTCATTTTCAATTAAAACAACTTTTTCATTTCCTAAACTTTCTTTAATTAATTTTTTAATTAGTGTTGTTTTTCCAGCACCTAAAAAACCAGATATAATATCAACTTTACTCATTGTATCAACCTTCTTTCCGGATATATTATATCACTCGTATTTTTAACAGGCAAATGAAACATCATACAAGATCTTTTGTGACTTTCTTGACAACTTTTACATATAGTATTATAGTTAGTATGCTAATAATTAGCAAGCTAACAAAAGGAGGCTAAGAGATGAAAACACCATTATATATTCTTTTATTTAAGGTTTTTCATGCACAAAGAAATAAAACTAGAGCAAATATGAATGAATATGATTTGGCTCCAGGACAACCTAAAGTATTACGCTATATTTCTTCACATAGCGAATGTAAGTTAAAGGATATTGCGATAGAATGTGATGTAGAACCACCAACAGTGAGTAAAATACTTAACAGTTTAGAAGATAAAGGCATGATTTATAGAGAAGTCAATCCAAAAAATAAACGAGCATATCAATTAAGTTTGACACCTGTAGGAGAATCGGCATTGGAAAAGTGGAGTGAACATTGCCTGGAAATAGAAAAAATTTCTTTAGATGGTTTTACTGAACAAGAAAGAGAACAATTTAAAGAATATTTATCAAGGATGTATATTAATCTAACAGGGAAAGAATTAAGATAGGGGGATGAGATTATGCTAAAACGTTTACTACCTTATATTAAAAAATATAAAAAATATTTAATTTTAGCTTGTCTTTGTGTAATTGGAGAAACTGTTTTTGAATTGGTTATACCTGCTTTAATGGCAGATATTATTGATAAGGGGGTAGCTAGTGGTGATAAGAGTTATATTATAAGTCAAGGAGCATTGATGATTGGGTGTGCAGTTATTGCTTTGATATTAGGTATCATGTATGCGCGTTTTGCAGCAACGGCTGGACAAGGCTTTGGGGCAGAACTTAGAAAAGATGAATTTCAAAAAGTTCAGAATTTTTCGTTTGCGAATACTGATCATTTTTCAACTTCATCTTTGATTACTCGTTTAACAAGTGATGTGACTGTCTTACAAACAGCTATTAGTAATGGAATTAGACCACTTGTTAGATCTCCGTTTATGTTATTGATGGCATTATTTTTTACTTTTACAATTAATGCAAATTTAGCATTGGTATTTTTGATTGTTATTCCAATATTAGCTGTTGGATTATTCATTATTGTAAGAAAAGTTGGACCTCTTTATCGTTTGATGCAATCAAGTATTGATAAAGTGAATACAGTTGTTCAAGAAAATTTAAATGCTATAAGAGTTGTTAAATCCTATGTAAGAGAAGGTTATGAAGAAGATAAGTTTAATAAGATTAATGAAAACTTAAAGGAAAATAGTGAACATGCTTTTCGTACTTCCGTTTGGAATATGCCTTTGTTTCAATATGTTATGTATTTAACAATTATTTGTATTATTTTCTTTGGGGGACAAATGATTCTTAAAGGTTCTATGAAAGTTGGAGAATTAACAGGATTTTTAAGTTATGTTATGCAAATCTTAAATTCATTGATGATGATTTCAGCAGTCTTTTTGATGTTGACAAGATCAATTGCAAGTGTTGAACGTATTATTGAAGTCTTGGATGAAGTTCCAGATATTCATGATCCACAAAATACAGAATTGATTGTTCATCAAGGAAACATTGATTTTAAAAATGTATATTTTAAGTATAAAGAAGAAGCTAATGAATTTGTTTTAACCGATATTCAGTTACACATACCAGCAGGATCAACATTAGGTATCTTAGGGGGAACTGGTTCTGCCAAAACAAGTTTAGTACAGCTAATACCAAGACTTTATGATGTAAGTGAAGGTGAAGTGCTTATTGATGGTCATAATGTTAAAGATTATTCAATTGAGCATTTAAGAGATAGTGTGGGTATGGTTTTACAAAAGAATACTTTATTTAGTGGTACGATTAGAGAAAATCTTTTATGGGGAAATGAACATGCGAGTGATGAAGATATTAAGTGGGCATGTCATGTAGCTTGTGTTGATGAGTTTATTAATCAGTTTCCTAAAGCTTATGAAACAGATATGGGACAAGGTGGTGTTAATGTATCTGGTGGACAAAAACAACGTTTGTGTATTGCTAGAGCATTATTGAAACATCCTAAAGTATTGATACTTGATGATTCAACAAGTGCCGTTGATACAGCAACAGAAGCAAGTATTCGTGAAGGATTAGCAACGCTTAAAGAAACAACAAAAATTATTATTGCACAACGTGTTTCATCTGTACAACATGCTGATCAGATTGTTATTTTAGATGATGGACATATTGAAGCAATTGGAACACATGAAGAATTATTAAAGAATAATAAGATATATCAAGATATTTATTATTCTCAAATGGAAGGAGCTGGTTTGTAATGGCAAGACAAATAACAAATGCAAAACCAAGAGATATGTTAAAAACTCTCGCTTCTTTTAGAACATATATGGGACATCATAAATATGCATTATTTGGAGTTGCTTTATTGGTTATTGTGAGTACTGGAGTTAATCTTTGGGGAACTTTTCAAATTCGTACTGTTGTTAATAAGTATATATTACCTGGAGATTATCAAGGATTAGTGCATTTTATTATTTTTATGGGTATTGTTTATGCGATTGGAGCAACCTCAACAGCCATTTATAAGCAATTAATGATTCATACATCACAAAAGATTGTTAAAGAAATGCGACAAGATTTATTTGATCGTATGCAAAAGTTACCTATTAAATATTTTGATAGTCATACACATGGAGAAATAATGAGCCATTTTACTAATGACTTAGATACAGTTCAAGACGCTTTTAATAACTGTTTTGATAACTTAATTCAAAGCTTTATTATGATTGTCGGAACTTTAATATTGATCTTTGTTTTAAGTTGGCAATTGTCACTTATTGTATTATTTTGTATGATTATTATGTATTTTGTTATTCAATATCTAAGTAAACGTAGTAAATATTACTTTTCACATCAACAAGCAGCTATGGGGAATTTAAATGGTTTTATTGAAGAAATGGTTGATGGAGTAAAAGTTGTTAAAGTCTTTAATCATGAAGAAAAGAATATTGAAGAATTTAATCGTCGTAATGAAATTCTTCAACATGCTTCTACTGAAGCATTAACTTATTCTGGTAGAACCATTCCAACAGTTGTAAGTATTTCTTATTTCAATTATGCATTAGTTGCTTGTATTGGTGGCTTCTTTACAATTGCTGGAATGATGGATTTAGGAAGTTTATCTTCATATTTGATTTTTGTTAGACAAACAGCTCAGCCAGTAAATCAATTTACCCAACAATTAAACTTTGTATTAGCTGCGATGGCAGGGGCAGAAAGAATATTTGAAATGATGGCTGAAAAAAGAAGAAATTGATGATGGAAAAGTCACACTTGCAAGAGTGAGAGTTCATCATGATGGAACAATTAGTGAATGTCAAGAATATACAGGACATTGGGCATGGCGTCATCCTCGTGATGATGGAAGTATTGAACTTGTTCAGTTAAAAGGTGATGTGCGTTTCCATGATGTTGTTTTTGGTTATAATGAAGATGTCACAATTTTAAAAGATATTAATTTATTTGCTAAACCAGGTCAAAAGATTGCTTTTGTTGGAAGCACGGGAGCAGGAAAAACAACTATTACAAATTTGATTAATCGTTTTTATGATATTCATAGTGGAAGTATTACTTATGATGGGATTGATATTAAATTAATTAAAAAAGATGATTTAAGAAAATCAATATCTATAGTTTTACAGGATACACATTTATTTACTGGTACAATTGCAGATAATATTCGTTATGGGAAATTAAATGCAACTATGGATGAAGTTATTGAAGCAGCTAAATTGGCTAATGCTCATAGTTTTATCAAACGTTTACCAGATGGGTATAATACAATGTTATCGGGGGATGGAGCTAACTTGTCACAAGGACAACGTCAACTTTTAGCGATTGCTAGAGCGGCTATTGCTAATCCACCAGTCTTGATTTTAGATGAGGCAACAAGTTCAATAGATACTCGTACAGAAAAACTTATTGAAAAAGGTATGGATCGCTTGATGGAAAATCGTACTGTCTTTGTGATTGCACATAGATTATCAACGGTTAGAAATTCTAATGCAATCATGGTCTTAGATCATGGTGAAATTATTGAACGTGGTAGTCATGATGAATTGATTGCCCAAAAAGGACGTTATTATCAATTGTATACAGGACAATTTGAATTGGATTAAACTTGTAAATAATAACAAAAACCATTCATGTATGAATAATTGAACAGATATCAAATCTGTTCTTTTTCTTATCATATTTATTTACAAATAAATATGATTTCATATAATTATGCAAAAGGGGATGATTAATATGATAGATGGTCATATGCATTTAGAAAATGGACCACTTACAAAAGAATATGTGCTTTCTTTTTGTAGAAGCAGCAAAGCAAAAGGGATTAGATGAGATTCAAATACTTGATCATACACACAGATTTATAGAATTTGAACCCATTTATGAAGAATTAAAGCAATATGAAGTTCAAAAAGTATGGTTGGAAAATAAAAAGATGAAATTCAAAGATCATATCAGTGACTTTATTCAATTAATGGAAGAT
>ENA-OQAB01001150-OQAB01001150.1-human-gut-metagenome-genome-assembly--contig:-NODE-1150-length-12844-cov-4.071007_pt1 | contig 12844 bp, 10 predicted proteins | sample MGYA00242490_ERZ504517 | MGnify/ENA primary metagenome ERZ504517 (study PRJEB26092, sample SAMD00036298) | human gut metagenome | host: Homo sapiens | study: EMG produced TPA metagenomics assembly of...
ACAAAGACTCTATATTTCAACAGATTGCCTATATTAGTCAGGATGCTTATATTTTTAATGATACAATTCGTTTTAATTTAACTTTGGGAGATAGTGGATATACAGATGTTCAGTTAAAAGATGTGCTTAATATGGTTAATCTGGGAGAGTTTTTAACGGAGAAAGGCGGTTTGGATGCCATGCTCGGAGATAATGGGAAAAATATTTCCGGGGGTCAGAAGCAGAGATTAGCGATTGCACGATCATTGTTACAAAAGAAAAGAATTTTTGTAGTGGATGAGGGAACGTCTGCATTAGATATAAAAAACGTAGCTATTATCGAGCGATTATTGTTAGAAACAGAAGAATATACAACAATCCTGATTACTCATAATATGAAAGAAAATACACAGAAATATTATGATCAGGTTATTCATTTGAAAGGAGGTGAGTGAGAATGAAATACACAAGAGTAAAGGTACGTAAAGCAGGTCAAGGCAGCACTAGAATAAATGGTTCACCGGTATGTTCTTCGGGATGCTAGTAGGCACATATCCTGACCCTAAAAAGATTTTAAGAAAAAGTCTGTGATATCATTTTGAAAAAGTGATATTATGGACTTTTTCTATTTTTAGAATCACTTTTTAAGTTCGCAGGAGTACAGATAGAGAATTCAAATGAGCTACTTGGTACATTGACAGCACTTCTCCGACCCGATATCATGGAAGAGATGAATGAGAATGATCTAATGATCTCAGAGAGAACGGGAGGGTGCCCATGCTGACCAAAAGACAAAATATGATTATGACCATCATGAACAATCAAAAGGATTGGATCGTAGGAAAAGATCTTGCAAAATTATTGAATGTATCTGATCGGACAATCCGCAATGATATTGCTGCGATCAATGAGTTTTACGCAGATACGATGATTGAATCTAATATCCGGAAAGGATACCGGATTCAGGGAGAAAAAGTAAAAAGATTTATAGAAGAGACAAAAAAGGAAATTCCGGAGACAGGGGAAGAAAGAAGATGGCTGATCCTGAAAACATTGGTGGAGCATAATCAGGTAAATATATATCAGTTAGCAGACCAGATGTGTATTTCAGAGTTTTCACTGGAAAATGATATGAATAAAATCCGAAAATTACTGGACAATTATCAAGGGTTAAAGGTAATCCGTCAAAGTAATATGCTGCAACTTTCCGGAGGAGAACGGGAAAAGAGACATTTATATGAAGAGTTGATCTCCTATAAGATCAGCGGCAATCTGTGGAATTTAAATAAAGTTGCAGAAAATTTTATGCGCTTTGATCTCCTGAAAGTAAAGGAGCTTTTAAAAGATATTTTTGAGGAATTTCATTATCAAATGAATGAAGTAAGGATTCCTACTCTATTGATCCATGTAGGAGTGATTTTGGAAAGAAACTTTGCTTGTCATTTTTTAAAAGAGGATGAAGAGCAGCAGGGGAAATATGGAAGAGAGGAATATGAAATTTCCCGACATTTTTTTGAAAAAATCGGCGCTAGACTGTCTTTACAAGTTCGGGAGGCAGAGATCTGTGATTTTGCCATTTATTTGGAACATGGAAAAAGAAAAGGATATTGTGAAGAAGAACAGCTACAAGGATTAGCTTCGGATTTGGTACAGCATATTATCGTTGAGATTCGGGAACATTTTGATATTGATTTCAGTGAAGATTGTGAATTCAGACTTGGACTGGAAGTACATACAGTTTCCCTATTAAAGAGACACTATGCAAATGTTGAGATTGATCATACATGCCTGGAAGAAGTGAAGAGAAAATATCCCCTCATCTTTGAGATGGGAGTGTGGGTATGCAAGATTATGGAAGAACATTTGAATATCATCATCAGTGAAAATGAGATTTCTTTTATTGCATTACATCTTGGATCCGCATATGAAAGAGCAAATTTAAGACGAAAATACAGATGCTTGTTAATATGTCCTCACAATCAGACAGTAAAGGATTTGTGCATACAGAAAATCGTGAACCGTTTTCAGGATCGTATGGAAATTGTGGGTTGTATGAGCTATTTTGAAGAATCACTTATCAGGGAGAAAAATCTCGATTTGATACTGACGACACAACCGGTGGCACATGCTCTGGATATTGAGACAACAGAAATATCTATGTTTTTTGCTCATACAGATGAAGCAGCTGTTTTTCAGACATTGAATAGATTAGATCAGATCCGTTATAGAAATAATTTTCAGTTTTTTATTTTGAATCTGATCAGAGAAGAGTTTTTTACAGCAAATATGGCAGTAGAAGAACCGGAAAAGATTATATCGGATATGTGTGATAAACTGTATGCCCGTGGGTATGTAAAAGAAAATTTTAAGGAGGGAGTACTGAAAAGAGAACGTCTTTCTCCAACATCTTTTTTTCATGGTTTTGCAATACCGCACAATATGTCTCATCAGGAGACAATTCATTCTGCAATCAGCACTGCAATTTTAAAGCAGCCGGTCCAATGGGGGAGTTATGAGGTGCGATTTGTACTGTTGTTGGCAATCACAGAAGAAAATAGAAATTTTTTAAAGATTTTCTTTGACTGGCTGGATGATATCGTTTCCAATCCTGAGAAATTTGCGAGACTTTTGGAAGTTCAGGATTATCAGAGCTTTGTGAATACACTTTTGTAAGGGGCAGCATGTTTCTAAAAATAGACAGCATTTCCTAATACTAGGAAGAAACATTGGAAGAAAATAGAAAAATCTACGATATACTTTAAATAAAGGTTAGGAGGTGCAGAAGATGGAAGAACTTGAGCTAGTTTGTTTTCAGATTATTTCTTTTGCGGGAGAAGCGAGAAGTGCTTATATGGGAGCGATTCAAACAGCAAAACAAGGAAACTATGAAGAGGCGGAGAAGTTGATCAAAGAGGGTGGAGATGCATTTTTGCAGGCACATAAGGTTCATGCAGATCTGATCCATAAGGAAGCCGCCGGAGAGATGGAGCAAACACCAAATTTATTGTTGATTCATGCAGAGGATCAGTTGATGGCAGCGGAGACGTGCAAGATTCTGGCAGTGGAATTGATGGATGCTTACAGACGAATTTCCATTTTAGAAGCAAAAGAAGCATAAAAGAGAGGAAAAAGATATGAAAAAAGTGTATTTATTTTGTAGTGCAGGGATGTCAACAAGTATGCTGGCTGCAAAGATGCAGGAAGTTGCAAATTCACACCAATTAGATATGGAAGTCGCAGCATTTCCACATGAGCAGATCGGAGAGATAATCGCAGCAAAACATCCAGATTGTATTTTGCTCGGACCACAAGTGAAATATCTGTACGATCAGACAGTGAAAGAATATGGAAAGACAGGAATTCCGATTGCAGTGATCGATTCAGGTGATTATGGAATGATGAATGGAGAGAAAGTTTTAAAAACTGCAATCAAAATGATGAGAGCAGTTGGGAAATAAAAGAGTAAACGGAGAGGCAAAGGATATATACTTATGAAAAAATTCACAGGTTTTTTGGAAAAATATTTATCTCCTTTGGGGGCGAAACTGGGTAATCAAAGACATTTGCAGGCATTGTCAAATGGTATGATGATGACACTGCCATTGCTTGTCATTGGTTCTATTTTTATGATCTTGAATAATCCTCCGATTAATTTAGAAACGGTAGATATGAATACGACCAATCTTTTTATCCGTTTTTTAATTAATTGGAAAGAGTGGGCAGTAGCAAACAGCGAATGGATTCTTGCGCCATATAATATGACGTTTGGAATGCTGGGATTGATGACTGCATTTTCGGTTGCCTATTGTTTGGCAAAGAGTTACAAGATGAATGCGGCAGTCAATGGTATTATGTCAATGTCTGTATTTTTACTTGTATGTTCCAAAGTGGTTCAAGTTCCGGTGGGAGAAGATGCTGCGATTTCAGCAATTACATCCCAGTATTTGACAAGTGATGGATTGTTCATTGCATTAGTGTTGAGTTTTGTATGTGTTGAGATTAACCGCATGGTGGACAAACTGGGAATTAAGGTTAAATTTCCAGCATCGGTACCAAGTATGGTTGCTACATTTGTAAACTCATTGCTTCCACTTTTTGTAAATATTGTTATTGTATATGGCATCAATCTGATTTTAATCTCTTTGATCGGAAAATCTATTCCAGAGGCGATCATGAGCTTACTTACACCTGCGATCGATGTCGGAAATAATATCTGGGTGTATGCCGGAATCATTATGTTTTCAAATATTTTATGGTTTTTTGGTATCAATGGAACATCTGTTGTATTTTCAATCGTATTTATGATTGGACTTGCTGGAACAGGAGCAAATGCAGCTCTTGTAGCAGAAGGGCTTGCACCGACCAATCCGATGAACCTTCAGTTATTCCGCTACGCAATGCTCGGAGGAGCCGGAGGAACACTCGGTTTGATCTTACTGATGTGGAAATCAAAATCCGCAAAGCTGAAATCGCTTGCACGAATCTCTATTGTGCCGGGAATCTGTTCCATCAATGAGCCGATTACATTTGGAGTGCCTATGACTTACAATCCAGTTCTTGCAATTCCATATATTTTCACACCATCTATTTGTGTTGTACTTGGATATTATGCGCAGGTATTTGGATGGATTACACCAGGATATGTTGCAGACCCTTCCTTTATTCCATTTTTTATCCAAGGATGGATGTCCGGAATGGATTTTAGAAATGTAATTTTTATGTTCTTATGTATCGCATTGAGTGTGCTGATTTATTACCCATTCTTTAAGGTATATGAAAAACAGGCAGTAGAGAAAGAAACAAAAGAGGCCGAAGAGGAGGATGATTTCGAATGGTAAAAAAGACAATGTATGATCCGTGGCAGTCGATCACAACACGGAATGGATATTGTTGTGATGAAGTGATTTCTGCATTACAGAAGAGTATCCGACGTGCAAATGAAGAAGACGCATGCAAGTTCGCATATGAGTTGTATATTACATCACCGGAGTTAGAAGAGAAGATGTGGAGACGACTCCTTACGATTTCCGTAGAAGATATTGGAATGGGAAATCCGATGGCGGCAGTTGTAGTGAACAGTCTGTTCCAAATGAGAAAAGAATTTGACTATGCAGACGGAGACCGCCCGATCTACTTTATTCATGCGATCCGGTATCTCGTTCAGTCACAGAAAGACAGATCCAGTGACTTACTCAAAAATATCTGTATCAAAGGATTTGCCATGGGAGAGCTTCCGGAGATTCCGGATGTGGCTTTGGATAAACATACACGCCGCGGACAAGAGATGGGAAGAGATTCCTTCCACTTCCTTCATGAGGCAAGTAAAGTAATCCCACAGGCAGAAATTGACAATGATTATAAAGAACGGTATGAAGAAATGTTAAAACGCTATGATCCTGAGAACGTATCGCCTACAACATTTAAGTTCAATGGATGGCAGTTTTAGGAAAATTGTTGACGATTATAGCTGAGAACTGTAAGATGAAATCTCATAGTGTTTTAAAAAAAGGGGAAAGAGAGGCTGATGCTGATTTTTCCCTTTTTTAGAATAGAAAACTCTTGTAGAAACAGATGCTTTCGTAGTTTTACGGGAGTTTTTATTTAGAAAACTAGATTTTCAAAATATCTTATGATAAAATTTCCCATAATAAAAGGAAGCAGTAAGAAAGTACGAAGTAAAATAACGGAAGAAGAACGATGGGATAATAGAGGAGACAATGGAAATGGGAAAACGAATATTAATTACAGGCGGAACGGTTTTTGTAAGTAAATTTGCAGCAGAATATTTTGTAAAACGAGGGTATGAGGTATCTGTGCTGAACCGGGGATCGAGGCCGCAGGTCTCAGGAGTTGAGTGGATCTGTGCAGACCGGAATCAGCTGAATGGAGTGCTGCAGGGGAAAAATTTTGATCATGTGTTGGATATTACTGCATATACGAAGGAAGATGTGAAAAATCTTCTTGCGGAGTTGAAGGGATTTTCCACTTATATCCTGATCAGTTCCAGTGCGGTATACCCTGAGACATTGCCGCAGCCTTTTTCAGAGGAGCAGCCGGTAGGATACAATTCTATCTGGAGAAAATATGGAAGTGATAAAATTGAGGCGGAGGAGTATTTGATGGAGAAAGTGCCGGATGTCTATGTGATCCGTCCTCCATATCTGTATGGGTCGATGAACGATGTTTACCGGGAAGCCTTTGTATTTGATTGTGCATTGCAGCACAGAAAATTTTATATGCCGGGGGATGGAAGCCAGAAGCTTCAATTTTTCCATGTGGAGGATTTGTGCAGATTGATGGAAGCTATTCTTGAGAAAAGACCAGAAGAGCATATTTTTAATGTGGGAAATGAGGCAATAGATATTCGTACCTTTGTGGAGCTGTGTTATCAGGCAGCAGGAGAACCATTGAGAGTGCGGCTTATAGGGGATCAGTTTTGCCAGACAGATTATTTTTGCTTTCCGGCATATGAGTATGTGCTGGATGTCAAAAAGCAGAAGGAACTACTGCCGGATGTGAAAGATTTCTATGAAGGATTGCGAGAGGCATTTGCGTGGTATTGTGAAAACAAAGAAGAGGTAGAGAGAAGAGAGTATATAGAATATATTGAAAACGAGATGAGAGGATAAACAAAAGCTTTCTTTTCTTAACCCGTTATGTTAGAATCAGCAAAAAGAAGAATGCGGTGAGAAGAGATGAAACTGATCAAACTTTGGGAAGCAGAATTCAGAAGGAGTGAATCTTCCGGAAGGATTTGTACCGGATACTGTATACCTTCTGGAAACGGAGGGAGAATACGTTGGAATTTTCAATTTACGGCATCGCTTGACGGAGGGACTCATTCATGGAGCTGGTCATATCGGTTATGGGATTTCTCCAAAGTACCGGGGAAAAGGATATGCAGCCAAAGGTCTGGAAATGCTGTTGGAAATTGCAAGAAAAATCGTGCCTGAGGAGGAAATCTATCTTTCGGTACATAAAGATAATCTGGCTTCCCTGAACGTGCAGAAGAAAAATGGAGCTTATATTCATCATGAGAATGAAGCAGAATATTTTACGCGGATTCCGTTGAAGAGATAGAGGCTACCGGAAATTTATGGTACATCTGATGCAGAAACAGTACAAAATTGAGATCCTGCTCGATTATGAGCAAAAAAGAATTACAAAACTTCAGGAACTGACGCTAGAATGGTGAATATAGAAGTAACCTGAAAAGTAAATTTTTCAAATATAAGAAAACTGGAGAAGAAAAAGATGTAGTTTTAAAATTCTTTCTCCATGAATTTCCGAGAGAGGAGATTTATGGACAAAGAAGGGAAAGGCTACATCTTTTCCTTGTTTTGAGATGGGCTGCTATGCGTTTTCTATTTTGCTTATGACCTCATTTACATCGAAGGTCATCGTTCCGTCTTCCAGCACAAAGAGTGGGACTCCAACGCCACCCTTTTCCTTTACTGCATCAAACATTGGATTGGTATCACGGATTTTTAAGAAGCGTTTGAGATTGCCGATGCTGTCAGAAAATTCAAGAAAGAGATAGCGAATCCCTTTTGCATCAAGCAGCGCTTTTGCATCTACACAGTCTTTACAAGTGTCTGTTCCATAAATGACAAGTTTCAATTTGTTTCCTCCTGCTAGTAGTTGAGATTGTCTTGAACGGCAAAAGTTTGCCATACAAAGGTTTACTGTTTCTATATCAGTATAGCATAATCTGGAAAAGGAATTACTCATTTTGTGAGAAAATTTATATAGTATGGGTTGGTCTTGCTGGGGAAAAGTGGAAGAGTTCGAATTATTTTTAACAATAAAAAAACGCTTGTGAAAACCAATTTGCTTTTTGCGTGTGAAATGCACAAGAAAAAGATAGAGAAAACAATCATTTTCGTCAAAATATAAGAAAAACAATGATAGTTAAAAAAATATCAATTTTTCTATTGACAATTTTTTTAACGAGAAAATATACTAGGGGATGTAGAAAAGAATTTACTTAACTCATTTACAGGAGGAAAAATTGGTATGGCAAAGAAAAAAGAAGTAGTACCAGCAATTATTGACAGTGTAGAAGCTCTTACAGCAAAAATGGAAGCAATGCGTGAAGCACAGAGAGAATTTGCTACATTTACACAAGAGCAGGTAGATAAAATCTTTTTTGAAGCAGCTTTGGCAGCAAATAAAATGCGTATCCCGTTAGCAAAAATGGCAGTAGAAGAAACTGGAATGGGAATCGTTGAAGATAAAGTAATTAAAAATCACTATGCAGCAGAATATATTTACAATGCATATAAAGATACAAAAACATGTGGTGTGATTGAGGAAGATAAAGCATTCGGAATCAAGAAGATCGCAGAGCCAATCGGTCTTGTTGCAGCGGTTATTCCGACAACAAACCCAACATCTACAGCAATCTTTAAGACATTGATTTCCTTAAAGACAAGAAATGCAATCATCATCAGCCCACATCCACGTGCAAAAGCAGCTACGATCGCAGCAGCAAAAGTAGTTTTAGATGCAGCTGTAAAGGCAGGAGCACCGGAAGGAATCATCGGATGGATCGATGTACCATCACTGGAGCTTACAAATGAAGTTATGAAAAATGCAGACATCATCCTTGCAACAGGTGGTCCTGGAATGGTAAAAGCAGCTTACTCTTCAGGAAAGCCGGCACTCGGAGTTGGAGCTGGTAACACACCGGTTATCATCGATGACACAGCAGATGTGAAGCTCGCAGTAAACTCTATCATTCATTCAAAGACATTTGATAATGGTATGATCTGTGCTTCAGAGCAGTCTGTGACAGTTCTGGAAAAAGTATATAAAGAAGTGAAAGAAGAATTTGCATACAGAGGATGCTATTTCCTCAAAAAAGATGAGATTGAAAAAGTTCGTAAGACAATCATCATCAACGGTGCATTAAATGCAAAAATTGTAGGACAGTCTGCTCACACAATCGCAGCATTGGCAGGAGTGGATGTTCCGGAAGATACAAAGATTCTGATCGGTGAAGTAGAATCTGTAGATATCTCAGAAGAATTTGCACACGAGAAATTATCTCCGGTACTTGCAATGTACAAAGCAAAGACATTTGACGAAGCGATCGCAAAGGCAGAGCAATTAGTAGCTGACGGTGGATATGGACATACAGCTTCCATTTATGTACACCCTGCAGAGACAGAGAAGCTTGCAAAACATGCAGCAGCTATGAAGACATGCCGTATCCTTGTCAACACACCTTCTTCTCAAGGTGGAATCGGTGATCTTTATAACTTCAAATTAGCTCCGTCTCTTACATTGGGATGTGGTTCTTGGGGAGGAAACTCTGTATCTGAGAACGTAGGAGTAAAACATTTGATCAACGTGAAGACAGTTGCCGAGAGGAGAGAAAACATGCTTTGGTTCAGAGTTCCTGAAAAAGTTTATTTCAAAAAAGGATGTATGCCGGTTGCTCTTGATGAACTGGGAACAGTGATGGGCAAAAAGAAAGCATTCATCGTAACAGACAGCTTCTTATACCACAATGGATATGTAAAAGGTATCGAAGAAAAATTAGATGAAATGGGAATCCAGCACACATGCTTCTATGAAGTAGCTCCAGACCCGACACTGGAATGTGCAAAGGCAGGTGCAGCAGCAATGGCAGCGTTCCAGCCAGATGTGATCATCGCTCTTGGTGGTGGATCCGCAATGGATGCCGGAAAGATTATGTGGGTAATGTACGAACATCCAGAAGCAGACTTCCTTGATATGGCAATGCGTTTCATGGATATCCGTAAGAGAGTATATACATTCCCGAAAATGGGAGAGAAGGCTTACTTCGTTGCAATCCCGACATCTTCAGGAACAGGTTCTGAGGTGACACCATTTGCAGTTATCACAGATGAAAAGACTGGAGTAAAATATCCATTAGCAGACTACGAATTATTACCGAAGATGGCAATCATCGATGCTGATAATATGATGAGCCAGCCAAAAGGACTGACAAGTGCTTCCGGTATTGATGCACTTACACATGCATTAGAGGCATATGCATCTATCATGGCAACAGACTATACAGATGGTCTTGCATTAAAAGCAATGAAAAATATCTTCAAATATTTACCATCTGCTTACGAAAACGGAGCAAACGATCCGATCGCAAGAGAGAAAATGGCAGATGCTTCCTGCATGGCAGGTATGGCATTCGCAAATGCATTCTTAGGAGTATGTCACTCAATGGCACACAAATTAGGAGCATTCCACCACTTACCACACGGTGTTGCAAATGCGTTACTGATCAACGAAGTAATGAAATTCAATGCAACAGACGTGCCTACAAAGATGGGAACATTCTCTCAGTATCAGTATCCACACGCATTAGAAAGATATGCAGAATGCGCTAGATTCGTTGGCGTTGTAGGAAAAGACGACAAGGAAATATTTGAAAAATTCCTTGAGAAGATCGATGAATTAAAAGCAGCAGTTGGAATCAAAAAGACGATCAAAGAATACGGAGTAGATGAAAAATACTTCCTGGATACATTAGATGAAATGGTAGAACAGGCATTTGATGATCAGTGTACAGGTGCTAACCCAAGATATCCACTGATGAAAGAAATCAAAGAAATGTACTTAAGAGTTTACTACGGAAACTAATTTCAGGAAAGATAGTAGTAGCTACCTAGTTAGGGAAAAAGAAGACGTAAGGCTGAAAAGGGCATTAGAAAAAGACAGGAGGACTGACGAAAGTCAGTGTCTTCTGTCTTTTTTGTGATTATTGCGGTTCAGCTTTCATGGCGTGATATCCAATCCAAACAGTCCAAACATATGCCAATGTTTTTGGGATCATCAACATTCCAATGATAGGCACAAGATCGGCAAATAATACAACAGGCAAATAAAACCCAAAGCTAATGACGATTGTCAGCCACATATTTTTGAATAGTTTATCGTTTTGCTCTCTAGAACTTTTATAAAATAGATAAATAATAATAAGACCCATAATTGTGAAAGGAATATTTCTATAAATTCCCCACGATAATGGAGATGCTGAACTTGTCCAGGCATTCTGTGGAAACAGACACAGGACAATTCTAGCTATTGCCATACCATATACGAATATAGTATAGATATTTTTCCCTTTTACATGGTATCTGATTCGCCAAATATAATATAGAATGATATAAAATACGGTCATTGTGATAGAGGTAATAAATTTACCTGTTCCCAATGCAACTGTGAAGTTATCTAATCCTGTTGTACATAATGCAACTGCTCTCGGAACCAGGTGAAATGCATCTCCGAATCCTAATACAACTGCCATAATTCCAAAGAGGCGGTACTGCTTATTCCCATGACTTTTAGCAATCATAAGAATTCCCAATGTAACGACCCCTATAAGATAACATGCGTCAAATACTGTTTCAACTATTGCCTGCATAAAATAACCTCCTAATGTTTTTGTGAATAATAGTGTTTTCAACCTGACTGATGAAGCCTCATTTTCAAAATGAACAGCGTTCATGTTGCTATTTTAATTAATTTAGTTTGCTTTGTCAATACCTAAAACAGATAGATAAAGTGAATAAGTATATAAAAAATATTGATTTGACTGGAAAATTAAAGAAATATATTATCTTATATAGAGCATTGTATTAATTTATACATGTACCGATACCTATCCATATTCATTTTTTCTTGGAAAAGATGTAACATCTGTAAAAGATTTGAAAGGGAAAAATGTAAATGGAGTAGATAGTGATTCAGGGTTAATCAAAGAACCAGTGGATAAAGGAGATTTGATTGATGAATCTTTTGCAGTGAAGGCAGCGGAAGAAACAAAATAGGAAATCAGAATACCGGGAGTTCACAGTTCGTGGATTCTCGGTTATTTCTATAAATAAAACAGTAGCTTTTTTCGAGAGATTGAGATAAGTAGAGAATGAAAGAAAGAGGGAGGAACGATATTGAGTCAGAAAGAACATGGAAAGAAACAGGTAAAAAAAGCAGTCTGTGGTATCTGTGCGTCCGGCTGCCCAATGGATGTCTATGTAGAAGATGGAAAGATTATTTCGGTAGAAGGAAGCAAAGATCTTCCTGGACAGAGCGGAGGACTTTGTGCGAAGGGGGCAGCTGCAAGACAGTACATATATAATCAGGAAAGATTGCTTTATCCGATGAAACAAGTTGGGGAAAAAGGACATGGAAAGTTTGTTAGGATCAGCTGGGAAGAAGCATATCAGACAATCGCAGAGAAATTACTGTCAGTCCGGGAACGGTACGGTGCACGGTCGACGATTTTTTATGCAGGATATCCGAAATGGTATCGTCCGGCATTGCTCCGTCTTGCAAATGCGTATGGATCACCGAATTATTGTACCGAGTCAAGCACTTGCTTTCAGGCATCTAATATGGCGTGGAAGTCCATCTATGGAAATGATATTTGCTTTCCGGATCTGGCAAATGCCAATACAGTTATGCTGTGGGCCTCCAACTTATATCACTCTAATACACCGATGAGCAAAAGCTATCGGGGAATGAAGGCACGAGGGGTCAAGATTATTGTGGTAGATCCAAGAAACACGGTCACGGCAAGAGAGGCAGATATCCATTTGCGCCTGCTTCCGGGAACCGACGGAGCACTTGCGCTTGGAATGGCACAGGTGATGATAGAAGAGGATCTGTATGACCATGAGTTTGTGGAAAAGTATGTTCACGGGTTTGAAGAATACCGGGCATATGTAAAGCAGTTTACTCCGGAGTATACAGAGAAGATCACCGGAGTTCCGGCAGAGAAAATTTTGGAGGCTGCAAGGCTGTATGCGACAAATGGTCCGGCGGGAATCATGTTCTCCGCGGCGACGGTCGTACATCATATCAATGGAGTACAGAA
>ENA-OQAB01001151-OQAB01001151.1-human-gut-metagenome-genome-assembly--contig:-NODE-1151-length-12842-cov-2.790012_pt1 | contig 12842 bp, 15 predicted proteins | sample MGYA00242490_ERZ504517 | MGnify/ENA primary metagenome ERZ504517 (study PRJEB26092, sample SAMD00036298) | human gut metagenome | host: Homo sapiens | study: EMG produced TPA metagenomics assembly of...
GGAGGATCACCATCTTTCAGAGCCCATGGAATCCTTCATTGAAATTGTCCAAACCTCATTAGGCGTTACGCCTGATGTGTTGGATGAATGACAATTCTGCCATTATCAAGTTTAGTCAATCTTTCATACCCATCTTCAGTAATAAGGACCGTATCAGAGTGTCTGACTCCACCCCATTTTTTATCCATAAGACCAGGTTCAATTGTAATAACCATACCAGGTGCCAAGGGAATTTCGTTATTTGGGGCTAGTGAAGGGAACTCATGTGCTGAACAACCACACCCATGGCCAATCCTACCAGGAAGAATATTTTCAAAACCTGCATCAGAGTATACTTTAGCAGCAGCAAAATATAGTTCCTTGAAAAGGATTCCAGGTTTTAGGATTGAAAAAACAGCTTCTCTAGCATGCAACATAGAATCATACGCATGATTTTTAAATTCGCTTGCTCCACCGATAATGATTGTACGTTCGTTTTCGGCATGATACCCATCAGTTTTTGCCCATGCCATAGGCAATGTTAAATCGCCTTCTTTTGGATAATAATGTTTAGGCGCATCACACCCGTATGAAATATGATTTTCGGATAAGCACCAAACGTGAAGGCTATCAATCATGCCACCTTCCGAAGTCCCGTATCCACAGACCTCACTATCGCGATATTTCTGGTGCCAAAGCTTTCTCATAGCATATTGTCCCTCCGTTGATGCTTCGGCCTCAGAATATCCCTGAGTTAAATAGTCAATCGTAGTTTTAACACCCATATCAACCAGCTCAGCTGATTTTCTAATGCAAGAAATCTCATACTCATCTTTTACGATTTTCATCATATTTAGCATATGAGAAACTGATTCAATTTTTTTAGGTTTCAATTTTTCTTGGATTTCTTTATATTGTATTACGTTCATATAATCCAGTTCTAATCCAAGTGTGCCATCGGCTTCCCCCATCAGACACTTAATTGCATCTATTGGATCCATTGCCACAGGGACATTATCTCCCCATTTGCCATAAAGTGAAATCTTATCAATTGCGCTTTCTTCTCTTGCGTGATCCGCACGCAGCGAATGGACCAGTAAAATAGGATCTTCATCTGGTCTCATCAGAATGTAGACATGACTGGAATTAATTACAGGATTAAAATTACTGAAATACTTCACATTCTCAGGTTTCTCAATGATAACCGCATCAATATGATTTTTTATCATTAAGCCTTTTAAGTTTCGAATACGATTTTCTACATAAGATTTGCACCGCATCCCAGCACCACCTTTACTTTACGATTGTTTGCTCAATCTCAACTTTCACTTTCTTAATATAAGAAAGCATATCATCATCCAAGGGGTAACGAATAACACAGCCCGGAGCAAGAATTAATTTCTTTCCATGGGTTTGTTTGATGGATTCAAAAATTTCTTGACGAATTTCATTCTTTTTATGATTCGTAATATTCATTCGTTCGATTCCACACATCAATGTCTTATTCGTAAAAATTGCAGCCTCTTCCATACTCGGAAGACTCTGCCATGCGTGATAGTTGAAAATTTGAACAGGATAGTCCTTTAAGAGGTCAAACATAATATCATTGCCATGAGCGTGCAAAACATTACACCAACCCTTTGAAGCCTTTAAAACGCGGATGTCATAAGGCGCCCCAAACTCAGCATAGAACTCTTCGCTGCATACGGAATAATTGGACATCTGTGTCGCAAAGAATATACCATCCGCCCCCATCTCAATTACTTTCTCTACTAATTTGCAAGTTGTATTGGTAATTTTTTGAAGGGCATGGTGAATTTGTTTGCCGTAACCTTCTTTAACAAACTCCTGAATTCTATCTTCGCAGAGTTTATTTGCCGTTGTAATCGGGCTAAACACAGTAAATATAATAGGAACTTCTTCTCCCTTAAGTTCTTCTAGAAGCAGTGATAAATACTTTTGTTCCCGCTTTAGGGCACCTTGATCGATAGGTGCTTCCTTGATATTTTCCCAATCTTCACCTTTATTTACGGGCGTTGACACAACTTTAGCAACACCACCGGTCAATACATCCGCATAATCAACCTTTGCGCCAAAGTCTTCACAGCTATACATTCCATTATTCATCGTTTTGATGATATCAATATCATATTTTTTGTAGAATTCAACGGTCTTCTGAGTTATTTTGACTGGATCCAAATCAATCCCAGGCATATGTGTCCACATGGAATATGGGATATGATTAGGCTTTTTTCCTTTCAGAACACTTTTAATTAACTCCTTTTTAGTCATAATAACCCCTTCTTTTCTTTGAAAAACTATATAGAAAGCGAATACCGCTCTTCTATTATCATATCGATTTTTTTCTGAATTTTCCAACTGCTATTACCCATCATATTCAACAGGCATATACCTGTTATGATACTATAGTAATTTTATATGATTTAGAGGTATTATACCAAACCAATTTCATTTTTGTATAAAATTTCCTATGAACCAAAAAAATATTTTTATTGCTCCTTTGTTTTATAGTATTTATGTTAATTATTTAACATTTTACTGGTATTATCTTTTATATTATTACAGATAACGTTTCATAAATAAACACCAAATGCGGCTCTACTCTATGTAGAACCGCATCGTTTTAATACGTAAATTTAACACATACAAATTCAGTAGTTATTGAAGACATTCAAAATATACTTATTTGACCATCTTCAATGCTGAGAAAACATTAATATGCTTATGTTTTTTCGACCAAAAGCCTTACCCAAACTCCAGTAGCGCCCCTAACTGCGGGGAATGTACCTACAGTCTTTACTCTTTGATTCCGTATGGAGGATAAATTGCAAATATTTTCAATTACAGGTATCTCACAATCCATAAAGATTCGATGAATATCGGAAGAATCCTTCTCTGGTGAAATTGCTTCTACTGCCACATAACGAATTTTTTTAGCTACCAAATATTTAGCCGCCTCAATACTAATCGTAGGATAACCCTTTTTAATATATCCGTCATATCCTAGATTCCATCTTTCACTATGTCCAGTATTGAGAAGAACTCCTTCATTATGCTTAATCTCGCCATATTTTGATTCCCACTTTATAATATCATCTTTGGTTATTTCATAATTTCCTGGTTGTCCTACACTCACGACAACTGCAGGTCCAATAAGGACATCCTCTTTCCAAGCCTCTATGGAGTGCCCTTTAGGATTAACGTGAAATGGCGCATCCATATGTGTTCCTGTGTGAGGGCAAAAGCTAATAATTTCAAGGTTAAATTTTGAACCAGTACTATTAACCTGTGAAAATAGCTTCATTTCTGGCAATTTCAATGCTGGATCTACAGGCATTTGAGCTTCTTCTTCGTGCGACAAATCTATATATGATTTTGCTAATAAGGTAACTGGTTCTAAAAGCAGAACACTACTCACCACATTTAATAAAATAATCTTCATCAACGAAATTTTTTTCATCGCTGAACACTCCATCTTTAACACCGGAGTACAATTTTCTTAAATATAATTTGGTCGTTTCCAAACATTTTTTTGCATGACCGATTAAGCCTTTTTCTTTTATAAAGTCCTCATTAGGTAATTCTATTGCATAGTACGGAGGAATCTTTAATATTGATAAAATCTCCCCTACAGGAATTTCACCATCACCTAAATATAGACGTCTGGCACGCGTTACTCCAATCATATCGGGATGATTGATTGGAGGTATAAAACCTGGCCCATCGCACAAGTGGATGCATCCCATTCTATTTTCTGGTATAGATTCCAAAATTGTATTATCATATCCAGATCGGTATAAATGAAGTAAATCGATCAAAACGCATACATTGGATGCTTCTAATGATTGAATCCACATAAGCGCCTCTTTTAGACTCTTAATCGATGAAAATGGAACAAATTCTAAACTTAAATCCATGCCATATTTACTTGCAAACTGCGCCATCCGCTCAAACTGTTGTTGAGCGAAAGTTTTATTATCGGTCCATACGCTTGCAGTGACAAACCTAGCACCGAGTTCTGCCCCTCGAGCAAAATCTTCCTCATAACTGCTTACATCGACATTATCGGTAACTCTGCCTAGTTCTATATCAAATAAAATCATTTGTGTTTCAGACAAAGCTCTTTGAACAGCTATAAACATGTCTTTGCACGTAAGTGAATTTGTTCTATCACTAGGCCATCCTTGAGATAATGTTCTTAGCCCAACACCATCAAATCCGCATTGCTTTGCGATGTAGATTTGATCAACAGGATGAATACCGGGTAAAGTCAAGTATGGCAATGAAAAATACGTTTTGGATATATTATTTTTTAGCATAATTTTCCAACTCTTCTTGCAAAGTCGTCCCTAAACCATTAACTTGCTGGTCAATTTCTTTGTAGAGTTCTTTTATGGAATCAAGAGCCAAAACTTGATCGAAGAACGGCTTGTCATATTCAGTAACTATCATGCCTTTTTCTTTCAACTTACCTTTATATTCCTTATCAATATTAGCCATTTTGGGTCGCATCTCTTTAAGCGCGGCCTCAAAAGCAAGCTTCATAGCCTTTTTGTAAGCAGGAGCAAGCGCATCATACTTTGCCTTATTCATAGACAATTGATTTGCATAAAGGATATGGTTTGTGCAGGTCAAATATTTCTGAACTTCTTGGAAATTAGCACCCAGAATGGTATCAGCCGCATTTTCTTCTGCATCAATTGTTCCATTTTGCAGTGAAATGTACACTTCACCGAATGCAAGCGGCGTCGGTTCTGCACCAATCGCTGACCAAACTTCATATGATTTTTATTTTCCATAGTTCTAATTTTTATTCCACGATAATCTTCCAACTTATTCAATGCTCGATTAGAAGTTGCCAATCTATAAGTTGCATTTTGTTCAATTCCCAAAAGTTCAAATCCTGCTTTTTGATAGGCTCCCGAGAGTGCTTCCTTTATTTTTGTATTCCCATTTAAAACAGTATTAATTGTATCCCCATCATATTTAGAGAAAACCATGGGGAGGTCAAAAACAGCCGTTTCAGGAATAAAAGAGACCCACGGGGCAATCTGAGACCCAACCAAATCAATATCGCCGTTTTTCATCTGACGAATTAAATCGATATCATTTCCCAAATCGCCATTCGGATGAAAATCAACTTTTATTTTACCACCTGTTATTTTTTCAAGTTTTTCAGCAAAGGCGCGGTCAAATTGCTCCCCAGCAGCACCTTTAGCGGCAGAATCAGCCAAGATAATCTCAATTGATTTAAGATCCGCATATTCACCAGTAGCAGTTTCTTTCTTTTCCGATTCATTACTGGCACAGCCCGAAATTGCAAGTGCTGAACACACAGCTAATACCATTAACTTCCATTTTCTTTTTTCCATTTCTTTTCCTCCTTTTATTGTTTTAAAATTGTAAACCACCATTTACATCAAGGACTTCCCCCGTTGTCCAAGAAGCCTCATCACTCCCCAAGTAAGCAATGGCCGCTGCAATATCGCTCATTTCTCCAATTCTCCCAAGGGGACATCCAGAAGATAATTTTTCAACTTGCTCAGGCTTCATAGTAAGGAACATTCTTCCTTTTAACGGTCCTGGCGCAATACTATTAACATTAATATTCCAAGGCCCCAGTGCATACGCTAAATTCATAGCCATCCCATTTACACCAGCTTTTGAGGCTGCATAGTTCACTCCAACACCTGGACGCCCCGTTCTTCCGCCGATAGAGGAAATTAAAACAATATGCCCCTGTCTTTGTTTCTTCATAATAGGTACAACAGATTTGACACTATGAAACACCCCAGTTAAATTAACATCTATAACAGCCTGCCAATCCTCATCTGACATTTCATCAATAGAACAATGACGAGTAATTCCTGCAGTAACAACCAATGTATCTATACGAGACCACTTCTCGACAACCTTGTTCGTAACGGCCTCACATTCACCCATCTTACAAACATTACAAGGAAGACTCATAATATTCCCGGTTGGATATCCTTCATCAGCCAATTGTTGAACAGCCTCTTCCAAGGCCTTCTTTGAATAATCTAAAAGGGCAATTTTTGCACCTTCTTGCAGTAAGCGAGCCGAGGTAGCTTGTGTGACATCACCAGCTCCTGTAATCAGAACAACCTTACCTTCATATCGATTCATTTCTGGCGCCTCCTTTTTTCTGATAATTCCGTGTTTTTAGTGTATAATTTCTTTATTGCTTCCATTATCTATGATAAACTTAATAAAGTAAAATATTAATTTATTTTACTTTTAATAGATTTAAATTTATTAAATATGAGGTGTTAGAATGACTTTTCTACAAATTCTTTATTTTCTAAAAGTGTCAGAGACTCTTAATTATCATCGAGCAGCCGAGGAATTACATGTATCTCAACCATCGATTAGTAGAACTCTCAAGTTGCTAGAACAAGAAATTGGTGTTCCGCTATTTATCAAAAAAGGAAGAACAATTGGATTGTCAAAAGAAGGCCTATTCTTTAAACAACGTATGGAACAATTATCTTTTCAGTTTAATAAGGCCTTGCACGAGGTTCAGACTGCAGGTGCACTTGGTGCCGGGAATATCAATCTAGGATTTATCGCCTCTCTTGCATATCACTATGTTCCTGAAATGGTCCGTCTTTTCTATGAAGAAACAGGATTTACTAAAGTATCTTTTAAATTTCAAGAACTTCCGTCTCGCGAATTACTAGAAGGACTAAAGAAACATCGTTACGATATTGTATTTTGCATTCGCGAAAAAATGGAATCAGATATCGAATTTATTCCAGCGGTAGAACAAGAATTGGTTGCTTTAGTACCCCATAACCATCCGTTAGCCCACCGTACCAATATCTATCTAAATGAACTTAAGCCATATCCTCTTATAACTTATATGCCACATGTCAAATTATATAAAGACATTATGAATTATATTGAAGCAGACGGTTGGTCTCCTAAAATATTCTGCAATGCTACCACCGAAATGAATATCGCAGGACTAGTTGAACATAATTTTGGGGTAGCAATTGCCGCAAAAACAAAAATTCTTGATAGTTTCAAAATAGACCAGATTCCTATCGAATACGGGAAATATAACAGAACAATTTATTTAGCCTACAATAAAGATGGAGTAATGATGCCAACGGTAAAAGCTTTTATAAACTTCATAAAAAATCAATGAAGAAAAAAATAATTTCACCCTAGTCATATTGTTAGAGGCGGGTTGATTTAGCCAATGTAAGTCGAAAAAACAGCTACCCAAAGTTAGATAAAACGGTTCTATAATTTATTTTGGGGCGCTAAAGTGATCACCTGGGTGCGTATCCTCTCATCGCTTACATTTTTTCAATAAAAATAGGCAATGCACTCAAATCATTTACAATAGGTATATAAATAATCCTGTGGTGTGGTCACCCCTATAACACTTTTGTGGTCGAAAGGACTATTACAAAATTGTGGTCGTCCCTTTAAGGATTGTATACACTCCTATAACATTCTGTGGTTTTGCTTTAAACAAATTGTGGTTCTGGATTTCGAGAAAATAAGAAAAAACCTCCTGCTGTAAAATAAAGATATGCGATCTATATTTTCAGAGGAGGTAAGACAAAAATGTCTCTAGAAAAGTTTATCACAAAGGTGCTTAACGTTAAAGCCGATGGAATCCAGAAAATGACCTCTATCGAAGAAGAAAATGGCAGCCTGACGTTAAAGCTTTGGCTCAAGCCAAAGAATCCCCAGTGTCCCGTTTGTGGCGGTCCTGCAGCGATTCATGGCTATTACTCCCGTAGGTTAAACCATGCAACGTTTGCAAACCGTAGATGCACCATCATATATCAAGAACGCCGCTACAAATGTAAGATTTGCAATCTAACATTCCATGAAGATAATCCTTTTATCAATACGAGCGAAGGATTGACCTATGAAACCAAAATTAATATTCTAAAAGACTTAAAATATCCAGGAGCCACCTATACGAATGTAGCCAGGCGCTATAACATCTCTGTAACAAAGGTCTTGCGAATATTCGACAGCCATGTGAGAATACCGCGAAAACCTCTTCCTGAAATATTATCCGTAGATGAGCATTACTTTCCCTCATCGGACTATGAAGCGCTCTATTGCTGCCTTTTAATGGATTTCAAAACAGGTGTAATTATTGATGTTTTACCCGATAGACGTCAAGATTTCGTTAGTTACTACCTAACTGAGATTAAGAAAAACACCTGGAACTATACGTTACGTCAAAGCGAACTAGACAATGTAAAATATGTGTCGACAGACCTCCATGAGCCCTTTAGAAATCTTGCGAAAGCTTATTTTACAAAGGCCAAGATATGTGCTGATAGTTTTCACGTAATCAAGAACCTAACGAATTGTTTCCGAAATATCCTGATAAGATGCAGGAAACAAGCCCTCTCTGAAGAGATGGTTTATCTCATTTTTAAGTTCAGACATGTCTTTTACCATAATGTAAATCTAGACAACAAGGCAAAATACAACCGTAGATTGAAACGCTATCTTACCTATAGGCAGATTAGAAATCTGGCTTTTGCAACCTTTCCAGAGCTTGCAAAAGCCTATGAGCTAAAGGAATACTATATCAACATGAACAGCAGCTGCACAGCTAGTACAGCTGCAAAGATGTTAGAAGAGGCAATCGATGTATTCAGGAATTCAGGAATTATCGAATACGAACCATTTGCTACCTTGCTGATAAATTGGAGAGAAGAGATCATCAATTCCTTTACTTACGTAGGAGATTCTCGGATTAACAACAGCCATATTGAATCAAAGAATAGAATGTTGGAGCGATTAATGAACAACGTAAATGGGTTTCGTAATTTTGATAGGACGCGGAATCGCATACTGTATTGCCCAAACAGAAATGAAACCTACACCCTATAATTGGGAGAAAAAAAAGGACTCAAAGCGATTTTCGACGCTTTGAGTCCTCTTTAAAACCACAATAAGTTTATAGCTAAACCACAATTTCGTTGTAACTTAATCACAGGATTATTTATAATCCATTTTTTTAAATTTACATTTTCCTATTTCCACTAGGTTGTACAACATCAAAACTGCAAAAATTAGTAACAAAATCCTACAAGGAAATCAATTCGTGTGGAACCTGTCTGGCTATAATATCAATCTCATTTTCGCTTACGCCATTTTGTTTCAGCATTTCAATAAACATAAGAATTCCATCATCTGGGTAAGGAGAGCTCACCTGTCCGAAGTCTGTAGATATGTAGGTATTTCCCACCCCAACGGCACGCATACAGCGAATAACAGCTTCTACCGTAGTTTGTTTTTTATAGACGGAAAAGAAACAATGCTCTATTACGGCCCCTAATTTTACTGCTTCACCCTGTTCTTCAACGGTATAAAAATCATTAATACTATCGGCATGCGTTATAACAATACGATCAACATGAGCGTTTTTCGCTGCTTTCACTAATTTTAAGCCTTCATATGCACTTACATGTCCAGTAGCAAGAATCATATTGTTTGCAGCAACAACATCAATAATACTATGCACTTCAGGTAGAAGCTGTCCCATATCGTCGACAATAGATATGTACTGCTCTATTTTTTCATCATTACCTTTCATTTTATTATAGCTTCTTGCGTCCATTGTAGGCATCCAAACAAATCGTCCACCTAATTTTTGCGCAATTCTCCACAGCATAAGGATTCAATCCACCATTGGAGCGATTTAAAACAATCCCGCCTACGATCTCGGTATCTGGATATGCTAATTTTAGCAATTTAGCCCGAGAAGCTGTTTCCGAGTAATGATTTTTGATGGCAAATCCGGAAAATCCTGCTTTCACTATTCTCTGAGCGAGTTCGCCATCAGTTATTTTTCTTTCACAAACATCGGGAGCGGTGTGAATATGCAAATCATAATATCCGTTCATAAAAATTCACATTCCAATCAATAGGGTAACACCAACGGAATCAGGGCTACTACAACAATGTAGGTAATAAGTACCATAGGGAACCCAATTTTAATAAAATCAATAAATTTGTAATGAGTCCATCCTACAGTCGTCATATTCTGCGGTGCTGCAAATGGAGTTGCGTACGATGCAGCTCCGGCCAATGTAATAACCATTGCAATCGGATACGGACTTACTCCAATTTTTTCCGCAATAGAAATTCCAATAGGCATAAAAAGAAGGATTGTAGGAATATTAGACATAATCTGGGTAAGCAAACTGGAAGCTATAAAAATAGCGGTTGTAATCATAAAGGGTGAAGGATTGTTTCCAAGAAGAGATAAGATGAGGTTCGCAATAGCCTCCCCGCACCACTATTCTTAATTCCCGTAGAAATAACACTTAATGAGCCCACAAGAATTAAGCAATTCCAATCAATTGCTTTATAAGCGTCCTGAAGAGTCATGCAACGAGCAGCAACAATAATACAAGCACCAGCAACAGCAGCAACATGCATTGGGATTGACTTTATTCCCATTGCAATTACAATAAGAACAACAGCCATAGTAATACATGCGATTGTGGCTTTTGGCTTATTGAGCTCTTTCTTACCGGTTTGTGCAAATTCTGGCACGTAACCTGTATCAGGAATTAACTTTGCCCCGACAAAAGTGAAATAAAGTGTCCCCAAAATGCAAACTGCGATTCCAAATGGAGTAATAGAGAAAAAGCCAAAAGGTACCAAGCCCAATTTTCCCATTAAATTGGCAGCTGCAGCATTGGAGCCTACGCCAACAAGAGTAACAAATCCACCGAATTGAGCACCAAACAAAAGCCCCAGAAGTGCTCTAGATGGTCCAACTCCAGCTGAAATACACATTGCAGTAACGAGTGGAGCCATAGCAACCATTACACCAATATTACTGCACACAGAACTTAACAGGCAGGATACAATAAGCGTAACTAAAATTATATTTCGCTCATTTTTACCTGTAATTTTTACCATACGTTCCCCAATAACATCAGTAATCCCTGTATGAAACAGAGATGATCCTACGACCATCATTCCTGCAAGAAGGATATTGGTATTATTATCATAACTGCTGAATATTGTATTCACTGGCACTATGCCCGTATAAGCATAGGCCAGAGAAGACAATATTGCCGTAACTGCAATCGGAATAGGTTCCCAAATAAAAGTACGATAGTAGCAGCCAAGATAACCAAGGCAAGCATCATAGGTGTCATAATTTCCCTCTCATATTAAATAACCAAGGCAACCAATCAAGGTTTATATACTCCATCGATAATTTCAAAATCTTTCTCAGCTAAAGTTTTTTCAACCCAGGAACGATTTGCCGTTCCATTCTTAGAAGCCTCTAACTTAGCTTCATCTTTTGCTTGAAACGCCTTTGCATCCTTTAAGATCTGAGCGGCGTCATGCTTGGGGATACAAATAACCCCATCCGGATCTGCAAGAATAATATCACCCGGATTCACAGAAATTCCGCCGCAAGAAATGGGAACATTGATTTCTCCAGGGCCTTCCTTATAAGGGCCACCAGGAGTTGTGCCCGTTGCATAAACGGGGAAATCCCAGTGAGAGATCTCATCAATATCACGAATTGGTCCGTCAAGAATGATACCAGCAATTTTTTTAGTATACTTGAGATAAGCCATCATCACTTCGCCCATGATAGCTCTCGTGTCGTCTTCTTCGTTGGATAAAACAAGCACATCGCCTTCATGGCAAAGATTCAAGGCGGCATGAAGAATCAGGTTATCCCCCGCTCTGGTTTTTATAGTATAAGCAGGGCCAACCATCATTTGTTCCTTCGGGCTGCTGACAAGATGAATGCGCGGGTTCATTGCACAATTTCTATTCATAACATCAGCAACGTTAGAAGCTGGAATGGTTTTAAACTGCTTCATAATCTCAGAATCCGGCATTTCTCTTTGCAAATAAATTCTTTTTCCTACGCTCATGATTAATTCCTCCTTACAAGATACTTGTAGTCCAACTTTATTTTTTCATTAAAACGTCAAGAACGTCTTTCCAGCCCTGAATAGGCTGTTCTACATTAAGTGCCGCAAAATCATAGGATACTAAATTTTCCATTTTCTCTTTCGCTGCGGTAGTCATTTCTGCCGTTCTACCACATTCCTCCAGCATTGCAATAGAACCTTTTAACTCAGCAGCACGTCTCTTACAGTGAATGGCTGTTCCTTTTACCAATCTATCCAAATGAGAGGTAAAGGGTATATTATCCATGGATTTAGAAATAGAAGCAATAACTTCATCTTCAACGCCATAAGCATTGGCTGCTTCAAGCATTTCAATCATTAAAGCTGCAATGCCCTTCATATAAATACTTCTTACAAGTTTAATTGCAGATGCTGCACCTGCTTTATCCCCCGCAAGAGTAATCTTCATTCCATAAGGAGTCATTAACTCTTGGAAAACTTTTGCGCCATTACCACTTGCTGTAATAGGAACTTTATGCTTATCTTTTGGAAGAGAGCCTAACATAGCTGCATCAACAAATTTTACCCCCGAGTCCTTAATCAAATTCCAAATTGTAATTTTGGCACTTGGCGTTGAAGCACTCACGTCAGCATAAATCTTTTGCTCATTAAGGTCACCCATGATTGTCTTACATACATCTACAGTGTAACTTGAGGGAACTGCAGCAATGATTAGGTTTGCCCACTGTGCAATTTCATGAGGCGAAGAAACAACTTCTACTTGAGCCTTCTTCTGCCCGCTTATGGACTAGTTTTCCCATCACAGGATCATTTTCCATTGCAGTCTTATGCTCGGATTCCCTTTACGTCCCCTTCCCCCAGGAGTCCCGAATGAATATTCAAAAATGCGCCTACTCCCAACCAATAAACCAGTCACGATTACAT
>ENA-OQAB01001152-OQAB01001152.1-human-gut-metagenome-genome-assembly--contig:-NODE-1152-length-12838-cov-2.694202_pt1 | contig 12838 bp, 15 predicted proteins | sample MGYA00242490_ERZ504517 | MGnify/ENA primary metagenome ERZ504517 (study PRJEB26092, sample SAMD00036298) | human gut metagenome | host: Homo sapiens | study: EMG produced TPA metagenomics assembly of...
GGGTACGCCAAAAAAGGATGTCTGTCCGGTGAAATACCTGCGCGTACTGCTCACCAAATACCCCGGCCGCTTCTCCCGCCTGCTGGCCCTGCTCAGCGGGCGGGGGTTCACCCACGCCTCCATCGGCCTGGAGGGCGACGGACGGTTTTACAGCTTCTCCTTCCGCGGCTTCACGGAGGAGACCCCCGACAAGCTCCGCCGCCGCGGCGTCACCGCCGGCCGCTGCTACCGGATCCCGGTGACCGACGGGGCCTACCGGCTGGCGGAGGCCCGTCTGCGGGCCATGTCCGCCCGCCGGGCGGACTACCGCTACAGCTATATCGGGGTGGCGCTCTGCCTGCTGCGCCTCCCCTTCCACTGGAAAAACCGCTATTTCTGCTCCCAGTTTGTGGCGGAGCTTCTCTCCGCCTCCGGGGCCGTCCCTCTGCGGAAGGCCCCCTCGCTCTACCTGCCCAACCATTTTCCGGCGGAGCTGGACGGAATGTGCCAGGTAATCCCCAGTCCGGTCTGAGGCCTACCGCCCGTCGGGCAGGGGCACCCGCCGGTGCTCCACCGGCCCCCAGGCGGGCAGGGGCAGGCCCTGCATGGCCCCGAACACCCGGCTCTTGAGGCCGGGGTACTGCTTGTCCAGAGACTTGATCAGCTCCTTGACCTCCTGGCGCTTGGTGTTGCCGTCCGCCGGGCAGGGGTTGAACACCACGGGCAGATGGTTGCGCTCGGCGGCGTTGCGGAGCATCCCCTCCCCGCAGTAGAGCAGGGGGCGGATCTGGGTAATGCCGGTGCGGTCCAGGTAGGTCACGGGCTGGAAGCAGGACAGCCGCCCTCGTAAAACAGGGAGAGGAAGAAGGTCTCCACCGCGTCGTCGAAGTGGTGGCCCAGGGCGATCTTGGTGACGCCGTGCTCCTTCAGGGCGTTGTGGAGGGCGCCCCGGCGCATCTTGGCGCACATGGAGCAGGGGTTCTTTTCCTTGCGCAGATCAAAGATGATGTGGTGGATTTCGCTGTGGAGCAGCGTGAAGGGCACGTCCAGCTCCCGGCACAGGGCCTCCACCCCGGTGAAGTCCATCCCCTCTCCCCCGTCTACCCGGCCCATATCCAGGGTGTAGGCCTCCACGGTAAAGGGCTTGGGGTAGAACTCCCGCAGCCTGGCCAGGGCCACCAGCAGGGTCAGGGAGTCTTTGCCCCCGGATACCCCCACCGCCACCCGATCCCCGGCCTGGATCATGTCGTAATCCTCCACACAGCGGCGGACATAGCTCAAAATCTTGTTCATAGGCACCTCAAAAATTAAAAATCGAAACGGAGCATTCAAGAGTATTTGCGAGATTTCGCGCGCTTGAGCGAGCATTCTTATTTCTAAATTAAAATTTTCAAAAAACGTGTTGACACCTTGGAACCACCGTATTATAATACAAAACGCTCCGGTCGTCCAGATTGGGGTTCTTATTCTGTTGAGACATTTTTGATCATAGAACGCAAAATTGGAGGTTTCACCATGTCCACTTTTATGGCCAACAAGGGGAACATCGTCCGCAAGTGGTATATCCTCGATGCGGCGGGCAAGCCCCTGGGCAAGACTGCCGCCGCTGCGGCCACCCTGCTGCGCGGCAAGCACAAGCCTGAGTTCACCCCCCACGCCGACTGCGGCGACTTCGTCGTGATCGTCAACGCCGAGAAGGCTGTTCTGACCGGCAAGAAGCTGGAGCAGAAGTACTACCGCCGCCACTCCGGCTGGATCGGCGGCCTCAAGGAGACCAAGTACCGCCTGCTGATGCAGCAGAAGCCCGAGCTGGCCATGCAGCTGGCCGTCCGCGGCATGCTGCCCCGCAACATCATCACCAAGGATTCTCTGTCCCGCCTGCACATCTACCGCGGCGCCGAGCATCCCCACACCGCCCAGAAGCCCGAAACCTGGGCCGCCATCTAAGCAGGAGGTACAAAGGAATGTATAAGAGCAAGAAGCCTTATCTGTATGGCACCGGCCGCCGCAAGTCCTCCGTGGCCCGGGTGCATCTGTTCCCCAACGGCACCGGCGCGATCACCATCAACGGCCGCGACATCGACGATTACTTCGGCCTGGAGACCCTGAAGCTGCTGGTTCGCCAGCCCCTGGCCACTACCGACACCCTGGGCAAGGTGGACATCGTTGCCACCGTCACCGGCGGCGGCGTGACCGGCCAGGCCGGCGCCATCCGCCACGGTGTGGCCCGCGCTCTGTTGCAGGTCAACCCCGAGTTCCGCGCCGCCCTCAAGGCCGCCGGTTTCCTCACCCGCGATCCTCGCATGAAGGAGCGTAAGAAGTACGGCCTGAAGGCCGCCCGCCGCGCTCCCCAGTTCTCCAAGCGCTAATTTTTCGCCTGACCTTTTAAAATGCCGCCCATATGGGCGGCATTTTACTTGCGCTTTCAGGGCTCTGCGGCGGTATGGGCGCCGCTTGCTTCTGCGGGTATGGGCGGATGACTCCGGCTCGGATATTGCAGGAAGGAGAGCCTGCGGCACAGAAATCGGGAGATTCCTCCCACAGTCAGGGCACAAACTATTGTCCCCTCCCGCAGGCCGCAGATGGCCCCCAGGCTGAGATAGGAGAGCAGGGCGGCTGCCGACACCATAGCCAGATCATAGCCGGTCTTGGTCTTCCCAAAATCCCAGCCGAATACCTGGCTGGCGGTTCGGACAAACCCCTCACATGGCAGGATCAGCACATTGGGAAGCACCTCCAGCGCAACCCCCAGCCCCAGGGAGAGACAGCCCAGCAGGAGCACCACCCACCTGGCCCCATAGGACTCCGGCACCAGCGGGGCCAACAGCTCTGTCCACAGGTCGATGCAGACCGAGAAGAGGAGCGTGGCCGGAATCTGGAGGAGCTGTATGGACTGAAACCTGTGCCGGAGCAACAGCACCTGGCCGACCAGCATGGTGCAGTTCACCAGGAAGGTAAACACCCCCAGCGAGAGCCCTGGAAAGACAAACGTGAGGACATAGGAGAGGCTGGACACCGCCGAGGTGCCCATACCGGCTAAGGTAATCAGGGCGATTCCCAGGGCGGCGCAGAGAACTCCGCAGAAGAACAGAATATAGCGGCGCAGCAGGCTGGGCTGTCTCATAAGCCTACCCCTCCTTTTATAAAAAATATTTTTTAGATATAATAATATTTTAGCATTTTTAAAAATTACGTTCAATTGTCGGCCTGCCCAAAAAACACCCCCATTTTTGACATCCGGCGCCGCTGATACAAATGTTCTTTGACATGCCTTATACAATCCGCTATGCAGTGTAGAGACCGTGTAAAGAAACGCCCGACCTCCGGTATCCAAAGGGTTTTCCACATTATCCACATGGTTATCCACATCTGTTAACACCCTGTGGATAACGCCAATATGCAAAATTCAGTTGACATAAGACAAGTCAAGCAAAAAATCCACGGCGGATTCTACAAACTTTTTTGTTCTCCGTTTTTCTTCCAATTGTGGTACAATAACGTCAGGTGTCCTGAACATATCATGAGCCGCCGCTCAATCATGAGGTGAAAGCATGTCCGAACCCATTGCCGCCATTGCCACACCCCCGGTTCCCAGCGCCATTGGCATCGTCCGCGTCAGCGGAGAGGGCGCTATCGAGGCCGCGTCCGCCGTGTTCCGCGCCGCCAGCGGGCGTCCCCTGGCCGCCTGTGAGAGTCGCAGGCTGGTCTACGGCACCCTGCTGGGCCCCGACGGTGCCCCCATCGACCAGGTGCTGGCCACGCTCTCCCGTGCCCCCCACAGCTACACCGGCGAGGACACGGCGGAGCTGCAGTGCCACGGCTCTCCCGCAGTGCTGGCTATGGCGCTGGAGCGGCCTGCTTGCCAGGCGTCCGGCAGGCCGGGCCGGGGGAGTTCACCAAGCGGGCCTTCCTCAACGGAAAACTGGATCTGACCCAGGCGGAGGCGGTGGCGGATCTCCTCGAGGCGGAGACCCCCGCCGCCGTGCGGCAGGCTGCCGGGCAGCTCTCCGGCGCGCTGAGCCGCCGGGTGGCCGCCCTCTACGACGGTCTGGTGGATCTCATGGCCCACTTTCACGCCGTGCTGGACTATCCGGACGAGGACATCGACCCCTTCCGGGCCGACACCATCCGGGAGAGCCTGGACGCCGCCCGTACGGGCCTGGACGCCCTTCTGCGCACCTATGACCGGGGACGGTATATCGCCGGTGGCGTGCCCTGCGTGCTGATAGGACGGCCCAACGCGGGCAAGTCCTCCCTGCTCAACGCCCTGGTGGGCTATGACCGGGCCATTGTCACCGACGTACCCGGCACCACCCGGGACACGGTGGAGGCCCGGTGCCGGCTGGGCGGCGTTGTGCTGCGGCTCATCGACACCGCCGGCCTGCGGGAGACCGACGACGCCGTGGAGCGTATCGGCGTGGAGCGCAGCCGGGCCGCCCTAGAGGGGGCCGCCCTGGCCCTGCTGGTGCTGGACGGCTCCGCCTCCCTCACCCCCGAGGACGAGGCCGCCATGGCCCAGGCCGCCCGCGCCCCCCGGGTCATCTGCCTGATCAACAAGTCCGACCGCCCCCTGGCTTTCGCGCCGGAGGAGCTGCGGAGCCGCTTCCCCCATCTGTGTGTGGTCAGCGCCGCCACCGGCGCAGGGCTGGATGCGCTGGGGGAGACCGTCGCCGCCCTCTTCCCCGCTGGAGGCGCGGAGAGCGCCGGAGAGCTGCTCACCAATGCCCGGCAGGCCGATGCCGCCCGGCGGGCGCTGGAGGCCGTTACGCGGGCCTCTGAGAGCCTGGAGGCCGGTATCACCCCCGATGCCCTCCTCACCGACGCGGAGGAGGCCCTCGCCGCCTTGGGAGAGCTCACCGGGGCCAGCGTGCGGGAGGACGTGACCGCCCGCATCTTTGAGCGTTTCTGCGTGGGAAAATAGGACGCATGGCCCGCCGCCCGCCGGGGCATCCTATCGGGTGAAAGGAGCGATGCACATGGAGGTCTCCATCGAGCGCAGCGACTGTATCAGCTGCGGGCTGTGTGTCTCCACCTGCCCCGACGTGTTCCGGATCGCGGAGGACGGGTTGGCGGAGGTCTACCGCCAGCCCGGCCCGGCGCACCTGCCCGCTGTGAAATCCGCCGCCGAGGGCTGCCCGGTCAGCATCATCTATCTGGAGGAGTGACGGGTCAAGCACGACAAGGGGCCGCTGCCAATGGCAGCGGCCCCTTGCGGTTCCTTCGGTTGTCACGCCTCACACCCTCCGCCACGGCGCACTGCTCACCGCTCCGCAAAAAACACCTTGCGCCTTCGGCGCAACTTCCATAAGGAAGTTGACACCCGCTGAAAAAAGTTGCTTTCCGGTGGGTGCCGCTTTATAATTGTCTCACCGGCAAATCAAAATTTGGGGAGGAGAGGACTCAGCATGGAAAATGAAGTTATATTAGGAAATGTCATGGTTGATTGCGATGACGAAAAGAAATTGCAGAAATTTTATGGTGAGTTATTAGGTTGGGAAATGTGCGAATTATTTGCGAGACCTGCTGTACGCAGTTCTACGGGAATCGTTTTTCTGTCATTGAAGAAGCTGAGTATATTTGCCCTGTATGGCCCGAAGAAACAGGGAAACAACAGAAACAGATACATTTTGATTTTCAAGTTGATAATGTTATGGAAATGGTTAAGAAAGCAGAGCGGTTGGGAGCAACAAAGTCAAAAGCACAATTTTGGCGGAAGTGATTTTGTAACAATGTTTGACCCAGCAGGACATCCATTTTGCCTATGCCAAAAGTAACAAAGTACAGTTTATCGCTTCTCCCACGAACACTTTCCTTGAAAGTGTCATAGTGGGTTACACAGTATAAAAAGGACAAGGCAGACCGTTGCGGCCTGCCTTGTCCTTAACTTCTCTATAAATCCTTACACTTCGGCGCAACTGCTTTTTTGTCTGCGCAGCTCGCTGTGCGCCTGCTCCCGGGCGTTCAACGCTTCGCTTTACTTGAGATTGAAGAAGGCGTCCATACCCAGGTACTGCGCCACGTCGCCCTCGTCGTCGCAAAGTCCGCTCCCGTCGGGACGCCCATGCGTGGGCATCCCTCCCTCCGCTCCCTTGCTCCTCCTCTCCCCAACCGACCCACTGCGTTGGGCTCGGTTGGGGACCCCAGGAGCTGGGCGACCCAAAAAGCGGGGCCGCTGCCATTGGCAGCGGCCCCTTGCGGTTCCTTCGTTTATTTGAGGTTGAAGAAGGCGTCCATACCCAGGTACTGCGCCACGTCGCCCAGCTCCTCCTCGATGCGGAGCAGCTGATTGTACTTGGCCACGCGGTCGGTGCGGCTGGGAGCGCCGGTCTTGATCTGGCCGGCGTTGACGGCCACGGCGATGTCGGCGATGGTGGCGTCCTCGGTCTCGCCGGAGCGGTGGGACACGATGGCGGTGTAGCCGGCCCGGTTGGCCATCTGGATGGCGTCCAAGGTCTCGGTCAGGGTGCCGATCTGGTTGACCTTGATGAGGATGGCGTTGCCCACCTTCTTCTCAATGCCGGTCTTGAGCCGCTCGGTGTTGGTGACGAACAGGTCGTCGCCCACCAGCTGGACGCGGTCGCCGATGGCCTTGGTGAGCATGGCCCAGCCCTCCCAGTCGGTCTCGGCCATACCGTCCTCCAGGGAGACGATGGGGTAGGTGTCGGCAAACTTCTTCCACATGTTGACCAGCTGCTGCTGGGTCAGCTTCTTGCCGGACTTGGGCTGGATATAGCACTTCTCCTCCTCGTTCCACCACTCGGAGGAGGCGGCGTCGATGGCGATCTTGAAGTCCTCGCCAGGCTTGTAGCCGGCCTCCTCGATGGCCTTGACGATGACCTTCAGGGCATCCTCATCCTTCTTCAGGTTGGGGGCGTAGCCGCCCTCGTCGCCCACGCCGGCGGCGGGAGTGCCGTTCTCTTTCAGGACGTTCTTCAGGGTGTGGAACACCTCGGCGCACATGCGCAGGGCCTCGCGGAAGCAGCAGGCGCCCACGGGCATGATCATGAACTCCTGGATCTCCACGTTGTTGGTGGCATGGGCGCCGCCGTTGAGGATGTTCATCATGGGCACGGGCAGGATCTTGGCGTTGGCGCCGCCGATATAGTTGTACAGGGAGGTACCCAGGGCCTCGGCCGCCGCCTTGGCGCAGGCCAGGGAAGCGCCCAGAATGGCGTTGGCGCCCAGCTTGGTCTTGTTGGGGGTGCCGTCCAGCTCGATGAGGGCCTTGTCGATGGCGGTCTGATCCAGCACATTCATGCCCACCAGGCACTCGGCGATGTCGGTGTTCACGTTCTTCACGGCGGTGAGCACGCCCTTGCCCAGGTAACGGCTCTTGTCGCCGTCGCGGAGCTCGCAGGCCTCATAGATGCCAGTGGATGCGCCGGAGGGCACGGCGGCGCGGCCGACGGTGCCGTCCTCCAGGTAGACCTCCACCTCAACGGTGGGATTGCCGCGGCTGTCCAGGATCTCGCGGCCCAGCACGTCAACGATCTCAATGATCTGCTTCATGATGAAAACTCCTTTCGTATTGGCGGCGGGAGCCTGCTCCCGCCTACAGGGGTATTTTGTGTGGGGGGCGGGCTCCGGCCCGCCGGGGCTCTATGGTAGGGCGGGGGTTCATCCCCGCCGGTTACCGCTTCGCCGCCATTCCCTTAAACGGGAAGGTCAGTTGACAATCAGCGTCTCCCCATCCATCTCGGCAGGCTTCTCCAGATACCCCACGCGGCTCGCCGCGCGGGGGCCCCGGGTCTTTTTTATCTGCCCGGGGCAAGTGAATTGCCCCGGCATCAAGGTTTTGGCCGACGGCCAAAACACTTGGACGGCGCACAGCGCCGCCCGCCTGCGGCGGGGATGGGCCTGGAAAAGCCCTTAATTCAGAATCAGCGTTTCCCCGTCCATCTCGGCGGGCTTTTCCAGGCCCATCAGATCCAACATGGTAGGGGCGATGTCGGCCAAGCGGCCGTCCCGCAGCTTGACATCGGCGCCCACAATATAGAAGGGCACCAGGTTGGTGGTGTGGGCGGTGTAGGGGGTCGTGCCGTCAGCGTCCAGCATCCGCTCGGCGTTGCCGTGGTCGGCGGTAATGAGGGACACGCCGCCCATCCGGGAGGTGGCCTCCACCACCTTGCCCACCCCCGCGTCCACGGCCTCCACGGCCTTGACGGCGGCCTCGAACACGCCGGTGTGGCCCACCATGTCGCAGTTGGCGAAGTTGAGGATGATCACATCGTAATTGCCACTCTCAATGCGCTTGACGGCCTCCTCGGTGACCTCGGGGGCGCTCATCTCCGGCTGGAGATCATAGGTGGCCACCTTGGGGGAGGGGATCAGACAGCGGTCCTCGCCCGGGAACACCTGCTCGGCACCGCCGTTGAAGAAGAAAGTCACATGGGCGTACTTCTCCGTCTCGGCAATGCGGAGCTGAGTATAGCCCTGGCGGGCGATATACTCACCGAAGATATTGGTCAGCTCCCGGTGGGGGAAGGCCACCAGCACGTTGGGCATGGTGGCGTCATACTCGGTAGTACACACATAGGTCACCGGGAAGTAGCCCTTTTTGCGCTCCACGTCGGTGAAGGCGGGGTCCACAAAGCAGCGGGTGATCTCCCGCGCCGGTCGGGGCGGAAGTTGATAAAGATGATGGAGTCGCCCTCCTTCACCTTGCCGTCCTTGGTGCACACCACGGGCTCCACGAACTCATCGGTCACCCCGGCATCATAGGACCTCTGTACCGCGTCCACCGGGTCGGGATTCTGCACGCCCTCACCCCGGGTCATGGCGTCGTAGGCCCGCTGCACCCGGTCCCAGCGCTTGTCCCGGTCCATGGCGTAGTAGCGGCCCATGACGGTGGCCACCTGGCCCACGCCCACCTCTTTGCACTTTTCCACCAGCTTTTCCACATAGCCCTTGCCGGAAGCGGGGGGTACATCCCGGCCATCCAGGAAGCAGTGGACATACACCCGGCTCAGTCCCCGCTTTTTGGCCATCTCCAGCAGGGCAAACAGGTGGGTGATGTGGCTGTGCACGCCGCCGTCGGACAACAGGCCCATCAGGTGGAGTGCGCCATCCCGCTCCTTGCAGTCGTCCATGGCCTCGATATAGGCCGCGTTCTCAAAGAAGCTGCCGTCCTCAATGGCGCGGCTGATGCGGGGCAGATCCTGGAACACCACCCGGCCGGCGCCGATGTTGGTGTGCCCCACCTCGGAGTTGCCCATCTGGCCCTCGGGAAGACCCACGTCCAGCCCGGAGGCGGACAGGCGGCAGCCGGGGTTTTCCGCAAAAATCTTGTCCAGGTTCGGCGTGCGGGCCGCGGCGATGGCGTTGCCAGTCCGCTCGTCCCATACGCCGAAGCCATCCATAATGATCAGGGTAGTCGGTGTCTTACTCATAATAACCTCGAATCTCTTCTTCTCTTTCCAAAACGGAGACGGGCGCGGGCGGCCCTGCGCTTCTCGCTGTCACGCTGCGGGTTGGGCGCACGTCCGGATCGTTAAGTCCGGGCTGCGCGAAAATACCGCTCCAGGCTATCGCCCGTCGCCTGTTTTTTCGTCTGCGCCCTGCCTTAACTCCCCTGTACGCCTGCCCTCCGCACTTCTTACTCCTGGTTCGCCGCGTTCACGATCTCCACAATGTCCGGGACCTTCAGAGACGCGCCGCCGATCAGGCCGCCGTCCTCGCCGTCGCAAAGTCCGCTCCGCTCCATTTCCGCCTCCCGGCGAACATTTCACTCCGCTTCCTTGCTCCTCCTCTCCCAACGAGACCCGCTGTATCGCCGTCGGCGGCTTTGCCGCCTTACAATACGGCGTACCCCTTGCGGGTGCTGCGCTGAGCTCTCGTTGGGTTCCCGAACCGCCGCCCGACGCGGACGGCGTTACTCCTGGTTGGCCGCGTTCACGATCTCCACGAAGTCGGGGGCCTTCAGGCTGGCGCCGCCGATCAGACCGCCGTCCACGTCGGGCTGGGCCAGCAGCTCATGGGCGTTCTTTGCGTTCATGGAGCCGCCGTACTGGATGGTGACGGAGCGGGCCACGCGGGCGCCGTACAGCTTGCGGATGACGGTGCGGATGGCCTCGCAGACCTCACCGGCCTGCTCGGCGGTGGCGGTCTTGCCGGTGCCGATGGCCCAGATGGGCTCATAGGCGATAACCACATGGCGCATCTTCTCGGCGGGCACGCCGGACAGGGCGGCCTTCACCTGGTAGGAGATGAGATCCATGGTCACGCCCAGCTCCCGCTGCTCCAGGCTCTCGCCCACGCACACGATGGGGTACAGGCCCGCCTCCAGGGCGGCATGCACCTTCTTGTTCACCGTGAAATCAGTTTCATTATAGTACTGGCGGCGCTCGGAATGGCCGATCACCACATACTTGACGCCCAGCTCCTTCAGCATCTCAGGGGCCACCTCACCGGTGTAGGCGCCGTGGGACTCATAGTGGCAGTTCTCCGCGCCGATGGAGACGCGGCACTCTTTGAACAGGCGCACGGCGGCCTGGATATTCACATAGGGCACGCACAGCACTACCTCGCACCAGTTGGGCTTGCCCAGCAGGGGCTTAAGCTCCTCGGCAAATGCACGGGTTTCGGAGAGGGTTTTGTTCATTTTCCAGTTTCCAGCGATAATCGTCTTACGGTAGCGGCGGTTCACGGCAAACAATCCTTTCGATTTTGGAATAGCTATAAGGGGGCGGCGCGGTCGCCGCACTGCTCACCCCTCCGCGAAAAACACCTTGCGCCTGCGGCGCAACTGCTTTTTCGTCTGCGGGCTTCGCTGTGCGGCTGCTCCGCTCGTCTCCGCGATTCTTTCTTACTTATCCAGCAGGCACGCCACGCCGGGCAGCTCCTTGCCCTCCAGGAACTCGAGGGAGGCGCCGCCGCCGGTGGAGATGTGGGTCATTTTGTCGGCGTAGCCAAGCTGGGCCACGGCGGCCGCGGAGTCACCGCCGCCCACAATGGTGATGGCGTCGGTCTCGGCCAGGGCCTGGGCCACAGCCCGGGTGCCCTCGGCAAAGGCGGGGAACTCAAACACGCCCATGGGGCCGTTCCAGATAACGGTGCCGGCCTCCTTCACGGCCGCGGCATACAGGGCGATGGTCTTGGAACCGATGTCCATACCCATCATGCCGTCGGGGATACCCGCGCCGTCCACGGCCACCGGCTTGGCATCGGCGGAAAACTCCGCGGCGGCCACGCCGTCCACGGGCAGGAGCAGCTTGACGCCCTTGTCCTTGGCCTTCTGCATCATCTCCCGGCAGTAGTCCAGCCAGTCGGCCTCCAGCAGGGAGTTGCCCACGCCGATGCCCTGGGCCTTGGCAAAGGTATAGCACATGCCGCCGCCGATGATGATGGTGTCGGCAATGTCCAGCAGGTGATTGATCACGCCGATCTTGGAGGACACCTTGGAGCCGCCCAGGATCGCCACCAGGGGGCGCTTGGGGTTAGCCAGGGCGCCGCCCATGATCTCCAGCTCCTTCTGGATCAGGAAGCCGGACACGGCGGGCAGGTAGGCTGCCACGCCGGCGGTGGAGGCGTGGGCGCGGTGCACGGCGCCGAAGGCGTCGGACACGTACACGTCGGCCATGGCCGCCATTTTCCTGGCCAGCTCGGGGTCGTTCTTGGTCTCGCCCTTCTCAAAGCGGGTGTTCTCCAGCAGCAGGATCTGGCCGGGCTTCAGGACGGCGGCCTTGGCGGTGGCATCGGGGCCCACCACGTCGGCGGCCATGATGACCTCGCGGCCCAGCAGCTCGCTCAGGCGCTTGGCCACAGGAGCCAGGCTGAACTTGGGATCGGGTCCCTCCTTGGGTTTGCCCAGGTGGGAGCAGGCGATCACCGCCGCATTCTGCTCCAGCAGGTACTGGATGGTGGGCAGGGCGGCCACGATGCGCTTGTCGTCGGTGATGGCGCCGGTGGCCTTGTCCTGGGGCACATTGAAGTCGCAGCGCAGCAGGACCTTCTTGCCCGCTACGTCGATATCCTTTACGGTCTTCTTGTTGTAGTTCATAGAGCCTCTCCTTTCATCGCGCCCTCCCCGGTCAGGCCGGGAAAGTCAAGCTGCCGCAGGGCCTCGTAGGCGAGGATCGCCGCGGCGTTGGATAAGTTCAGGCACCGGGCCTCCGCCCGGATTGGGATGCGGATACAGCGGTCGGCGTGAGCTCTGCGGAATGCCTCGGGCAGGCCGGCGGTCTCCTTTCCGAAAACCAGGTAGCACTCGTCCCGGAAAACCGCCTCAGTATAGGATCTGGGCGCCTTGGTGGTAGCCAGCCAGATATCCTCCGCGCCGGTCTTCTGAAAGAAGTCGTCCAGGTTTTCATATACCCGCACGTCCACCAGATGCCAGTAGTCCAGGCCGGCCCGCTTGACCGCCTTGTCGCTGATGTCAAAGCCCAGGGGCTTGATGAGATGCAGCCGGGTCCCGGTCACCGCGCATGTGCGCGCGATATTCCCCGTATTTTGGGGGATCTCTGGCTCAAACAGCACGATATTGAGCACCCTGTCTCCCCCTCCCGGTTACTACTTGGTCAGCGCAGGCTATTGTACTCCAAAACAGCAAGGATTTCAACCTTAAATGTGTAAATACGCGCTAAAACATTCAGTTTTCTTTCTGGAAGCAGCCCCTTCCTTTTCTTTTTATTGCCCCTTTCGTGCGCCGGTGAAATGTGCTATGATGAAGGGCGAATGGAAGAGGAGTGTGAAGCACGTGAAACAACCGCGCAATCCGCGCAGGCTGGTGGTCAAGGTGGGCACATCCACCCTCACCCGGGAGACCGGGAGCCTCAACCTGCAAAACATGGAGCATCTGGCCCGGGTATTGGCCGATCTGGAGGGCATGGGGTATCAGCCCGTCCTGGTGTCCTCCGGCGCA
>ENA-OQAB01001154-OQAB01001154.1-human-gut-metagenome-genome-assembly--contig:-NODE-1154-length-12825-cov-3.352418_pt1 | contig 12825 bp, 12 predicted proteins | sample MGYA00242490_ERZ504517 | MGnify/ENA primary metagenome ERZ504517 (study PRJEB26092, sample SAMD00036298) | human gut metagenome | host: Homo sapiens | study: EMG produced TPA metagenomics assembly of...
ACATTTTCCTTGCAGTAGCACTTTTTCTGTTACTGCTCGCTGTAAAAAGAGAACTTTGTAACGAAAGCGCCAAATAATTTCTTGCGAAAGTTCTCCTTGACAAATGTAACTTTTTCTCTTATCCTTTAGCAAGGGAATGAAGTTCTCCCTTAGTAAATACTAAAACCGCCAGGTGGAGCGTGCCTCCCCTGATTGCTGATGACTTCTGCTTTTTGCAGGACTCATCAGCTTTTTTATTACATCATTTTCTATCGGAAAGGAGAAAAACAAATGTTATTTAGTATTTCTGTTCTATTGCTGCTAGGCATGTCACTCGGTGCCCTCTGCAAGAAGCTACACCTTCCGGCGCTGACCGGAATGCTGATCACCGGAATCTTTCTCGGTCCTTATGCACTTGATCTGATTGATGCTTCCATTTTATCCGTATCCGCTGATCTTCGCAGGATTGCTCTGATCATTATTTTAATCCGGGCAGGATTGTCATTGAATCTGGATGATTTAAAAAAAGTCGGACGTCCCGCAATTTTAATGTGCTTTGTTCCTGCCTGCTTTGAGATGACAGGAATGATATTGCTTGCCCCAAAACTGCTTGGCATCTCACTGCTTGATGCAGCGATTCTTAGCTCTGTCATTGCCGCTGTTTCCCCTGCTGTCATCGTTCCGAACATGGTGAAACTTATGGAGGAAGGCTATGGCACAAAAAAAGGAATCCCTCAACTGATCTTAGCCGGGGCTTCCGTCGATGATGTATTTGTAATCGTTGTGTTTACCGCCTTTACCAGTCTTGCTGCCGGAGACTCTGTGTCCATCAGAAGTTTTGTCAATATTCCAATATCCATTTTTCTCGGAATAATATCAGGGCTTGGAATCGGACTGCTCCTTTCGGTTTTCTTTCACCGAATTCACATGCGAGATACTGCAAAAGTAATCATTTTCCTCTGTATCTCTTTTTTTGCTTGTCACACTGGAAGATCACTGTGCAAATGTAATTCCTTTTGCTTCCCTGATTGCGGTAATGACAATCGGTGTCTCCCTGCAGCAGAAAAATCAGGCACTTTCCCTCCGGCTCTCCTTAAAATTTAATAAACTATGGGTTGGAGCAGAGATCATACTCTTTGTCCTTGTCGGTGCAACTGTCGATCTTCGCTATCTGAAGTCAGCCGGAGGAACCGCTGTTCTTCTGCTCCTCCTTGTTCTTCTCTTTCGGATGTCAGGTGTCTTTCTCTGTCTTGCAGGAACAGATCTTACAAAAAAAGAACGACTTTTCTGCATGATAGCCTACACTCCAAAGGCAACCGTCCAGGCAGCTATCGGTGGAATCCCTCTCGCTCTTGGACTTTCCTGCGGAAATCTCGTCCTCACCGTTGCCGTTGTCTCCATACTACTGACAGCACCGCTTGGAAGCCTTTCTGTATCGAAAACAGTTATCAAAAACTTTTAACCCATAATCTTTCATTATTGAAACGACAAAAGTCCGGAAAAACCTTGATATCATGTTCCAGGTTTCCGGACTTTTGATAAAATATTATTCGAGCTCAAATGCTCCTGTATATAACTGATAATATTTTCCTTTTTGTGCGATCAATGTCTCATGGTCTCCTCTTTCGATAATATTTCCATGCTCTAAATACCATTGATCACATCCGAATTCCGCACAGTGGAGAGACGGTGCGCAATGACAAATACCGTTCTTCCTTCCATCAGCGCATCCATTCCGCGCTGTACGATCGCCTCTGTACGTGTATCAATCGAAGAAGTCGCCTCATCCATAATCATTACCGGAGGATCTGCGACTGCCGCGCGTGCAATTGCAATGAGCTGCCGCTGTCCCTGAGAAAGGCTCGCCCCGTTTTCCGTAAGCGGTGTATGATACCCTTCTGGAAGACGCGTGATAAAAATCATGCGCACCGGCAAGTTTTGCAGCCGCAATACACTCTTCTTCTGTCGCATCTAGCTTTCCATAACGGATATTGTCCATAACAGTTCCGGTCAAAAAGATTTGTTCTCCTGCAAAATCACCCCAAGTGAACGGCGCAAATCTGCTTTTTTAATCTTATTGATGTTGATTCCATCATAACGAATCTTTCCATCTGCAATATCATAAAAACGGTTGATCAGATTTGTGATCGTTGTCTTTCCTGCTCCAGTAGAACCTACAAATGCCACTTTCTGTCCCGGCTCTGCATAAAGTGTGATATTATGAAGTACTGTCTTTTCCGGTACATATCCAAAGTCCACATCAAACATCCGGACATCTCCCGTTAACTTTGTATAAGTCACGGTTCCATCTTGGTGTGGATGCTTCCATGCCCACAGTCCAGTATGTTCTTCACACTCTATAATCTCTCCATCCTCTTCTCTTGCATTGACCAATGTCACATAACCTTCATCAACTTCTGGCTCTTCATCGATCAATGTAAAAATACGGTCTGCACCTGCAAGTCCCATTACAACTGAATTGACCTGATTTGACACCTGGCTGATATTTCCCGCAAACTGCTTTGTCATATTTAAAAACGGAACAACAATGCTGATTCCGATCGCCATACCGGAAATACTCAGGTTCGGAGCTTTAGAAAGAAGCAAAATTCCTCCAGTCAACGCAACAGCAACATACAAAATATTTCCAATATTTCCCAGTACCGGCATCAGAATATTTGCAAACTTATTGGCATTTTCCGCATCGTGAAACAATTCCTCATTGAGACGATCAAAATCTGCCTCGCTTTCTCTCTCATGGCAGAAAACCTGTACAACTTTCTGTCCATTCATAATCTCTTCTACAAAACCTTCCACTTTTCCCAGTGCGACTTGCTGGCGCACAAAATATTTTGCAGAATTTCCCCCAACTTTCTTCGTTACAAAAAACATCAGGATCACGCCGCATACAACAACAATCGTCATCCACACACTGAAGTACAGCATAATTGAGAATACGGTCAGCACTGTAATAGAAGAAATCAAAAGCTGCGGAATACTCTGCGATACCATCTGACGCAGTGTATCAATGTCGTTTGTGTAATAGCTCATGATATCTCCATGATTATGTGTATCAAAATATCTGACTGGAAGATCCTGCATTCCATTGAACATTTTTACACGAAGCTTTTTCAAAAATCCCTGCGTGATTCCCGCCATCATCTGGGTATAAGTGATCGCGGACAAAATGGACAGGATATAAAATACAAGAAGCAGCCCTACATAATAGAAAACTTTTCCGGAAACAGCATCCCAGTCTCCGCTCTTCCAGCTTGTCTCTACGATCGCGATGACATTCTGCATGAAAATAGCTGGAATGGAAGAGACAACTGCACTGAAAATAATACAGAACAGTACGATCGGCATCTTAACCGGATAAAACTCAAACAATGTCTTGATCAGACGTCCCAGTGTTCCTTTTTTTGCTCTGCTTGGTCCCTTATTTTTCATCGTCATCACCTGCCTTATTCTGAGATGTATATACTTCTCTGTAAATCTCATTGTGTTTCAGAAGTTCCTCATGTGTTCCGACTGCATTGATCGTACCGCCGTCCATGACAATGATCCGGTCTGCATCCTGCACGGAGGAGGTTCTCTGAGCAATGATGATCTTTGTCGTCTCCGGAATGAATTCGCGGAATGACTGGCGGATCAATGCATCCGTCTTCGTATCTACTGCACTCGTCGAATCATCCAGAATCAGAATCTTCGGTTTCTTTAGAAGCGCTCTTGCAATACAGAGACGCTGTTTCTGTCCACCGGACACGTTCGTTCCTCCCTGCTCGATATGGGTATCATATCCTGCCGGGAACTGTCTGATAAATTCATCTGCCTGTGCCAGTTTACATGCCTCGATCAGTTCCTCGTCCGTTGCTTCCTTATTTCCCCACCGAAGATTTTCCTTAATCGTACCGGAGAATAGAATATTTTTCTGCAATACAACAGATACCTGATTTCTCAAAGTCTCCAGATCATACTCCTTGACATCGCGGCCACCGACTTTAACACATCCCTCCGTCACATCATACAAACGGGAGATTAACTGGATCAAAGAAGATTTCGAAGACCCGGTTCCTCCAATGACACCGATCGTCTCACCAGATTTGATATGCAGATCGATATTGGCAAGCGCCATCTTCTCTGCATTTTTTGAATATTTGAAATTTACCTTATCAAAATCGATCGAACCATCTCTGACTTCATAAACTGGATGCTCCGGATTCTTGATCGTGCTCTCTTCGGAAAGTACTTCCACGATACGTTTCGCAGACTCGCTTGCCATTGTGATCATAACAAAAACCATAGAAATCATCATCAGACTGCTCAGAATCTGGAAACTATATGTAAGCAGTGCAGAAAACTGTCCTACATCCAGGTCAAGCCCTCTTGATGAGATGATCACATAAGACCCGAAAGAAAGTACAAAGATCATTACTGCATACATGCAAAACTGCATCAGTGGATTGTTGAATGCCAAAATTTTCTCTGCTCTTGTAAAATCCTGACAGATATCATCTGCTGCCGCCCCGAATTTTTCTTTTTCATATTCTTCACGGACATAAGATTTCACAACACGGATTCCCTTTACATTCTCCTGAATAGAATTGTTCAGGCGATCATATTTCTTAAAGACTTTCCGAAACAGCGGCATCGTCAGACGGATGATCAGCGCCAGTCCCACACCAAGTACCGGAACAAGAATCACAAAGATCCATGCCATCTTTCCTCCCATAATAAATGCCATTGTAAAGGAAAAAATCAACATCAGCGGACATCGAATTGCAATTCGGATAATCATCATATACGCCATCTGCACATTCATCACGTCTGTCGTAAGTCTCGTCACTAAAGACGAGGTAGAAAACCGATCGATATTCTTAAACGAATACGTCTGAATTTTGTAGAACATATCTTTTCTTAAATTTTTGGCAAATCCGCAGGAGCCGGTCGCTGCCGCTGTCCCTGCCATCACACCAAATACCAGCGAAACTGCTGCCATCACAAGCAGGATCGATCCATATGTTGCAATCACGGAAAAACTGCATCCAGCCTTAATTTCATTCACAAGCTGGGCGATGATGAACGGAATGATACATTCCATAACTACTTCCAGTGATACATAAATCGGTGCTTTGATCGAAGCTGCCTTATACTCTCTGATACATTTTGAAAGTTCTTTTATCACTTCACATTCCTCCTGTTTCCTAATTTTCGTAAAAACAAGGTATCTCAACTTCAATTGTTAGATACCTTACTTTCTTATTATAACACTATAAAATTTAATTTGCAAGGTTCCTAACATTATTTTCTTGCATCTTTTTTGCCTTCGATTCCAAAAAAAGAAGGCCTGCATCCTCGCAATCATTCCCCTCCAGCAGATACGTTTCTTTCCACTTTCCTGCTATCTGAAAATTGCATGCGGTTCTGCATGACCTCTCTTTACTTTTTTATTCTCCTCCGAGCTTATTGGCAATCAGCCATCCAAGTCCGAATGTGATTACTCCGGCTCCGATCGTAAATACGGAAACACCTGACCAATTCGTCTTCATCAGAATCGCAATCGGTGATGCGACGATCAGACCGATAATTCCATAATAAGCATGAATCTCTGCTTTTGAAAAAATGAATTCAATCAATTTTGCAATCACACCGATTCCGATCAGCACACCAACTCCAAACGGCGCAAGTACACCAACTCCCTGCATCAGTCCTGCCATATCGAATTTCACAAGTGAATCTACAAATAAATTAATCGTCTTTAAAATTACATCATAATATCCAAGCAGCATCAGCATCATCGAACCACTGACTCCCGGCACAACCATCGTTGCCGCCGCAACAACCCCTACAAAGAATAACTTAATTACATTGACAAGCCCAAATGTGACATCCGCTGTCTTTCCTCCGGTCTCTCCAAGCATCGCCATCAGAATCACGATTGCAAAAAAGACAAGAAATGGAATTATTTTCCCGATTGTGACTGAATGTCCTTTCACCTTCTTTACAATAAATGTAAGACTTCCAATGATCAGACCGCAAAACGCAAAGTTCGTCGGGATTGGATATGTATCAAGTAAGAATTCAAACAATTTCGACAATACGACAATTGCAATTCCTGCCCCAGCAAAAATTGGGATCAGAAGCTTCATACTTTGTTTAAACTCGCTCTTCAAGTGGGTAATTGAATGAATCAGCTTGTCATACAGTCCCATAGCGACCATCATTGTTCCACCGCTGACTCCCGGAATGATATTCGCAATTCCGACAACCATTCCCTGCAATATTTGTTTCAGCATACATTAATCTCCTTTCCATGCACTCTGCTAAAAAATTTAGCATAAATCCTCTCTTTTTTCAATCTTTCTCTTTTGATTTACAAAAATTTTATTTCTTTTACGGACTTTCGCGTGCTTCTCTAGGCTTATCTCTGAAAATACTGCTTTGCAAGTTCCTGAAATCTCGGCAGCGCACCAATAATTGTCTCATATGCCACGCAGTAAGCAATCCGCACATAACCTGGACACCCAAAAGAACTTCCTGGCACAAGAAGGATATTGTATCCCTTTGCCGCCTCACAGAACGCTTTCTCATCTTCGATTGGAGATTTCACAAACAGATAGAAAGCTCCCTGCGGCTTTATACAGCTGAATCCACACTGTCTCAGCCCTTCATAAAGTGTTTCCCCGGTTTCTATTGTAATAGGTAAGATCTGTTTTTTCTCTAATACATTTAGCAACCACCTTCTGAAGCAACGTCGGTGCATTGACAAATCCTAAAATCCGATTTGCCACACCCGCTGCCGCAATCACATCACAACTGTCTGCCACTTCTGAAGGAATCACAAGATACCCAATCCGCTCTCCCGGAAGGGACAGAGACTTACTATAAGAATATGCCACAATCGTATTTTTATAATATTTTGTCAGATACGGTACTTCCACTCCATCAAAAGCAAGTTCCCGGTAGGGTTCATCGGAAATCAAATAGATCTCAGTCCCATATTCTTTTTGCTTCTCCTCCAAAATTCGTGCCATTTCCCGGATTGTCTTCTCCGAATACACAACACCGGTCGGATTGTTCGGCGTATTCACGATAACCGCCTTCGTCTTCGGAGTAATTTTCTCCGCAAATTCAGTAAGCTTTGGCTGGAAAGTTTCTGTGTCCGGTGAGATCTCCACAAGTACACCATCCACATTGGATGTGTAACTTCTATACTCACCGAAATACGGTGCAAAAACAATCACTTCCTCCTGCGGGTTGATAAGCGTCTTTAAAATCACATTCAAGCCTCCCGCTGCACCGACTGTCATGAGAATATTTTCTGCAGAAAACTCCGTCTGAAATCGCTCATTCAATGACTCTGCCACTGCCTGGCGTACCTCTTCATATCCTGCATTGCTATTCGTATAGCCATGAAGTTCCAGCGGTGCCTCTTCCTTTACAATGGAAATAAGTGCTTCCTTTACCGCCTCCGGTGCTTCCACATTTGGATTGCCGAGACTGAAGTCAAATACATTTTCTCTCCCGTACAGCTTTGCAAGACGGTTACCTTCCTCAAACATCGCGCGGATGGCAGAACTATTTGCCACCATCCCTTTCATCTTCTCTGCGATCATACTGTTGCCTCCCTCTTTGTCACAGTTCCTTTTTCCACAAGAAATACCGGGCGGTATGACAGTTTTGCTTTGCGAAGTCCCTCTGCCCCAGTGTCTTCCTCACGGTTAATGTATTTATATTTCATACACTCGTGTTCCACAAACTGCTGATTGATCATCGGATAAGCACCTTGGATCTCTGCAAATGCTTTTTCAATATGGACTACAAATGTATCGTCACTGACTTCCTCACCAAGGGTAAATGCAGCAACCTTTCCATTCACTCTCAGAAGCCCCCCGGTCAGCTCCAGTTCTTCATAGAGCCGCAGAGAATTGAGTGTTACACACATCTCTGCATTTTTCTCTTCATCTGCCTCACATCCATTTTCGATCCGCCATTGCAGTGCCATCTGAAAACACTCTTCGATATTTTCTTTTGTAATCTTTTCATACGACCAATCTTCATTTACTTGTTTGAATTTATTGATATGATTTCGCTTACCGTGAAGCTTTTTGCCAGAAAGTGTCGCCAGTTTCTCAGACTCGTAGACATAATCTGCACTGTCTCTGTCGTATTCGATTTGAAACTGTCCCGGATACCACTCTTCCAGCTGTGCAAAGTTCTCTTCTGTGACACAGTACATCGTAAACGGATACCCCTGTTCCCTGCTGTACTCCATCAACACTTCGATCGTCCTCTTGACATCCTTTGGATCTCCCACCGGGTAGGCAAAGGACAATCCATTTTCCTTTGACCGAAAGACAACCGTATTTTCTACCATCGCATAGCCTACCTGATAAAACTTCGCCCACAGGTACACGTTAACAAACGTGCGCTCACAGCTTCGCGATGGATACTTTCTAAAGTAAGATGTCAAAAGTTCCTTATCCTCCAAAGTCGGTCTTCGAAAGTCTATCGTTATCATTTTATTCTACCTCTTCTCAAATTTTGCTTTTCTCTGTTTTCCTGCTGCCATTGCCTTCTTCGCGCTTCTTTAAAAGTACTTTTTCAGGCAGTGTATCTATTTCTAGCACTCGATCCCTTTTCGGAACTGCATCTGATAAAGGTCGGCATACACGCCGTCTTTCTCGAGCAGCTGCTCGTGAGTTCCTTCTTCCTCGATGCCATTCTCAGTCAGCACAAGAATCCGCTTTGCATTTCGAATCGTAGAGAGTCTGTGCGCGATCACAAATGTCGTACGGTTCTTTGCCAGACGTTCTAAGGACTGCTGCACAACTTTCTCACTCTCATTATCCAGCGCTGATGTAGCCTCATCAAAAATCAGAATCGGCGGATTCTTTAAGAATACCCGTGCAATAGACAGACGCTGCTTTTGTCCTCCGGAGAGTTTCACACCGCGCTGACCGATATCTGTATCATATCCTTCCGGAAAACTCATGATAAATTCATGGGCATTTGCATTTCTCGCTGCCATAACCACTTCCTCATCTGTCGCATCCGGCTTTCCATAACGGATATTTTCCATAATCGTCCCTGCAAACAGGTAAACATCCTGCTGCACAATTCCAATATTATTTCTCAGGTCATCTAACTTCATATCCCGGATATCAATGCCATCAATCCGGATAGCACCCTCTGACACCTCATAAAAACGTGGGATCAGGCTGCAGATTGTAGTCTTTCCGACACCTGATGGACCGACTAATGCCATATAATCTCCTGCCTCCACATCCAGATTGATGTGATCCAGTACATTTTCCGTACTGTCCTCATAATGAAAAGATACATTTTCAAACTCAATCTTTCCTTCCAGATGCTCCACACTGACTGCATCTTCTTTGTCCTTGATATCCGGTGCGATCGACAAGATTTCAAGAAATCTCTCAAAACCTGAATATCCATTCTGGAACTGCTCTGTGAAGTTGACAAGTTTCTTCACCGGTTCTGTAAAGTTATTGATATACAAAAGAAATGTGATCAGGTCAGTCACCGCCACTGTTCCCGCTGCCATAAACCGCACTCCGGCGATCAAAACAACAACAGTAACAAGTGTTGTCAAGCGCCAAGCCCAGAATTGTATGCTCCCATATAGCGGTAGCTGATCTTCTTTGCTGCAACAAAGCGGTCATTTCCATCCTGAAACTTCTTCATCTCAATCTTTTCATTTGCAAACGATTTCACAACACGGATTCCGGAAAGGCTGTCCTCAATCTGGCTGTTAATATCTGCAATTTTCTCTCGATTTCTCTTAAACGCCCGCTTCATCTTCCGGTTATAATATCCCGCATACAGTAATCATGACCGGAATAAATGCAAACGCGACAAGTGTCAGCTTCGCATTGATACTAAATAAGATTGCAAAAGATCCAACGAGCTTGATAATAGAAATCACGATATCTTCCGGTCCGTGATGCAAAAAGCTCTGTGATATCAAACAAATCGCTCGTAATACGAGACAACAGTCCTCCAACCTTCTGATTATCATAGAACGCAAAGGTCAATTTCTGGTAATGTCCAAAAATGTCCCTCCGCATATCCGCTTCCATCTTTGCACCCATCAAATGTCCATAATATCCGATAAAATAATTACAGCCAAATTCCAAAATAACGAGTCCAAACATCAGGACACCGATCCACGTAATCGTATGCAACACATCCTCTGCCGGGAAATATACGACCTCATTTGTAATATAACGGACGATCAACGGCAGGATCAATGTGACTGCCGCTCCCAGAATTGCAAAAAACATATCACTGAAAAACAATCCTTTGTACGGCTTATAATATGCTGCAAGTTTCTTTAACTTCTCTCCCATCTTTTCTTTCCTCCATCCTTCTCTTCCAAAAATGTTCCTTTTTCTTTTGCAAAATGAAAAAGTTCCCGCTTCACATCTGCGATTGTTCTCTGTTTTAGCAGATCTTTACAGCATGCATTTAAATCCCCATAAATCCCCGCCATCACATCTGCCATCCCAGATGCCACACAACACTTTTTCTCGGGAGACCCGCTCCGCCACGAAGTCGACACAAAAGAAATCTGAAGCGCCTCCGCTACCATGGCAAGTGTCACTTCTTCTGCTTCCCGAAAGAAGAGATATCCTCCCTCCGTCCCTTCTTTTGTACGGATTAAATCAGCCCTTTTCAATTTTGCCATCACCTTCCGGATCCGAGCCGGGTTGGTGCACACATTCTTTGCCAACTCTTCACTGGAGATCACGATTCCCTTATGTTCCAGAAACACAAGTGCATGGACCGCGATCGCAAATTCACTTGTCATTTTTGTGTTCCCCCTGCTTCTGTGTTTGTTCAATAATATTTCGCATCACATCTTCACTTAACTGACCACTGACATATCCATATACATTCCCATCCTTATCAATCATAAAAGTTGTCGGAAATGCACTGATTCCATAACTTGAGAAAATCTCCCCGGTCGTATCCATCACAACTGGATACGTGTATCCATTTTCTTCCAAAAACGCCTTGATCTCTTCCTCAGAAGCTTCCCCTCCAAGATCCGGTGCCGCAATTCCCAGAATCACCACATCACTGTCTTCTTGTGCTTCATATTCTTCATGCAGCTTCTGGATCTCCGGCATCTCATTCCGGCATGGTCCGCACCAAGTCGCCCAGAAATTCAAAAAAACGGTCTTTCCTTTATATTCTGATAATGTATGCGTATTCCCATACTGATCTTGTAGTGTAAAGTCGATGGAAGGAACGGTCTCTCGTTGATCGTTTTCCTTCTTTTCTTCCTGTTTGCTTTCTCCGGCACTTGTTTCCTTCTCCCCGGAAGTATTATCCTGCCCGGTATTTTTCTGTTGGGCTGCTGACTGATTTTTCTGTTTTTTTAGCATTTTCTGTTTCATTTCCTGCTATGGAAACTTTTAATAAGTATCCGGTGACTGCATTCATCTTCCCTGTAAACATGAAGAGTCCCATCAAAACCATCAGTATCCCGCCTACTTTTACCGTATATTTTACAACATTCATATGCTTTTTTAACAGCTCCAGAAGGCTTGTCGTAAACAGCCCCAGTACAAGAAATGGGAGCACAAATCCAAGTGTATATACGCCGATCAATGCAAACCCCATCCACTTTGCCCCGGCGGATGCCGCCATCAAAAGCACACTCGTCAACGCTGGACCTACACACGGGGTCCACGCAAAACTAAACGTAAATCCCATCAGCAGCGCGGTCAGCGGGGACATTGCAAGCACATCAAGATGAAATGGCAGTCTGTGCTCTTTTCCAAGTAATCTGCTCGAACCAAAGACACCAAGCTGATAGAAACCAAATGCAATCACTAAAATTCCACCGATTCTTGCAAACAACATCTGATTTTTCTGCAAAAAGCTCCCAAGTGCAGATGCGCCAAGTCCCAGAATGAAAAATGCAAAGCTAACTCCTACCACAAAACAAACCGTATGGATCATCACTTTTCGTCTCTCATAGTGAACCTTTCCATCCTCCCCAATCTCACCCGTTCCGCCTGACAGATACCCCATATACAGCGGAATCAGCGGCAGAACACAAGGAGAAAAGAAACTAAACACCCCCTGTAAAAATACTGTCAATACCGGAATGCTGATGTCCAGCGAAAAATCCCATAAAACCACCTCTTTCCTTTATTTTCTTTTTTACAATTTTTTTGACCATGTCGATCCGATTTTACCCTTTTTTGTCTGTGCAAAAATTTTCCTGCGGATACCTGTACAAATTGTAACTTTTTCATTACATTATTTACGTAACTTTATCAAATAACATTTTTTGTTGTCAAGAAGCATTTTTTCCAAATCGAACATTCTGTTTTCCTATTTTCCATACAAACTTCCAGAGCTCCGTAAGCAGTTCCCTATAGGAAAAAGGGGCTATCGGTTAATACCGAATTTTTAGGCTCTAAATCTTAAAATACGAATCTCCCATAGAAATCAGTATTTTTAATACTTGAACTTCTTTAGGAGATTCGTATTTTTTTCTTTTCTGTATGTATTTTAGGACGCAAAAAACCCCCTTGACTACATTTTTGAAAGCATCCCTTTTTCTAAGCAGTCTTTTCTTTCGGTTTTTCCTTCAAAATTTCTTGATCTCATCATGAAGAAAAACGATGGTATTTATTTATATTTCTTCCAATCGCATACAGCATGAATTCTTTGTATACTTTTCTGCTGTCCGGTAATTAAAACGGCGAAAACCGTCATTTTCTTTGATGTCTCCAAAATGTCCTTCCGTCTGAATGGAACGGATCTGCCGGTTCAAAATCCCCTTCTCGCTCTGGATATTTGCAT